>Ga0137425_1000345_pt1 | contig 12422 bp, 12 predicted proteins | sample EasRivERMZT640_2_FD_102318 | JGI IMG/M metagenome (GOLD analysis project Ga0137425, IMG submission 102318) | Soil microbial communities from meander-bound floodplain in the East River, Colorado, USA - East River MetaG ERMZT640_2 | ecosystem: Environmental > Terrestrial > Soil > Floodplain ...
CGCACCGGCCGAAGCGCCAGTGCGCCGGCATTCCGTACTTCGACACGGATTCGCGCGTGATCGATCCGGCGACGCTGAAGGAACTGGGACCGAAAGAGGTGGGCGAGATCATCACGCACGGCCCGCAGGTGTTCCAGGGCTACTGGAAGCAGCCCAGGGCCACCGCCGACGCGTTCCTCGAGCACGACGGCAAGAAGTTCTTCCGCACCGGCGACCTCGGCTACTACGACGAGGAGGGCTACTTCTTCATCACGGATCGCCTCAAGCGCATGATCAACGCCTCGGGCTTCAAGGTCTGGCCGGCGGAGGTGGAGGCGATGCTGTATGCCCATCCCGACGTCCAGGAAGCCTGCGTCATCGGCACGCGCGACGCGCATCGCGGCGAGACCGTGAAGGCGGTGGTGGTGCTCAAGGCCGCCTCGCGCGGGCGCGTGCGCGAGGCGGACGTCGTGGCCTGGGCGAAGGAGCACATGGCCGCGTTCAAGTACCCGCGCGTCGTGCAGTTCGTCGAGCAGCTGCCCAAGACCGCGACCGGGAAGGTATTCTGGAGAAAACTGCAGGAAGAGGAGAACAAGCGATGCGGTACTGGTTGATTGCAGCTGCGCTATTGGCGCTGCCGGCGTGGGCGCAGGTGAGCGCGGAGCAGCCCTGGACGCGCGCGACGCCGCCGGGGGCCAAGGTGGGCGGAGGTTTCATGAAGCTGCGCAGCAGCGGCGCCGCCGACCGTGTCGTCGGCGCGTCCTCGCCGGTCGCTGGACGGGTGGAGATGCACATCACCGTGCGCGAGGGCGACGTGATGAAGATGCGCGAGGTGACGGCCTTCGAGGTGCCGGCGGGCGGGACTTTCGAACTGAAGCCCGGCGGTGCGCACCTGATGCTGATGGACCTCAAGCGCCCTCTGAAGAAGGGCGAGAAGGTCCCGCTGACGCTAAAGCTCGAGAAGGGCGGCGAGCTGAAGCTGGAACTGACGGTGGAGGAGATGGGCGCGCGCCAGCCGGCGCACCAGCGGCACTAGAAGAGTTGCCGCCCCAGCCACCAGGCGATGGCGGCGATGAAGGCCGAGCAGGGAATGGTGAGCACCCAGGCCCAGACGATGTTGCCGGCCACGCCCCAGCGCACGGCCGAGACCGATTGCGCCGAGCCCACGCCGACAATGGCGCCGGTGATGGTGTGCGTGGTGGACACCGGGATGCCGAGGGCCGTGGCCATGAACAGCATCGCCGCGCCGCCGCTCTCGGCGCAGAAGCCGCCCACGGGCTTCAGCTTGGTGATGCGCTGCCCCATGGTCTTCACGATGCGCCAGCCGCCGAACGCGGTGCCGAGCGCGATGGTCACGTAGCAGGCGCTCACTACCCACATCGGGATCGGATCCTTCGCGCCGAGATACCCCGCGGCGATGAGCAGCATCCAGATGATGCCCGCGGTCTTCTGCGCGTCGTTGCCGCCGTGGCCGAGGCTGTAGAGCGAAGCCGAAACCAGCTGCAGCCGCCGGAACCAGCGGTCCACGCGCGAGGGCGTCGTGCGCACGAAGAGCCAGCTGACGGTCAGCATGAGGAGCGCGCCGAACAGCATGCCCATCAGCGGCGAGATCAGGATGAAGGCGCAGGTCTTGAGGATTCCCGCGGGCACCAGCGCCCAGGTGCCCGCCTTGGCCACCGCCGCGCCGACCAGGCCGCCGATCAGCGCGTGCGACGAGGAGGAGGGGATGCCGTAGTACCAGGTGATCAGGTTCCAGGCGATGGCGCCGATCAGCGCGCCGAACACCAGGTAGTGGTCGACGATGCCCTGGTCGACGATGCCGCGGCCCACGGTGGTGGCGACGCTCAGGTGGAACACGAACAGCGCGGCGAAATTGAAGAACGCCGCCATGATCACTGCCTGGTAGGGCTTGAGCACGCGCGTGGACACCACGGTGGCGATCGAGTTGGCCGCGTCGTGGAAGCCGTTCATGAAATCGAAGGCCAGGGCCACGAACACGAGCGCGATCACCAACCCCAGCCCGAGCTGGCCGGCCGTACCGCCGTCCATCAGGAATTTTCCAGGACGATGCCCTCGACCACGTTGGCCACGTCCTCGCAGCGGTCGGTGATCGTTTCCAGCAGGTCGTAGATGACGCGCAGCTTCATCACCTGCTTGAGGTCGTTCTCCTCGCGGAACAGCTTCGACAGCGCCGCACGCATGACGCGGTCGGCATCGGATTCCAGGCGGTCGATTTCCTCGCACAGCTTCAGGATCGCGTCCGGGCGCTTCACGTTGGTGAGGAGGCCGACCACGGCCTTCACGCGCTCGCAGCACATCTGGCAGATCTCGGCGAGCTGCTTCGCCTCCGGCGTCACGCGGCGTAAATCGTAGAGCGCCACCGACTCGGCGACGTCCTGGATGAGGTCGAGGATGTCGTCCATCGAGGTGATCAGGTCGTGGATCTGGTCGCGGTCGAAGGGCGTGATGAAGGTCTTGTGCAGCAGGGTGATGCATTCGTGCGTGATCTTGTCCGCGGCGCGCTCGGCGGTGTCGATGCGCTGCGCGTGCGCTTCCAGCTCGCTGAAATTGCCGATCATCGCGGCGAGCTCGCGGCTGCCCTCCACGATGCGCTCGGCGTGGGCGTTGAACAGGTCGAAGAATTTGCCCTCGCGGGGCATCAGGCGTCCGAGCATCGGCGCTCCCTAGTCGGCGGTTCCGAGGCCGGCTTGCTTCAGCCGCTCGATGTCGGCGGCCGAAAACCCCCAGTCCTTGAGCGCCGCGCGCCCGAGCGCGCCGCGCTCGGGCGGCACGCGGCTCACCTCCGCCGGCGTGGCCGAGAAGCGCGGCGCAGGCGCGGGCTGCTCGAGCCTCGCCATGCTGATGTGGCCGTGGCGCGCCAGGGTGTGCGGATGGCGCCGCGCTTCCGAGAAGCTCAGCACCGGCGCGAAGCACGCGTCGGAGCCCTCGAACACCTTCACCCACTCGTCGCGCGTCTTCTGCCTGAAGGTCCTGGCGAACGCCTCGCGCATTTCGGGCCAGCGTGCGCGCTCGTTCTGCGGCGGCAGCCCCGAAAGGCCGAGCCGCTGCACGAGCTCCTCGAAGAATTTCGCCTCGATGGCGCCAATGGCGACGTACTTGCCGTCCTTGGTCTCGTAGCAGTCGTACCAGGGCGCGCCGGTATCCAGGAGGTTGGCGCCGCGCTCCTCCGTCCAGCGCCCGGCGGCGAGGAAGCCGGAGAACATCGCGGCCAGCAGCGACGCGCCTTCCACCATCGCCGCGTCCACCACCTGTCCCTGCCCGGTCTTTTGCGCATGCAGCAGTCCGCAGGCGATGCCGAAGCCGAGCAGCATGCCGCCGCCGCCGAAGTCGCCCACCAGGTTGAGCGGCGGCACCGGCGCCTGCCCTTTGCGGCCAAAGGCATTGAGCACGCCGGCGAGCGCGATATAGTTGATGTCGTGGCCGGCGCGCGGGGCGAGCGGCCCGTCCTGGCCCCAGCCGGTCATGCGGCCGTAGACCAGCTTCGGGTTGAGCTTGAGGCAGGCCTCGGGCCCCAGGCCGAGGCGCTCCATGACCCCGGGGCGGAATCCCTCGATGAGCGCGTCGGCGCGCGCGACCAGCTCCAGCGCAGCGACGACCCCGTCCTTCGTCTTGAGATCGAGCGTCACCGAACGGCGGCCGCGCAGCATCACGTCCATCCAGCGCTCGCGCTTGAGGCCGAGGTCGGAGGCGGCGGCACGGTCCACCAGCAGCACGTCCGCGCCCATGTCGGCGAGCAGCATCCCGGCGAAGGGCCCGGGGCCGATCGCCTCGAATTCGAGAACCTTGATTCCTGAGAGCGGGCCCGGCATGAGTGCTTGGCCTATCCTAGCAGCCCGCCGCCGGGCTCAGTGCATCCCGAGCGAGGCTTCGATATTGCGCACCATCGCCACCAGGCGCGGCCCGATGTCGTCCTCGAGCTGGCCCTTCTTCAGGATGAACGCCGGCACCGTGCAGTTGAACGCCACCACCTCGCCGTCCACCGTGCGCCGCATCGGCACGCCGACCGCGTGCACCTCGCGCCGGATCTCGCCCAGCGACACGCAGAAGCCGCGGCCGCGGATGTCCTCCAGCGCCTTGTCGATCTGCGGCCGGTACTTGCGATGCGCTTCCGGATCCTTGACCTTCAGCTGGTTGAGCACCGCCTCGCGCTCCGGCGGCGTGCAGGAGGCGACGAAAGCGCGGCCGATCACCGACTGCGCGATCGGCACCGCCGTGCCGATGTCGGGCAGCGTGGCGATGCCGTTGCCGCTGCGGCAGGATTCCACGTACACCATGCTCAGGCGGTCGCGCATGCCCATCGACACCGAGCCGTTGCAGTAGTCGGCGAGCTCCTTCATCAGCGGCCGCGCGATCTGGCGCACGCTCATCGAGGCGAGCAGCGGGTAGCCGATCGACAGGACTGCGGAGCCGAGCTGGTACTTGCCGAGGCGCATGTTGTGGCGCAGGTAGCCGAGCTTGGTGAGCGTGTAGGTAAGCCGCGACACCGTCGGCTTGGGCAGCCCCGTGCGCACCGAGATCTCCTTGTTGCCGAGCATCGGCTCGAGCGGCGTGAAGCAGCGCAGCACTTCCAGACCGCGCGCCAGCGTGGTGGCAAACTGGCGGTCCCCCTCGTGCTCGTAGCTGAACTGCGGTTCAGCGGGGGAAAGCGGTGCGTTGGACTCGGGCGCGCCCATGGCGTCTCCTCTGGTTGTTGTCGCTGCGGCGGGGGTGCAGCAGAATGGTTCGCGTTTCGATATTCGGTCGGCGGCAGTCGACTGTCAACTTAGTCATATCACATTTCGCATAGCGAAAACACCAAAGGAATCATGGCTCATTCCCCCTTCGATTTGACCGGTAAGGTCGCCCTCGTCACCGGCTCCACCCGTGGCATCGGCAAGTCCATCGCCGAAGAAATGGCGCGCGCCGGCGCCAAGGTGGTGGTCTCCAGCCGCAAGGCGGACGCCTGCGAGCAGGTGCGCGCGGAGTTCGAGAAGCAGGGCTACGAGGTCCTGGCGCAGGCCTGCAACGTGTCGCGCAAAGAAGAGCTGCAGGCCCTGGTGGACGCCACACTGAAGCGCTGGGGCCGCATCGACATCGCCGTATCAAACGCCGCCTCGAACCCGTATTACGGGCCTCTCGCCGCCATCCCGGACGAGGCTTTCGACAAGATCTTCAACAACAACGTGAAGAGCGTGCTGTGGCTGGCGGCGATGACGCTGCCCGGCATGGCCGAGCGCGGCGGCGGCAGCTACATCAGCGTGGGCTCTATCGGCGGCATCATCGCCAACACCGTGATCGGCGCCTACGGCATGTCCAAGGCCGCGGACCACATGCTGGTGAAGAACCTGGCCGCCGAATGGGGGCCGAAGAACGTGCGCGTCAACGCCATCGCGCCGGGGCTGATCAAGACCGACTTCGCCAAGGCTTTATGGGAAGACCCGGTGCGGCGCAAGGAACGTGAATCCGCCACCCCCCTCAGGCGCTTGGGCGAGCCCCGCGACATTGGCGGCGTGGCCGCCTTCCTGGCATCCGACGCGGCGGCTTTCATCACCGGGCAGGTGATCGTCGCGGACGGCGGCGTGACGATTCTTTGACCTAAGCCGCGTCGCGCAGCGCCGGATTGGAGAATCGCAGCACGCCGTCCTCCAGCGCCGACTGGCGGATCATTTTCCTGTCGCGGACGTAGTTCTGCGGATTGATCCAGGGCTCGCGGTCGCCCTGCCGGGGAAACAGGTGCATCGCCCGGCGCATGTAGCCCGAGGAAAAATCCTCGATCCACGGGCGTTCGGGCATGGCTGCGTCCCCGGGGCGCAGGCGCGGCGTGGCCTGCCGCGCGCCGCACTTGTCCATGTGATTGAGCAACCGGCACACGTACTCCGCCGTCAGGTCGGCCCTGAGCGTCCAGGAAGCGTTGATGTAGCCGAAGGTCGAGACCAGGTTCGGCACGTCGGACACCATCAGGCCCTTGTAAGTCCAGGTCTTCGCGAAATCGACCGGCTTGCCGTCCACGCTGAACTGCATCTCGCCAAGCAGCACCAGATTCAATCCCGTGGCCGTGACGATGATGTCGGCGTCGAGCTCCTTGCCGGATCGAAGCAGGACGCCCTTCTCCGTGAACGCATCCACGTGATCGGTCACGACCGATACTTTGCCGGAGCGGATCGCCTCGAACAGGTCGCTGTTCGGGATCAGGCACAGGCGCTGGTCCCAGGGGTTGTAGCGCGGCGTGAAATGCGTCGCCACGTCGAAATCCGGCCCGAGCTCCTGGCGCACCATTGCGAGGAGTCTCTTCTTCACGAAGTGCGGATCGGTCCGCGTGCGCCGGTATACGCGCTGCTGGAATGAGACGTTCTTCCAGCGTGTGATCGCGTAGGCCCAGCGCTCTGGCAGGACTCTGCGCAGGAAATTCGCGATCGAGTCCCGGTCCGGCCGGGAAACGACGTAGGTCGGCGAGCGCTGCAGCATCGCCACGTGGCCGGCGGTCTGCGCCATCGCGGGCACCAGGGTCATTGCCGTGGCGCCCGAGCCGATCACGAGGACGCGCTTGCCCGCATAGTCGAGGTCCTCCGGCCACTGCTGCGGGTGGACGATCCGCCCCTTGAACCGCTCGCGGCCCGCAAACTCGGGCGTGTGGCCCTGCCGGTAGCTGTAATAGCCCGCGCACAGGTAGAGGAAGTTGCAGGTGATGCGGACCTTCTCGCCCGACTTCCCGCGCTCGGCCTCCACACTCCACGCTGCGTCCGCGGTCGACCAGGCGGCCTTGGTGACCCTGTGGCGGTACCGGATGCGGCGTTCGACATCGTGCTCGCGCGCCGCCTCCTTCACGTATTCGAGGATCGATGGCTCGTCGGCGATCGCCTTGGCTTCGCGCCAGGGCTTGAAGCTGTAGCCCAGCGTGTGCATGTCGCTGTCGGAGCGCACACCCGGATAGCGGAACAGGTCCCAGGTGCCGCCGATGGTGTCCCGACCCTCGAGGATGGCCCAGGTCTTGTCCGGACACTCCCTGCGGAGGTGCACACCGGCCCCGATGCCGGACAGGCCGGCGCCGACGATCAGTACGTCGAAGTGTTCGGGTTGCACTCTGGCAGCCGGTCCGCGCGGATCATACAATAGTGCCATCCACCGGAGGGCGACCATGGACCTCAACTATTCGCAGGAAGAACTGGCGTTCCGCGACGAAGTGCGCGGCTGGCTGAAGTCCAATCTGCCGGCCGACCTGCGCGACAAGATTGCCAACTACGAGGAACTGACGCGCGAGGATCTTCTGCGCTGGCACAAGATCCTCGCCAAGCAGGGCTGGGTGGCGCCCGCTTGGCCGAAGGAGTGGGGTGGCACCGGCTGGAGCGTGGTGCAGCGCTACCTCTTCGAGGAGGAGTGCGGCCTCGCCGGCACACCGCCGCTGATCGCCTTCAGCCTGTTGATGTGCGGCCCGGTGTTGCTGCGCTTCGGCAGCGAGGAGCAGAAAAAGCGCTTCCTCCCGCGCATCTACAACGGCGAGGATTTCTGGTGCCAGGGCTATTCGGAGCCGGGCTCGGGCTCCGACCTCGCGTCGCTGAAGACGAAAGCCGTGAGGAACGGCGACCACTATGTGGTGAACGGCCAGAAGATCTGGACCACGCTCGGCCACTACGCCGACTGGATCTTCTGCCTGGTGCGCACCGACTCGGGCGCCGCCAAGCGCCAGGAGGGCATCTCGTTCCTCCTCATCGACATGAAGACGCCCGGCATCACCGTGCGCCCGCTCATCCTGATGGATGGCGGGCACGAGGTGAACGAGGTGTTCTTCGATGACGTCAAGGTGCCGGTGGAAAACCTCGTGCACAAGGAAGGCGAGGGCTGGACGGTGGCCAAGTACCTGCTCGGCCACGAGCGCATGAACACCGGCCGCATCGGCGCTTCCAAGCGGGAACTGGCGAAGCTGAAGGAGTTCGCCGCGCAGCAGCCCGGCAATGGCAAGTCGCTGATGGAGGACCCGCGCTTCCGCGACAAGCTTTCGCGCCTCGAAGTCGAGTTGATGGCGCTGGAGATCACCAACCTGCGCTTCCTCGACCGCATGCGCCGCACCGGGCAGCCGCCGGGCGCGGACGTGTCGATGCTAAAGATCAAGGGCACCGAGATCCAGCAGGGCCTGACCGAGCTCATGATGCAGGCGGTCGGGCCGCTCGCGCAGCCGTTCAAGGCTGTCAACGGCGACGCGGGCTTCGACGAGTTCACCGCGGCGATTGCGCCGCGCTACTGCAATTACAGAAAGACGACGATCTACGCGGGCTCGAACGAGATCCAGCGCAACATCATCGCCAAGATGACCCTGGGACTGTAATCATGAACTTCGACTACAACGAAGAGCAGCAGCTCCTCGCCGACTCCGTCCGGCGCTTCATCCAGAAGGACTACGAGTTCGAGGGCCGCAGGAAGATCGTCGCTTCGACCGAGGGCACCAGCGAGTCCGTGTGGGGCATTTTCGCGGAGATGGGTCTCACCGGAATCCCGTTCTCGCCCGACTACGGCGGCTTCGGCGGCGGCGCCATCGACCTGCTGAGCGTGATGGAAGCCTTCGGCGAGGGACTGGTGGTGGAACCGTTCCTCGCGACGCTGATGGGCGCGCAATGCGTGGCGCGCGCCGGCAGCGACGCGCAGAAAAAGGCGATCCTTACGGCGGTGGTGGAAGGAAAACTCAAGATGGCGTTTGCCTTCTCCGAGAAAGGATCCCGCTACGACCTCGCGCACGTGAAGACGACGGCGAAGAAGTCGGGCAGCGGCTGGACGCTGGACGGCGAGAAAGTCGTCGTGCTGGGCGCGCCGGCGGCGGCGAAGATCGTGGTGTCGGCGAAGACGCCGGCCGGGCTGAGCCTGTTCCTCGTGGACGCGAAGGCGGCGAAACAGAAGGCCTATCGCACGCTCGACGAAATGCGCGCCGCTGATGTGCTGCTGCAGAACACGCCGGGAGATCTGCTCGGCGCCGAAGGCAAGGCGTTGCCGGTGATCGAGGCAGTGGTGGATTTCGCCACGGCGCTCGTCTGCGCGGAAGCGGTGGGCGCGATGAAATTCTCCTGCGACGCTACGCTCGAATACCTCAAGACACGCAAGCAGTTCGGCGTGCCGATCGGCACTTTCCAGGCGCTGCAGCATCGCATCGTGGACATGTATGTCGCCTACGAGCAGGCGAAATCCATGGCGTTCCTCGCCTGCAGCCAGGCGGACTCGTCTACGGACGCCAAAGAGCGCGCGCGCGCCATATCGGCGGCGAAGATCAAGATCGCGGACAACGCGCGCCTCATCAGCCAGGAGGCGATCCAGCTGCACGGCGGCATGGGCATGAGCGAGGAGCTGAAGGTGAGCCATTCGTTCCGGCGGCTCACCATGATCGCGCAGCAGTTCGGCGACGCCGACCACCACCTGGAGCGCTTCGCTAGCCTCTGAGCAGGAAGCGGGCGGCTTCCTCGGCGATTTCGTCGAGCGACTTCCTCCCGCCGGCGTGGTACCAGCGCGCCGTCCAGTTGAGCACGCCGAAAGTGAACAGGCGCGCGAGCTGCGCGTCGCCCCGCATCAGACCCGCCGCCTGCAGCTCGTCGGTGACGCGCTGCCACAGCGCGTCGTAGCGGTCCTTCAGCGCGATCACGCGCCGCCGGTTGGCCGGCGTGAGCGAGCGCCAGTCGTAGAGCATCACCGGGATGAAGTCGCGGCCGTCCTCGCAGATGGTGCCGAGGTGCACGCGCACCAGCTGCCTGAACCTCTCCGCGGGCGAGAGCTTCAACGCGGCCACCGCCTCGAGGTGGTGCAGGCCTTCGGTCAGGCCTTCTTCCATCACCGCGACCAGCATCTCCTGCTTGGACTTGAAGTGGTAGAAGGGGCTGCCCGAGCGCATGCCGGCGGCCTGCGCGATGTCGCGGATCGAGGTGCCGTCGAAGCCCTTCTCGCGGAACAGCCGCGCGCACACGCGCAGCAGGTCCTCGCGCCGGTTGCCTTCGTGCGGGCGCTTCTTCCTGGCTTTTCTCAAGGGGAGCGCAGCCGGGGCAGGTCGGCGGGCGCCTCGATCTCCATGCGCAGCAGCTGCGCGGCGACCACCTTGCCCAGGTTGTCCATGCGCAGCGAGCGCGCCGCGCCTCCCTGCAGCGCGCGGTTGAGCACGATCTTGAGCGCGAGCAGGTTGTCCAGCGGCCAGAGCTCGACCGGACCCTGGCACAGGTCGCGGAAGTGCGCCGCCACGCGCTCGGGCGTCACCTCGCGCTTGAGCACGGCGTAGGTCGGTGCGTCCCAGGCGAACAGGCCGATGTCGGCGCGGTCGGCCTTGTCGCCGGAGCGCGCGTGCGCGATCTTCCACAGAGGCACGCGCATCACACTTTCTCCACCGCGATCTCGACCTTTGCTTCGACCAGTTCGCGCTGCACCAGGGTCGGCCAGATGCCGAGCAGTTCCTTCGCACTCTGGACACCTTTCAAGCTGCCTACGTAGGGTGGGCCTGACAGGCCCAACCACGGGAACAGCCGCCCGTAGGCGTCGGCCACCTTGCGGTCCTGCGTGCGGATGGTCATGCGCAGGAAACACTCATTCAGCTGGTCGCGATAGGTGGGATCCGCCTGTGCGCCGAGCAGCGAGTTGTAGCCGATGTACTCGACGTTCACATCCTCGATGGGCCAGCCGCGCTCCGCCACCAGGGTCTTGATGGTTTCGGCGGCCTTCTCGCACTTGGCGTAGGCCTGCGGCCAGGAGAAGCCGATGATGCCCGCGCCCATCCAGCCGTCGTGGTAGCCGCCCACGATCTTGAGCTTGGCCGGACGTGCGGCGCCGCTCGCACCCGTCACCTGCACGCGGTCGCCGCCCTGGTCGTCGAACTTGAGCGTGCCCATGTCGAGCACCACGTCGGGCGAGAAGTAGGCGTGCGGGTTGTGCACTTCGTAGAGGAGCTGCTGGCGCAGCGTGTCGAAGGAAATGCGCCCGCCGGTGCCGGGCGCCTTGGTGAACAGCGCCTTGCCGTCCTCGCTCACTTCCGCGATCGGGTAGCCGAGGTGGGCGTAGTCGGGGATCTCGGCCCACTCCGCCGCCGAGCCGAAATTGCCGCCCGATCCCTGGCCCGAGCACTCCAGCAGGTGGCCCACGGTGAGCCCTTGAGCGAGCTTGTCCCAGTCGTCCCAGCGCCAGCCCAGTTCATGGACCAGCGGCGCGAGCGACAGCGCCGCGTCGGCCACGCGCCCGGTGAGCACGATGTCCGCGCCTTGCTCGAGCGCGCGCACGATCGGCTGCGCGCCGAGGTAGGCGTTGGCGAACAGCATGCGGCCGCGCACGGTGTCGAGGCCCGCGCCCGTATCGAGGTGCGCGAGCGGCTCGCCCGCGGCGCGCAACTCGTCCAGGCGCTCCATCACCGAGTCGCCGCTCACCGTGGCGATGGTGGCCTTCCAGCCGTTGTCGCGGAAGGTGCGCGCGATCGCCTCGCGCGCGCCCTGCGGATTGAGGCCGCCGGCGTTGAGGATGAACTTCACACCGTGTTTCACCGCGAGCGGCCACAGCTCGGCGAGCATCGGCAGGCCGTCGCGCGCGTAGCCGGCGGCGGGATCTTTCTGGCGGTCTTTCTGCAGGATGGCGAGCGTGAGTTCCGAGAGGTGATCCGAGGCGATGTACTTGACGCCGCCGCGCTCGATGGAGGCGCGCACCGGGCGCCAGGAATCGCCGTAGAAGCCGAGGCCGGCGCCGACCCTGACCGACTTCATCTCTCTACGGGCATGGCGCGCTCGATGAGCGCGTCGAAGGGGAGGTTGGGCGGCAGGGTGCCGAAGGCGCCCGTCCAGTCCGCGCCCAGGCGCGCCCGGACGAAGGCCTCGAACACTTCGGGCGGGGCGTGGTGCGCGAGCAGGCTCGCCTGCAGCGCGAGCGCGAGGTCCTGCGTCAGGCGCCGTGCCGCGCTTTCATGCTCGGACGCATCCTGCAGCCGGTCCTTGAGCGAGGCGCAGAACGCGTCGTAGGCGCGGTGCCTGCCGGCCGCGGCGTCCAGTTCCGCGGTCACAGCCTCGATCACGTCGGGAGCTTTCCTCAGCGCGCGCAGCACGTCCAGGCACATGACGTTGCCGGCGCCTTCCCAGATGGAATTGAGCGGCATCTCGCGGTAGATGCGCGCCAGCACCCGTTCTTCCACGTAGCCGTTGCCGCCGATCGCTTCCATCGCCTCCTGCGCGAAGTGGGAGCCGCGCTTGCATACCCAGAATTTGGCCGCCGGCGTGAGCACGCGCCGCAGCAGCAGCTCGCGGCCGTCGTCCTGTGCGTCGTAGGCGCGCGACAGGCGCAGCACCAGCGCCGTAGCCGCTTCGGACTCCAGCGCCAGGTCGGCAAGCACGTTCTTCATCAGCGGCTGGTCCTTCAGCAGCTTGCCGAACGCCTGGCGCTGCGCGGCGTTCCACAACGCCTGCGAGAGCGCCTGGCGCATGAGGCCCGCCGTGCCGATGGCGCAGTCC
>Ga0137425_1000346_pt1 | contig 12421 bp, 24 predicted proteins | sample EasRivERMZT640_2_FD_102318 | JGI IMG/M metagenome (GOLD analysis project Ga0137425, IMG submission 102318) | Soil microbial communities from meander-bound floodplain in the East River, Colorado, USA - East River MetaG ERMZT640_2 | ecosystem: Environmental > Terrestrial > Soil > Floodplain ...
CTGTCGGAATGCGGCTATGGCCGCGAGCCCAGCCACGATGGACAGCCATCCTTGCCCGACGAATGCCCACTGCCCAACGGACGGAATCACGCCATACTGCATTGGCAGGACGACGAAATCAGAAACGGCATGCAATACAACGCCCGGCAGGATGGAGCGCGTGTAATAAACGAGCAGTCCAAACACCAGCCCGTGCCCGACGAAGAATGGCAGAAACCATAACGTCGCGTAGGCGTGGCCCAGATGAGCCACGTAAAACAGCAGCGTTACGACGCCGATCCCAACCACCCAACCGTGGCGAGACTGAATGCCCGAAAGCATGTAGCCGCGGAATGCTGCCTCTTCGACAACAGCCGCCGTAAGCGCGATCGCCGCAAAGATCGACACCAGCGTCAGCGGTGGAAACGAGGCAACCTCGAACGGCGCTTCATACGCCGCTTCTGGCAGCGGGGCAAGCCGATACGTCACGAAGGCAATACCCATGACACCAGCGACAGCACAACCGCCTGAGACGAGTGCCCATAGCCACATCCGTGCAGACAGTGCCTGGGCCCGCAGCGCGTCACGACGACGAATCGATGTTGCACGAGGCCACCCGCGCCCGTCGAGGTATAGCCAGACCAGCCAAAGCCAGAGCACGGTTCCGGGCAGAAACGCCGGAATCCCAGGCGCCAGTTTCAAATTCATGAGCATGAGCGCGCCGCTGACCGAGCCGCCAATCATTAGAATCGCAAAGCCTGCCGCGATGGCGCGAACTCCCGCCGGGATTGTGCCCCATGCCCTCTGGAGAAGCGGGCGGTGGTCCTCAGGCGCAGTCGTATTCATGGCCTAAAAGCCGCATCATGACGCTGACCCCATTAGGCACCATACTGCTTCCGATACGAGGAAATTATCTCCCGCGCAGCGTCGAGAATTGCAGGTTGATAGAACTTGCTAATCCGTCGACCCTCTTCAAGCTTGTCCGCCAGAACACTGGGTTCCCACATTGCGTATTGTTCAGGTCTCGGTATTGTGTCGAACTCTGACTGGACGCTTACGAATATGCCTGGAACCCAATCGTGACCATCCATGCAAAGCCCCGCCAGCGCTCGAACCCCGTCATGAATTGGCAAGCTGCCGCTGAGTAACTGTCGAGCGATACGGAAGCCACGGTCCCGCGCTAGCCTGGCAGGTCTCGCCCAGTCGTAAATAGACTGCACGAGCCTTGCTAATTCATGCGCTGCATGCTGCTGTTGAAAATCGAAAGCACGAAGTTCCCCGTAGGCTCGGGCACCCAGAGCGTTTTCCAGTTCGGGGGTGGTGTGGAACCACTGCTCAAAATCAGCGGAAGACATCTCGCCTGCAAGGAACTGCTCAAGAACCTGCCAACTCGACTCCGAGTCCATCACAGCCCTCATTTTGCTTACGTGTGCCTAATTCTCTTCTAATTGAGCCGTACTTTCTTTTCAATGCATCGGGTCCACGCCTGAGACGATATAGGCATTCCCGATCGCATGAAAGACGGCGACGATCCAAAGATTCCCGGATCGCTCGCCGGCGTTTGGCGAGTGTGCCGCAGCAGGCCTGCCATCAAACAAGAGAAAATGCCCACGCAGGTGTGGGCTCAACCAGTGTTGTGGCGCGATCAAGGACGATTCATGACCCATTGCTTTGCGGCCTCCACTTCTCCTGCAGGGAAATGCTTGATCTCGGCCGCCACGAAGTGTGAAGCCAAACGCTCAGCAACATTTCCCAAGGGGGAATTGGTTACAACGCCGATCTTCTTGATGTGCTTGTGATGATCTCGCACAAAGCGAAAATGGCTCGCCATTGCGCCGAGGCTCTCCCAGCCTGGAAAGGCAGCGACCTCCACGATGAGCCCGGCGAGAGCTCCCCTTTCTTCAATGTGAGGATCAACCGTTTTCGCGAGTTGCACGAAGTCGCCCTGCTCAAGCTTGGACTGCGGCCGCACATACAGAATCGAATTCTCCTTGTCGAGTGTGTGCTCAAGCATGTCTTTGCTCCTATGAATGCCGGGGGTTGTTGCAATTCATCCAGCGAGTGCGCTTACGTACCTCGCCAAGTGGGCTGCGGTCGGGGTTCCAGGTCTTACAAGCCGATGTCTAGCCAGCCCGGCGCTTCGGCGACCTCGCGCCACGTTTCGTCGACGGCCTGGGTCGAAGAGTCGAGAGCGATTTGCCGACCTGTGGGCTCTTCGTCCTCGGCTTGCTCTTGATATATCGAATCCGCGCCGGGCCGGCTCCTCCCGGCACTGAATACGACAACACGACGATCCCGCTGGTCGAGAGTGTCTTCTGGTCAGCCAGTACCAGCTTTTTCGTACCGCCTGGCGGCAGGAGCGGAATACCGGATCCCAGGAGCACCGGAATGACCGCGAGCTCCACGGTGTCGACGAGGCCCTCGTCGAGAAGCGAGCGAAACAGCATGCCTCCGCCAAAGAGCCAAATGTCGCGCCCGAAAAGACCACGACCTCGAGGCCCGGCATGGCCCCGTGCCCACCCTGCGCAGTCAGAGCTTCATACGTTTTTCGCCCCATCACCGCCGTGTCGAATTGCCTGAACAGCGCGCCGAAGTCTATCGCCGGGTCCATCACGATCCAGTCGGCTTCACCCTTGGGTCCGGCAATGAAGCCATCCAGACTCACGGCAACCGAGTAACGCAGTCTTCTGCTCATGGAGAACCCCCAACCAAGAAACTGATTCGACTTATCAGATTGCTTCCACCATTTACCCTCGATGGCCGGAGGCGAAGGATGCTCTGAGGGCGGCAACGGATTCCTCTGAAAGCTCAACCACCACGGTCGTATAGCTCTCGATGAGGGCCATGATGGCCTCGCGTGGTCCCTGCCGCCAGTCTGCACTGCCGTAGAATTCGTCTTCAGTCTCTTGGCGCTGATCAAGGCTGTCATAAACTCGGATCAGAAAGTAGGAGTCCTGATCGTGGAGTGAGGGTCCCGCCGCGATCACGTCGATGTTCCACTTGTGCAGTAGCGGGAGACTCTTCTGTGTCACGAGCGTGTGTAAGGCCTGCCCGGAGCCCGGACGCAGGTTGTAGGAGCGAAACTCGACGAAGCGGCTCATGGTTGCCCCTCCAATATCCCTGCGATGACCGGCTTGATCGGGCGGCTGCCTATTTGAGTCCCAGCGGCTTGCCAGCGGTGAGCAGGCGAATCGCCTCCTTCAGACGTCTGGCCTTTGTCTCCTCGCGTTTGGCAGACTCGATCCACCCGATATATCGTCGGCGATGCGAGGGCGCAAGCCCCTCGAAGTACCGCCTTGCCGCCGGGTGTTTCTCTAACGTTGCTTGGATGTAACGCGGAACCGTTGCAGGCATTTGGTACCGTGGCGGTCGCGGACCATCGTCGCGGTCAGTCGGCGCGCGATTGATCCCGCCGGGCTTCAACCTACCACTGGCTTTCAGTGCAGCTTATCGCTTCCGGTTGATTGTCGACCATCGGCTATCGACCTTCCGCGGCGTGAACTTGCGCGCATAGCGTGAGCCATACAGACGTTTGACCAGACTATCGACCCAACCAAAGCACAGCGCTTCGTCAAGTGCATCCGGATACGCAATTGATGGCACGCGGGTGTGAACTTTGTGGAAGACGAGCCACACCTCAGACTCTGAATCGTGGTGCTCGTCGAGCCACTTGCGCCACTGGTCAACCGTGTAAGCGACAAAAGTCTTCACGGGGTGCGATCCTGATCAGGTATGTCCGCCCAACGATGCGGGTTGGGCCGCGGTCAGCTTTTGGCCGTCGGCTCCAAGCCGAGGTTGGGCGGGCTCGTCATTTTTTCTCGCGCACCAAGCCCACGGCAACGGACTTTCGTGCAGACTTCTCTTCAACAACGACATTCAACTTGGCCTTTATGGCACAACTTGTTCCCCATGACGCGTTCATGGCATATATTCTCGGCCGCCCCCCTTTGCCGGGGTAGTGGTAATGGTGGATCTCGACCGAGTCTCCCCAAATCTTCTTGACGGCGTTCAGTAAGTCCTCTTCGGTTCGATTGCTGTCAGCCAGAAACCATACTTCTCGGGCCGTACTCTTCTGGTCAAAGACAACGCGTAGCTTCCCTGTGCCGAGATCAGCTCCCATCAGGGCATCCCTAACCTCAACCGTCATAACAACAGTGCCGTCCGTCTGTGGCTCGAGTTGTGCTGAAGGGAAGAGATCCTTCGCGGCGGAAAGTGGCGTGCCAACTGAGCAACCGGCGAGGACAAATGCATGGCAGCTGGTATCACTGGCCAAGGCATTTCCGATGGCCAGAGATGCAGCCATCGCACAAACGACGCCCAGGTTCCTTCCAAGCCGGTCCAGTTGTGAGAATGAGTTCATTTTCATGATTCTCCGCCTAGCGTGCCGCGTGTCCGCGGTGCTTGGCTGCTTCACGGATCATAGCGATAGTGCCCCGTGATTTCGTAGGAAAACAGGACATCCTCCACCTGGACGCCGGCGCCGATGTTGTGGACGACGAGTGGCCTCCCGCCGTGCCGGCGGTCAGAGATGAGGCCAATGTGTGGAGCGCCTGACGGAAGACGCCAGGTGACGATATCCCCGGAACGATAATCCTCAGAACGGGTGGATACCTTCAATCCTTGACTGTGCCGTTTTAGGAAGTTGGCTAGGTTGGGGACGCGACGATGGTCGATGTTGGGGTCCGGTCGGGAAAGACCCCACAGGCTTGGATAGGACCTAAAGGCACGAGACATGTCTTGATTGACCAAGAGCTGAAGGTCAATACCAGCTTGGCGATAGGCTCGGACGATCACATCGGTGCAGACGCCCCTCTCAATCGGCACATCGCCGCCCGGGAAGGCAATGGGGCGATAGGTTCCATCGTACACTTGCGTAGCGCCGATTTGCTCGTAGGCCCCCCTGAGAACCTGGGGGATTCTGGAAAGCTGCGGCTCCGCAGTGATTGGTGGCGACATTGCAAGGGCCAAGAGCATAATGCCGTTCATCACCGCCCCTGGAATGCGCCTAACGGTGGCGATCCGTTGCGGCGCGAAGCGCCAGCTCCTCCGCGCGCTGCGCCCCACGTCGTATCGCCTTAACATTTTAAGCGCGTTCGGGCCTACTGCCTGCCCCACCGATCTCCGGGAGCCGTCAAGTAATGCCTGAAGACGTAGGCCCACGGCATCACGAGTGGGACCAACACAACGCCCATGAGACAAGCATAGAGTGTCTCGCGCGTGCCCGGATCCAGCTGCTGGGCAGACCATAGGGGAAGTCCGAAGGCCAATACCCAGATGAACTTCCACAGGAACTCGAAGAACAGCAACGGCAGCATCCTGAGCGGATAGCGAATCCCCAGGATTGCCAGCAGCGAGACCGCTCCAAGCACGCCGCGAACCACACTGCTCATATGCCCGAGGTTTTGAGGCGGGGAGACGATCACTGGCCATTCCGAGATCCCCAGTCCCACAGCAATCACCAAGTACACGGCTCTCAACAGGTAGAGCCTAAAGGTTGACACTTCAGACATGGCGCGGAGCTGCGGATACGGTCACGTAGGGCGACATGCTTACCTCTCCTCGTTGTCACATGACATCGCGCTACTAAAGCGTGGAGATGAAACAAAAATCCAATTCCATGGCGCTGAGGGGCCGCGAGTGTCGTTCCCGGCATGCTTGGCATGCGTACTGCAGCCAGCTAGGAGGATCAAAGCACTACCGGCCCGAAGCAAGCGATTCATGGCTTAGTCTGCCCGCCGGCGTGCCGCCGAAACTGACGATGTAGCCGTCTGGGTCTTCAATGTAGAAATCTTTCGTGCCCCACGGCGTCACCTCCAGCGGCTTGACGATCTTCGCGCCGTTGGCGACACACTGTTCGTAGAATGCCTCGATGCCCTCTACGCCCGCCGAGGCATCGAGGTGCTCGTTTTCCCGACGATACTGGCGCTCGGCTGGATTCTTGGGCGCTTCCTTCAAATGCAATTCCAATCCATCCAGACAGCCGATAGCGTAGAATCCGCCCCACGGCTCGCCGAAATTGAAACCCAGCCTTTGGTAGTAAGCGATAGAGCGCTCGAGGTCGTCGACGAGGAACTGCGGAGCGAGCGAAGTGATACGCGGCTTGGTTTGGTTGGTCATAGTTATGCCGCCTTCCATGTTGCGCATGATGGGTCAGGGTGCCTTCTTCCAGAAAGCATCCACCGGCCTGAAGTAGAACGACGCTTCCTTACCCGTCTCAGCATGGGTCCCAGTCAAGACGTCATACTTAACCCCATCGTGAACTTTTGTAGCATGCTTTCCGCCGCGTGGGTATCCAAGCAGCGACAAAACCGCCCATTCCTCGGTCAGGCTAATCACCCGAATGGCAGTCTGTGGACTCGACCCATCTCCAGAGCTGAAGATGGAGTCCATTACCCCATCGAAAAACTGCCGATGGTATTCCGCTTGCTTCTTGTTCCCGAGAGCTTCATACGCCTGACTACTGAAGTAGTGTGCCTCGGTATCGAGGTAATCCACCTCCAAGATCGCTTCGGCATGCTTGATCGTTGCCTTGAAATCCTTACTCTCGAGCGCCGCGAGGAGGGCCGGATGGTGCTCGCGGTAGGCGGGAGTCAAATGCACGTACGGCAAATAGCCTGAGTCTTCTGTAAACAGTTCCCGCAGCTTTCCATAGTCGGCTCGGCCTGGGTCCTTTTTTGCCTCAGTGAGGGCGAGGGCATAGGGACTCTTCCCTTTTTCCGACGCCTGGGCCCCGAACGAAGGGCTACTCCCCACCACTGCGGCAATCCCGAGTAGAAGAATGTAACAAGGCTTCCACATCCTATGAACTCCTTCGGACACGGGGTCTCAGCCCCGAGGCTGGAACAACTCCACTGGGTTGCCCGAGGGGTCGTCGAGGATGACCTGTGCGCCCCCCGGCCCGGTCACGATATCACTCGTGCGGAAGGAAACTCCCACCGCACGCAGCCGCTCAACTTCCGCAGCGAGATCGGCCACCTCTAAGTGCACGCGGTTCCAGCCGCCTGGTGTCTGGCGGCGACCGTCGGGCAACGGACGCTTCCCCGAGCTGCCCTCACCGCTGAGCAGGAGGCGCACACCGTCCCGCATGACCGACGCGAAGGCAGGCGAGGCGTCATGCTCCATTGCGAAACCGAGCAGCGTCGTATAGAAACGGATCGCAGCCGGCACGTCATCAATTATGTAACGCACGCTGACCCTGGACATGGGCATTTCCCTCCTTCCCGGCGAACGCTTCCGCCTTCGCCTGATCGAAATCAGATGTCACTGGCATGACTTCTACCTCCGCGGTTGCTGGGTCGGTGGGCGTCGGGGCCTTCAGCTCGTCTGTCTAACGAATCACGGATAAGCTGTCCGCCTTCCCACTGCCGCGGAGCCGGGGAGAACTTAACGCGATCATGGCTGCAAGAGTGGCATCCTTCTGGTCTTTCCCCCAGGGAGGGCCGACGAACTTCCCCAGGATCGCAACCTTTTTTGCCAAGCGGCTCACCGGGCTCCCGAGCGCCCTCTCGGCGTGCTTCGTCAGCAGCTTCTCCGGGATCGCGACCAGCCTCAGTCCGGACGCTTTCGTGGCCCGGACCAGAGCGTCCCGGAATAGCACCCCCTCGGCCTTGTGCATGCGGAAATGCACAGCGAGGATTTCCTCGATGCTCCAATCGGGCATGGCACTGGCGACAAGCACCGCGCAGGCCGTAACTTCGTTCTCCTGCTCTTGCTCTCGCCTTACCGCCGAGTGCATCTCTCGGACCGCGATTCGCTGTGCCGCTTCGATGCCGCGCTCAACCACATCTCGAGCCGCTCCCTCCTCCATGTCCTCTGCGGCATGATAGGGCTGCTTCGCCCACTCGTCCTCAACAAGCTCGATGCGGCGCCGGTCGACTACCATGAAGTCGCCGTCACGTATGCCGACAACGACAAACGCTGCCCACCCCGAGTGAGCTTTAATTCCGAACGCAACCTTCACGACTCGAACCTCGTGCTCTGGGTTTGCCTGTGCTGAAGCGTGATTGCTCACACCGGGCTCACTCGCGACGGAGTCGGTACCAGTGCTCGTCAGGCCTCAGCAAGAGATCAAAGATCTTGGGCAACCGAAAATGCGATGGCGTCACATCGGTCACCTTCCATCCAGGGAATGCCGCCTCAACTTCACTCCGGTCTACGCCCCGTATCAGCGGTCGCCTGCGCTTCGGCCACACCAGCAGCAGCACGGTTGCCTCGGACACCGTGATCGCGCCGACCTCTCGACCCATGGCCGCCCGATGGGTGTCGTTCAAGTCGTGGAAGGTCCCCGTGTCGAGCACGAGCCGGAAGCCGGAGCCGATGCCGGCCGCGCGCAGGTCCGTCACGTCTCCGTGTACGAGCCGCATTTCGACGCCGGCCTGCTGTACCCGGTCGCGTGCGCGTCGGAGGGCCTTCTCCACGATGTCGATACCCGTGACTTGCCAGCCTCGTTTCGCGAGATGGACTCCCCAGATGCCGCTGCCTGTGCCCAGATCGAGCGCCGGACCGTACGGCATCACGCGTCCCTTCTCCTCGCGAGCGAGGAGCTCGGAAAGTTTCGCCGCGAACGGCGGATCGGTGTCCTCCCAGGGATGGAAGCCGATGGTGTACGCCAGTTTCCAGTTCATGGCACTGTCCCCACAGTACACTTATCCCGGCCAGGCCTGCACGTCACCGGCGTTCTCGCTGAGAACCCAGCGAGACCCCTCGACAGCGGGGCTGCGTGGACGCGTCAGCCCTGCCCGACGTGCCAGCAGACGCCCGCCAGGTCAATAAAGTGAACTTCCCGGCCCCAAGGGAAATCGACCGGCGGTTTGATTCGAAATCCCGGGTAGGCGCGCTCGAGCTCCAGCTGAGAGATGGCCTTCCACCACGTGTCAAGATCCGGCACGTTCAGCCTGACCATGAAGTTCTCTGCGAAGGTCTTCACATCGTACTTCTGGAGGATGAACTGCGCACCACCGTTCCTGAAGCCGGCATAGCCGTCGCTTTCCCAAAGCTCCTCAAAGCCGAGATCTGCGAATAGCCGACGGCTAGCCTCGTAGTCACCCCCGCTCGGCACAAAGGGCAACAGCGCCAATGCTTCCAGGTTCTTCATGCGGCCACTCCCAAGACCAGATGTGTCCATTGCCCATCCCTTACTTCAAGCGCCTGTCAGGTGGCGCACTTGCCCCCGAATAGCTCGTTGTTTCGCGTCCAGTCTTCGAAGTGCCCCGACACGGTCGCGACCCCGTACTGCGCAACGACGCGGTACAGGAACGCGCACTGGCCGAGGACAGCCACGAAGAACCACAATCCGGCGGTGTGACGCAACGCGGCATCGGCAAAGCCGGGCGTTTGCAGGCTAGTCATTACACCGCCAGTCTTGGCTCAAGGACCGCGAACAAGTCAGCCACCGCGGAGCCGGGAAGCTGAGATGAAAGCCGTCACGTGCATCCGGAGCGTAGACAAAGGGTACCGGCTGAACCAGACCTAGTGCCGTATCGGGCACCCTCTCGAGATACACGGGCTCGAGATCGGAAAGCCGCTCAGGCAGATGGCCTTCACGAGCGTGATAGGACACTAGCGCATCCACAACACGATCGCCAGTTATCTTCGACTCAGCCATCTGCCAACGCGACAGCGGAACAGAGATGCCCCAGGAGAGCCCCACGGCTCCGAACGCGAACACAGCAAAGGCCCGCGCGGTGGATGAGCGGCGCCATGCGAACAAAGCGCTCGAGCCTGCTCCAACCAGGAGCAGCATTAAGTTGCACAGGCCGTTGACTCCTGCTCCACCGAATGAGTACGAATAGTCGAGACTGCCCCACGTAAGCAGCAAGGCCACGATCACTATGCCAGCGCAAACCCAGATATACATCGTTCGCTCAACCACGATTGTCCGCCAATTCACGGACCAGCACGGCTACTTTGAACGAACCCATGGCAGCGTTCTGCTGGCAAAACCGGTATGCCCAGTGAGGAGAAGAAAGATGTATGAACCCAGGCAAAAGCGACCGAATATCAGAGCTGCGAGAGCGAGCAGCAGTAGTGCCTCAATAGACCAGGCCAGGGTGTGCCTGCCATAGAGAAGAGACAGACCGATCGCGAGCATGAAGGTCCCAGCCATGGCTTGTGCGAACCGGCGTGGGCCCGGAGCTGGGCCCAACCGCGGAAGGCCCTTCGGCTTCGCCACAAGGAGGTTATAGAGGGAGTCAACGGGATTCAAATGTGGCAGGGCCACGTTCCACCAGAGGAGCGCCGTCAAAACAAGAAAGTAAGGCCAGGCTTGAAGCACCAAGCCAACCAAGGTCAGAATTCCGATCACGCGCGGTTGCCACATCAAGGCTGGGTATTGATAGCTGCACGCCTCCGGCGAGGCGTCTCGGAAGCCCTGCTGCCGGACAAAGTTCACTTCAGGCGTCATCATGCTCTCCCTGACATGTCCGTCGAACGCCGCAACGCCTCGTCATTCTTTCCTTTCCGAACTGATTATCCTAAGAGGGCTCAATGGGTGAGCCGTCACTCTCGGGTGGCCCGCCGGCACTCCGATTCCGTGCCACGACCCATCGACGGCCTGCACGAAGGTACACCGTGGACCAGATGAGCCCGACGACGATCCCCGCATAGTAGAGCCACTGCTCAGACACATGATGGCCGTGGGCGAACCACCAGGTAGCATACGCATGCATGGCCAAGGCGACGTAGAGCCCCTGGCGTCCCCACCAAACAGCCGCTCCTGCGATGCGATCTTCGACGCGATCCTCAAGAAACAGCGCCCCGAACAGCATCACTAGCACAGGGGCGACTGTCACGAGAAACGCTACAGGCGTTCCGAAACGAGGCTTTAGATGGTCGCTGACCAGAAGCGGGCCACCACAGAATGAGAAGAGTGCCGCAATCTTGAGGAACGCGGTGCTGAAATCCTTCACTCTCGCCCTCGCGCTTCTATTGTCCGCTCAACACTCCTCGATCAACTGAGCCGAAAGGTGAGTTTGCATGCCGATGCTAGCTGGCACGAATTGGGGGTTTTCCGAAATGGCTAGCTTTCTCCTTGGCTGCCTCCTCCGATGAGAGCATTCTGAGCTTATTCTTGCTAAACAGTTGGTCGCGCAGCTCGTCAACCCACGTTCCGCTGACGAAATATCCACATCCGACCTGGCCCAGTAACGCCGCCGCAATGAGCAAGACTCGCACTGAAAAGCTCATCTTCCGGTCCGGCTAACGTGCTCACCTATCATGGCCACTCTTCTGTCCCGCAGGTTCCGATCTGAGTGCCTTGACGAACAAAAGCAGCGCAGCGGAGGCCGCAATTAGGCTCGTAATGAGACTGATTCCTGCTCGAAGGTCTCCTGGGATATCGGATTGTTGGCCTCCCAGTACCCGACTCGTCAGCGGAGGCGCCGTAATGCACCCACTATCCCACACAGAGCGGTTGCGAGCGTCCACGTAAACATGTCGTTGTGCGAGTGTCCACCACCGGCGAGCAACATTGCCGCCGCGCACCCGTAGGCACCGAGCACAAGGCCAATGAGTGCTCCCGCAGTCATCGACAGGCAGCCCGCGATCATCCTCATTCTATTCTCGTCCGGCTAACGCCGGTCATCATCCGCGGGCCGAGCGGCGCGACAGCTTCATGCGATGGTTAGACTGCACCGGTGAGAAAGGCCTTCCAGTTCGCCGGCAGTTGTGGGATGCCAGCGACCTCAGCGAAGCGACTGTGCGACAGCGGAACAACCTTGAACTCCGTCTCCACGCATACAGCGCCATCACTGCTACGTGCCTCAGTCACAACGACGACTGACTCCCATGGCCCTCCCTGCTCCTTGATCCGGCCAATCAGAGTCAGCGGGGATCCTGTCGCAGCCGGCTTGTGATAAGTCACCTGGGCAGACCGAAGGAGCCAGGCAGCTCCTCGATTCGGTCCCAGCAGAGTGGCAACCCAAGTCGAAAGGCAGTCGAGAGCCGTGTAGATGGCGCCACCATGCGTAATGTTCGGGAATCCCGCCATGTGATCCGCTGGCGTGAAGTGGGCTTGCAAGGTGCGCTCGGAATTGGGGTCATTGCGCACTTCGATCCTGAGGCCCAGCGGATTTTCGAGTCCGCAGCCAAAGCAAGTGTTATTCGCCAACAACTCGCGATTGAGAGGAGTTTGCATGAAGTGCTCCCGGGAATCTGGGTGACTGCTGAACTGAGACATGGTGCTCGTGAACTCCGATGGAGCTGCTCTTTACGACTCATCACTCTTTCTTTGGAGCCTCGGTGGCGGTGAAGCTGCGCTCCAATACCATCTTCTTCGAGCGCCGAAACGCGTCGGCTGCAACGATTGGTTATGTCGCCAAAAGGTACAAACCGGGTACATAGGTGACACTTCTAACCGGGAACATGGGTGACACTACTAACCTTGTCGGTCAACTGGAGGTTGGCCGATGCCCTGGATGGAGACGTCACCCGTGGAACAACGCAA
>Ga0137425_1000347_pt1 | contig 12412 bp, 8 predicted proteins | sample EasRivERMZT640_2_FD_102318 | JGI IMG/M metagenome (GOLD analysis project Ga0137425, IMG submission 102318) | Soil microbial communities from meander-bound floodplain in the East River, Colorado, USA - East River MetaG ERMZT640_2 | ecosystem: Environmental > Terrestrial > Soil > Floodplain ...
GCCAGCCCACTCGGAGCCCTGCCAGCGAAGTGCCGGCAAATTCGAAACTGCTCGAAACCTATATGACGCTCAACTACCATTCCATATTAACAGCCTGTGCTTGAAAATAGCCCTGCCTGTCAAGCAAATCTGCGAATTTCCCATCTGAGCTCATCGCGAGCTTGTACTCTTCAAGTGACTGTCCATCGTAGGCTACCGACAGACCCGATTCTGCATATCGGTAGCCGTACTTGAGCGGGCCGGTCGCTAAGTACTTATCCAGCCGGTCAAATAAATTCACCACTTCTTCGAATGAAGCGCTAGAAATTGGGTATAGAGATGAGTGAATCCCCTCTCTGACCCGCGAAAGCCGCGCCGGAATTGCGCCCACAACCGGGACATGGATTAGCAGGGAGGATGTGCCCTTTTCAAATTCTCCGTGAGAGACCGGGTTTCGAAAACGCTCCTTGATCTTCCTGAGAGAGTCATACAGTTGCTTAGCCTCAGGGCTCGAAGGCAGGTTGACTACGGTCTTGAACTTCTCACGCCATGAAGAGCCCATGAAAACAATCAGATTGTGTCTTCCGAGATCGAGACCGGCAAATGGAAAGGTCAGGACCAGTAAGTGCTCTAGCCTGCTGAAGTATGCATCGAGCGTAGCGCTCCCGAAGTAGTAGCCTTCTCTCTCAGGCTTATGGAGATCCCAGGACCAAGCCGAGGGCTTACCGCTAGAATCACGGGCTATAACTTTCTTTGCCGGCGGAGGAGAGGCATATGCTCTCGCGGCACGTCTCCGAAAAAAGCAATATCTATCGTCCAGACTAGGGAACGAATTTCGAATCGTAATCTTACCGGTACGGACAAGATCGTCGACCATTGGAGCAAGGGCTTGGTCTGAATAACGTGCTGCCCGACTCAGCACCGTCATCAGCTCCTGGATTACGAGCTTTACCTCATCTGCCCTTGGTGAGTACAGGCTGAGCCCGAATTTTCCTTGTTCCAATCGCATGGGAATTCCCTTGAAGCGCAGCTGGATCGACCACAAGGTCTTCTCGAACGGACGAAAGAGATATTGGAAACCCCTCCCGAGAACGAGCGGTAAGAAGACCATGTACGGGGGTGGAAAAGATTTCCGTTCGAGCGGGATCGACTTCCATCCGGTCTCGTACCCGACCGTCGAATCGGGCTCCATTTCTTGCAGAATGCGATTCAACACTGCATTTGCCTTATCCAAATTCGTCTCTCTTGAAGCGCTAATCCCTGCCCCGTATTTTGCCTCAGCTTCTCGAGGGAGCATTGAGCTAGAAATGATTTGACTACCCGGCCAATCGCATGACCAGCATGATTCTACGCATTGCTTACTGTGGGAGGATATCTCCGTCCGGTTCTCCACTACTTGGAAGAGAGCTGGAGAGCCCCGTCGCCGTGATTCGTCCGGAAATTTGTCTTTGCGAGCCGTTCTCCGCAACGCGGCGATCCCCTTTCCCCCTGATGGAGAACAGCCCAAGACGCGACGATTCTAAGGGATGTGTCGAGAACCCGCCGGCGGGCCGCTGTTAACCAGAGACCCGCCGGTTCGAGGGAGGGATATGTTTGGCTCCCCAGGTGGATCGGTAGTACGAACTTCTCAAGGTTCGTACTATGGATCTATTTGGAGCCCCAGACAGATCAGAAGTACGAACCTGGGCTGTCGACCTGCGGGACCGATAAAAATGCCGCACTCAATTTCGGTGGACCGGTACTGTTCGTCGTGAAAAATCCCCGCAGCCTAGAGACATCGTAGAAATGGCTCACCTGGACACTGGAAACAACAGGGATCGCAAGAAACCCGGGTACATCCTGGAGCCAAGTTTTTCGGACAACTCTTGCAAGGATTTCCACCTGCGGCTGCCTGGTGGTATTGGGCCTGAGAGCAAGTCTCGCCGTCGGCAAAGTTCATCTCATTAGAGACCACCCCAGCCTGCACCATCGGGTTCCCAGAAGACATTTGTGTCTCGTAGCTCGGCCCCATGGTGGACCTGGCTCCTGGAGCAAGGAGCAATCCCAACACCACCGTCACTACCACCAGCGTTGATCTGCGAATCCCTTTCATTTTGCATCCTCCTTCAACTATAACGTTTGTACGACGACACCATAAAGATGGACGGCCCTGCCGGTCCCCTCTTGGGGTCGCTCCGCTCCGGAGCTCAGGACAATGCAGGCTTCCATCTCCGAGATTCAGATGATTGGCGTCTGTCGGCCTGCGGCGGCCGGCCAAAGGCCTTCCTCTCCCCGCCGCAGCCACGGGCTGGCAGTGAGCCTTGTCCTGACTTCATCCCAGTCGTGTCCCGAGAATTCTCAGCTCAGCGAGCTGCGCTGAAGCCGTAGCAACTGCAGGATCGACAGCAGGAGTTGATCTGGACGCAAGCCCCGAGCCCCTTTCCGCCGCAGAAGCTGTCGCAGTCTCGATCCCGCCAGCATCGGTTGGGGCAGGGAGAGCAGGCGATTTCCTCCATAGGAGGCGTGGAATTGACGATGGCACAGACGTTCGAGTCGATGCTGGGAGATCCGGCTTCGGTCAGGACCACTGGTACTTGCGGCACAAGTTCGGTGCCGGTCGGGAGCGCACCGGGACCCGTGTGAGCGGCGACCAGAATGAAGAGGCTCATGAGCAAAAGAGCATAACGATTTCGAGTTGGAAACATGGCTGTTCCCTCCAAAGGTGTGAATTTATCGAAACCTCGCGTGCTGCCTCAAGCACCCATGACTTCTATACCCCCATCCCGAGGCAGGAGTCAATACGGAATTCACCCGAACCATTCCGAAAATTCCATCCGCCCGTTGCTTGCCGTAGTGGTCCACCGATTTTTATGGGTTGGATTTCTTCACAGAAAGCTCACGCTATTATAAGGATAAGCTGTCTCCCTTCAGCCTAGCGTTTCTCCGGGAGATGGCCTATGCCCGTAATTGCCCTGACCCATTCCCTTCCATTACCCCGAGGATGGCCCCGTCGGGTCCGCTCGGCGGTCGTCCAAGTCATCTCGCTCGCCAGGACCTCCCTGGCACTGACTCAGGGCTGGGCCTCCGAGAGCATGAACCCGGAGCTTCGTCAGCAGGCTGAAGAGAACAGGCTGCGGCAGGAGATCCAGCTCCTGCGAGAAGAGATTCGCATCAAGGATTCCCGAATGGAACAACTGGAGGCGCATCGACGGCCCCATTATCCTCCTACTGCGCGACTCGCAATCCTCGAACTTCGTGCCGCCCGTGGCTGGACCCTCGCCCAGACGGCTCGAATCTTCCTGGTGAGCCCGCTCACCATCGCTTCCTGGATGGGGCGTCTCGAGGAGGAAGGTCCTGATGCGCTCGTCCAGCTGCCCGAACCGGTCAATCGCTTTCCCGAGCTCGTTGGCTACGTCGTGAGGCGCTTGAAAACTCTCTGTCCGGCCCTCGGGAAAGTGAAAACTGCTCAAATCCTTGCCCGCGCGGGTCTCCACCTCGGGCCGACGACGATTCGCCGGATGCAACGGGATACGCGGTGGCCCGAGCCTCGCAACGTCTCGCAAACTGCGCCTCGAGTCGTGAGCGCAAGAAAACCCAATCACCTCTGGCACATCGATTTGACCACCGTCCCCACCGCCTTGGGATTCTGGGTTTCCTGGCTGCCATTCACCTTGCCCCAGGTCTGGCCGTTCTGCTGGTGGCTCGCTGTTGTGGTCGACCACTTTTCCCGGCGGGTCATGGGATTCGTGGTCCATCGTCGTGAGCCTTCCTCTCGTGCAATTCGGAAGTTCCTGGAGGGAGTCTTCCGGAGGATTGGCGAGTGGCCGGAACACCTCATCTCCGACCAAGGCACTCAGTTTACCGAGAAAGAGTTCAGACGCTGGTGCCGGCGCCACGGGATTCGGCATCGATTCGGAGCGGTGGGAAAGTATGGAAGCCTGGCGGTAATTGAACGGTGTATTCGGTCGGTGAAATCCGAGTGCACACGGCGGTTGATCCTGGTTCCGTACCGCCTCGCAACTTTCAAGCATGAGCTGGCTCTTTACTTCGCTTGGCACAACGGGCACAGGCCCCACACTTGGCTCGGCGGTGCCACTCCCGATGAGATTCACTACCGACGTCGAAAAGCGAATCGGGCGCCCCGCTTCGAACCCCGCCGTCGATGGCCTCGACGATCCCGCTGTGCAGCACCTCAGACTCTCATCCGTGGGCGTCCCGGGGTGCGGCTCGATCTATCCGTCCAATTCGTCGCCGAGCGGAGACATCTCCCGATCGTCACCCTGAAGCGCGTCGCGTAGAAGCGGGCAACTGGCATCCATATTCCTGTGGCCAAGCTACCCGTGCGCCTGTTTTCAGACCAGTTCCCGGGAACCCGGTGCTTTGCTACACTCCGCCGGCCCAAAGAGCAGCCCTTTCCTCGCATTCCGAATTCCAACCTTCGATTCCAGAACCCTGGAACAGGCCAAAATGACGCGCATGAATTCGCTGGTCCACTACAGTGATCGAGCGAAGCATGCGAACGCTCAAATCCGAGTGCACGCGACGGTTGATCCTGGTTCCGTACCGCCGCAACACTTTCGAGCACGAGCTGGCGCTCTACTTCTCCTGGCACAACGGCCACCGGCCGCATTCCTGGCTGATAGGCGCTACCCCGGATGAGATTTACCACCGACGTCGCCCGGCGATGCGGGCGCCTCGCTTCGAACCCCGCCGTCGATGGCCTCGGAGAGCCCGGTGCGCTGCTCCGCGGACCCTCATCCGCGGCCAGCCCGGAGCCAGGCTTGATCTGTCGGTTCAATTCCTCGCCGAACGGAGACATCTCCCGATCGTCACGCTCAAGCGCGTCGCGTAGAATCTCTCGACTCGCATCCATTCTCTGTAACCGCGCCACTTCTCTGTTCGTTTCCGCTCGACTTCCGGTGCGGCGGCCGGCCCGGAGCCCTCCGCCGATCGCGAAATCACCGCTCCTCTCGAATCTCTCCTTCCGACCGTTCGATGGACCACTACACGGGTGCACGTGGACCGCTACACTGGAAATCGACCCGATATTCTAGCACTCCCTTAGATGCCATTTGTTTCTTCATAGCCTCGTGGAAACCAAATTCCTCGAACTGTAACCAAGCCAAGATTTGGTGCGACATGTTTCTGATCAAGGGTAGACAAGTCAACATCTTCACGGCATTCAACAATCTTCGGCATTACCTTGCCGATGAATACACGCTCTTGCAGAAGACGAGCTGCATCGTCGGTGTCATATGCCGTCACACCACAACCCAAGTTCAGCGGAGTCGGTTTGTTAAACGGTTCAAAACGAAACCAATAGCGCCTAAGTGATTTCATGGGAATACCGTGGGTTCAAAGCGGATAACGGGTCCGATATTCGGGTTGCCAAAGCCCGGAATGATGCCGTGACTTGGATCGATTCCTGGAAGTTGGGTCTCCAACCCTTCAAAGTATTTTAGACTTGACGGAGGGACAACGTAGTCAATGTCACTCACCGCAGTTCGGGCTCCCCGTGCGGCTGATCCGACGACTTCCAGCGGCCTTCCAGCTTGGTTTACAACCGCTTGAATCGAACTAGCCTCAGCTGCAGTGAGATCGCCCAAAGCGCTAGCCGTGGCTGTTTTGGTGAGGCTGCCCACTGCTATGCGTCCGAAGGGCGGCATCACTATTCCAAGTGCTATGGGTGGGCTGAATCGTGATGGCGTATATGGGCACATGAGACAGTGCTTGTTCAGCCAACCACCAACGGGCTCGCTAATTTTATTGGCAGCTAGGTCAAGCCCAGCTGAAGTTGTTCGCAGGCCCCACTCGATGGAAAGGGAAATCCAGGTCGCCATCGTACGTACAGGATCCATGTCAGATTCTTGAACTGCAGCTCTCTCAACATAACCTGGCCACTGTTTCGGTGCATCCGCCGACGGGCTATTAAGGACTGATCCGCCTGATTCTGAAAACGGGCTGGTTCCGCCACTGGGATCCGAGCTGTAATCAGCGGAGCCTGTTTCCCATGACACCATGACATCCATCGATCCTTCCCCACCTGCCCCCAGAGAGTACTGTCCTCCTCCACCGCAAAGCCCAGCCATACAGCTGGGGTTTCTCGATCCCCGGGTTTGGGGGGCAACTAGATTCTGCCTCTGCTCTGCACTCATCATCCCGCTCGGGTCGGTGAATCGAACCGGGTTGTTGAACACATAGTTGTAGAGATTCAGCCCTGCCCTCTCCCCCAGCGGGTCTCGCTGCAGGAACCTCCCCAAGTAAGGATGATACATTCTCGCCCGATAGTAGTAGAGGCGGCTTTCGATGTCGAAGTAGCGGCCTGTGTAGAGGATGTTGTTCTGTAACGGCGAGCACATGCAACCCTGAGGTGTACCTGTGGCATTCATGAATGTGACCTGTCCGTAGGCATCGTATTTATAGCGCTCTAGCACCGTCCCCGTATCATTGGTCACTGCAGCCACTGAACCCAATACATCTGAGTGATAGTAGATGTTCGTACCACCGGATCTGCGTGTCAGGATTTCATCCGGGGAAACTCCGTAAACATAGTTGGCCAGAATGGAAGCTCCAGAGGTATTGCGTTCTTGAATGAGTCTGTTTCCGTCATAGATATACCTCGTGTGCGTCCAGCCGTTGAGATTCTTGGATATCCGCCGGCCCAAGGCATCGTAGCGATATGTAGTGTAATCTCCACCAACGCTCAAATACCCCACGAGTCGGTTCAAGAAGTCGTATACGTACTGCTGCTCCCCGGCCGAAAAACTTTCATTCATAAGGTTGCCCAGGAAGTCATAATAGAGCGTCCGCTGGCCTCCTGGACCATTGAAAATGGTGTACTGATTCAAGGAGTTAATGGTCTGGTTATAGGTTGATGAGTCTCTCTTATGAGACTTCCAGTTCCCCAGGCCGTCGAGAAAGAAGTCCTGTGTTAGGCTAGTGGAAACAATCGTACCATTAATATCGACATTCCCCTCTTTACGATTGACTAGCCGACTCGTCGAGTCATAGCCGTAGGTCTCCCCATTCGGTGAGGACACTTCGTTGATTCTTTTCTGGAACTTGCGGTTGCTAATGGTGTCATAGCCGTAACCAAACTCAGCAAAACCTGGGGTTCCCACTGCAGTCGTGTTCGAGAGGTCTTTTGCTCGCCCAAGGTTGTCGTAGCCTCCAGCGACCGTGTCACCCGACACCGTAAGCATCGTCAACATGGTCCCGTTGGGAGAGGTCCGTTTCAATACTCTGTTTGCGCCAAGATAGTCATACTGAAAATTCCCTCCTCCGACAGGTATCGATCCATCATGGATCGTCTTGATGCGTCCCAGTTCATCAGCAGTGAATTCTGGGGTTCTATCGGGCACACTAACGGGATCACTAACCTGGCCCGGGCCTGGATAGTAAACCTTGGTCCTAAAGCCTAGGCTATCGTAATCCGAGCTGACCGTCTCATATCCCGTCACATATGTGCCACTGCTGTTATCAGCCCACTTCTGCTGCTCCGTAAGCACCTTACCTAGTGAGTTGTAGGTCATAACTACTTCGCTGTCGATATTCGTGTCTGGCGCAACTACGTCCCAATCATCCTGTGCCAGAGTAAGCCGCCCCATCCCATCATATTGAAACGTCTGTCCCTTCGTTCCCATTACCCCCGGAGCATAGGCGTTACCTACATAAAGCTGTTTCAGGCGGTGAAGCCAGTCATACTCAAGTGACACAGTCAAACTGCTTGGGCTCTTCGAATAGAGAAGCGTTACCGCCTTCGAGTCTCGGTTATAGGTAACCTCTCGATAGCTCGTATCCGGATAGGTAACCCTCGTCTTACGATTTAGCTTATCGTAAAGGAAACTTGTAGCGCGATTATTATCATCCTGGAAAGATGCCAATAGCCCGCGCGCGTCATAATTGTAGATAGTCGTCACGACCCCATCGGGATTACCAGCAGTCTTATAATGATTATCTTCTATTGTCTCCGGGATTCTCCCTTCCCACGGAAGCGTCCCACCGTACAGGTAATTCGTCTCCGTCCTATAGAGGCGATTAAGGCCGTCGTAGAACGATTTCGCGAGATTACCGGCGGCGTCCTTTACTCTAATTCTGTTGCCGCGACTATCATATTTGTATTGAGTGATCAGATTCTCACCTGGGGATGAAGGCGAGTCAAAATTTGTTGGACAGCTGTCCGCTGGGGCTTTGCCCACGACTCGCGAATCCGTCAATCTGTTCATCGAGTCATACTTAAAGTCCTTTCGGAACCTCTGCGCATCAAGCTCTCGAGCTCCCTCGGCACCCCATTGCGTTTCAACGACACACCTCGGGTTGCCATTCGCATCGTAAACGGTTTCAGTGGAATTTCTCTCATCGGCACCGCCCGGCGTAACGGTGAACGGTGCGACTTCATTCAAGAACGTCTTGAGCTTTCGTCCGAGGCCGTCATAGCGGATTTCAGTAGTGTAGCCGTGGTCATTCACCAGTTTGACCGCTCTGCCCAGGCGATCGTAGCCAATGAGGCTGGTTACGTACCCATCTCCGAGCGGCAAGGGTGAATCCGCTGCGGTGCTCAGCCCTGCACTTCCATCTGTCGTGATACTTATTGGATTTCCCGCCGCATCCCACTTCATGAAGCGCACATCCGAGCGTCTGAGACGGCCAAGCTCATCGTAGTACATTCTCTGATGAGCTATTTCCGGATAACTCGGTGCTGGTGGGCTCGGCGGAGTTGGCGTAACATCCTTCACAGTTCCTCGGAACACCTGGTCGGTTACATTCCCCATTACGTCATAGGTCAGTGACCTTTTCTGATAGGCGGGATCGAACTCGACCACCTTTCGTCCATAGCCGTCGTAGCCGGTCAAGCTCATATGTCCTTCGGGATCGGTCACACGGATGACGTTTCCTGAGCCGTCATAATCGTAGGTTGTCACAGCATCCGTGCTGCCAACTGGGGAGGTGCATTGCAGAGTCGGTGGTGGGACGCTGCAATCCGCTGACGCGGGAGGGTCTTCGATACATCCATTAAGAGCGATTTCTTGGAAGAGGAGGTCTCGCTTGTCGTACGTGCGGTTGACCACGTTTCCGGCAGGAGAGACCGTTTTCGTCAGGTTCCCAACACGATCGTAGTAATACAGCGTTGTGGCGCTTACGGAAGGACTGTCGGCGGTACTCACCGTTTCGCGCCACTTGCGATTATTTGAGTCGTAACAAGTCGACTCCGTTACCCATTTATTCTGGCCTTCCGCCTGCGGAACATCGTCACGCTGTTCAGTTCTATGCTTGATAAGGTTGTTATTGCCGTCGAACTGAAACTGCTCCCTGTAGCTGAAAGGGGGCGCCGTCGGGGAATCGGTCGAGGCCGATGCCGCATGAATGATTTGCACTATTTGGTTCAGCTCGTTCACCGTATATTCTGTACTCACGCCCCGCCCATCCGTCGATTTGGTGATGTTTCCGACTGGGTCGTACTCGAACCACAAATGGACGTCCTGTTCATCAGGATCTTGGCCACCCTCACGAAGGGAGGATGAGACCCCTACTGGCAGGGGCGATGTCAGGGTGGCATCCAATACTTTCTCCTTCAGGTAGCCTCCACCTGCCTCGTCTGGGGCCGAGGAAAGGTCCCGCCCATCCTCCAGGGGAGGATCGGGAGTCGCCGGGTCTTCTCCATCAGGATTATCTTCGGGAAAGTATCGGAACTGCGTCTCATTGCATTCAGCATCCCAAGCCCTTATAGGAAGTCCGAAATTGTTGTATGCGGTATAGCTGGCGATCTGGTCTTCAGGTCCCGGCGTCGTCGGCATCCCGGCGAAATCCCTTGCCACACCTTCATCCACCTTGATGAGATTCCCTCCTCGATGGGGACCGTCGCCGTTGATGTCCCCCTTCACTCCATGCTCGGGCTGCGGTTGCATGAAATTCCAAATGTGACTAGTCGACCACCATGTGGGGTCCACAGGCGCAGGGGGAGGACTGCCAGCGGTGAGGTCGGCGTAGGTCCCTTCCTGGTAATCGTAGGTGAAGGTCGTCACATGGCCACTGGGGTCGGTAATCGTGAGCGGTTGATTGAAGACAGGTTCGTAGGTATAGCTGGTAATCAGTTCAAACTGGCCGGGCGTTCCGCGCGGTGCCCTATGCACAGACAGGACATTTCCGCCCGCGAATGGACCACCGAACTGATCGTAGAGCATTGTCTCAGTCATGCCGGCACTGTATGGATCGAGATTGCCCGTCGTGCCATTCACATTCGTTCCACCGGACTGGGTATGTTGCGCGACCAGCATGGGCTGATAGCCCGAGCCGTAATCCACATAAGTAAAGTGTTCCGTATAATTGATCTCGCCCGGGCGCACCTCCGGGTTTGTCGTCTGATACTCGATCCAAATGGGATTCCCCTGGCCATTGAAGGCGTGAACCTGACGGTTTCCATTCCGGTCCGTGACGGTCGTCTTGCTGGCTAGGGTGTTGGGCGCGGTCTGCCCTGACGACACCAGTACATATTGATAGGTCAGCTTGGGATCCACGGCCCCACCGCCATAATCCTGGGAGACCACCACATCGACGGGCTGTCCGACGGTGCCGCAATCCGTGTCCACGACGGCGAGATAATTGTTAGTGAGAACGACATTCAGATTCCCGTCGGTGATCGTCTTGATGTTGTGCTTCAGAAGAGCATCGTCGCAGCCGGAAGTGCCGAGATACTGATAGGTCGTGGTTTTTCCTGCAAACGCCTGGTCGATCTCGCTCTTCTGGGTGACGATGGGCGAGCGCACCGTAACCAGATCCCCATTGCCGTCGTAAGCATAGACGACGCTCCGGCTGGGAGTGTTGAAGTCCGTCACGCTCGTCAGCCGGTCACTCGCGTCGTACCCGAAGGTGATCTTGCGACCCAACGTGTCCGTGATCCAATCGATCCCTCTGTCGGTATTGGTAACGTCGTGATGGATGGTCATGAAGTTGCCGTTGCGATCCTCGATTTTCGTGAGTATCCAGATTTCCTGGTCCTGGGCGTTAAGCCCTCTCTGGGCGTAGGTCTTGACGGTCCCGTCGGGATATCGGATCTGATACCGCTGGTTCGTGCCATACGGTCGGATCATTCCGAAAAAGCCCAGGCCCGCCCTCCATTGCTGGTTGTGGTCCGGGTGGCACTCGTTAACCCAGACATCCGAGAACCCGTTCCCCATCTGCCACAGGACGGCCGGGCACGTGGCTCCCGAATCGCTCCAGAATCCCGGTGTGAGGTATTCGTCTAAGCTCAGGGACCAGTTGTACCCCAGAAGGCTCACTTGGCCATCGCTTTTACTACGGTAGGTTCGCGCGAGCCGGAAAGGGAATCCCCTGCCGGGGATCTCCATGTCGGTTACGGTGATTTGAAACTCCCCGGTGGACAGAACGACTCCCAGCGGTCCCTTGTCGGGGTTACGCAAGGGCTCCTGATTCGCGAGGCTGAACATGGTGCCGTTTCCCATGGGCCCACCATGCCACTGGGGGTTCGCTCCCAAACTCGGTCCGGGTTGGGGTAAATGAGTGTGGCAGTCACCCTCCCCTGAGTCGCAGATCTGTCGCTGTGCCAGGGAAAGTGAAGTGAATGAAAACAACAAGAGCACGAACAAACAGGCTCGGCGAACCATGAATCGCTCCTTATGCCCAGAGAACGGTCAGCGGGACTCCGTGTACGCGGATGGGTCGAGAGCTGATGACTATTGTTCTACTGCTGGTTCTGCAATCTGTCGAGAGATTAAATTGTTAGCCGCGGACTCGACTCCGCGCGGGGCTCGAACAGCGAATAGTTCGGACCACGGAGGGCTGTTAATTAAATCTGCCAAGTCTTGCGAAACAGCCCCTCAATTTATAGGAAACGCCGGCACCCGACAAAACGCACAACAAATCTGGGCTTCTTGAAGGAAAGTCGCCTGGCTCAAGATGCAAATGAAAGGGAGGATGACTAGCGTCCACACAACGCGGCGCTCCGGTCTGGTGGCGAGGGGATCAATTGTGTTGGCGGCAGATCTACGTCGAAATCGACGGGTCGTCAATGCAAAAATTTCTGCAGCGCCAAATGGGCCTGCAAGAATTTCTAAGGCAGAAAGTTGCCCAGAGGAACCTGTGAGGTGTGAATATGCGCGGCCAGCATTCAACGTCCACATCGATGAATCTTTCTTTGCTATCGGAACATAAATGAGGCATGCCTTCGCCCTGTCGCTTTTGCTGATCCTCTCGTTCCCTGCATTCTCCCCACCATGCCTCGCGTCAGATGCAAATTCGACTCCAGCACTCCATCCGGAATCCTGGCTCTCTCGAAGAGCACATCCGTGAGCAGAAATTCCCGCAGGAGAGCATCGATCGCGGAGTCTTTCTCGCGGCTCTGACCGACTCTATCCCACCGACGCCAGGGCGCTCTGGAATCGCGGGCTCGCGTGGAAGGTGTTGAGCAAAGTCGAGAACGGGAAGCAGGATTGACCTA
>Ga0137425_1000348_pt1 | contig 12411 bp, 12 predicted proteins | sample EasRivERMZT640_2_FD_102318 | JGI IMG/M metagenome (GOLD analysis project Ga0137425, IMG submission 102318) | Soil microbial communities from meander-bound floodplain in the East River, Colorado, USA - East River MetaG ERMZT640_2 | ecosystem: Environmental > Terrestrial > Soil > Floodplain ...
CGATTGAGCACCACGATGCCTGGCACGCGGCCCAGGCTCTCGGAAAGGTTCACCTGCGTGCGGCCTTCGCGCAGGTCCTCGCCGTAGAGCCGGTCGATGGACACCGGCAGCTCCAGGCTGGGCTGGCCGACCCGCGTGGCGGTCACCACCACGCCGTCCGGTTGCTGTGCGAAAACGGCGCAGGAAACCGCCGCGAGGCATCCAATCAGGGCGCGCATGCGATTATTATGTCTGCAACCATGCCGCCACGCGGAAGCCGTCTCGCCTGCTCGCTGAAATCCGTCGACGGATGCCACGGCTCGTTCGACGTCACGCCCGGCGAGCAGCCCGGCTCCGTCGCCAGCGTGAGCTCGGTCGTGTGGAACAAGCCGCCGGAGAAGCCGGTGCAGGAAGGCGCCTTCACCGTGATCGGCGACCTCGGCATGACCGGACAGGTGATACTCGTCAACTCCTACCAGTGGCGCGCGCTCGTCGACGCCAAGCTGGAGAAATTCTTCTACGGCGCGATCCTGTGGGGCAAGAGCCCCTTCAAGGTGATCGAGGACGCGCAGCTGATGCTCAAGCGCGAGGGGAAGTAGCCCGCCCCGCGGCGAGCAGCAGCGCGCCCAGCACCACCGCACCGGCCGCAAGCACGAGCGAGCCGTCGAACCCGCCCTGCCGCTCGGCGAGCCATCCGCCGATCACCGGGCCGATCATCTGGCCGAGCCCGAATGCGGCGGTGAGCAAGCCGATCATGCGCGCCGGCTGCGCGCTGATGCGGCCGCCGAAGCTCACCGCGACCGCGGTGATGCCCATCAAGGTGCCGCCGAAGCACACGGCTGCGAGCAGCGCCACCCACAGCGAATCGAAGAACACCGGCAGCACGATGCCCGCGGCCTGCACGAGGTGCGCGGCGATCAATGCGGCGGGCGCGCCCCAGCGCTGCGCCGCGCGGATCCACAGCACCGACGAGGGCACGCCGGCGAGGCCCACGGCGATCCACAGCAGTTCCGCGGCGCCCCCGAGGGCGGGCATCTGCTTTGCGATCGCCACAAGGAAGGTGCCGGTGATGACGTAGCCCAGTCCTTCGAGGAAGTAGCTCGCGATGAGGAGCGACCCCGGGAAGCGCTCCACCGGGGCCGCCGTTCGCGCCGCCGCTCCCGGCTGCGACGTGCGTCGCGCCAGCGGCAGCGTCAACAAGGCGAGCGCCGCGCTCACGCCGGCGAGCGCGAACCACAGCCCGCGCCAGTCGGTCATGCCGGCGCCCAGTGCGACCGCGATGCCCGAGAGCGCGATGCCGACGCCCACCCCGGAGAAGTGCGCGCCCATCAGATGCGGCCGCGACGCGCGGCCCAGGGTCTCCAGGACGATCGCGGAAGACAGCACCAGCACGCCCGCGCTTGCCAGCCCGGCGACGAAACGCAGCGCGCACCACAGCGCGACGCTGGTCGTGAATCCCATCGCGGCGGTGGTGACGACGCTGGCGGCGAGGCTCGCGAGGAGGACCTCCACGCGCATGCCGCGCGCGGCGACGAGCGAGGCCGCGAGTGCGCCCAGCAGGTAGCCGAGATAGTTCCAGCCGGCGATCCATCCGGCGGTCGCCGCGCCGAACCCGGCAGCCTCCTGCATCGCCGGCAGCACCGGCGTGTAGGCGAAGCGGCCGATGCCGACCCCGAGCGCGAGCGCCGCGGCGCCCGCGAGGAGGACGCGCCCGGTGCTCAGGCCTTCGCGAGCACGCCCACGGGGCAGCTCACCCCGGTGCCGCCCAGCCCGCAATAGCCGTTGGGATCCTTGCCGAGGTACTGCTGGTGATACTCCTCGGCATAAAAGAACTCCGTCGCCTGCCGGATCTCGGTGGTGATCCTGCCGTAGCGCTTCGCCGAGAGGCCCGCCTGAAACATGTCGCGCGTCGCGAGCGCCGCCTGCATCTGCGACTCGCCGTAGGTGTAGATCGCGGAGCGATACTGCGAGCCTCGATCATTGCCCTGGCGCATGCCCTGCGTCGGGTCGTGCCCCTCCCAGAACACCTTGAGCAGCGCTTCGTAGGAAACCTTCTGCGGATCGAACACCACCAGCACGGTTTCCATGTGGTTGGTGAAGCCGCTGCAGACTTCCTCGTAGGTCGGGTTGGGCGTCGCGCCGCCCGCGAAGCCCACCGCGGTGCTGTAGACGCCCGGCGTCTGCCAGAACAGACGCTCCGCGCCCCAGAAGCAGCCCATGCCGAACTGCGCGAGCTCGAGTCCCGCAGGAAACGGCGGCACGATGCGGTTGCCGTTGACGAAGTGCTTGTCCGCAACCTGAACCTTCTCTGCACGCCCGGGCAGCGTGCTGGACTCGGGCAGGAGCTGGGTCATCTTCTTCATGAACGCGAACATGGGCGATCCCCTCTCGGACGCTAGAATAACACCATGAAAATCTGCATTTACGGCGCGGGCGCGGTCGGCGGCCTGATGGCCGGCTGGCTCGCGCGCGCGGGCCACGCCGTCTCAGTCGTCGCCAGGGGCGCGCCCCTGACGGCGATCCGCGGCAAGGGCCTGCGCATCCGCTCGGAAGGCAGGGAAGACGCCTATCCCGTGCAAGCCGACAGCGATCCGGCGAGGCTCGGACCGCAGGACACCGTGGTCGTGGCGGTGAAGGGCCAGAGCCTCGCCGACGTGGCGCGCGGCATCGGCCCGCTGCTCGGGCCAGCGACGTCCATCGTCACGGCGATGAACGGCGTGCCCTGGTGGTTTTTCGACCGGCTGAAGTTCGGCGACGGCAAGCTGCGCCTCGAAAGCCTCGATCCCGGCGGCACGCTGTCGCGCGCCATGCCCACCGAGCGCATCGTCGGCTGCGTGATCCACCTCGCCGCCTCCACGCCCGAGGCGGGCGTGATCAGCCACAACATGGGCAGGCGGCTCATCCTCGGCGAGCCGGGCGGAAAGAACACCGAACGCACGAAAAGCATCGCCGAGGCGCTCACGCAGGCGGGATTCGAGTGCGTGCCAAGCGCCTTCATCGAGAAGGATTTCTGGGTGAAGCTGCTGGGCAACGTGAGCTTCAACCCGGTTTCGGCGCTGACGCTCGCCACCGCCGAGCGCCTGATCGCCGACAAGGAGGTGAAGGATTACATGGTCGCGATCATGCGCGAGGTGCTGGCGATCGGCCGCGCGGTCGGCGTGGACGCGGACATCGATCCCGAGGCGCGCATCGACATGGCGCGCAATCTCGGCAAATTCAAGACCTCCATGCTGCAGGACCTGGAAGCCGGCAAGTCACTCGAGATCGACGGCCTGCTCGCCGGGACGCTGGAAGTGGCGCGCAAGGCGGGCGTGCCGGCGCCGTTCACGCAGAGCCTGTCGGGCCTCGCGCGCCTGCGCGCGCAATCCACGGGGCAATACACGTGAGGCGCCTCGCCTTCCTGCTCCTCCTTCCGCTTACGGCGTGGGCGCAGTACTCCGGCCCTGCCGTGGACACCTGCCGCGCCTACGGCGAGCGCGAATTGAAGAAGGGCAGCGCGGACGTCAAGGCGCTCGTGTTCGACCGCGATCGCCACCTCGTCATCGAGAAGTACGCACGCAAGCTCGGCAACCAGTTCGTGAGTTCGATCCTGAGCGGCAACGGCGCCGTCACGCGCGCCGTCGGGCCGGCGGTGGAACTCTCCTTCGTCTGCCTGCTGGCGAGCGAGAAGCAGGTGCTGTTCTTCTACTGGACGCCGCGGCGCGATGCGCCGGCACTTGCCCAGTGCCGGCGCGGCGCGGCGCGCGCCGATTGCCTGCAACTGCTGCTCGACCTGGCGGAGCGCGACGTCGTCGAAGTGGCAGCCGCCCGCTTCCAGGAGTCGCTCGAAACCGATGCCAAGGCGGGCAACGAGAACGCCTCGAGCACCTATCGCAACGCGGCGGCGGCGTGGCGCGCCTATCGCGATGCCGAATGCGCGCGGCGCGGTGCCGGGGGCAGCGACGTGTGGCGCGGCTGCATGGTGGACCTGACGAAGCGGCGCTACCTCGACCTGCAATGAGCCATCGTCTGTGCGTGGCGCCGATGATGGACTGGACGGACCGGCATTGCCGGTTCTTCCTGCGCCAGGTGTCGTCGCGCGCGCGCCTGTACACCGAGATGATCACCACCGGCGCGCTGATCCATGGCGACGTCGAGCGGCATCTTGCGTTCAGCAAGGAGGAGCATCCGCTTGGCGCGCAACTGGGCGGGAGCGAACCGGAAGACCTCGCGTACTGCGCGAAGCTGGTCGAGCAGTACGGCTACGACGAGGTGAACCTCAATTGCGGCTGCCCGAGCGAGCGCGTGCAGCGCGGGGCATTCGGCGCCTGCCTGATGGCTGAACCTGCCTTGGTGGCGGAATGCGTGCGGGCGATGCGGCAAAGCGTTTCGATCCCCGTGACGGTGAAGCACCGCACGGGCATCGATCGGATCGAAGACTATGAGTTCATGGCGCAATTCGTGGCAACGGTCGCCGAAGCGGGCTGCACCACGTTCATCGTCCACGCGAGGAATGCGGTCCTGAAAGGGCTCTCGCCCAAGGAGAACCGCGAGATTCCCCCCCTCAAGTATCAGCAGGTCTACCGCCTGAAGAAGGATTTCCCGCAACTCGAGATCGTGATCAATGGCGGCATCACGAGCTGGCCGCAGATCGACGCCCATCTCGCCAACGTGGACGGGGTGATGCTCGGCCGCGCCGCCTACCACGACAGCTGGGTCCTCGCCGACCAGGGCAAGTCCCGCGCCGAAGTGGTGCAGGCCATGGCGCGCTATGCGTCCAGCCAGGCGAGCCTGCGCCATGTCGCCCGCCACATGCTGGGGCTGTATCACGGCCACCCGCGCGCCCGGCTCTGGCGCCGCATGCTGTCCGACCCGGCGAGGCTTTCGCAGAATGACCCGCGCTTGCTGCTCGAAGCGCTCGAGGCAGTAGAATCCGGCTTCAAGGAGACTCCCCATGAGCGCCGTCCTCAAGCCGAAGAACTCCAAGCCCGTCCGTGAGCGCGTCAGCCACGAGGAGTGGCAGGTGCGCGTGGACCTCGCCGCCGCCTACCAGCTGGCGGCGATCTTCAAGTGGACCGACCTGATCTACACGCACTTCTCGGCGCGCGTGCCGGGCTCGGAAGACTTCCTCATCAACCCCTACGGTCTGATGTTCGACGAGATCACCGCCTCCAATCTGGTGAGGATCGACGAGCACGGCAAGGTGCTCGACGATCCGCTCAAGCTGGGCTACAACGAGGCCGGCTTCGTGATCCACGGCTGCGTGCACGCAGCGCGCCCGGAGATCAACTGCGTGATCCATACCCACACGCGCGCCGGAGTGGCCGTCTCCGCGATGAAGTGCGGCCTGCTGCCGATCAGCCAGCACGCCATGCGCGTGCAGCGGCAGGTGACCTATCACGACTACGAGGGCATCGCGCTCGACATGGACGAGCGCACGCGCATGGCGAAGAACCTCGGCAAGAAGTCGAAGGCGATGATCCTGCGCAACCACGGCCTGCTCTCGCTGGGCGAGACGGTGCGCGACGCCTTCGAGCTGATGTACTACCTCGACTGCGCATGCCAGATCCAGATCGACGCCATGTCCGGCGGCCTGCAGAACGTGCTGCAGATGTCCAAGAGCGCCGCGGCCACTTCCACCGGGCAGTTCGAGCGCCCCGACCGCCCCTCCACGCACAAGGACTGGCCGGCGCTGCTGCGCCTGCTCGAGCGCCGGGGAATCAACTACCTGCGTTGAGCCGCCGCCCGGGCAGTTGCAGCACGGTGAGGATCGATACGGCGAGCACGGCCACCACCGTGTAGAACACCGCGGCAGGCTGGCCGCGGTCGAGCAGCCAGCCGAAAATCACCGGCGTCAGCATCGAGCCGACGTCCAGTCCCGAATAGACGAAGCCGTAGACCTTGCCGGTCGAGCCCGGCGGCGTGGAGGCGCGCACGATCAGGTCGCGCGAAGGATTGGTGAGGCCGCCGGCGAAGCCCGCGGCCCCCAGCAGCAGCGGCAGCGCGGCGGCGGGCAGCCAGGCCGAGGCGAGCACGAGCATCAGCGTCGCGCTCGCGGCCATGCCGCTCACTGCGACCAGGTCGTGGCGCGTGGCGCGCACCGCCAGGAAGCCGCCGAAGAAGATCCCCGTCGCTCCGCCCAGCAGGAAGGCGGTGAGCGCGGCGGACGCGAGCGCCACGTTGACGCCGTACAGCGAGACCATGGTGGCGATGCCGAAGGTCTGGATGGCGATGAAACCGACGCCGATCATCACGAAGTAGCCGAAGCACATCAGCACCGGCGCCTGCCGCAGGGCGTCCAGCGCCGATCCTGCGTGCCGCTGGCGGACCGGCGCGGCCTGCAGCGTCGTGCCCTGGAACGCCAGCAGCGCCACCACCGCGGCGCCGATCGCCGCCGCGCCGAGCAGCGCGCCGCGCCAGCCGAAGGCGCTGGCCATGGCGATGCCGTACGCCGGCGCCGCTGCGTAGCCGAGGTAGCCCGCGATGCCGTGCCAGCTGAACGCGTAGCCCAGGCGCGCCTTGTCCACCCGCGCGTTCAGGATGGAAAAATCCACGGGATGGAACACGCTGTTGCCCAGGCCGCCCACCACCGCAGCGGCCACCAGCATGGGGAAATTCTGCGCCATGCCGGCGAGCAGCGCGCCCGTCACCGCCAGCGCGAGCCCGGCAAACAGCACCCGGCGCGCGCCGTAGCGGTCCACCGCGAACCCGGCGAGCGTCTGGCAGATCCCCGAGACGATGTAGTACAGCGCCACGGTGGAGCCGAGCGCGGCGTAGGACACGCCGAGGTCGTCCTTGATCAGCGGGAACAGGACCGCCGTGGCGATCTGGTAGAAGTGCGACAGGCCATGGGCGAGCGCCACCAGGCCGATCACCTTCACGTCCTGGCGCAGGGAATCAGCCGCGGCGCTCATCGATGAACCGGGTCAATGCGGCGAGCGTGGCCGCGGGCTGGTCGCGGAACGGCGCATGGCCGCAGTCCGGGAGCTTGAGCAGCTCGCAGGGCCCGCGCACGCCGCGCCGGATGCGCTCGAGCTGCTCCAGGGTGCCGTACTCGTCGTCCTCGCCCTGGATGGCGAGCACCGGGCAGCGGATGCCCGGCAGGTATTCCTCGATGTTCCAGCGCAGGAACTCCGGGTCGAGCCAGGCGTCGGCCCACAGGTGGAAGGTCTTGCGCGGATCGCGATGGTACTTGGCGAGGCGCCCGGCAAGGTCCGCGGCATCGAAGGATTGCTGCGCCTTGGCGATCGACTCGACGCAGATCGGCTCGACGAACACGTGCGGCGCCATGAGCGCGAGGGCGCGCGCCGCGTGCCCTGCACCAGCGTAGATCAGCGCGATGGAGGCGCCGTCGCTGTGGCCTACGAGGATCGGCTCGGCGACCTGCAGCGCGGCAAGCAGCGCCGGCAGCGCCTCCAGCGCCTCGCGGTGCATGAAGCGCACGCCGGCCTGCGCCTCGCGCAGCACTTCGGACTGCCCGTAGCCGTAGCGGCTGTAGACGAGCGCGCGGAGCCGGTCGCCTTGACCACCTGCAGCGGGAAGTCGCGCCACTGCCGGATCGAGCCCAGGCCCTCGTGCAGGAACACCAGCGTAGGGCGGCCCGGCTCGGCGGCGTCGAGCCACTCGTACTCGAGCAGGCGACCCGCGACGGCGACGAAAGGCATGCGTGGAAATCTAGCATGCAGGCGATAATCGCCCGCGATGCGTTTCACCGCCTGGCTGGTGCTCGCCGCGACGCTGCTGCTGTGGTCCGGCAACTGGATCGTGGCGCGCGCCGTGCGCGACGACATTTCCCCCGGCCTCGCCACCACCGGGCGGCTGGTCATCGTGGTCGCCATCCTCCTGCCCTTCGCCTGGCGCGGCCTCGCGGCGAAGCTGCCCGCGTTGTCACGGAGCGACTGGAAGGTGCTCTGGCTGCTGGGGTTTTCGGGCGGCGGCCTGCACCTCGCGCTGCAGTGGCTGGGCCTGCACTACACCACCGCCACCAGCGCGACGTTGTATCTCTCCACCGCACCGATCTTCATCCTGCTGCTCGCCGCGCCGCTGCTCGGCGAGCGCATCGCCGCGCGGCAGTGGGCGGGCGTGGCGGTCTCCTTCACGGGCGTCGCCCTGATCGGCATGCAGGGCAGGCTGCTGCAGCCGTCGTTCAATTTCGGCGACCTGTGCGCCCTCGCCTCGATGGCGATGTGGGGCAGCTACACGGTGTCCCTGCGCATGCGGCGCGATGCACTCGACATCGTCGAATTCCTCACCCTGGTGTGCCTGCTCGGCCTGGCGTTCATGACGCCGTGGGTCATCGCCGAGTTCTTCCTCGGCGCGACGCTGAAGCTCACCGCAACGGGCGCCGCGGCGGTGCTCTACTCCGCCATCGGGTCGCTCCTGCTCGCCTATGCGGGCTGGAGCTACGTGGTGAAGCGCATGGGCGCGGCGCGCGCGGGGGCCACCATGCACCTGATGCCCGCCATCGCCGTCGGACTCGCCGCGCTGTTCCTCGGCGAGTATCCGGTCTGGTACCACTTCGCCGGCGTCGCGCTGATCCTCGCCGGCGTGGCGCTCGCCTCGCTGCGCGCGCGGGGGACGGCGTGACTGCCGTGACGTTCGATGCCGCGCTGCGCGCGCGGCTCGCGGCGAACCTCGCGCGGCGCGCCCCCGCGCCGCTCGAAGCGCGCGCGCTGAAGCGGGCCGCGGTGTGCGTGATCGTCACCGCGGGCGGCGGCGAGGCGGCGCTCCTTCTCACGCGGCGCGCCGCGCACCTCACCACGCATGCGGGGCAGTACGCGCTGCCCGGGGGGCGCGTCGACGCAGGCGAATCCGCGCTGGACGCCGCGCGCCGCGAGGCGCGGGAGGAAATCGGCCTCGAGCTGCCGCAGGACGCATTCCTCGGACAACTGGACGACTATCCGACGCGCTCCGGCTATCTCATCACGCCGCTGGTCGCCTGGGCGGAGGAAGGCGCCCGCATGTCGCCCAATCCGGCGGAGGTGGCGCAGATCTACCGCGTGCCGCTCTCCGAACTCGGCCGCGCCGGCTCGCCGCAATTCGTCGCGATCCCCGAAAGCGACCGCCCCGTGATCCGCTATCCGCTGCTCGGCACGCTGATCCACGCGCCCACCGCCGCGGTGCTCTACCAGTTCATGGAAGTCGCCCTCCACGGCCGCGCGACGCGCGTCGCGCACCTGGAGCAGCCGGTCTGGGCCTGGCGGTAAGGTGGGCCACGGGCCCACCCTACAGCTCCATCGGCTTCCAGTAGCCGGTGAGTTCCAGGTAGCCGCGGCCGGCCTCGCGGCCGGCCTGCATCGCGCGCACCGCGCCTTCCCAATAGATGGTGCCCGCGCTGTGCCGCGCGTCCAGTTCCTGGTCGTCCATCAGCGGCTCGAGGTCGTACTCCTGGCCGTTCGCCGCCACGCGCATCGCGACCGGGTACTCGACACCGGTGCGCGGCGAGCGCCAGGTCCTGCGCGGCGTGAACGCGACGCCCGGCGGCGCGTAGTACGCGCCGCCCTCCCTGTCGCGGATGCGGAATGCCATCAGGGATTTCCCGCCCTCGAGGTTGAGTCCCACCCAGTCCCAGCCCGCGGCCTCGGGCGCGAGGTATTGGCTGGACCACTCGTGGTCCAGCCAGGCGGATCCCTGCACGTCCTTGCCGTCGAGCGTGCCCGTCACCGCGAGCTGCGGCCGGCTGTAGTAGTAGCTCGCCTCTTCCCGCCGGTGGCCCTTGCGGCTGAAGCCGCCCTCGCCCTGCAGGAGCGGCGCGCGCGAGGCCTTGAGCGAAATCTCGAGCGTGAAGTCGCGCGCCGGGATTTCCGCGCGGTAGGTGTCGCCCTCCAGCGCGAGGCGCCAGTCGTCGATCCACGTCTGCGTCGTGCGCGTCGCGGCGCCGGCGAGGCCGAGCGCGTCGCGCGCCGCACGCTGGTCGTGGCGCAGGCGCCCGTGGCGCGGGTCGGCGATCGCCGCGTGCGCGAGCAGCAGCTGGCGCGGCGTGAACTCGCTCGGGTTGTCGCTCTCCCAGCGCGGCCGCGCGCGAAAGAAGGTGATCTGAAAACCGAGCGGCTGCGCGCCGCGCGCGAGCCAGCCAGTGGCGTACCACCACTCGGTGCGGTACTCGGGATGCGCGCCGTGGTCGCGCGGGAAGCGCAGCCGCGTGCCGCGCAGCACCTTCGGGTACACCGTAGGGTGGGCCTCCGGCCCACCGTACGACACGGGGCCACCCAGCATCAGCGGCAGTGCCATGAGAAAGTCCCGCCGCCTCACCAATCCTCCTTCACTGCACGCACCGGGGCCATGCTCATCGCCTCGCGCCCGGAAAACCAGGCGGTGAGCGCGGCGAGCGCCACCAGCACCGCGGTCAGCACGAAGAGCGTCAGGTAAGGCGGGTGCAGGTCCATGGTCCAGTTGAACGACTGGCGGTTGACGACGTAGATCAGCACCAGGCTGATGAGCCCGCCCAGCACGAGGCCCGCGGCCGCACCCAGCAGCGCAAGCAGGCCGCCCTCGGCCGCCAGCATGCGGCCCACCTCGCGCCGCGTCATGCCGAGGTGGCGCAGCACGCCGAATTCGCGCCGGCGCGCGAGCACGATCGCGCCGAGCGCCGAGGACAGGCCGGCGAGGCCCACCAGCACCGCCACCGCCTCCATCGCGTAGGTGACCGCAAAGCTGCGATCGAAGATGGACATGGAGACCGCGCGGATCTCGCCAGGCTGCGCAAACTCCAGGTATTCCGAGCCGCGCAGCCGCCGGATCGCGCGCACTGCGTCGGCGGCGCGCGCGCCGGGCGCGAGCCACAGGGCCGCGTCGTTTGCGCGCGCATCGCCCGTGAGCTTGGCGTACGCCTGGCGCTCGATCACGATGGCGCCGTGCTGGCGCGCGTAGTCGCGCCACACCCCGGCGACGACGAAGTCCCGCGACTGGCCCGCGAGCGGCAATTGCACCCGCCTGCCGGGCGTGTGGCCGTAGATCTGCGCCACTGCCTCGCTCACCCAGGCAGCCGGCGGGTCGTCCTCTCGCCTCTCGTAGGCGTCTCCCACCAGCGGCAGCGCTCGCCCGAGGCCGGCGTCGGGCACGTCGCGCGCGAGCAACGCCACCGCGGGACGCGCGGGGTCGAGCGTGATGCGTGCGCTGCGCAGGAACTCGGCGCGCGCCACCTGCGGCAGTCGCTTCACGCGCTCCTCGAACCGCGGCTCGACGAACGCCGTCTCGCCCGCGTGCGTCGTGCGCAGGTAGAGATCCGCGGGCAGCAGCGTGTCCAGCCACTGGCTCACCGAGCTGCGGAACGAGGCGACCATGATCGCCATGGCCACCATCAGCGAGAAGCTCGCCACGATGGCGGCAAGGCTCACCATCGCCTGCCCCGGCGCGCCGCGCAGTTGCGCGCAGGCGAGCGCCGTGGACGCGCGCCCGCTGAGCGGCAAGGCGTCGAATACCCTCCGCGACAGCATCGGCATCAGCAGGATCCCGCCCACCAGCAGGCAGCCGATCGCCGCGTAGCCGGCGAGCGGCAGCCCGTCCACCGGCGGCAGCAGCGCGAGCACCAGCGCGGCCGCGAGCAGCGCCGCGGAGGGCTTGAGCGACATCGCGCGCGCGAACAGGCGCTGCTCGTCGCCCGCCTTCAGCGCCTGCGCGGGCGCGGTGCGCGCCGCGTCCAGCGCCGGCAGCCACGCCCCCGCCACCGCCACCGCGATGCCGGCCGCGAAGTAGGCGAGCGCCGCGCCGGGCGCGAACGCGACCTGCGGCGCGAGGCCGCGGAACATGCCGGCGCCCAGGTCGCCGCCCGAGGCGCGCACCGCGAGGATGGCGAACGCGTAGCCGAGCAGGAGGCCGAGAGCCGCGCCGGCCGCGCCGACCGCCGCGGCCTCGGCAAGGACCAGCCGCGCGAGCCCCGCGCGCTCCAGGCCCAGCACGCGCAGCAGCGCGTGCTCGCCGCGCCGGCGCGCCACTTCCAGCGCCTGCGCGGAGAAGACGAGAAATCCGCCGGTGAACAGGGCCACCAGCGCCAGCACGTTGAGGTTGACCCGGTAGGCGCGCGACAGCGCCGCACCGCTGCGCTCCGCCGTCTCCACCGGCGACACGTGCACGCCCACGGGAAGCAGCGCCGCGATCTCCTGCCGCACCTTCTCGCGGTCCGCGCCCGGCGCGAGGCGGATGCCGACGCGGTTCAGCTCGCCCAGCCTGCCCAGGCGCCACTGCGCGGTGGCGATGTCGGTGAGCGCCGCCGCGCCGTGCGCGGTCGTGGGCGGCAGCGTGCCGGCCACTTCGAGCTCCACCGGCGCGAGCCCCACGACGAGCTGCAGCCGGCCGCCTTTGCCGAGGCGCAGCGAGCGCGCCGCGTCGGGCGTGAGGAGCACGGTGTCGGGCCGCAGCAGTTCCGCAATCTGCTGCGGCTGCGCGGCAAACAGCTGCGGCTGCAGGAGCGAGGCGCGCAAGGGGTCCAGGCCGATCACGCGCAGCGTGCCGGCG
>Ga0137425_1000349_pt1 | contig 12398 bp, 18 predicted proteins | sample EasRivERMZT640_2_FD_102318 | JGI IMG/M metagenome (GOLD analysis project Ga0137425, IMG submission 102318) | Soil microbial communities from meander-bound floodplain in the East River, Colorado, USA - East River MetaG ERMZT640_2 | ecosystem: Environmental > Terrestrial > Soil > Floodplain ...
ATGTTCGGCGGCAACTCGAACTGGCGCGGCCCGGTCTGGATGCCGGTCAACTTCCTCATCCTGCGCGCGCTGTTCAACTACTACGCCTACTACGGCGACGCCTTCACGGTGGAATGCCCGACCGGTTCGGGCCGGCGCATGAACCTGTACCAGGTCGCCGAGGAGCTCGGCCACCGCCTGACGCGGATCTTCCTCAAGGACGCGAACGGCCGCCGTCCGGTCTACGGCGGAGCGCGCAAGTTCCAGGAGGATCCGCACTGGCGCGACCTCGTTCTCTTCTACGAGTACTTCCACGGCGACAGCGGAGCCGGGATCGGCGCGAGCCACCAGACCGGCTGGACCGGAGCGATCGCCCGCGTCATGAGCGTGTTCGCGACGACGACCGCGGCCCAGGTGCGCGAGCTCGGCCAGCGCGCCGCGATCGTCGAGACGGCGTCGAACTGGGGGGAACGCGTCGCGCGGCGGAAGTGAACCGGGTTGCGGATCGTCGACCGGCTGCCGCACCCCCCGCAGCGGCGTCCCGAAGGAAAATCGGCGCCGCTGTCGATTCCGCCGGCCGCCGAGCGACCACTCCGCGCCACGAGGACCCCTCCCGCAACCCGAAAGGATCCGAGTCATGAAGTTCCTCTGCCTCGCCTACGGCGAACAAAAGAAGATGGAGGCGCTCACCAAGGAGCAGTTCGCCGCGCTCGTCGCGCAATGCGGCGTACACGACGAGGAGCTGCGCAAGAGCGGCCACTACGTCGAGGCCAAGAGCCTCGAGTGGGCGGCGATGTGCCTGCGCCCGCGCAACGGCAAGGTGGTCACGACCGACGGCCCGTACGTCGAGACCAAGGAGCAGATCGGCGGCGTCGTGATCATCGAGGCGCGCGACATGAGCGAGGCGGTGCGCATCGCGTCGCTCCATCCCGCGGCCCACCTCGGCGAGCACCTCGGCTGGGGGATCGAGATCCGTCCGATCGCCGACGGTTGTCACCAGTAGCGGCCCGGATCAGAACCGGCGCGAGAGAATGCGTACGCTTGCCGGAAGCCCCGAACGGAATCCGTTCATTGTCTTGGCGCTCGTCGGTCGGTGCATCCGCGCCTGCATGGCGGCCGCCATATCGGAGCCACAAGATGAAGGCCAAGCTCGCGGCGGAATTCATCGGCACGTTCTGGCTCGTCCTCGGTGGCTGCGGCAGCGCCGTGCTCGCCGCAGGAGTTCCGACACTGGGCATCGGGTTCGCCGGCGTGTCGCTCGCGTTCGGCCTGACGGTGCTGACCGGCGCCTATGCGCTGGGTCCGATTTCGGGCGGGCACTTCAACCCGGCCGTCACGCTCGGTCTGTGGGCGGGCGGTCGCTTCCCGGCGTCTCAGGTCGTGTCCTACATCGTTTCGCAGGTGGCGGGCGCGATCGCCGCGGCGGGCGTGCTCTATCTGGTCGCGAGCGGCAAGTCGGGCTTCGATCTGCAGGCGGGCTTCGCCTCCAATGGATACGCCGAACATTCGCCGCAGGGCTACAGCCTCGGCGCCGCTCTCATCACCGAAGTCGTGATGACCTTCATGTTCCTCCTCGTCATCCTGGGTGCCACGCACGCGCGGGCGTCGGCCGGGTTCGGGGGGCTCGCGATCGGTCTCGCGCTGACGTTGATCCACCTCATCAGCATCCCGGTCACGAATACGTCGGTGAACCCGGCGCGCAGCACCGGACCGGCGCTCTTCGTCGGCGGCTGGGCGCTCGAACAGCTCTGGCTCTTCTGGGTCGCGCCGATCGTCGGGGCATTGCTGGCAGGCGCGGTGACGCGCGCGGTGTTCGATACGAAGCCGGGGCCCGCCTGACCGGCGAGGCGGAACCGTGACGGTGCGGCGTCACCGGGGAGCAGGCGCGGGTCGCGGCGTACGCGATCACGGGTGATCTCTCGCCACCGATTCGAAGACACCGAGGAGACGTCGTGATGTGGAAGCCGATCGCTGCGCTCGTGGCGTCCGTCGCCATCGCCGGCCCTGCCGCCGCGCAGGATGGCGGGAAGATCCCGTGGAACCACGATCCGGCCGCCGCGATGAAGGAAGCGAAGAAGAGCGGCAGGCCGATGATGCTCTTCTTCACGAGCGTTGGCTGAACACCTTGCAAAGCCCTGAGCGCAGGTGCGTTCAGCGACCCGAAGGTGGTCGAGGCCAGCAAGAAGCTCGTCAACGTGTTCATCGATTGCGACTGGGGCAAGAAGAACAAGGACGTGTCGAAGAAGTACGACGTCAGCTCGTATCCGACGGTGATCTTCACCGACGCGAAGGGGAAGGTCCTCGAACCGCTCCAAACCCACAGTCCCGAGGGCGTGCTCGCGCAGATCGAGAAGAACTCGAAGTCGGACGCCCCCGCCACGTTCGACAGCTGGGACAAGGCGGTCGAAGCCGCGAAGAAGGCGAACAAGCCCGTCCTCTACCTCTTCGCCGGCAAGAACAAGGATTCGGCGGTGACCGAGGAGTCGCTCTTCGACGAGTCGCTCGACGCGGCGCGCGACGCGTTCGTGTTCGTGAAGGCGACGCACGCCCGTAATCTGCCCGACGCGAAGCGCTTCAACGTCGCCAACACCGACCCGCCGATCCTCCTCGTCCTCGATCCGAACGCCGAGAAGCCCGAGGCGGCGCCCTTGAAGACGATCGTCGGCCGCAAGACGGCCAAGGATCTGTTGAAGGAGCTCACGTCGATCCCCAAGCCCAAGGGAGGATGACGCCGCGCGCGACCTGACCGCAAGAAACCGCGGCCCGCCGGGGCTCGACCGGCGGGCCGCGTCGTTTCTCGCGCTTGACATCCATAAGCGCGTGCTTATTCTTCGGTCCATGAGCGCGGCCGTACTCGAAGAACGGATCTTCCAGGCGCTGGCGGACCCCAGCCGCCGGGCGATCTTCGAGTCTCTCACGCGCGGCGAGGTGGCGGTCAAGGACCTCACCGCGCGCTTCGACATCTCGCAGCCGGCGGTCTCGCAGCACCTTTCGACCTTGAAGATCGCGGGGCTGGTGAACGCCCGGCGCGAGGGCCGCTGCGTCTACTACCGCGTGCGTCCGAGCGGGATGAAGCCGCTCATCGACTGGATCGCGCACTACCGCGCCTTCTGGACCGAGCACCTCGGCCGCCTCGAGCAGCTGCTGGAGAAGAGGGACGCATGAACCCCATCGACAAGACCGCCCCATCGCAAACCGAGTCGATCTCGTTCGAATTCGAGCTGAGCCATGCGCCGGAGAAGGTCTGGCGCGCACTCACCGACCCCGCGCTGCTCACCGAGTGGCTCCTGCCCGTCGTCGGGCTCAAGCTCGAGCCGGGGGCGGCGTTCACGTTCAAGACGCAGCCCTACCCCGGTTGGGACGGCATCGTGAACTGCCGGATCCTCGAGGCCGAGGCGTTTCGGAGGCTCTGCTCCGCGTGGGTCGTCGGCGACATGGACACCGTCGTGACCTTCACGTTCACGCTGACTGCGTCGGGCACGCGTTTGTCCCTCGTGCAGTCGGGCTTCAAGCCGGACCAGAAGCAGAACTTCGGTGGTGCGCGCTACGGCTGGCGAATGATGGGCGAGAAGCTCGTCGACCTGCTCGCGAGGAACGCATGAGCAGGAGTTCCCGATCCGCTTCGGGCTCCTCTTTGGAGAAGTAGACCGTGAACGGCAACCATTGGATCCGGCAGACCCACCGCTGGCTCGCCATCGCATTCACGGTGACCGTCATCGTCACCATGATCGCCTTGCAACAGAAGGAGCCGGTCGTCTGGATGAGCTATCTGCCGTTGCTTCCGCTCGCATTCCTCGAGTTCACCGGTCTGTATATTCTCCTCCAGCCGCTGATCGCCAAATGGCGCAGCGGGCGACGCACGGAAGGCCTGGAGTGAATCCCATGGCCGGCAAGATGCCCAGGAAGTCGGCGCAGGTCGCGAAGAAGGCCGGCGGCAGATGTGTCGCTGCGAAGCCGACGCTCCTCTCCGGCGACAACCCCCAGATCAAGATGGGCGACGGCGACGCCCCCGTGCAGGCCTACATCGCGGCGGTGCCGGGTTGGAAACGCGACGTCGTGCGCCGCGTCGACGCGCTCATCGTGCGCACCGTCCCCGGCGTGCGCAAAGCCATCAAATGGAACTCGCCCTTCTACGGAATCGAAGGCGAGGGTTGGTTCCTCACCCTCCATTGCTTCACGAAGTACGTGAAGGTGGCCTTCGTCCGCGGCACGTCGCTGCAACCTCTCCCCCCCGGTGATTCCAAGGTCCCGGGCACGCGCTACCTCGACCTCCACGAAAACGAGCCGATCGACGAGAAGCTCGTGGGGAGCTGGATCCTGCAGGCATCGGAGCTGCCCGGCTGGGTCCCGTAGCTCAGCGACGCAGCTAATCGGCCCGCTTGCCGCTCCCTCGTCGGGGCTTCGGTTTGCTCTTGCCCTCGAGATTGTGCGCCGCGGCAGCGCGCACGAGGTCCTTCAAGGCCGCCTCGTCGATCTTGTCGCCTTCGTGGATGTCGATGGCGCGCCGGGTGTTCCCGTCGAGGCTCGAGTTGAACAGTCGCGAAGGGTCGCGCAAGGACGCCCCTCTGGCGAACGTCAGCTTCACGACGGCCTTGTAGGTTTCGCCGGTGCAGAGGATGCCGCCGTGGGACCAGACGGGCGTCCCCATCCATTTCCACTCTTCGACGACCTCCGGGTCCGCCTCTTTGATGAAGCGGCGCACCTCTCCGAGCGTCGTTCCTCGCCAGTCGCCCAGCTCTTCGATCCTGCGGTCGATCTTCTCGGAAGCGCCTTCCCGGTCTTTCGATCCTGGATTCGTCATCGAGCGAACTCCCCCATCATGCGTGGCCGAGAACTGCATCTCCGAGGCGAATCGCTCGAGCGGATCCGAAGCTAGGGTCGCGACTGCCTGGCCGCAAGTTCGACCCACAATAGCTGAACGCGCGTACGTTGCATCCGGTATCCCGCGGCCTCGTCCAGGTTCCAATCGGAGCGCATGCCGCTGCTCGTCGCGACGATCGTCTCGTGCGCCTGGATCTTGGAGCCTATCCCAGTAGGCCTCCCGTCGCCGTTCGGGCGGCGGACCCGCATCCGCTTCGTTGCGCCTCCTCACCGAATCTCTCCGTTGATTCGCCTCGTCGGCGCGCCTCGCGTCTGCGGGTCCGGCGCTCCGAACGACTCGGTCCGGCCTACTGGGATAGGCTCTTGGTCGCCGCCCGGGATTCTGCCGCCGGTACCGCCGTCGACGCGAAGCTCGTGCAGAAGATCACCGCCGAGGCGGCGTCGGCGATTCGAAAGGGCCCCGTCGCGGGAATCGCGGTCGGCGTGCTGCGCGCCGGCGCGACCCTCTTCTGCGGCGGCTTCGGCCTTGCCGATCTCGAGAACGAGGTGCCGGTCACCGAGCGGACGTTCTTCCGCCTGGGTTCGGTGACGAAGCAATTCACCGCGGCCGCGCTGCTCCAGCAGGTCGAGGACGGGAAGCTCGCGCTCGACGACCGGCTGTCGCGCCACCTGCCTCAGGTCCGCGCGCCCGGCGGCGACCCCACGCTGCTGCATCTCCTGAATCACACGTCGGGCGTCAAGAGCATCACGAGCCTCCCCGACTTCCGGCTGAAGTGCGCCGCCGTCCAGTCCGCGCCGGACGTCCTGAAGATGATCGACGGGCTCCCAGCCGACTTCGCGCCCGGCGACGGCTTCGAATACAACAATCCGGCGTTCGTCCTCGCCGGCGAGATCGCCGCACGCACCTCCGGAGGCGACTCTGCAGCGCTGATCGAGCAGCGCATCTTCGCGCCGCTCGAGCGGAGCCGATGAACATGGAGGTGCCGCGCGGCGCCGGCGGGCTCGGCTCGACCGCGCACGACCTGCTCCTCTGGGCGCGCGCGCTGCCTGCGCTCGAGGTCGTCGGCGACGAGAGCTTCGCGCGGATGACCGCGCCGACGCAGCTCGGGGACGACGTCGTCGAATACGGACTCGGGCTGCAGCGGGGCCACCACGGCGCCGTCCCCTGGTACGGCCACGGCGGCAAGATCGACGGCTTCAACATCTGGATCGAGTGGCTTCCCGAGCAGGACGCCGCGCTCGTCGTGCTCGTCAACACCGAAGGCAGCCACGCGCAGCGGCTCCGGGAGCAGCTGGTGCCGTACCTGGTGCCGGATGCGAAAGCCGCGGTCGCCGCGAACGGCGCTGCACCCGGCGCGGCGAAGGGCGGCGGCACGGCGGCGTCCCTCGACGCCACGCGCGCCGCGCAATGCCTCGGCCGCTACGTCGGCGGCGAGACCGTCGTGACGATCGCGCGCGCGTCGGGTGGATCGGACACGTCGGAGCCCGCGCGCCTCACCGCGCAGCTCGGCGGCCAGTCGCCGGTGCCACTGCGCTTCCGCGGCGAACGCAACGGTCGGCTCGATTTCGAGATCGAGCCCGATCCGACGCAACACCTTCTGTTCGAACCGGAGGCGAGTCCATCGCGCGCGACGATGACCCGCCCCCTCGGACTGCGCCGCCTGCTTCGCGCGGAGAAGTGACCGCGGCGCTACTTGCCGTCGCTGACGGCGTATCCGAGCCGTTTCAGGTGCTCGCGCGACTCCGCGTCGATCTCGTCCGCGCCGTGCGGTCGCGCCAGCGCCATCTCGAGGCAGCGGCGCCACACCTCCTGCAGGGGGCCGCCGGCGATCCGTTCCAGGATCGTGTGCTGTTCGGCGCGCGTCTCCTCTTCGCGCCCCGCGAGATCCTCGCGCTCGCCGCTCTTCGTCATGTCGTAGAGCCAGTCCTGGCCCGTCGACGAGGCGACGAGCTTGTAATGGCGGCCGCGAACCGTTATTAGGAGCCGGTCGAGCACCGACGCGTCGAAGTCGGGATACGAGGTCTTGAGGTAGTGCATCATGTAGACCGGCCGCGAATACGCGGCGAGGCCGGCGGACCGCGGACGCGACGCGAGCAGCGAGCGTCCGTTCCGGCTGGCCGGCTCGGGCTCGTCCGCCCCCTCTTCCGAGGATCCGGGGGAGTTCGACGCGAGCTCGAGGATCGTCGGATGGAGGTCGTGCAGGCAGACCAGGTCGTCGCGCCGCGTCCCCGCGAAACGCCCACCAGGGAACTGGACGATCAGGGGGATGCGCAGCATCTCCTCGCGCAGGTCGAAGCCGGAGCCGAGGAGGCGGTCCTCGCCGAGACCGGCGCCGTGATCGGAGGTCACGGCGACGAACGCGTCCTTCATGCGGCCGCGGCGTTCGAGCTCGTCGAAGAGCGCGCCGACGTAGCCGTCCATGTAGGCCACCTCCCCGACGTTGAGGCCGCGCAGGACGCGGCGCTCCGCCTCGTTGAGCACCTCCTTGCCCGCGAAGATCGCCGCCCAGTGCTTCGGCACCTTCGCCGGATCGATCCCCTGCGCGATCAGCTCCGGAGGGACGTACTTCAGCCGATGGGACGGCGGCGCCCAGTACGGCGGATGGGCGTCGATGAGATTCACGAACAGGAAGAGCGGCTGGTCGGAATCCATCCGCGCGAGCAGATGCTGCGCGATGGCGTCCATCAGGCGCGCGCCCTTGTCCGCGCGCGGATCCTCGACGTCGAGCCGGCCTTCCCGCTCGAAGCGGCCGAGCGCCCGGAACCACAGCGGCACGAACGGGTTGTCGTTCATGCGCCAGAGCTCGACGTAGGAGTCGAAGCCCTGCGCGAATCCGCGCGACGCGCCGAGCCACGGATTCGCGACGATGGCGACCGTCTGGTAGCCGCGATCGCGCAGCGACTCCGCGAGCGTCTCGACGTCGTCCGCGATCCGCGGCGACTCCTCCGTCGCCCCGTGGTCGAGCGGAGAGAGGCCGGTGAAGAGCGACGCGTGCGACGGGACCGTCCACGGCGCCGGCGCGATCGCCTCGCGGAAGAGGACGCTGCGGGAGGCGAACTCCTTGAGGCGCGGCGCCCAGTCGGCGATCTCGCCCTTCTCGTCGCTGACGATGTCGGCGCGCACCGCGTCATAGATGATGACGACGACGTCGGACGGCCGCAGTCCGCGCGGGACGGGGCGCCGCGGCAGCGCGACGGGATCGTTCGCCTCGAGGACGAGCGCGAATGCCGCGGTGGCCGCAGCCACCAGGACGCCGGTGGCGGCGAACGCGATCCGCCGCGTTCGGGACCGGGCCGCGGCGACGTTCCGTCGCAGGACGAGCGCGAGGACGCCGCCCAACAGGGCGCCGAGCACGAGGCCCGCGGCGACGAGCAGCGGCAGGTCGAGCCAGCCGCGCCAGCCGTAGACGGAGAGCATGCCCTTCGTCGTCGCCGCACGGACCACCGCGGCGAGCGAACCGACGAAGGCGCCCAGGCAAGCACCGAGGATCACGATCCCGTTCACGCCAGTCTTCCAACCACATCCAGTGCGAAGGTCAATCGAAGAAGGTGCAATCTAACCCGGGCTGTTCGTACCGACATTCGCGCCTGCAATTAGGTGTGGGACGGCTCGTTTCGGTATGACTGGCCGCGTCGGGAGCGCATAGCCCCGGATTTGGAGGCGTCGATGCGCCGGAACATCGCCAGCAGCGTTCTTGCAATGGCGTGGCTGTCGACGACAGCCGTCGCCGCGCTCCAGGAGCAGGGGCCCACGGTCGCGGACCGGTTCAAGGCGCTCGTGCACGAATACGAGACGATCACGGGCGGGAGGGTCGACTCCGACGAAGAGCGGCTGAAGGTCATCGCCCGCGTGTTCCAGCGGCGGAGCGAGCTCGGACTGCAGCTCGTGGAGCTCGCGGAGAGCCACCCGAAGGATCCGCTCGCGATCGATGCGTTGATCCAGGCCGTCTGGCAGGTGAACACGAACCCGTGGCCGGTCGAAGTCGCCGGGCAGGATCCCGTCGCCGCGAAGGCGCTGGCGCTGCTCGAGCGCGACCACCTCCAGAGCGACCGGCTCGGACCGCTCTGCCAGCGGATCTCCCACGGCTTCCGCGAGGAGTACGAGAAGTTCCTGCGCGCCGCGGCGACGTCCGCTGCGCCGGCGGTCCGGGGCGTCGCGAGCTTCTCGCTGGCGTGCCTCCTCTCCAATCGCGCGCAGCGGCTCGACACGATCCGCGTGCAGCCGAAGCGCGTCGAGGACTTCGAGGGACTCTTCGGGAGCGACTACATCCAGCGCCTGTTGAAGCAGGACTCCGAACGTGCGCTCGCGGAGGCGGAGGCGCTTCTCGAGAAGGTCGCCGCCAAGGAGCCCGACGCGGTGCTCCCGGAGGGAGGGACGATCGGGGAACGGGCTGCGTCCGAGCTGTTCGGGCTGCGGCACCTGCGCGTCGGGAAGGTCGCGCCCGAGATCGAGGGCGAGGATCAGGACGGTCAACGCTTCAAGCTCAGCGACTACCGCGGCAAGGTCGTGCTGCTCGACTTCTGGCACCAGCAGTGACTGACCTGAAGGGCCCTCTGGCCCCACGAGCGGTCGCTCGTGAAGAACCTCGCTGGAGAACCGTTCGCCGTGCTCGGCGTCAACGTCAACGGCTACTCCGTCGCGCAGTTGAAGCAGGCGATGGAGAAGGAGCAGCTGACCTGGCGCTCGTTCGCCGACCCCGGCACGATCTGTCGCGGCGCGATCGCGATTCAATGGAATTTGACGGTGACGCCGACCGTCTACGTGATCGACGCGAAAGGCGTGATCCGGCGCAAATGGCTCGGCGAATCGGATGGTGCGGCCGTCGACGCGGTCATCCACGAATTGATCGCGGAAGCGAAGAAGTAGTGAATGCAAGCGTCGCCGCGCCCGCGGCGCGGGGTTTCCCGCTTGGTCATCGCGCTGCGCGCCGCTAAATTGCTTGGGTCCTGACGTCGCGCGCCCATGAGTGCGTCCGAGGGCGCTCCGCCTCTTCCTGCCTGGCTCGCACGAAGGCTCGGATCGATGTCCTGGAGCCGCGAGGTGCCGCCGCATGGAATCATTCCAGAAGCGCGATCGCAACCGCAAGAAGATCGAGCGGCGCAACGCGAAGGAGGTCCGGCGCAAGGAGCGTGCGGAACGCCGGCGCGAGGGGCCGATCCCGGCGCCGGACGCGAACGGCGGCGCAGGCGCGATCGCAGTGACCAACCCGAGCGCACCAGGAGGTGCTCCATGATCCAGGAAACGTTGAGCAAGAAGAACGCCCCCGTCGTGACCTCCGACCATTGGCACGTCGTCCACGCGCGGTGGTCGGGCGGCTCGTCGTTCGAGCGCTCGATCGTGAGCGAGCACGACGACAGCGGCTCGGCGGCGACCGCCGCGCGCGCGATGCACACGAAGATCGCGCCCGACATGGCGAGCCGTCCGCGCGAGGGCCGCGACCAGATCCTCGTGCGTCATCCCAACTACAAGTCGCTCAAGACGGCCGGCCGTGCGAAGCGCCGCCTTAAGTGACCGGGCGCGTGCGAGCCCGTCGATGACGGCCGCCGCAGCTCCCGCGGTGCAGGTTCCCGGCTCGCCCCGGGACTGGAACGCGCTGCTCGCCCGCTATCGCGAGCCCAGCTTGACGCGCAGCCTCGTGCAGCTGCTCACGACGACGGCGGTCTTCGTGGGGCTCTGGTGGCTGATGTTGTGGTCGATCGACATCTCCTACTGGATCACTCTGCCGATCACCATCGTCGAGGGCGGCGTCACCGTCCGGCTCTTCATGTTCCTCCACGATTGCGTCCACGGCTCGTTCTTCCGGAGCGAGGCCGCGAACTCGTGGATCGGCAGCGTGATCGGCATCCTCACCTTCACGCCCTTCCGCTACTGGCGCAGGAACCACGTCCTCCACCACGCGACGGTCGGCAACCTCGACAAGCGCGGCTACGGCGACATCCACACGCTCACCGTGAAGGAGTACCTGGCGCAATCGTGGCTCGGCCGGCTCGGCTACCGGTTCGTGCGACATCCCGCGGTCTACCTGCTTCTCGGGCCGGTCTACATCTTCCTCCTGAAGCACCGCCTCCCGATCGGGATGCCGCTCTCGTGGAAGAAGGAGTGGATCAGCATCCTCTGGAACGACGTCGCGCTCGCGGCGGTCGTCGTGCTGATGTGGCAGACGATCGGGCTCACGCCCTTCATCAAGATCCAGGCGCCGGTCTTCGTGGTCTCGACGATCGCGGGCATCTGGCTCTTCCACGTGCAGCACCAGTTCGACACCACCAGCTGGAAGCGCGACGAGCGCTGGGACCACGTGGACATGTCGATGAAGGGCAGCTCCTACCTCGACCTGCCGCAGCCGCTGCGCTGGTCGACCGCGAACATCGGTCTGCACCACATCCACCACCTCTGCAGCGCGATCCCGAACTACCGGCTGCTCCAGTGCCAACGTGAAGTGAAGGAAATTCCGCCGGTCCGGCGCCTGACGCTCTGGCAGAGCTTCCGCTGCGCGCGTCTCGCGGTCTGGGACGAGGAGGCGGGCCGCCTCCTCAAGTTCAGCGAGGTGCGGAAGCGCTGACCGCCGCGCTGGCGGCCCGATTGCGCGTCGCCAGATGGAACAGCAGCCCGGCCACCCCGCCCACGACCGGCGTATAGACCAGCGACCAGAAGATGAGCTGCCCGACGAGGGTCGCCGCGACCTTCTTCCAGAGCGCCATCCCTGCGCTGTCGGGGCCGAAGTTGTTGAAGTGCGTCTCCCAGCCGAAGGCGATCGCCAGGAACGTGATGACCACGACCGGGATGCGCGCCGACCATCCGTAGAGCGCGAGCTTCTTGAGCAGGCGCTTCAGCAGCGTCCAGGTCGACTCCGTGCCGGTCCGCAGCCGGTGGGTGAAGTAGGGCCCGAAGAAGAGGGGCAGCCAGGCGATCCCGATCAGCGCCGCTCCCCCGCCCGCCTCCCGGCTCGCGAGCCACGCCGGCGCCTTCTCGAGCTCGAGGAAGAGCCGCAGCAGCGTCACGGAGAGCGTGATCAAGGCGGCGCCGAGCACCATCCGGCGGGTGCAGGGTGCGGCGGCCGTCGTCGAAACTCCGGGCGAATCCATCGGGGCGCTCCTTCTCGGGGGTCGTGAATGACTTGCGACTCGCAATCGTTCTACGAGATCGATTGCAACTTGCAAGCGACAAGGTAGGGTGCGGGACGATGCGCCGGAAGAACTCCCGTCCACGCCGGTCGGAGTGTCCGCTCAACGCCGCGCTCGAGATGGTCGGAGACCGCTGGTCCCTCCTGATCGTGCGCGACCTGATGCTCGGAGGACAGCGCACCTACAAGGCGTTCCTCGCCGGCGGCGAGCGGATCGCCACCAACGTCCTCGCCGACCGCCTCGCGAAGCTCGAGGAGATCGGGATCCTCGGGAGCGTCCGCGATCCGTCCGACCGCCGCCGCATCCACTACAAGCTCACCGCCAAGGGCATCGATCTCGCTCCGGTCCTGATCGAGCTCGTGCTCTGGGCCTCCCGACACGAGCGCACCGCGGCGCCGAAAAAGCTGCTCGACGAGATGGTTCACCATCGCAGGCGTTTCCTCACGCGCCTGAAGCGACAGTGGTCCGCGATGGAG
>Ga0137425_1000352_pt1 | contig 12268 bp, 8 predicted proteins | sample EasRivERMZT640_2_FD_102318 | JGI IMG/M metagenome (GOLD analysis project Ga0137425, IMG submission 102318) | Soil microbial communities from meander-bound floodplain in the East River, Colorado, USA - East River MetaG ERMZT640_2 | ecosystem: Environmental > Terrestrial > Soil > Floodplain ...
AGAAGGAGAACGAGTTTCTTCAGGTTCGAGAAGGCACCGAGCAGGAGTCTCGCCAGTCCGTTTTTAGCGCTGGCCCTGGTATGGGCCTTGCGAAGGCATCTAGGCGAAATCCTGAGGCGTAGACCGTCCGCCTCGGAACCGGGCGGAGGCCACAATCCCTGGGGGGGAAGCCGGCCTTCGCCCAATTTTTTCTGACCCGCCCTTACGGTTTCTTTATGGCGGAAGGCAGCAAACTGACACCGTTTTGATCTGAATCGGCGCAGATTTGTCCCCTGGAGAAGAATCTCGATCCAGGAGGACCAATCATGGATTTCATCCAGAATGCGCCTGAAGAAGCTGAGAGCCTGATCTACCTGGCGGGAGGCGGCATCGGGGCGATGCTCCTCGGCATGGCGCTGGTCCCGCTGCGTGATTCTACCTCCGCGTCCAACTGCGCGTTTCCCTTCATGGCCCTGACGATCGCCGTGGCCGAGTTCGGAGGCCGCCGGAGCGCCGTCGTCACGGCCCTGGTCTCGGCCCTCAGCTGGGATTTCTTCCTGACGCAGCCCTATCTGCGGCTTACGATCGCCGGCAAACACGACATCATCGCCTTCGTGGGCTTGGCCGTGTGCGGCCTCATTGCCGCCGCTTTCGGCTCGCGGCGGCGCCGGAGAATCGCCGACCTGGGGTCCGCCCGCAGCCACCTCGACCTATTGCACTCCACCCTGCACCGGATGGAATCACCGGATCCGGTAAAGCAGGTGCTGCCGATCATTTCTGGATGACACCCGCGCGGTGCTTCCGCTCACGGCACTCGCCGCGCGCGACGTAAATGGGCAGCTTCTCGCGGCATCCGGACAGGATCGAGTCGGGGCCAGACCACAACAGTTGCTGCGACCGGGCACGCTGCTTCCGGACGATGTCCCCGAGCGAATACTGCCGCCAGGAGGGCTGCCTTTCCCTGAACAGGGTGCACGCCTGCAGATCGTGGCGGGAGGCAAGCCGGTCGGCTGGCTGGAGCTGTGGGGAAGCGGCGCGAGCGCGGATTCGGCGGCCAGGCACGCACTCTCGGATATCGCCCGGCTGCTGGGGTTACTGCTGGTCCGAGGCGGGACCGCGGCTGCCCATCGCTGAGCAAGGCAAGACTTCGGATCCGTTCGGAGGAACCGCGTGAAAACAGGAATCCGCCGAGTGTTCCCGCAACTGAGGCCGTTTGGCTACTGCCTGCTGTTCCTCTCCTCCTGCGTGTGCCTCCTGGCTCAGGAGCAGGAGTCGCCCCCGCCTGAGCCGATGCAGCAGGAGGCGCCGGAGGAGGGCGAGAAACCGGCCGAGCAGCCCAAGGCTGCCAAGCTCCAAATCAAGGGCTTCGTGGACGTCTACTACGCCTACAACTTCAACCGGCCCGCGGATCACGCCAACTTCTTCCCGGGCACGGGCACCTCGGCGAAGCGGGACAACGAGTTCGCCATCAACCTGGCGCAGGTGGATTTCATCGTGGCCCCGAAGCCGGTGGGGGTCCACATCGCCGCGGGATACGGCAATTCCATGGAGGTGGTGCATGTCGCGGAGGTGGATGGAGTAGCCACCTCTCCGGGTGTCTGGAGAAACCTCCTGCAGGCCTCTCTCGAGGTTCAGACACGCGTCGGAAAGGGGCTCTACGTGCAAGCCGGTCTGTTTCCCAGCCACATCGGCTTCGAGGCCTTCCAGACGAAGGACAACTGGAACTACACCCGCTCCTGGGAAGCGGAGCTGTCCCCCTACTACCAGATGGGCGTGAAGCTGGCCTATCCGCTGGGTGAGCGCTGGTCCGCACAGATCCACCTATTGAACGGCTGGCAGGTGATCGCGGACAACAATCGCGGTAAGAGCCTGGGCTGGCAGTTCGCCTACGCGGGCGACAAGGTCTCGCTGACATTTAATGGAATTGTCGGGCCGGAGCTGCCGGACGATGACCACGATCTCCGGGCGCTCCTGGACACGGTGGTCGTCTGGAGGGCCACTCCTGATTGGTCCTTCGCGGCCTGCCTGGACTTGGGCGGCCAGGAGCTGCCCACGGGGGGTGACTCTCGGTGGGAAGGGCTGGCCCTGTATGCGCGCCTGGCGCCGCCGGAATCGAAAGTGGCTTTTGCGATTCGAGTCGAAACCTATGACGACGAGGAGGGTGGCATCTCGGGCGCGGAGCAGAAACTGAGGGAAGCGACGGCGACCTTCGAGCTGCGCCCCCTCGATCGGCTGATCCTGAAGTTTGAAGGCCGCTACGATCATTCCACCGCGGAGGTCTTCGCAGGAGATAGCGTCGATCCCAGCGGTGAAGTCATTCGCGATCAGCGCGACGAGGCGCTCCTGCTGGTCGGCGCCGTGGTGACGTTCTGAGGCGAGGCAAGGCATGAAGGACCTGATCTTCGTTGTGGCGACGCTCCTGTTCTTCGCCATCTCTTGGCTGTACGTCCGGGCTTGCGAAAAGGTCTAGACGGTTTCACGCGCGTCGATGACTCGATCGCCGCGCGCATGCAGGAGGTCTTGTGGGCATTGAATACGCAGTCGGGCTGCTCTTGTCGCTGGCTTTGCTGGGCTACCTCGCCTACGCGCTGCTGAAGCCGGAGCGCTTCTAGGGAGGGAGGCAGCTCTTGACGGCCAACGGTTGGACTCAAATCCTGTTCTTTTTCGCCGCGGTGCTGGCGGTGACCAGGCCACTGGGCGCCTTCCTGCACCGGGTCATGGAAGGGGAGCGCCACTTCCTGCGGCCGGTTCTGGGCTGGCTGGAGCGGCTGATCTACCGGCTGGGTGGCGTGAAGAGCCGGGAGCAGACCTGGCCGGAGTATGCCTTCGCGATGCTGGGGTTCAGCTGCATCACCCTCCTGGTGACCTACGCGATGCAGCGGCTGCAGCACTGGCTGCCGTTGAACCCGCAGCACCTGGGGGCAGTAGAGCCGGGCTCCGCCTTCAATACCGCCGCCAGCTTCACGACCAACACCAACTGGCAGGGTTACGTCGGAGAAGCCACCATGAGCTACCTGACCCAGATGGCCGGCCTGGCGTGGCACAACTTCATCTCGGCGGGGGTGGGCATCGCCGTCGCCCTGGCGCTCGCCCGAGGCCTGACCCGCAGCGGAGATGGCACGGGAAGCAGCACCATCGGCAATTTCTGGGTCGACCTGACGCGGGCAACCGTTTACGTCCTGCTGCCACTGAGCCTCCTCTTCGCCCTGATTTTCGTGTCGCAGGGGATGATTCAAAACTTGGCCCCCTACCAGGAGATCACAACTCTGGAGGGAGGCAAGCAGATCCTCGCCATGGGGCCCGTGGCGTCTCAGGAGGCGATCAAGCAGCTCGGCACCAATGGCGGCGGCTTCTTCAACGCCAATGCCGCGCATCCCTTCGAGAACCCGAACCCGCTGACCAATTTCCTTTCGATGCTCTTGATCTTCGCAATTCCGGCGGGGCTGACCTATACCTTCGGCCGCATGGCGAAAAATCAGCGCCAAGGGTGGGCGCTCTTCGGCGCCATGGCGTTTCTGTTTTTCGCCGGAGTGGCTGTCGCCTATTGTGCCGAGGCTGCGGGCAATCCGATTCTGAGCGGTCTGGGCGTGCAAGCGGGGCCGGGCAACCTGGAGGGCAAGGAAGTCCGCTTCGGGATCGCCAGCTCCGCCCTCTACGCGACCGTCACCACCGACGCCTCGTGCGGAGCGGTGAACGCCATGCACGACAGCTTCACGCCGCTGGGTGGACTGGTTCCGCTGTTCAACATCCAGCTGGGCGAGGTGGTATTCGGCGGAGTGGGCGCGGGGTTGTACGGCATGCTCATCATGGCGATCCTGTCGGTGTTCATCGCCGGCCTCATGGTGGGGCGCACCCCGGAGTACCTGGGCAAAAAGATCGAGACCCGCGAAGTGAAGCTGGCGATGCTCTACGTCCTGGTGTTCCCGCTGCTGATCCTGTCCTTCTCCGCCTGGTCCGCCGTCGCGCCCTACGGACTCAAGTCGCTGGCGAACTCGGGCCCGCACGGGCTGACGGAGATTCTCTACGCCTTCACCAGCGCAGCCGGCAACAACGGCTCGGCATTCGCCGGATTGAGCGCCAACACCCCCTGGTACAACGCGAGCCTCGGCTTCGTCATGCTGGCCGGCCGCTTCTGGATGATGATCCCCGCCCTGGCCATCGCCGGGATCCTGGCGGGGAAGAAGTCGGTGGCACCGGGGCCGGGCACGCTCCCGACCAACGGGCCCCTGTTCGCCTGCCTCGTCGTCGGCGTGATTCTCATCGTGGGTGCCCTGACATTTTTCCCCGTGCTCAGCCTGAGCCCGGTGGTGGAGCATTTCCTGGCGCAATCGGGAAAGGTGTTCTGAGCCATGAGCAGCAAAGTTCGCGCCGTGTCCGCCTGGGAAGGGCCGCTGCTGCGCGCCGCCGTCCTGGACAGCTTCCGTAAGCTGCATCCCAAGGTAATGATGAAGAACCCGGTGATGTTCGTCGTGGAGGTCGGCAGCGTCCTCACCACGCTCCTCTGGCTGAGAGATCTCGTCAGCCCCTCCCCCGGCGCGCTCCCCACCGCTTTCACCGGACAGGTGGCGCTGTGGCTCTGGTTCACGGTCGTCTTCGCGAATTTCGCCGAGGCTCTGGCCGAGGGGCGGGGAAAGGCTCAGGCGGCTGCCCTGCGCGGGCTCAGGCAGGAGACCGCGGCGCGCAGGCTGACGGAGGGGGGCGAAGAGAGGATTCCGGCCTCCAATCTGCGGAAGGGAGATCGGGTCGTCGTGGAAGCGGGCGAGATCATCCCCGGGGATGGCGAAGTGATCGAGGGGATCGCTTCGGTGGATGAATCGGCGGTCACCGGCGAGTCTGCCCCGGTAATCCGGGAGAGCGGCGGCGATCGCTCAGCGGTGACCGGAGGCACGAAGGTCCTCTCCGACCGGATCGTAGTGCGCATCAGCGTCGATCCGGGGGAATCGTTCCTGGATCGGATGATTTCGCTGGTGGAGGGGGCGAAGCGGCAGAAGACGCCCAACGAAATCGCGCTTCAAGTGTTACTCGCCGGCATGACCATCATCTTCCTGATAGCCTGCGTGACACTGGTTCCCTTCGGCGTCTACTCCGGCCTGCGCTTTTCGGTGACCGCCATCGTGGCGCTCTTGGTGTGCCTCATCCCCACCACCATCGGCGGGCTACTGTCCGCAATCGGCATCGCCGGCATGGACCGTCTCATCCGCCAGAACGTCATTCCGATGAGCGGGCGGGCGGTCGAGGCGGCGGGCGACGTGGACACGATTCTCCTGGACAAGACGGGCACCATCACGCTGGGAAACCGCATGGCCAGCGAATTCCTGCCCGCCCCGGGCGTCGGCGTGGAGGAGCTGGCGGAGGCGGCCCAGCTGGCCAGCCTGGCGGATGAGACTCCCGAAGGGCGCTCCATCGTCGTCCTGGCCAAGGAGCGCTACGGCCTGCGCGGCCGCGATCTCAAGCAGATCGAGGCCCATTTTGTGGCGTTCTCGGCGCAGACCCGGATGAGCGGCTGCGACCTGGAAGGGCGGGTCATCCGCAAGGGAGCGCCGGATGCCATCGCGCGCCAGGTGCAGTCACTGGGAGGCCGCGTTCCGGCGGAGGTGGAGCAGAAGGTCATCACCGTCGCCACGTCGGGGGGGACTCCCCTGGCCGTGTCCGACGGCGCCCGGGTGCTCGGCGTGGTCCACCTGAAGGACATCGTCAAGGGGGGTCTGAAGGAGCGCTTCGTGCGCTTTCGCGCCATGGGATTGCGCACGGTGATGATCACCGGCGACAACCCTCTTACGGCCGCCACCATCGCCGCGGAGGCCGGGGTGGACGACTTCCTGGCCGAGGCCACCCCGGAAATGAAGCTGAAGCTGATTCGCGAAGAGCAGGCCAAGGGGAAGCTGGTGGCCATGACGGGGGATGGGACCAACGACGCGCCGGCGCTTGCCCAGGCGGACGTGGCAATCGCCATGAACACCGGCACGCAGGCTGCGCGGGAGGCCGGCAACATGGTGGACCTCGACAGCAACCCGACCAAGCTGCTGGAGGTCGTCGAGGTGGGCAAGCAGCTGCTGATGACGCGCGGCTGCCTCACCACCTTTTCCATCTCCAACGACGTGGCCAAGTACTTCGCCATCCTGCCCGCCATGTTCGTGCCGGTATTCCCGCAGATCTCGCCGCTCAACGTGATGGGTCTGGCATCGCCTGAAAGCGCCATTCTCTCGGCCGTCATCTTCAATGCGCTGATCATCGTGCTGTTGATTCCCCTGGCGCTCAAGGGGGTGCGCTACCAGCCGCTCGGGGCCGCCGCCCTGCTGCGCCGCTCGCTGCTGATCTACGGGCTGGGGGGCGTGGTCGCGCCATTCGTGGGAATCAAGATGATCGACCTTCTGCTGGCGTTCGCGGGAATGGCCTGAGAGGAGGGAAGGGAATGCAGGAAATCATGGTGGCAGTGCGCATGACGCTGGTGAGCCTCGTCCTGACGGGGATCGCCTACCCGCTGCTGATCACCGGGGTGGCGGGCTCCCTCTTCCCGCATCAGGCCGGCGGCAGCCTGATTCCCAGGGATGGTCGGGTGGTGGGCTCCGAGCTGATCGGCCAGCGCTTCGAGAACCCGGCCTACTTTCACCCAAGGCCCTCCGCCGCCGGGGCCGAGGGCTACGACGCGGCGGCTTCCTCCGGCTCGAACCTGGGTCCCACCTCCAAGGCGCTGCGCGACCGCGTCGCCTCCGAGATCGCCCGGCTGAAAGCGGCCAATCCTCGCGCTCCGGAAGGCGTTCCCGCCGAGCTGGTGACGGCGTCGGGCAGCGGCTTGGATCCGCACCTCAGCCCCGAGGCGGCGCTCTGGCAGGTGCCGCGCATCGCCGAGCAGCGGCAGGTCGCCGCAGCCGAAGTCGAGGCGATGGTCGCGCAGCACGTGGAGCTGCGCACCTGGGGGTTCCTCGGCGAGCCGCGCGTCAACCTGCTGCTCTTGAACCTGGACCTCGATAAGCGGTTCGGCCCTCCCGGAGGAGCGCGGCGCTGACCTCGTCCTCCCGGGCCATCGCGCCGCGGCTGTCGCGACGGGAATCGCCGCCGATGCTATCCTATTGAAAATAGGCTCACGGGAATTCTCACTCGCCGCAGGAAGACGGGTCATCGCCGATGAAATCCCAACCCCACCGCCGTCCGGATCCCGATGCCCTCCTGGCGAGGGCGGCGCGGGAGGATGCCAAGCGAAAGCGCGGCAGGCTCAAGATTTTCCTGGGTGCCGCGGCGGGCGTCGGCAAAACCTTTGCGATGCTTCTGGATGCCCGCAAGAAGCAGGCGGAGGGAGCGAAAGTCCTGGTGGGGCTCGTGGAGACCCACGGGCGCAGCGAGACGGCCGCATTGCTCGAAGGGCTCTCCCTGCTTCCGCCGCGCACCGTGGAATACCAGGGCGCGCGCCTGGAAGAATTCGATCTGGACGGTGCTCTGGCCCAGCGCCGCGGCCTCATCCTGGTGGACGAGCTGGCGCACACCAACGCTCCGGGATCGCGTCACGCCAAGCGGTGGCAGGACGTGGAGGAGCTGCTGGAAGCAGGAATCGATGTCTTCACCACGCTCAATGTGCAGCACATCGAGAGTCTGCGCGACGTCGTGGGCCAGATTACGGGAATCCGGGTGTGGGAGACCGTACCCGACACCTTCTTCGACCGCGCCGACGAAGTCGAGCTGGTCGATCTTCCTCCCGACGAGCTCCTGGAGCGATTGCGGGAGGGCAAGGTCTACGTCCCCGAGCAGGCGAAGCACGCCATCGAGAATTTCTTTCGCAAGGGAAACCTGATCGCGCTTCGCGAGATGTCGCTCCGGCGCACCGCCGATCGGGTGGATTCCCAGATGCAGGACTACCGGGAGGACCACGCCATCCGGCAGGCCTGGCCGGTGGCGGAGCGCATTCTGGTCTGCCTGGGCCCTGGCGGCCAGGGGGAGCGGCTGGTGCGCGCCGGCCGTCGCCTGGCCACGGCCCTGCGCGGCGAGTGGATCGCGGTCTACGTGGAGACGCCGGCCCTGCAGCGTCTCGCCTCGGAGGAGCGGGATCGTATCTTGATGACGCTGCGGCTGGCGGAGCAGCTGGGCGCCGAGACCCTCACGCTGAGCGGGCCGGAAATGAGCGAGGAGATCATCGCGCTGGCGCAGCAGCGCAATGTCACGAAGGTGGTGATGGGCAGGTCGCGGCGCTCCGGCTGGAAGCGCTGGCTGCTCGGATCGGTGGTCGACGCCGTGGCCCGCGCGGCGCGGGATTTCGATCTGTATCTGGTGGGGGGAGAGGAGCCTGAGGCGGGCGGAGCATCCGCCTCCGGCCCCGAGGCGGGGCAGCGGCGCGGCGCACCGGGGATCACGGAGATGCGCCGCAGCAGTCCCAAGCGCACCCGAGGCTATCCGTGGAGCCTGGCCGTGACCATTGCGTGCACGCTCGCCGGATGGGCCCTGCTGGGTGTCCTGGCCCCTTCGAATCTCGTCATGATTTACCTGGTGGGTGTGGTGTTCGTCGCGGCGCGCTTTGGCTTGGGGCCCTCCATCGTGGCCTCCATCCTCAGCGTCGCGGCTTTCGACTTCTTCTTCGTTCCCCCCTACCTGACCTTCGCGGTGTCCGACACACAGTATCTGGTGACCTTCGTGGTCATGCTCATCGTGGCCGTCGTCATCAGCAATCTCACGGCGAACGTGCGCCTGCAGGCGCGGGTGGCAGGCTACCGCGAGCGCCGCGCCAGCTCGCTCTACGCCATGACCAAGGCTTTGATTGTCACCCGGCAGGAGGAGGAGGTGATCCGCATCGCCACGCAGCACATCGAAGCGGAATTCGAGTGCCGGATGGCGATATTGATCACGGGGGAGGATGGTCGTGTCACCAAAGCTTCTGGCTCGCCTTCGTCCCGCGCGCCCTTGGAAGCGGATCTGGGCGTCGCCCAGTGGGTCACCGATCATGGCCAGGAGGCGGGGCGCGGCACCGACACTCTGGCGGGATCGCAGGCCACGTACTTTCCAATCCGCGGCTCCATCGGCGTGGTGGGCGTTCTGGCCCTCGCCGTCCCCAATCTCCGGAGGATTTTCGTTCCCGAGCAGCGCCGCCTGCTGGAGGCATTCCTGACGATCTTCGCTGAGGCGCTGGAGCGGGTGCGCCTGGCGCGGAAGGCCCAGAGCACCCAGGTCCGTGCCGAGACCGAAAGCTTGCGCAACGCGCTGCTCAGCGCCATCTCCCATGACCTTCGGACACCGCTGGCCACGATCGTGGGCGCCTCCAGCAGCCTCGTGGAGGACACCGGCCGCCTCACCCCACCCGCCAAGGAGGAGCTCAGCCGCACCATTTATGAAGAGGCACAGCGGATGGCGAGCCTGGCTAACAACATCCTGGACATGGCCCGGCTGGACGCGGGCAAGGTGAGCCTCAATTTTCAGTGGGTTCCGTTGGAGGAGATCGTCGGGAGCGTCATGGCGCGGCTGCGCCGGCGGCTGGAAGCTCACCCTGTCGGAGTCACCCTCGCCCCCGATCTGCCCCTGGTGCGGCTGGATGCGGTCATGATGGAGCAGGTGCTGGTGAACCTTCTGGAGAATGCCGCCAAGTACACGCCTTCAGGAACGCGCATCGAGGTAGCGGGGCACCAGAGCGCCGATGGAAAGTGGGTGGAAGTGACGGTGGCGGATCGGGGACCTGGGATTCCGGAGGGGGAGGCGGAGAGATTGTTCGAAAAATTCTACCGCGTGCCTTCACACAGAGAGAGTGCCCAGAGCGGGGTGGGACTCGGACTGGCCATCAGTCGGGCTATCCTCCAGGCCCATGGAGGAGAGATCGAGGCGCGCAACCGCCCCGGGGGAGGTGCCGAAATTTCGCTGCGCCTCCCGTTGGAAGAAGGACCGCCGGCCCCCGAGGAAGCGGTGACCAAGGAGCCATGAGCGATCCCAAGCCGGTCATCCTGTGCATCGAAGACGATCCGCAAATCCGGCGGTTTCTCCGGACCGGGCTCGGGGCCCAGGGATTCGAGTTCCGGGAGGCCGAGACGGGAGAGCTCGGGATCTCCGAAACTGCGGCGCGTAATCCCGATCTGGTCATCCTGGACCTTGGTCTGCCGGATCTGGAAGGGGTGGAAGTGGTGAAGCGATTGCGGGAATGGACCAACCTCCCCATTCTCGTCCTCTCCGCGCGGAGCCTCGAGGGTGAAAAAATCGCGGCGCTGGATGCGGGAGCGGATGATTACCTTACCAAGCCTTTCGGGCTGGGCGAACTGCTGGCACGCATCCGCGTGGCGCTCCGCCATGCGCATGGGGGTGGCACGGACGGCATGAGTGTTTTCACCGTGGCCAATCTGAAAGTGGATCTGGCACGCCGCCAGATTCTGTTGGATGATTGCCAGGTCCACCTCACTCCCATCGAGTATCGGCTGCTCGCCGCGTTGATCAAGCACGCTGGGATGGTGCTCACCCACCGGCAGCTCCTCAAGGAGGTCTGGGGGCCGAACCACGTGGAAGACAGCCACTACCTGCGCATCTACATGGCACAGCTGCGCCATAAGCTGGAAGCCGATCCCGCCCAGCCCCGGTTCCTGCTCACGGAGATCGGCGTGGGATACCGCCTTGCGGTCGAGTAGTCTGTCCCACCACGGATCTCAGAAAAGCGTGGCGAAAAATGAGAACGGTGTTGAGAGTCATTGCGACAGCGGCGCACAGGAGCAGGCAGGCGCCGGAGCGGACCAGGGGTGCGGACTCCAGAGACATGCCGGCGGCGAGCAGGGGAATTCCCGCGGTCCAGAGAAGAAAGACAGCCCACTGGAGCGGTCGTGAAGACATCTGGTGCGGCCTGATGACCGGACCTGCCTGGCAGGCGTTCCGGTTGGCGTAATAGGCAGCGAACATCGGCAGGATGCGCGCTTCAACTCCTATCACCAGCTGACCGAAGAAGCCCAGGAGCCCGAGGACTCCATAGAGCGGGGCGAGGCGGTAGGTCAGCTCCGACTCGGCAGCGAAGACCAGAAACAGTCCCAATCCCAGTGACGTGACCAGGTACATCAAGGCCTGTGCGGCGTGCCAGACTCCAAGGTCGGGACGAGGCAGTCCCGCGGGGGGCGGCCTGCGGTTGCGCAGCATCCAGCCCACCTGGCCGAGAAAAATCCCGAAGCCGGCGGCGATGAGAAGCGCGCACACACCGGCGGCGGGACTTCCGAACAGAAGCGCGACGAACAGCCCCAGCACTCCCACTTCCATGACCATGGCGCCCGCCAGAGTGTGCCGCGATTTCGGCATGGCGGAGGGCAGGATCATCGGCAGCATCCGCAGCCCGGTTCCCATGATCATCATGCCCACCCACCCGATGGCGGACAGGTGCGCATGGGCGAAGACATTGCCAAGCTCGCGCGCCGGAAGAAATGGGTGAGCCTTGTCGAATGCCAGCAGAACGCCGAATCCGCCCGCCAGCAGGATGTTGAAGTTCGCGAGAAACAGGCAGAGCTTGACCGCGCTCTGCACCGGAGCCCGGCGAATCCCCCGCAGCGCCCGAGTCCCGACGTGCAGCACTGCGGCCAGCGCCAGAAATGCCGCCCACCCCACCCCGCCGTAGGTGTTGATCCAGAAATGGCTGGTGACACCGGAAAAGCCGATGGCGTAGAGCAGCCAGACGATGGCATCAGCGCGCCCCGAGGGCATGGGAGTGCGCAGGGCCATCGGGCCGATGACGTAAAGCGATCCGAGAATCGAAGCGGTGATCCACCCCAGCGTCACCAGGTGGACCAGAGCCACCATCCTCGGTTGGTAGAAGAATCCGCTCGCCTCGCCGGGCCGGAAAACCGTTACGGCGAGCGCTGTGAGCAGCGCCGCATGGGCAAGAGCGAAGTAGAGGATGGGAAGGATGCGCGGCGGGATGCCATCGCGTCGCGCCGCGCCGCCGGATGCCTCGGCCCCGGCCTTCACGATTCGCGCCGCGTCCTCCGCGTCACCTCGGTGAGCTCTTTCAGGAAGCCGTCCAGCTCGACCCCGTGCATCCGGCAGGCCTGCCCCACGCTCACCTGCTTCGCCACGGTCTTGCGCAGGATCGGATTGGACAGAGCGGTAAACCCATGGCCCACGAACACCGGAAGCAGGTACGGATACGCGGCCAGGAGATCCCCGACCTTGGTCGCCGCGGCAAGGGGAGGAAGCCATGTGATGCTGGTCTCCTCTTCGGCCGTTCTGGCATCGAGCGTCCTCCAGAGGTTATAGCCGAACAGCAGCAGCCCAGCCAGCTCCAGCACGCCCGAGGCGCCGGCCACGCGCAGCCAGATCGGCCCGTACAGCGCGGAGAGCGACTGGAACACCACCC
>Ga0137425_1000353_pt1 | contig 12235 bp, 8 predicted proteins | sample EasRivERMZT640_2_FD_102318 | JGI IMG/M metagenome (GOLD analysis project Ga0137425, IMG submission 102318) | Soil microbial communities from meander-bound floodplain in the East River, Colorado, USA - East River MetaG ERMZT640_2 | ecosystem: Environmental > Terrestrial > Soil > Floodplain ...
GATAGCTTCAACCTCCATTTTCTCCTTGCTGCGAAGCCCTTCCCAGGTCTAAGCTGTATTCAGGTTTCCCCCCTTCATTGCTTGCCGAAAGGTACTGGGTTTGCAGTCAGAGTCAGGTGTCTGCGCGTTCTGCCTTGGGTCGGGACTGTGCCACCGGTGCGGAGGATCTTGTGTCCTCGCGAGGGCGCACCGGCGGCACCGACCCTGCACGGAATGCGAGGGAACTGGAAAGTGCGCCCTGTGCAATGGGACAGGATCGATTGAAAGAAAACCTTCGGGGCAGAGGACCATCGGCGAGCGGGTCGGTGACAGCACTGTCTAAGTCGGTTCCTACCTTCGGTCACTGGCTTCCCATCCTTCCTGATTTCCCGTGACAACCAGAGGGGATCTCGTGATATAAGAGATCGGTCGCTTGCCTTTTGCCCATCTGCGTGGGGCAAGCGATTAGGGTCACCTGAATCGGGCCATAGAATTAAAGGCCTTTCCAGTGACCCGCTTCCAGCCAGGCAGAGAGGGGCGTGGCCACCAGGGGGTGCTGAACTCCGCCCCAACCCCTCGACTGCCGTCCTCGGCGATCCGCTCCCGGCGCGCGCAGTTCTCTCCATCACCTGGTCCTCGCGTCTTCACCGTTCAGCCCCCGAAATCTTCAGCGTCATTCTCGTGGGGGAACGACTGCGCCAGGCAGGATCATCGCCATAACCATAAGAGTGTTCTGGTCGGGAATTGATATGCGGCTAATTGGAAATGCTGTCACGAAATTGAGTTGGTCCCTGAAGCATGCTCAACATTCTAGTGGGAGGCGGCTTTGTCGGACGAAGCATTGAATTCCTATGGCGGGGCGCCAGTGTCGCAGGCCGAGTATCACCATTGCGAAGGAGGATCCTGAGATGAGCGACCGCGGGGTGATGGAAATCCGATCCCAGACACTTCCCGAACTTCTATTCAGGCTCCACCAGCATGAGGAGAGCGGCCGACTGGTGGTGTGCCGTATGGGACTCGAAAAGAGCCTGTACCTGCAAAGTGGCACCGTGGTGTTCGCTGCTTCCACCGACCGCGACGATCGCCTTATTCGAAGTCTTCTTCGTCGTGGGAAGGTGCCTCTGCCCCTGCTGCTGAAGGGACTGGAGATCTCCCTGCGCACACATCGACGGCTGGGCGAGGTATTGGTCGAGGGTGGCCAGCTCACTCGGCCGGATCTCGTCAGAGCCATCCAGGATCAGATCACAGAGATTGTGTGCGGCGCGTTTCAGTGGACTGACGGAACCTGGGAGTTCGAGAAGGGAGTTCTTCCCGGACCCGAGAGTGTCACCCTGCGGTCAAACGGGTTGGAGCTTATTCTTGAGGGAGTTCGCCGTATCGAGTCCTGGGCCAGGGTCCAGGAGGTCGTGGGAGGCCTGAACACCGAATACCGGGCGACGAAAGAGGCAAGCGATTTGGCCGAGATGGCGAAACTTCCGCCAGATGAGCGGCAAATCCTCAGTTACTGTGAGGAAGCGCGGACACTGGAAGAGATTTGTGACGCAATTCCATTGGACGACTTTTTGATCTGTAAGCTTTTATGGGGATTCCTGATTGTCGGAGCCCTCATAAAGGCCTGAAATCACCCCCGGCTGAACAGACCAAGTCTGAGGCGTCCCACCAAACTTGAGCTTGCCATTTTCTCAGCAGGTGAGGTTGCGGACTCTTGCGAAGAGTTCTTCGTCTGAGGGATGTGTATAAATCGTGGTCGTCAACGGACTCACGTGCCTTGCGAACCTCTGCGCCAGGAATAGGTCCCTGCTGGCCCTGTAGATGTTCGTGACGGCCGTATGCCTGGAAGGAATTCGATCTCTCGCCGGAATTGTCATTGCGTCATGAACTGCAAGCTGCCCATTCCTGCCTTGATTTCACGCAGGGCGCGGCCTAAGCTCCTATCAGAACCTCCCTCGAAGATGTTCATCCGCGCGGAGCGACTGTGCATTCCAAGCCCAAGAAATGCAAGTTCTGCAGCGGCTCGGGCTCTTGCCACGGATGTGGAGGCGCAGGTGATGTGCGGACCCAGAGATCAGGATTCCGAATATGTCCGGAGTGCGATGGGGCGAAAAAGTGTACGCGGTGTGGCGGCACCGGTGTCATCGAAAAGAAGAAACCTACGAAAGTGCCAGCCAAGGACGGCAACGGTTGAGCCCCTCGGCCGGTTGTTGAAACCGCACAGAAGGTGCCATTGAACACAGCCCGCATTTTGGGTAGCGAGCTAGCCTCGCACCAGGAGGAATCCAAACAAGACTGCGAACGAGTTCACTCTTGCGAGGAGGACTCACGATGCCGGATTCCGCAGGTTTTCGTGTGCTCGGGATCAAGCCTGCTCCAGGAGGATTAACCAGGGGCGAATCAGAAGAAGGCCAAGACGACAGCAAGGGGAAAAAAGATGCGCAGTGAAATGACTTTCGGCAAGAAGAAGGCGATGGGCAGTAGTTTCAGCCGAAGACCCCCGGCACCGCTCTCCGGGAATGATAAGGAGGAGAAGGAGGAGGAGGAAGAAGAAGAGGACGAGGGCGAGGAGAAGGACGAGGAGCAGGATGAGGAGGAGGAAGACGAGGAAGAGGAACAGGAGGAGGAAGAAGAAGACGAGGGAAGGAAAGGCTGGTCCGACTGAGTAGGTGCTCCAATGGGCCCGCTTTGGATAACTGAAACGGATGGCCGTGCCTCCCGAAAAATCCATCAGGCTCATCTGCCGGAAGGCAAGTCTGCAGCTTGCACCCGCGTAGTCCCATCGCTGAAGCGCATCTCGGCCCTCCCAGGGAGGGCGTATAATCTGGCCCAACTATCGTGGGCGGAGAAGGAGGTGCGCACCATGCCAATCTACGAGTATGTCTGCCAGAAGTGCAAGAAGTCCTTCGAGCTTGTTAGGCCCATCAGGGAGAATGGCGGCAAAGGGGCCACGTGCCCGAAATGCGCCAGCAGGAAGGTCGAGAGGCGCTGGAGCAGCGTCTCCGTCGCGACTTCTCGGAAATCCTAGCGGGAAGTGCGTCTCAGCAGGTGAGGCCCCGGATCCTTTGCCACAGTTCCTGATCACTCGGATGAGTATAGATAGTGGTCGTCAGAGGCGACACGTGCCTGGCGAATCTCTGCGCCAGGAACAGGTCCCGGCTCGCCCGGTAGACGTTTGTGACCGCCGTGTGCCTGAGCGCGTGAAAGGGGTATAGGCGGTCAAATCCCGCCTTCACCTGCCATGTCCGAAAGGCAAACTGGACGCGGCGCTTGCTGATGCGGACGCGGGACTGGGAGCAGAAGAGGGGATCCTGGGCCTGGAGACCCTCCCGCCGTCGTGCCTTGTGGACCCAGAATTTCCGGAGTTTACCCATCAGCGCGTCGGGCAGGAAAACATCGCCCTTCCGCCCACCCTTGGCGATTTCGGGCCGAATTTTCAGGCGCTTCCGAGGGGTCCTATCATCTATATAGACATCCCCCACGTCCAAGCCTACAATTTCGGCCAATCGTAGCCCGGTCCCCAGTGCAAGCGAGTAAATGAGGTGATCGCGGGGATTGCACGCTGTCGCGCGAAGAATCGCCTTCTGGTCGCTGTGGGTCAGGGTTGACGGGGAAAGGTGCGGCATCGGGATCTCCAGGAAGCGTTGGCATGATGCCGCTTGTCGCGGGGAAGTCAAGAAGATTCCGATCAACGCGCGCTTACTCTCGGGCGAATGCCGCTTTCGACGAAAACACTCCGAGTCGGGGGCTTCTTTGTTAGGCCTAGAAATCCAGAATCAGTAGCCAATCTGCGCCAACTTCGTCTGGAGACCTGAAGATGCGCGACAGCTTTCCAGAAAGAATTAAGATCATACTCGCAGCCAGGGTCGGCCACCGATGCTCTCGGCCCGACTGTTATGCTCCGACGAGCGGTCCGCAGGTCGCAGAGAGCAAGGTCGTCAATGTCGGCGTAGCCGCCCACATCACCGCCGCATCACCTGGTGGCCCTCGGTTCGATCCAAGCCTTTTGCCCGAATCGCGATCGAGTGAAGCCAACGGGATTTGGCTTTGCCAGAGCTGCTCGAAATTGGTCGACAACGATCTTGCTAAGTTTCCGGCGCCGGCACTTCGCGAGTGGAAGGCGAACGCCGAGCTCAATGCCCAGGCTCGAATTGGGAAGGCGGCCGGCACAACGGTCGACCTCTCACTGTCGTCTGCGGAGGTCGAGCTACTCCACGCCGCTGCCAGGGATGGTGACATCTGGCTACTCAGTGGCACGCGGGGCACCCGAGTTCACACGGGCGGCGGAGACTTTCGCAGCGATGGCGATCCGTCGCTCGAGGCCGGTTACTTGGACGCACTTGAGGCTCTGACTCGTCAGTCTCTTGCTCGGCGAGTGGGGGATACCCATTTCAAGCTCACCGGAGAAGGTTTTCGTGTTGCCCGTGAGCTGGCAGGAGAAGTGAGCGCTGGTAACATGGCACGTCGGCCGACGTTGACGCGGAGGCGACGCAAGAGGTCGATTGGGGAGGCTTGGTTAGATAGGCCCATGAAACCCTACTTGATCGAGAATATCAGCGCCTCAGGTGCGTTTCTTCAGACCGATCGGCCAATTAACAAGGGCGAGATTCTGCCCCTGGAACTCGCGCTGGATGATGGAAGCAGAATTCTGGTGACCGCAGAAGTGGTTCGAATTCAGGCTCCAGATTGGGGTCCCGTGGGCGGTGTTGGAGTTGCCTTCAGGGAGTTCCACGAGCGAAGTCTGGAGATCCTGGAAAAGTGGGTCGGCTCGGAATTGGACCCACCGAAGTAGTGGGTCGCCGTCGTTGGAGGTCGACCGCTTGCCGACAGGATACCTGGCGGATGCCCTTGTTGGGATGCGCGACCCCGCGGGGATGGTGTATCTCGCAGAAAATCCTCAGGGTAGCGCAAGTCGTTCATCCTTCCGGCAAGTCGTCCTCCCAAGATTCCCAAGATGTCATTCCAGCATCTTCACTAAATTGTTGCCTCCCCACCGCGCCCATTGTGGTATAGAAGTCTCAACATCTGCTGCCATGTAGCCAGTCAGGTTCGAGAGGGGTCCACCGGGCGGGTGTGCGTGTCCGCATGCCCGTCCTGTTCCCGCCGCTGATCACGCGATGAAGGGCGTGACAGGTGAGCTGGTCGGGAGATCCGCATGCCCTCTGCCGTCCGCGCCCAGGTAGTTCTCGGCCTGCTTGGGATCCTCTGCCTCCCCGCGATTGCACAAGATTCAGACATCAACGTCGTCAGGGACACCGCTAGCCCCTCCCTAAATCTCAAACCAAAGCCTAACACCAAAACCGAACCCATCGAGTGCCTCGCTCCTAGAACGCGATTGACCGTTACCGAGAACATTCCCTACTGTCGAGGGGTCCATCAATAGGGCATGATGTGAAGCTCACACGTGGTTTCGCCCCGTCGGGTGGAGGGAGCCAGAGATGAGAACCAGCAGAGAAGAGATCCCCCGAACTGTACCTGAACTTGGCAGAATGACATTCTCCGTGACCGGCCTGCTGGCCCTGTGCTGCATCCTGTTTCTGTCGATTCCCAACCCTGGGAGCGCTCAGGAGCTATCTCCGGAAGCCAAAGAAGGACCTGAGCAAAGAGACACGAACCCAAATCAGGATCCCACAACTAACCGGGGTGGCGGGCCGTCTGAACCCCCTACCGTCGCCCTCTTCCTGGAGCCTATCCCCGGGCTCACGACCCTACGCAGAGAGATTCCTGGCGGGAGCAGTCTGCCGCTTACAGCGAACACCCATCTGACGATGCGAATGGTCGCGACAGGGACTGGCGCGGAGCGGATTTCGTATAGATGGGAGACGGCCCTCGAGACCTCAGATTCGGGAGGCCATTCCACGGCGGATTTCTTGAGCCACAGACCAGGGCCCTTCACCGTGCGGGTCACCCCGAGCCTCGACGGTGTTGCGTGGGAACCGATCTCCGTCAGGATCAATGTCTACCGGATTCATCCTAAAAGGATTCGAGTGAAGATTGCGGACCCTCCTGGTCATGTCACTTTCGTCGGCAACCCGTTCAGGTGCCACGCCGTCACCGATCCACCTGAATTCGTGAATCTGATCGAATGGGGAGCTCCTGATCACGAACCGTCCTCAGGAATCGGGGCGGAGTTTGTCACGCGCCGCCACGTTGTGGGGGATCGTCATCCGATCGTGGCCAGCCTGGCTGCGACGCCGAGTCCCCCCGCGACTCACGTGATGGTCTACAGGGCGGAATGGGTCAAGAGACCTTCGATTGAAGATTACTTCGTGGCTCCTACGGTTAGGCTCCATTTCGAGGTAAAAACTGAGCCACCGGGATACGAGAACCGTGTCCGCTGGGAATTCCACACGATGGAAACCGGGCAGGTTTTCCCAGAAACTGGTCAGGGTCCCGTGTTCGAGCCCATAGTGACTCCTCTCGTGCCAGGTCAGTTGTGGCGAATGGTGAGCGCGGACAATCTGCTGCAGTCAGGCGATCCCATCGCTCCCGTGTCTTGCACGCCATCTCTGGGACTGTGTGAACAACTCCCCCCACAACCCAACGACAAGCTGGGGGACTACCGCCCGGAGCCGACCTTCGTGGGCCCTCCGCATCCCATGACGGTGACGCTGCCCGGAACACGGAGCGGGGAGGGACTGGCGGGGCCTGACAAGATCGCGGTCTGCGCCCCAGGAGACACCTCCCCAATCTCGGAGGGGGAGCATCCTGGAGCAATGGCTAAAGACCCGATGAACATCGGGCTGTTCAACGGCGAGCTCCGCCTGCAGGAGACGATCCTGCGGGTGGAGAGCCGTGGATTTCCCTTCGAGTTCACCTGCACCTACTCCAGTCGTGCCGATTTCGACTCAGCCCTCGGCCGCAATTGGGTTAGCAACTATAACGACCGGAGGGCCTTCGCCCTACTGGACGGGAGTGGAAACGTGAGCCTCGTGGATGGCTTGGGCCGCGAGGACACTTATCTAAACCAGGGTGGTGGAAATTTCACCTCCCCGGCCGGAGTCTTCGACAAGCTGGTTCGTAACGGCAACGGGACCTATACCCAGGTCAGCGATGTCGGCGTCACGTTTCAGTACGACACCAACGGGTATTTCTCGTCCATGGTGGATCGTGCAGGGAACACGATGACGTTTCTGCGGAATGGCTTCAACAACGTCACCCAAATCACGGACACGCAGGGACGCCTCTACACGCTCGCCTACACCTTGGTCGGGGCCATGCAGAGACTTGACTCGATCACCGATTTCGATGGCCGGCAGGTTGTCTTCACTCGCGATGCCAACGCCGATCTCACCCAGATCCGATCACCGCTGGTCACCGGCACGGTGACGGGTAATGATTTCCCGTCAGGCAAGACGACGCTCTACACGTATAGCTCCGGATTGGCCGACGCCCGCCTCAATCACAATCTGCTATCAGTGACCGATCCCTTGTATGGTGGCGGGTCGCCCAGACCGAAGGCGACCTTCACCTATTCTTCGACCACGATGCCCCTCGCCGTGGATTTTGATCACGTGGTTGCTGTGCGACGAGGGAACGACCAGGGGGCACCAGCCCCGGGTCCGTTCATCGTGGGCGGTACCCTCACCTTCGCCTTCAGCCGGGACCTTGCGGCGGATCCCGACAGGCCGGTGAATGCTTTTTCCCGAACGACGGTTACCGATGCCAATGGAAACCTGAAGGTTGCCTATTTCGACTTGCCGAGGCATCTCGTCCGTCTCATCGAGCGCACGAACCGGAATGTTCGTCCCATGGAAGAGAACTATCAGACCAACTTCACCTATACCGCGGAGGGTCAGCTCGCCTCGATGACTCGCGCTCGCGGCAATTCGGTGCAGTATCTGTACGATCAGAGCAACGCGCGGCGTCAGAACCAGGGCAATCTGTTGGAGATGAGGCTAAAGACGAACGGTGTGGGTGGTGCCGCGACCGACCTCGTGACCCGCTACACGTATGAACCCGTGTTCAATCAGACCCGGACAGTGACCGACCCCAGAGCCTTTCCCCTAGGCAGCGTGCCTCTCGATGTGAACGGCCACCTGAACCTCAGCGACCCTTTCGTGAACCAATACACCGCTACGACCTTCTTCGATTACCAGGAGGGAACCGGCTTCCAGGCTGCTCAGGGCATCCCCCTCACCGAGAGGATCTCGGAAAGCGAGGGCGATCTGAACCTCAACGGGCAGACCGACACCCCCAAGGGAAGCGTCGTCAAGATCCAGTACCCCATGATCAATTCGGGGCCCAGTGCGCCCCAGAATATCGCTGTCCGAAGAACCTCCAATAGCAATGGCCAGCCGCTCACGATCAAGCACCCCGAGGGGCACGTCACTGCCTACGAGTATTTCCCTTCCATAGGCGCACCGAGCGATCCCGCTGACCGGGAAGGATACGTCAAGTCCATCACTCGCGATTCGGGCGGCTTCAACCTGAAGGCACAGTACGAGTATGACCAGCGCGGGAATCCCACGCGCGTCATCGACCCGAAGGGCCAGGACACTCTCTACGTCTACAACCAGCTCGACCAGCGGATCCGAAGACAAAGCCGCGTCGCATTCGGCACGACCCGGTACCAGATCGACAGGTTCTATACGGCCAATGACGACCTCGATCACGTGAACATCCAGAACTTGGATGAAATGGGTGCAGCCTACGCCCACAGCGTCATTACCAACAGTTACACCTACAACATTCTCCATTACCGCACGGGCGAGAAACGCGACAAATGCCTCAATGGCGCCACGGGATGCACCGATACAATCGAGACCCAGTACCTCTACGACGCAAACCTGAACCGCACGGCTGTGAAGCTCCCCCTGTCAGTTTGCACGCCACCATCCTGTTTCCCCAGTCAGGTGCCAAACAACATCGTGACGACGCTGCACGACGAACGCGACCTTCCCTACAAGGTTACTGTGGGCGACGATGATACGAACTCCGGAAATGCGCCCCCTTCCGATGCGGTCGTCGTGACCGCCAATTACGATCCCAATCAGAACGTCTTGGAAACGATCGACAGTATCCGTCACGCCCGGCACTCCTTCGCGCCCACAACGAGCTTCCCCGGATCCTCCGCCGGAGACGTAACGAAGCGTGACTACGACGGCTTCGACCGCCTCGTGAAAATCACCGACGGCGAGGGGAACGAGCATGGCATCGGCTACGACTTCGCCTCCAATCCTGTCCAGAGAACAGTCCATGGACCGGTCGACCACGCGGTCGGAACTCTCTCGCTTCTCATGCAAACCGATACGAGTTTCGACGAGATGAACCGTGTCTTCCAGACTAACACGTTGCATTTCGCCACGAAGCTCGGTCCTACTATCGGCGGAAATATCGGGGACGGGCAGCGGATCACCCAGACGAAGTACGACCTCGACAGCAAGGTGATCGAGGTCACCGACGACCGTGGCTTGAAGACCACCACTCAGTGGGACACGGCCGACCGTAGATTCAAGATCATCGACCAACCCAACATGCTCGGCCTGAGCAACGAGCTGGAGTATGTTTACGACCTCAACAGCAACGTCATCACTACCACCGAGCGGGACAAGTCCACGGACCTAGCCTCGGGGCAGGACACTTTCGTGACGACGCGGCAGTATGACGGGTTGGACCGGCTCATCAAGACGGTCGACAATGCCGGTGATGTGAACCAGTACTTCTACGACTCTCGGAGCAACCGAGTGAAGACATTCGACGCGGTCCGCGGGACAGGCCAGCCGGCTGGGCCTGGAAATATCGTTCTCTACGAGCATGACGCTCTCAAGCGTCTTGTGACAACTCAGCGCCTGCAGACATCCAATGGACGTGGAGACGGTACCCCGCTTCCTCTTGAAACCGTCGAAACCCGCCAGGTCTGGGACGATGACTCCCGACTCTTATCCCAGACCGATGACAACAACCACACGACCAGCTACACCTACGACGCCCTGAACCGCCTCACCGCCATCAATTACGCGGACATGACGACGCGGACGGTCCAGTTCGACACGGACAACCACGTGACCCAGTGGACAGATCAAAACGGGAGCATTGTGGTGATGACGAGCGGTGGGCTGGCGACTTACGACGGCCTCGACCGGCTCCTGAGTCGGACCGTGACCCCTGCGACGGGCGTAGCGGGTAGCACCTCGGAAGCCTTCGGCTACGACGGAGCCAACCGCACGACGCTTGCACAGAACAATGATGGCATCAATCCTGGCACGATGGACTGCCTCTTCGAATATGACTCCCTTTCCAACCGCACCAAGGACCAGCAGATGAGTTTTTCCGTGGACTCAGTGCATGACGGCATGGGTAATCGGACCCAGATTACCTACCCGGGACAATTCGGGGGGGGCCGGCGAGTCATCACCCAGACATTCGACAACCTGAACCGACTCCAGTCCATCTCTGACGGGGCCGGGACGATCGCAACGATGCACTACAAGGGCCCCCACAGGCTCGAGCGTCGAACCTACGGAACGGACGGCACTCCCATCTCGAAACTGGATGTAAGCTACGACACCTTGCCCCGGATCGACGACATGAACCATCGAACGGGACTTGGGGCTCCGATCCCAGACGTCCTTATTGCGCAGTTCCAGTATGGCCATGACCGGATGAGCCACCGCCTCTTCGAAAAGCGGGTCCACGACGGCAACCTGGGAGATGTCTATACTTACGATTCGATCTACCGCGTCGTCCGCACCTCTCAGAACGTGGACCTCAGCGGCGTGGGACCCGGAACCGAGATCGATCCCACCGTTCCTCCCTTTTCGAATGCCCCGAATCGTCTGGAGTACGCGTACGACGGCGTCGGGAACCGCACAACCAGTACCCAGATGGTCTCGGGTGTACCAAGCGTCACGACCTACACCCAGACCCCCGACGGCACCGTCAAGGACGCCGAAGTCAACCAGTACACCACGACCCAGGAGGACGCTCTCCCAGTCAAGAACTACAGCTACGACCACAACGGGAACCTGACCTCTGACGGGACCAAGAAGTACGCCTATGACTTCAAGAATCGCATGGTCGAAGTCCGGAACCAGGGCACCAATGCCCTGATCTCTCAGTACTCCTACGACGCCTTTGACCGTCGCAGCATGAAAATGGTGGCTGGAGGGCCCAACACAGAATACCTATACGGCAGCTTGGAAATCGTGGAAGAGCGCGACGGTGCCGGCGCCATCACTCGGCAGTACGTCTGGGGAGTGAAGCTGGATGAACTCTTGCAGGAAAAGACCGACGCAGCTACGTACTACTCCCACGAGAACTCAATCGGCTCCGTTGCAGCCTTGACGGATGACTCCGGCACCGTCGTCGAGCGTTACCGCTACGACCCCTTCGGTAACACCACCCTCCCGGTCGACGGCGCCACTGGCAACCGGATCCGCTTCCACGGCGCCTACTTCGACGACGAGACCGGCTTTTACTTCATGCGCCACCGCACCTATTCTCCCGCCATCGGCCGATTTCTTCAGCGTGATCCGATCGGCATCTGGGCAGATGAGGAAAATCTCGGCAACGGCTATAGCTTGCTTGGAAACGATGCAGTTAATCGAAGGGATCCCATGGGTCTACAGCATGGCCCCCCAAGCACTGAGGACCTCGATCGAGAGTGGGAAAGGGCCCAGGAACAAGAGGAGCAGCGAAGACTAGAGGAAGAGCTGAGGAAACAGCAGGAGAGGGACAGAGCGGAAATCAGGCGTCTGTTGGAATTGATCGCAAGCGAGGGTGAGGATCTTATTGAGGATCTTGAGATGAGAGCACAGGCTAGGTATGAACTATGGCAGCTTTCACCCGGTAATCTGGAGGAAATCGCCAGGGCGGCCAGTGAGTCGACAGACGCCCACGCGTGGGGCACTGCCGATTACATTTTGTACCGGTGGCGAGTGTGGAAGAAGCTTAGAGTGGAAGTGGCGCACCTACAGGAACTCTTGGTGGAGTACTCCTTATCGGTCGAGCTCGACCGTGATAGGCCGTGTGGCGGTAAGTGCGTCGAATCGACTCTTGAGAAGAGGATCAAGTGGCTCATGAGATTCTTGGAGGAATTGAGGAAACAGGCGATCGAGCGAGGACTCCTGCCCAAGGAAGAGGAGCCGCCGCCGAAGCCGCAGCCACCGCCGGCGCCGGTGTGGGCCTGAGCCTGATCATGGTGTACTGGACCATCGAAATCATGCCGGTCATTTTGACCGGCTTCAGCGTTCGGGAATCAGCGGTTGGGATCGGAATCCGACGGAAGTGATGCTTTTGGAGGCGGCGGAATACGCCGCTCGGC
>Ga0137425_1000355_pt1 | contig 12169 bp, 17 predicted proteins | sample EasRivERMZT640_2_FD_102318 | JGI IMG/M metagenome (GOLD analysis project Ga0137425, IMG submission 102318) | Soil microbial communities from meander-bound floodplain in the East River, Colorado, USA - East River MetaG ERMZT640_2 | ecosystem: Environmental > Terrestrial > Soil > Floodplain ...
CGCGTAGCTCAGATACCAGCGAACCACAAATCGAGAAGCACATGTCACGCAGATATGTTCCGTCAGTTTCTGCGGCACGAACGGGCGGCCGCAACTGCGGCATTTCCATTGCAGGCGATAGAGGCTCATGGAGTCCCCCTTTCGGCTTTTGCAATAGGTATATGCTTCGCGTTGCTCACTTGGCCGCTCCTTGACCATTCTTGAGATGCAATACTCCCGTCGGCACCGCGTGCTGGAATCCATCCTTCGAAAGCTGAATCGCAATCATCGCGATGCAGCCTTGGAATTGTTCCGCCGTTAGGTCCTGGTGCAACTGCTCCTTTACCTGCGTGCGAGCATAATCAGCCGCTGTAAACGCTATCAGATAGCAATTTGCCACCCTGTTCGCGTGCGCCTTTGCCTTGGCCAGCTTCTGCTCCGGTGTCTCCGGCGACGGAGCCGGCGGACGCTGTTCCTGCCGATTTGCCGCTGGAGGGGTAGATTTACCCTGCTCCGGGGCTTCTGACCGCTCCTGAGGCCGTTGTGCGCCACGGGAAGCCTCTCTAGGTGGTCGATTACTCTTTGGCGGTGGCTTTGTAGCGGCAGATTTTGCCGGTTTGCGCGGCTCGGCTTCCTCTGCTACCCCCTCCCCAACATAGGTCAGGATCGCATCTGCCTCCCGGCCTTCGGCTACCAGCGTGAAGGTGCGGCCTTTCTGATCCCGAAAAAAGTCGGCGCATTCATCATTCTCGGTGTTGTAGATGCGCTCCGCACCATCGATCTCCAGGATCACGTAATCTGGTTTGTCCTTGAACTTACTGCGCAACACATCGCTCTTGACCGTGACTGCCACGGGTCCCATGCGAACCAGTTCACTGTGATACATACCCTTTTTATTCTCGCTCATTTTTCGTTCTCGCTTTCGTTTGTGGCTCGGCTCCTACGTTCGTCGGGAGCACTGGAGCCGGGTTATTCGATACGCCAAAATCGAAAATGCTTAAGGCCTTCCGCTCTCCCCGAAATCTTAATGCCTATGGATTTCGCCTGTGACCGAATGTTCTGGGTGCTCATGTATGGACAAAGGAATGAGTCACCGATCTTAAGAGCTTCCACGACTAGCCTCCATTTCCCTTTGCGCCAAGATCCACGACCTACTATGGGCGGCAATGGGATTCCGTTGTCAATTGCCGGCATCTCAATTTCCGGCAACGGGACAGTTAACACATTTGCCATTCTGCGCATTGTGTCTTCGCTGGGCAATTGCGTCTGATGTAGCCAGCGCCATACATTCTTCGGCTTCGTTTTTAATTCTCGCGCCACGCCAGCAAGACCAGATGGATGCGCTCTTCTGCGCGCGTCCAGCGCCAACAATAATGCATCCGCACTCTCGTAGCCGTCGGGTATCTTGCGAGCATCTCTGGCCGATCGATTCACAATTGCGGCAGCATTTTGCGCACGGATACGAATGTCGTCGCGACTTAGTTTGGGCTGGAGGCCCAATGCCTCACGATCTACGTGCGATAGATTACTCATCCTCAATGAGTGTCGTCAGAATAAATCATCTCCCGCTCGTTGGCCAGCCGTTCCGATCTCGGCACGTATGTGCGCCACACGTAGCCAGCCGCAAGAAGGCTCTCGATGCTCAGGCTCACAATATCCGCACTCTTGCCCCATTTGCCGCCAGTGCTGCAACGACGCACCTTGTCGCTCCCGCGATGATCGCGGATGCGGATGTCTGGTCTATGAGTGCATACAATGGTGGATGAGCCGTTGGCAATATTCTGCCACATGCTTTTCACTGCTTCGGGGATACTATTCCAATAATTGGGTTTCGTGAGAATCGTTTTCATTTTCGTTTTCTGTTTCAAGCTCCGTTACTGGCGGTGCTATCAACGCAGTGAATCTAGCACAGCCACAAATAGCGTCAACACTTATTTGCACTTATTTTACTGCTCCGGTAAGCGCTACGTATCAGCTACTTGCGATGGCCCACAAAATAAGGAGCAAACTCATAGACACACCTTAGCGTGATTCAAAACCGCGTCAATTTGATTTGTAGTCGAGAAAATACAGATCCAACGTTGCACCTGCGGCCCTCCGGTCGCGAATGTCGTCCCTTGATTCGCCCACGTCTGATACGTTTGCAGCGTCATCTGCCCAATGTATTCGATGCGCTTGTCAGCCACATTCGCAATCCCATAGTAGTGCCGCCATTCCTCTTTTGGTTTCGGGATAATCGTCGTGATGACTAGATCCCCATTCGCGTTTGTGCGCGTCATGCTGCGAGCCTCTGTCACGGCGGGGACCGCCAGAGGCGGAACAGGAACTTGCTGTACCAGCGCCGCCGCCCCAACCAGAAAGAACAAGAAGCGCATCATTTCGCCAGTGGGCTATCGAACACTTTAAGGCCAAGAATCGCCAGCAGAATCAGCACGATGCCCCAACGACCACGCCCCAAATATGGCGACATGGAATCGGGGCAGAGTGATGCGATGAAACAGAGGATAAGAAGTATCCAGAAGAGTACCATGAGCACCATTTGTGTTAGCCTTTCCTTTTCTTGATGAGTTGTTTCAATTCCAATCGCACTTCAGCAAGGTTCTCTTTCAACTCTCTTCTCTTATGTCGATCCAGTTCTATCCGCAAGACATATTCGAGGGCCTCAATGACAGAACGTTTCTCAATCATCGCCAGTTCCCATTCTTCCTTTTGCATATGTGGATCACATGATCCATCTCTCTCAACATCGCGCCAACAGTATCACCAGGAGAGCAAGACACACTATGGTCCCGATGATGCAGATGATGTCTTCGATGCGCTTGCATTCCTTGCTCTGCTTCGGCTTCTCCTCCGGTTTGTGCCAGCCAGGTCTCATGGCTTGGTGATCTTTTGGCCAAAGTAGAATCCAAGTGCCGCTATGCTCATGCTGTAGAGCGGCTCTCCAACGGTCGTGAATGTTCCAACCCTGCCCCACTCTTTCAACGCAATCGCATCCCACAACGCAGCACAGACAACAAGAATATGTGAGAGACACACAGTCATGACCAGCACCGCCGCCAGCATACCACGCAGAGAAACACCGAAGATGTTAGAATCCTGCGGCACGGTCCCGACTTCCTTTTTTACCAATGTCGTTTCTTCTGTCATTGGAACGCCTTGGCTGCTTCGACAACCAAAATATGGGTTTTGCCGTCGCTCATGGCTCGACGGAATATTCGGCTACGATATCGGTATCAGCGGTGCCGAAGCCCGTTAGCTTCAGCAGCGCCGTTTTGTTGGCCGCGATGCTCGCCGGCAACGCTGCTCCCATCGATACCCAGGACGGAAAGGTGAAGTTGCGTAGCGAGCCATCCGATTTAATCTTTACCAAGAGCCGCTTCCCGGTCCCTCGATTGCTGGTCGTAAACGTGATGTCTCCCGTCAGGTCCACCGTTTGCACGCCGAACGTATCGAAGTCCAGAGCCACGCTTGCGGCATAGGTCAGCGTCTTGACCGCGCTCGCCTCCCGCAGGTCCATGCTGCCGCACAGTTCCCAGACTTTCTCATTCGTGGATGCAGCGTAATCATCTGGTCGAATGATGAACGGTGAGGACTCGGCATCCGTTCCGGCTCGAAGTCGATAGACGCTAATCATTCCGCCGATAAGCACGAACACCGGGAATGTCGGATTGATTGTGAGACTGATGCTCGCCGTAACGATTGCGTCCAAGGTCAGCGCCAACATGATGCTCGTGCCCGTCGCACTGCTACCACCGCCAGCAGTGAACACAGGAGACGGCGCGCTCGTATAACCCGTGCCCGGATTCGTGATGGCCACACTGCGGACAATTCCACTGACGGCTGTGGCTGTGCCGGCGGCTCCTGAACCGCCGCCGCCGGAGAACGTCACTGCGAACGAAGAGGAATAACCTGTGCCGCCATTCGTCACGACAACTGAATCAACAGCACGAGTGCCGCCTGTCAGTGCCGTGACGCGGGAACTGAGGCGCACTCGATCACCTACGCTGTGGATAATGTCGGTCAGCTTCATTGCGCTTTAGCCTTGCCGCACTTTTCATGGTGCCCCTTGGGCTTTCCGCAATGACGAGTGCCAGACCATTTCCATCCATCAATTAGAACTCGATATCGTTTCCCGCACTTCGTGTTTGTTTTAAGCAGCGTCATTGTAAATGTTGTTTCTAGCGTCGAAGTAAACCCCCAAAACCTCATCAATGGAAGTCCAAAGAAGATCCTCGGTGTCGCTCGAAATCAAGTTGTAGAAATTACCCAGCGCATCATCAATGTCACTCACGTCACTGTAGCCTGCAGCATTCTGTGCCAGGAAATACTGTCCCGCCAACCAGTCGAACAACTCATAAGTCGTCCATGCCCTCGCGCCCCAATCAGGATCGAACGTCCCATCGGGTGACATTGTTGTGTCATCTCGGTCATAAATCACTGGGTCCACGTCAGCCAACAGTTGATCGTCAAACGGACTTCCTACCGCAACCTTAACGTAGCGCATCAGGTCCGTATCTGGGTTACTGCCATCTGGATTGTTCGGCGGGTTCGGTGCGTTACGCTCAAACTGAATCGAGTCGCTCCCGACAATCGCGAAGTCCTCTTTCTCCCCGAAATAAATATTCTCCGTCGGTCCCTGTTGAGGGTCTGCTACCGTTTCCAGTTCCAACGCCTCGGTGCCGAAAGCCTCCGCCACAATCTCAATGTCATACACGTCAGCCGATACCGCAGCCAAATATCCATCCAACACTTTCCGCAACCATTGTGTGTTGACCTGATGCACATTGCTCGGTGTGCCGCCAAGCCGCACACTCCTTCGTGCTGCCACACCATAGATGTCCATCGCACTTTCCATCAGCGTCGAAAAGTCCGCGAAATCCCACGTATTAGGAATGCGAATGCGCAATAGCCAGTTGCCAGCCTGCCGGATCTTGTGCCACCCCAAGACAATCGCGTGAAGCGGAAACGAGCGTTGCGTTGCTACCAAGGTGTAAGACTTCAGGCTCGGGTCCCATGTCCAGTAAACCTTAGCTTGGATCAGATAAGCTGTGCTTCGGTCGAATACTGCGAGGAAACCGTCATCAAACTCAGGCCGCAGCGCCGAGGGAATCACAGCTATCTTCGGTGCCACACTGACCAAAGGAAATTCATTCGTCCCATCATCGTCCACCACTGGCGGCGTGTCGTCCTGATCGTCGGGCAACGTAATCTGGTTCTCTTCCTCCCGCGCCAGCTCGACCATGGCTTGCACTCGCACCTCTGGCTCTTCCGGTGTCCCTCTTGTAATGTCGATAATACGACACGCCTCTTCGTTCAATCCCAGCTTCGGCCATGTGATCCGAACCAACTGTCCAGGCACCAAGTCGCCGTGCTCGGGAATCAGCTTCAACTCATATACCAACGGAGGCACACCGCCTTGAATCCCTTTTCGTTTGACGATTCGGTTTGCGACGTTGTGCCGTATGATCCACGGGAACTGAAATTCCTTGTCCACCAGTTGCCCCGTAATGACAGCGTTCGCCGGATCATCCCACGTTGCCACTTCCTCGCTGAAGTCGCGTGAGCCTTGGCCGTTGCGATAGATGACGCGCGTCAGGTTCCACGTTTCGTTCAAGCCTCGGTTGGCCAGCTTCGGTTCATCTGCGAAATCCGCATCAGTCAGTTCTGGAGCCAGAGCCGCATTCTCTTTGCGAATCAGTTTCAGGAATATCTTTCCTTCGTGGAAATATGGAAACGCTTGGACATACTCGAACAGCTTGCCGATGAAATCGCGCAGCGTCTGATTCTCGTCCAGCAACGGATTCAGTCCGGTACTTTCGGACAATAAGGCCAAAGCCACATCCACGAACGAATCAAGGTCAAAGTAATCCGGCGATAGGCCCATGCCCCAAAAGGTATTCGTGAACGCTTCATAGAGCACCTCTGGCACATGGGCGTCGCCGTAAATTTCATGCATCAGATAAGCCACTGCCGTGGCCCCCGAACCGCCGCCGCCGGTTACAACAATGGCCGGCGTGCTGGTGTAATCGTGACCGAAATTATCCATCACGATTCTCCGGACTTTACCTCCTACAATTTCCGCATGCGCCGATGCATCGGCACCGCCACCTGAATTGATTTGGACGGTTGGCACACTCGTATAGTCCGATCCTTCATTCGTGACATTGATGCGTGTCACGCGCTGGCTCAGAGCCGTCAATGCTGTGCCAAATTTCGAGATGAGAAAACTAAGAGTGGGAGGAGCCGGCGTCCCGCCGAACTGAAAGTTATCCAGCACGGCATAACACACACCATGAAACGGACTCATAGGGACTACAGAACCATTACGCTTCAGTCCGGATAAAAGACTATTTGTCGTCTGCGTCATCGTCCCCCAATAGAAATGAAGCACTCCAATTGTTGTCGTCAGCGTTGTCTTTCCCTGCCCATCCATCGATGTCGTTCGGAAGATTGGTCCCTCCCAAATGATCACGTCTCCATTGCCAATCTGATGTAGAATATCTACAGGTCCGACACAGAGAGCCTGTGCGATGCTCCCGAAATATTTACTTCCCGTTTGGGTTTCTTGTTTAGCGCCCATACCGTTTTCTCATTGCGGCCACACTGGCGTTTTTAGCGCGACATCGTTTACATTGACGCGCTCCTTGGCTCATGCGTCTCTTTTTACACACGGGACATAACACCCACGGTTTGCGATTATTGGACATCTACTTTTTACCCTGCTGCTCCTCATCATCCGTGATGCGGAAATCAAAGATGGGAGTGATGTAGATGCCAGATATTCGCTGCGTCCCGAACAGAACCGGCAGCGGAACACCCTGCTCTGATTGACTGAAGTCCTTGGCTTTGATTTCGAAGTTGCGGCCAGCCTTTTTGGGGAACTGGCCAAAATTATAATTACCTTGGACGATTTGTTGCGCACTCATGCCCGCAAACGATAGATGGCAAAGACATGCTTGTCTATAATCGGGTCAGCTATGTTTCCTTCGACTACTCCCCGACGGATCAGACTGTGCCATAGCGTAGGAGGTCGCGCCATAATAGCCATGTGATGCCCCGTCTTACCATTGGAGCAGAGCAACAGATCGCCAATCATGATGCTAGCCCGCTCAGAATCATCGAGATGACGAAATCGCAACATCGTCAATCCTCCACTGTCCCAGACAGGAATTAAGCCCGGCACAGCATTCATGTGATCAACGAAAACCTGAAGCATCTCTGGTCCACCACTGCGGCAGACATAACGAGGCCAGCGTACTTGAGGGATGGCTCCGAGATTAACCAAGACCGATTCGACAAATCGAACGCAATCAGCGCCGACACCACGCTTGCCGCAATATTCGATAAACGGTGTGCCGCGCCACGTCTTCAATTCCTCAAGGAGCCGCTCCACGTTTCCGGGTTGCTCGAAAAACCATTTCATGTCGGCAGTAACCGTTTCCGGCGGCGAGCAAATGCATGCATTGAACAACGCTCCCCTTTAGCTGGAAGCCCACACTCAACACATGCCCGGATTTCATTTGGACTTCGCTGCCGTCGCCTCTCCAAAAGTGCTCTCAGTTTTGCTAACATCGATTCATCGCCTCCATTTGCAACAGGATGAAATCGTTTCACCTGTGAACGGAACTTCTCATTTGTCATGTCTTCTTGCCTCCCCCTCCCTTAGGTCTTGAGAGCACTTCCATTTGCGGGTTGCGATTCGGCATGTAGCGATAGCCTTGGAAATTGTCGAGGTTATCAAACTTATCGTCACAAGTGACAATCCGCTTGTCGCAGCCGGCCCGCGCGTTGGCTATGTTTCCGACAATGGCTTTGCGAAATGGAAAGTTGATGTAGAGCTTGTTTGCGTCCTGGCCTACGCACGTGCGCCATTCGTCACCTATCTTCACCCGACCGAGCGCAAACCAGTTTGGATCACCTTCCGCTGTGGCCTTGGCTCCGAAGGCAGTTGCCTCGATGTAATCGTCCGTGACAGTTATCAATGTGCCAGCCGTCGTGAACGTTGCTTCCACAACCTGACAGTTCACGTCATAGAGTCGATTGTTACAGGTCCGTTGCATGCCCATCTTGGGAATGTTCATTTCCGAGATACGCAAGATGCTCGACACTTGAACGTCAATGCGGCCTTCCTCCTGGAAATTGATATTGTTCACCCGGCCCTCATACAATGGTGTCAATGGAGCGTAAGTGAAGCTGTCGAAATCACTGGCATGAATCGTTACGTTGATTGGCTCAAGCAAATTCTGGCCGATGTAATTCCTCAACGGATGAGCATCGTCGTCCGTGCTGATCTTCAACGATACTTCCTCGCTGATGAAGTCGATGCTCCTCGAGATGGCTGAGTGCGTGATGCTGGCCGCAGCCCAAGTGAAGCTTCCAATGACAACATCAATGCCCCAGTTTGCGTAACGGTAAATGGTGCCGTTCAACTCCAATTCGTAGAGATACATTGGCCGATGCCCCAAATGCACCATGCCGACGTGCCCAGAACCGAAGTCAGGAGTAATCGTCTCAGTCGGCAACTCCGTAAAGCCGCACTCGACCAGCGCCGTATCGTCCGTGAGGAACTGATAACTTATCTCGGTATCGGAGAATCGGCCGTAAATCAGACCAGCACAGACCGTCACATTCGCTGGGAAGGTCGAACGCAAATCGGCATCAAGGATCACGGTCTCTATGTCGCCTAAGACAGACACCGATTTGATTCCGTAGAACTCCATGTTGTCGCGCGTAAACAGAACGAGATGCTGAAACTGCGTCCCGAAGGTCCACTTGTCCTCCAGTCCAATCTTCTGAATCGTGATGGTGTCCCCACCGATGACTGCGTCCGCCGTCAGCCAATAGTCGTTGAAGTAAATCGGAATCCAGAAGCCGCGGAGCCGGCCCAACATTTGCGACACGAACGAACGGAAAAGCTTTATCTGGTCGCGCCCTTCCAGGATGTATTTGTATTTGAGCGTGCGCTTCGGTTTGCTCGTCGGCTTCCACGGAGTAGCCAGACCGCCTCCTTCACTCTCGTAAGTGAAGTCGTCAAGCTGTCCGTGCTTCAGATTCTCGAATGTAGGACGTGGCAGGTCGAAGACCGGGCGCTCCAGGTAGCCGACTGGCTCGCTAATTTCTACAACGGGCGCTTCCTCCAACCAATCTCCAAAGTCACCGAGATGATTCAGCCCCACGAACGGGGCTTCCTCCAGCCAGTCATCGAAACCTACGGGCATTAGTTCTCCTCACTCACGCCGAGACGCATGATTCTTACCCTGCTTCCAGTAAGTTCCAGCCATCCCCATTTCGCCGGCAGTTCTTCGAGGTTGATTATTCCCGGCACACTCAGGAAGTAGCGCTGCATCCCGATGCCCCGCCATTCCTCGCGCCTGAACCATTTTCTTTTGTCAGCAATAAAATCAGCGCGTGAGACTTTGCACTCAACAAGCATTGAGTGTGTGCCGTGCCAGTCAACTGCATCCGGCGTTTCTCCGGTCGTGCCCAGTTCCGTTATCACCACAGCACATTTGCGTTGCAACCATTTTGCTGCGACTTCGATAAGAGATGAATGGCTAACCAAGCATTCCGATTCGATTGTTTTTGGTTCAGCTATACTCGGCTCCGCTGGCCAGTCCTCATAGTCCCCGCCACTGCCTAGCACTCTGATTGTTTTACACATTCGCTCACTATTCTCCAAAGGTAGCAGTCTTTCGATATTGCCCAAAACCTATTGTCTCAATCCAGTTCTTACGTTTCCAGTCGGCAACCCACTGGTAAGCACGTTGCTGCGGTCCATCCAGACGTGCTCTCAAATCCGTAGGCGTAAACGGATCGGATAGCGTGCGCCCGATGCGAATCGCGCCATCACTACATGGGGTAAACTCTCGGTTGTCGTCAGTTGATGTATCAGGCGCAATCGGCGCCGGCTCTTTGACTTCTGGCGCTTTAATCTTCGGCTCTGAGATGACTACCGCAGCCCGCAATGCTTGCCGCCGCTTTGGCACCGGAACTTTCGCGCCGTTGGTCAAGAGCTTGACGCGCTTATCTTCAACTCGTCTATGCTCCTTTCTCTCGAAACGCTCAATGAGCCTTGAAACGGTGTCCACCGCCAGCCGTTCCTTGGCATGCATCGTCTCCATTTCTTCGCGTAACTCTTCGATGTCCATAAATCAAAACGCTACGATGTTATCCCAGTAACACGGAGCAGCGCCGCCACCGTCAACGTTGTTCCACAGTTCAACCCAGACCGCTCCCCGCGCTGATGGTGTAACACTAATAGGCCCTATCGTCACCCAGTCTGTGCCGCTCGGCGCTGTGCCGCTCAGATCTACGGGAAGACCGATCTCCGGATTAGCCTTGATGATTACGGATGGACGCGGCGAAAGATTCGTTGGTTGCTTGACCTTCACCGCGATGAATCGTGCTCCTGCTTTCACAGACCAGCGGAGCCGATGCCTTCCTTTCTTATCCTGTCGCAGCGACGGCTGAATCGGATCGCCATCAGTGTTTTCACGAGCACCGTTCACGTAATGCTCCCGTCCGATATCAATGGAACGAAAGCGCCACGGCGGTCCTTGGGGCGCATCAGCTTTTGTCAGTAGTCCTTTATTTACCGCCGACAGAAACCAGGGAGCGGCGATTGTTGTGCCTGCAATCGCAATAGATGTGCCTTTAGTCAATGACCCATTGTAGCCCAGTCCCGTGTTGCTGCCCCAACACGTTAAGAATGCCGTATGTGTCCCGGTTCCTGCATCAGTAATGTTCAGAGCCGAACCGCCTTCAACCAGTGATAGTTTGAATCGAGTCGCGGTGACTGCGATGACCCAATATTCCACCGCATTGCTCATCGGAGATGGCAGCACGTCGGTCGAGGATACCGCTACCCGATGCCCGACTATCAAGCCATTATTGAGAATCAACTCATCAGTAGCCGTATCAACCGTAAACGTTCCGAGTGTGATCGGCATGCCACTAATTCGTTTCTAACGTGTTACTCGTTTCAATCACATAAACGGAACTGCCTGCGCCTGCCGCCCCAAACGCAGCCTTGATAATGAGAAATGATTTCCCTGCCAATTCACCCACACCGTTGAAGGTATCGCCATCGACGACTGAAGCGACTGGATGCAGAAAATGCCAAAAACCACGTAGCCGGCCTCTCAAACCGTTTACTGGTGTAGTTATAGGATCGGTAATCCACACGGGAGATAAATACAATCCACCATCAGAAGGATTCGTGAACGGCACGACGCCGAATAATCCAGGATTAGTAGTCGTTCCGAGCTTTACCAAATCTCCATGCTTGCTGAAATTCACTGAACCGCCTAAGCCGGTATGACCGCGTGCAAAGTAATGCCCCGTAATTGCGCCAAAGAAGCCGCCTGATACAAAGTCACACAATTTACTACCTTGAGAATTCTCACTGACGCCAGCAATCAGCGCCGACCGATACGGATCTCCTATTACTAAGCTATAGAAGTCTCCGAAATAGCATCCGAAGTAATTGTTCGCCGTATCACCAGTCAGAATGAATAGATAAAATGTGCGTGCATCTGCTGCCACAATCCATGCGCGCGCAGTGGCGTCCGCCGTGTTGCTGATTCTGATATGCAATCCTGCGACTCCAGCTACCACCGCTCCCTGTGCTGCGGTTGAAAATGCTCCTGTGCCAGTATCCACATCGGTCATCGTCTCAAATCCCGTTGCATATGCACCCTGAGCGCCACCCGCTACAGCACCCCCGGTCGTAGGACGTAACGCATCATGACCAATTCTAACGTAGTGCTGGCTGCCACCGCCGCCCGCTCCTGTTCGGAATGCAGCTTTATTCGTTCCGGTAAACGGCTTGCTCCAGCCCGCCGCAACCTTGGAGCCATAGCCCGTCACAAGACACGCATCCAGCAGCGCAACCAGTGAACCAACTTGGCCGGTCAGAACTGGAGCCGAACCGTCGGTGCTTCGGTAAAGGGTAAATTGGGCCATAGCTTTTTATTCGTTTCGGGATTGGTCAGTCAGTTGATTGAACGTTTCCATAAATTTCACCGGAACATCAGCGTTGATGTCTGTCAGATGCGTCACTGTCGCCCGGTCCACGTCACCAATTAAGACCGGCATCACGCGGGTTCCTTCGGGCCAGTTTGATACCAAGCCAGACGATAGAGTCAATGTCGTTCCGCTCGGCGGCGCGACCAACTGAACAACCTCCCAC
>Ga0137425_1000357_pt1 | contig 12097 bp, 19 predicted proteins | sample EasRivERMZT640_2_FD_102318 | JGI IMG/M metagenome (GOLD analysis project Ga0137425, IMG submission 102318) | Soil microbial communities from meander-bound floodplain in the East River, Colorado, USA - East River MetaG ERMZT640_2 | ecosystem: Environmental > Terrestrial > Soil > Floodplain ...
TCAGCCAGTATGTCATCCTCCCGTGTGTCCATCTGGCGTAGCCGTGCCGCGTGCTGCATGAACAGCGGCTTGAATGCCTCGATTGTGGTACGCAATAGAGTATGACACCCTATCACTACCTCGACTTGATTGATGTATTGCAACTGGTACACCCCAACCTTTGGTCCCTGGTTCTCCCAGGTGTAGATGAGATCCACGCCTGCCGCCCATACCCTCTCGCACATGTCGAGCAACCGCTTGGCCGCACGTATGCCAACCCGTGCCCCACGTGACGTCTCCACCTCGTTGCCTACGATCCGCAGGTAGGTGGTCTTGTTGAACTCAGTGGTCACCCACCAGGGGATGCCATCCCCCTGCATGGACCGCCCATTATAACTGGTGGCCCCGTCCCGCCATGCCTGGACCAGTTCCGCTATCTTATCTGGTGTCCAGTACTCACGTTCCTTCGCCTCCTTTGCTATGTCTGCGTCGCGACGGGCGTTCCGCTTGGCCTGCCGCTTGGCCCAACTGTCGTGGCCGAATGCACCGTGCTCACTGACCCGTGCCTCATCCACCTCCCTCCACCTGTCACTGTATACCTTCGCCACTTCCAACTCACTGTCGGTCCACCTGCCATTGATCAGGGCCATGCGATAGACCCGGAGTTCCGGCACTGCCCCCAGCATGGACCCACCATCATACCCACTGCCACCAGTGCCGCCCAGCAGCATCTCGATCTGCCGCAGGGTAGTTTCCCGCTCATCGGCCTCGGCTTGGTGGATGGCCATGGCCGTGTGCCGCTTGGCCTTCATGCGCTTGAGCTTGGCATCATCCCTGCCACAGTCCCCCCAGTGGGTGACCATGCGTGCACCCAGCTGGCGTAGTATGGCATGGTCGTCCTGCCTGCTGAGCCACTCCAACCGGTACCCCATGACATGCTTGGATACACGTACTGCATGGTGCTGGGCAGTGGGCATACCCCTACGTATCTCACCGGGTATCCAGTGAGGCGAGACGCGGGACCGGTAGGGTTTGTCCACACTGTCAGCGAACAGGGTGATAAGCACCCCATCCACATCGAGGTGCACCCCCACCACGGTGCCGTCGTATGTGATTACCTTACCCTCGTTGGATACGGCAAGGTTACCGGCACGCATGTAGCCGTGCACCCCCCTGTTGCACCACTGGTGCAGTAGATCTGCTTGCGTTAGTCTAGCCATAGTCGAACCTCCACTGTTACGGATAGGTAGTTGGTTACTAACTATCCGCACAGTCGATGCTCAGTCCATGGTACTCACTGGCATGCGGAGCAGGAAGTTCAGCCTTGCCTTGACCGCACGCGCCACCGGACCGCGCCACGTTTGGGCATTGGACAGGAACCGTAGTATAATATCCCGCCCATCATCCATGCCATAGCTGTCGGTGATGGCATACATGGTAGCCATGGCCTGGAGGTACGGCACGGCACCAAAGTATGGAGTGGGCCAATCCTTCCTGGTCACCATGGCTAGGTACGACGGGCTATGGGATGCGCCGATGTTGTACATCAACTCCCGCTCCCGTGCCTCCCGGCGCAGCCTCTCCAGCAGGTCCATCTCCTCCTCGGTTAGTGCCTCGCTCTTGGCCTGCTTCAACCACTCGTCATGGCTAGGCATTGGCATTGACCTCCACCCCTTTGGACAGGGTGTACTTGGCAATAGCATTGCTTATCGCCTGATCCAGCCGCACTTGGCATGCCCTGCACCGCACGCCTTGCAATGCCTTGCCTCTATGGCACACCCGGCAGGCGCGTTGATTGGTTCTCTGTTTCATGATTGGTTCTCCTTTACTGTCTACTACCTAGTCGTTTGGCGTATCCTCACTCGGCACTACCCGCCACTGTTGCACCAGCGTCCATCGCCATGCAAGTGAGGCACCGGCTTCCTTGGCCGCATCCTCGGTGGCATACCGCATGCCATTGCCCACCCACTTGCCGCTGTTGTCAGCGATGACTTCTACTTTGTACGATCCCATGTTGTGTTCTCCTTTGGTTAGCCTATTGCCTAGTCGTGGCTGATCTTGCCACAACCACACTCCTGCCCACCCCACTGGTCAGTGAAGGTAGGGTGGCAGCACAAGGCACAGAGTACCCGGTGCAGCCTGAGATATATCACGTGTCCCCATGTCTTGTGCTTCATCGTAACTCCTTTGTTTACTATACCTTACCCTTGTTGATGTAGTCCATGAACTTGTCCCACGTGGACCACAGTTCGGACAGGCAGCGCCGCACCATGCCGATATCCTCCTTGACTATGGTGTCCGAGAGGAACCACTTCATGGTGTCCAGCTGGTGGCGTGGTTCTTCTACCTTCCACACGTCAGCCGGGTTTATCCATGCCTCACTCACGTAGGTCATGTCACTGGACAGGCGGCCTACCAGGATGTAGCTCTTGATAGGCCCCTTGTCATGGTCCAGGGCAGGGGCGTAGTGTACGCGGCCAATCACCCGGCCCACACTGGTGTTGCCCTCGCCGTTCATCCGCCACCACAGGATGTCGCCAACCTGGGCAGTGAATTTGCCATAGCCTGTCCGGTCGGCGTTGCGGCATATCACCCCTTGCCTGTCTATCGTTGCGTCTGTTCGCATTGCTGTTCTCCTTCCAATCAGCGGCAGGATGTAGTGGTTGTTAGTCACTAACTCCTGCCACTTGTTGGCTGTAGACTAGCGTGCCGCCTAGCTCTGCACCACCTTCGCACCCCGCATCCGCAGGGCAAAGACCAGCTTGATCGTGTCGATCTCGCCGTTGGCCTTGCGGAAGCCATCGAGATAGGCATCGGTCATCCGGCCCATCTCCGTGCTCTTGTGGACAGCCATGATGTGGTCGACGAAGTTCTTGGTCTCCAGCAGTGCTGGCCGTGCCCCCATGACCACCTCGCACATCTCCATGATCGACCGGATAGCCCTGATCTTCCCCTCCTTGAGGTCGATCTTATCCAGGTCCATGTAGCTGTCCTTGTAGGTCGGATCTAATGCCATAGTGATTGTTCTCCTTGTCCTATCCTGTATCCCAGGCAGGTAAGTCAAGGCGGTGACCTGTCACATTCACCGCCTGTCCTAGCTGTCTGCGCTACGCTACTCCATGCGGCTCTCGATATCTATCAGCCGCTGTTCCCCGCCGACGTAGTCCTTGGCCACGTCGCCATCCCGCAGCATGGTTACATGCTCGTACCCGGCAATGCCCTGGCCAGCGGCAGAGAGTTTGACATAGCTGTCGTACTTCATCTCAGCCATGCCCTGGTCCATGCCGTTGTAGACATGGCCAATGTTGCTCACTACAACCTCGTAGTGGTGATGGCCATCGCCGGATGACTGCGCCAGTTCATGGCACGCCTTCTCTGCCGCCTCATAGCTCTCATGCAGCGTGCTGCCACAGCCATTCAACTCACACAGTTTGAGCAGGAACAGCGTGACAATGGGATGGCTGTTCCTGTCCCGTGTGGCCATGGTGTGTTCGCAGAGTACGCCCATCACACGGTGGAAGGATGCTACCACGCCTGATAGATTACAGGCGTCCTGCACGTCGATGGCCTGTTGGGCGGCCTGTTGTATTGTCATAGTCTAGTTCTCCTTCGTCGTTGACATCTAGCCAACTAAGCAGCACGGCCACTACCCCGATGGGCATTGACCGTGCCTCCCTAGCAGTCTACTTGCCTAGCTTACCGGCCTTGGCCAACTCGCGGCCACCACCACCATAGGAGGTAAGCTGTCTCTCCTTGGCAACGGCATCCACCGCAGCGGCCTCGGCCATCATGCATTCGGTGTCTGTCGCGCATCCCCCCAGCGTGCCAGCGAATGACGCATTCTCCTGGATCGATGCGGTCTGGACATCGCAGTACTTGCCGTAGATACTGTCTACTGTCGCGATGGCATAGACGATGATGCCAGTGAATGCGGCAACCCTGGCCAGGATCAGCGCGAACTGCATGGACTGTTCGCGAAGGATCTGCTTCTGGCTGAGTACGCCTTCCCAAGACGGTGTCAAACTCATGTGATTGTTCTCCTTGTATGTCGTTGATATCACTGGTGTTGATCCAGCTAGCAGGCCGTATGCCATGTGACATCCGGCCAATAGGTGATTCAACTCTACCTGCCCCAGATGATGGGCTTGCGAAACACTGGAGTGTAGCGATTGGATAATGCCTGGGTTATCAACAGCTTGGCGTCATCCTCGGTGGCCGCGAACACATGGTCGTAGTCCTGGTCATGGATCATCCATTCCCAGATACGGACGCTAGGCTTGTAGCCCCAGAACGTGCCATGCTGGTCATAGCCAGAGCGGGTACGCTTCAACTCCTCTACCCAGACCGTGACGGTGGGTAACGGGTTAGTGGTCATGTGGTTCTCCTTCTGTCCTCAAGTGGACGGGTACCTATTCCCATGACGGACTAGGTACTTGCCGACTTAGTGACTAACTACAACTTGACGGTTGACGTGTTCGAGACGGTCCAGCCAAAGCTAGCCCATCGGCCAGTGGTTGGCATGGTGGTCTTGTCTGACACGTATCGCCGCATCTCGACAGTGCGGGTTCCCGGTATCTCCGAGTCTATGGTCACGGCACTGTCCTGGCTAGCAGGAAAGCACTGGTCATAGCGGAGCATGTCCATGGGGAACAGGCCCTTGCCGGTCACGAAGAAACGCTGGCTGTATTTCATTACACAATTCTCCTCTGCTCACTTGTTGGTCAAGCGAACTATGACACCGACAGGACGTGACGTGGTGATGGTCCTGTCGGTGCTGTAGCTAGCTTAGTCCTGTGTGTCGTTGGTCCAGTCGCCATCCTGGTCGATGGGATCGACACTCACGGCTTTACCCTCCTTGCGGTATCGCTTCTCGGCTTTGCGCTTGGCCCCAAGCGGGGTATTGGCCGAGATGGTGGTCCCGTGATTGTTCTTGAACATGACTTGGAATAGTCGCATGGTGATTGGTTCTCCTGTCAACGTGATGGGATTGGTCCCAAAACACGGTTAGGCCACACACAGTTCTCCCGTGTATGGCCTAATCGTGGGGGTAGATTCCGGCTCTACCCCAGGCCGCTAGATGGTACTCTCGCTACTCCTTGGACTTGAGATCCTTGTCATTGGCGAGAATGAACGCCTTGACCTTGTCTGCGACGGCAAACAAGCGGAGCCATTGGGACTTGTACAACGTTACTGGGAATCTGCCAAGTCCATAGACCGACACCGCGCCTTTCAAGGACACGCGGTATGACAACGGGACTTCGGGCTTGGGCGCAGTTGCCAATTTGGCATTCTCCGCTTTCAGCTTGGCCACTTCAGCTGTCATGCTGGTGGTAGCTTGCGACACGGCAGCAGCGACAGCCTGGGCAATGATTGCCTGGATGTCCATTGCGGGTGTCACGGGCGCTGCGATGGTCCCGTTGGTCTTGGTCACGTTAATAGCCATGTGATGGTTCTCCTAATCGCCTACCCCTGTATACCAGGGCGGCTATGACAAGACACAGTTCTCCTGTCTGTCTTGTCATAGCCGGACAAGCGGCTCGATAGCAATCAGGCACCATGTGGGGACTCAGTTGGTCCTATGGCTCTGTTAGTTACTAACGAGTCGCTTGTCTCAGATGACACTGGCATTGCACCAATGTCCTATGTTGGACTCCAAAGGTACTATCGCGTTGATACCTAAGAAGTTATTTGTTTTATGCTGCATACCGTTCGTGCGCTTTACCCGCCCTACCACCTAACAAGGGAATTGTAGTAGCAAATCGGCGGTACCGTCATCACTAGGCATGGGATACGAGGATAAATCAGATCCCGTGCTACCAGCTAGACTCTAACCGTCAATTCTCGGTAAATCACTTATGTATGTTAACCCTCCATTACGGTTACCTCGAACGTTTGCACGTCCAGACTTGCGTCTCGGCAACCTTTGCATGCCATAGCAGGATACGTGGGGAATCGTTCCGTTCGACAGGGTAACTACTGAGCGTATCGCCATCTCACGACGATTTTTACGTGGCCTACAGTCCTCCATTGTCCCATTCCTAATCTCCGTTACCGGATAACTGCAAAGAATGTCAACTTTAATCGAGTCTACGCGTCTCGCGACGTGCTATCAACTTCGATCGGGTATCTCAGCCACGCGATACCCTAGGATACGGAGAATCTAAACAGCGATTCAGATCCTAGGTTTGCTTTCGCGTTACCATCAAATCTAGCTATGCGATATGTCAAACAACTGTTGCCAGCTATTGAAGCCTATGTTCGATCTATGCTTGGACTACTGACCCTAACGGGATCGTCAGCTTTCGCCTACCCCGCTAGTCTTTCGACCCGCGCCATCGAACCGTTAAGCTATCAAACATCGAACTGACATGACCAAGTTACCATAACATTCTATGGCTACAAAGGGAAATTACGGGTACCTATTCTAAGTCTATGATAACACGGCAAATAATAAATATTTGTGGACAGTGTCAACTTGAGGCGAAGATTAGGCGTAGACCCACTTGGCCTTTAGAATCAATAGGTTGGACTGGTTTCGCCTAAGTTTCGCCTTTTGTGGGGTAGATGGCACGATGTCCTATAGAGTAGTGGACTACTAGACCATTGGAGAATGGAGTAATGGACTACCAGACCGGACAACCTTGGATGGTCTATCCTGGTATATTCCGTTAGTTACTAACCCTTATATCAAAGCACTATTTCATACAAAGTTTGTATCCTTTATATAGCGGACACAAAATCGGCCGCAAGTTGACGCAGTCCACATATAGTGCCATTGCGCCTACAAGCGATTCTGAGCCTCCGTTTCCTGGTACCCACTGCCCTATGCTGAATCCTCTACCAGACGATCCTACGCTATTTCGATAGATGGGCAACAATGGGGGCAAACCTTATATAAAGGACACCACAAAATGAGCGTTTCTAATGTGGACAACGTTGACATTGCCGTCTCGCTACCCCCATTGGCGTGGTCCACTACCCTCGTATGTAGTGAGGTGATACCCTCACATGAGGTGACCGGCACCACCCCGACGAGGCCGGGGGGCGGGGCCATTGGGTCCCATATGGAACTTCCAACGAGACCAATTTTTCAAGTATTGACACCAGAATTAGTTATGGTATAATAGAAGAAAACGGCCCAGTTAGTCACTAACGCGGCCCAATTTGAAAGGAAACATGCCAAAAACACCGCAGAAATGGTACCTGGGGCAGGATGAACTGCTCGTGAACCCGCCAGTGCCGCCAAAACACGGGGTCTGGATGGAGATTGACTACAGCAAGCTGGGGAAACGGCCTAAAGTAGACCCGAAAGTGGCAGCAATACGGGAAATCCGCACGTTAGTAGCCATGTCGAGGGCGCGGCTGCACACCACGGACCAGATTATTGCGCAAATACGGGAGATTATGTCGAAAGTTAGTGACTAACCGCCAGTTAGTGACTAACAGGGGCGAATATATGGCGAAAACGCACACAATTGACCCAGGACGCCCATTTTGTACAGTATCACGTACCCCCCTACACGGGATGGTCATTTTCACGTCCTGTGCCAACGTCGGCCAAGATCGCCTGTTCGCCCCCACTCAAAACATTTCAAAATCACACTTAACCCCAATGTTTTCATATATATCACTCTCAAATCCGGGTATATCTGGTATATATAAAAAAGGATACTATACTAGATAAACCCGGTTTTGACAAAAATGCGACCATCCCGTTTCGACCACAACCACATCGACCGGACCCCAGCCGTTATGCCCCTGCTGGCCCTTGGCGGTACCTACAACGCATCCAACCTCGCCGCCGGGTGCGGGACACTACCACCACGCGACCAACGCCTCCTGCGCCAACTGGTGAGAAGGTTCACTCCGTGGCTCAAATCACAGGGGTTAGTGACTGTCGAGCAGTTTGCCCAGTTATGGCAATTTTCCCACTCCGCAACCGTGGCGCAACTCTCATCTCTATCCCGATCCAGATTGGAACACGCTCTCGGCGGGATCGACCGGCGGCCCAAATATTCGACAATTCGCCGTAACGCCCTGTTCATGTTGACCCTCGGATTGGGCATCCACCCAGTCGATTCCTGCACCCTTACCCTCTCGCAACTGGAGCGGATACGGCAACTCCACCAGCGATTAGGATGCTATACCCAGTGGGCATGGCAGTACATCGACAAGCTCCTCGCCACCCGCCACTTCCAGTTGAAAGGCGGACGTAACCGTACTGCTGACAAGTACCTGTTTATAAACATGGACGGCACCGTCATGACCCCCAGCTTTGCCCTCGCCCTATCCACCCAGTGGCCAACCCATTACGGCCTCGACCTCCAGGCCACCATCCGCGCCCACCAGACATTAGCCATAGAATTTACTGGGGCACAACCCCAGATCGACGCACTATACAAGGAGATATTTAACCATGAAGTACTCACTACCCCTACCCCCCTCACCAGCACCCCTACGGCTGCACAATCGTCATCGCCACTTGCCAACTACCGGCAATGGATTGGCAATAACTGGGTCGCTGCTCGACGATATCATGCAATTTGTCAATACCTGTCTCGACACAGTGCCGAACCGCTCGATAGCGACCCTGGCGAGGCGTAGCAAGGTCAACGAGCAGACCATACGCAACGTCTACTTCCGGGGCCAGCTCCCCAGTATCACCACCCTGGCCCTGCTTGCCAAGGCTTGCCGCATTCGCCTATCCATAGTCGCCACTAGTGGGGTATCATCCAATGCCTAGACGACACCTCACCGTCAACGGCACCTCCCCAGTGAAGGTTAAGGTCGACTCCAAGGGCATGGTTAGATCCCGCACTTACAAACTCCCCCAGGTGATGCGCGAGGATATTGGCCTGACCCGCGACGAGATCCTAGCATCTGCCCCGGTACTCGCCGCCGCCGTCCGCCCACTACCACCAGTTGACCCGCTACCACCCAGTTGGCGTCGATACTTCAGCCAAATGTGCCGCTACGCGCAGGCCATCCAGTACCGGCACCGCCTCGCCACCAAGCACAACCTCCCCAGCGACTGGTGGGATGTGCCGGTAAAAGGTGGTCTAAGCGACGTGCTCAATGCGGTGTTCATCGACACTGAATCGGTGGCCACCATCCTCAATATCACCACGCAACGCGCCGCCCTCCTCATGGGCAACGGCACCATCCCGTCGTTCCAGGGTCCAGGTGTCCCGCTCATGACCACCATCCATGACTTGACCCTCTACCTGTCAATGCACCGCATCATCGACTGGCGGGTCGTCCTGCACCAAGCCGGTTGGCGCGCAGGCATCAAGCCCGACACGTGGCGCGACCCCAGCACTGGCGAGTACCTGCCCCTGTACAAGGTGCTGCCATTGGTCAAGCAGCGGATGGATGCCAAGTTCGGCCAGCGGCTCGAATGACGCGCGTATAAAGGAAACGCGGGCGCACGCACGTACGTACGCACGTACCACACTTTACCCCATTTGTCAAGCCCCGTTAGTAACTAACCGCCAACCCCCACTTGACATGTGGTGTCAACCTTTGGTACCATCTATAGTGTAGTGTTGTTCTGTTCACGTTGATGCCATACGAGCAGGCCAGCGGGTGTGGTGGGAGTGGTTCAGTGATTGGTTCTCCTCCCACCCACCCCTGGCCCGACTTGTGACTGGCATACCTATAAGGAGAACCATCACCCATGTCCACCACGTCTACAGTGCCCTCCCCGCCACCTCCTGTGCCTGCGGCACCCGGTACTGGCGCTGCCCCCAACCCCCCGGCTATGCCCGCCGACAAAGTTATCGCCATGTCCAACATCCTCGTACGGGCATTCAAGGGCTACCTGTACTCGCCCATAACCAAGCAGCTGTACTACACTAATAACCGCGAAAGTGTCGGCCCATCAACGTACGAGCGCCCATGGTCGGTCAACCCCAACTACGGCTACGAGCACCCCATCTACCCACTAAATCCAGTGGACTACTGCACAGCCGAGACAGCCGACGCCGTCCTATCCTGGGCTAAGGACAACTGGCCATCACTGGTATTCGACATAATCGTCCCCATCCCGGAAGGCTTCGTCACGCAGGCCCAGTACTGGCTGTTAGTGACCAACCACGAGCAGTCCATCATCGAGGTCTACGGCGCTGGCCTGTGGGCATTCGATCACGACAAAGACGGCGATGCCTCTGCCACCGAGCAACGCACCGCCGAGTTACGCCAAGCAGGATTCTCGGTCTAACCCCATGGAACCCATCCTCCAGTTCTTCTCCTACACCCATCTCCCGGCCCACCTCCAACTGGTGAGCCAACCCTTCTGTGACCTCGCCAACGCCATCGTAGAAAACCTCCCGCGCAACCCGGAGCGCACCGTGGCCCTACGCAAGTTGCTGGAATCCAAGGACGCCGCCGTGCGTGCCAAGCTCTACGTTGACCCAGTTAGTGTATAGTTAGCAAAGGAGCATCTCCACCATGTCAACCACATCCACTACCCATAACCCGGTGCCCACCACCACTACCACTCCCCCAGCCCCCACCAAACTCGCCCCATGGCCAGCCGTACGCCTCAGCGACGGCCCCGACCCGTATGCATTACCAGAGCCAACCGAAGGCGAGGAAATCCCCCCGGTCATGGTCACGCAGGACGTCGCCGGTTCCCGCACCATCTCCACTATGTACCGCCCCAGCGACCAGGAACCCCCGGTAGTCGCACCCCCAGCTGGTGGCGAACCCCCGGCCACCGCTACCGTGGCCATCGACGCCGCCACCCTCGCCACCCTGTCCACCACCCCCAAGTTACTCGTTGCCGTCCCCGCTGGCGCATCCCTTGAGTTCCAGGGCGCAACCGGCCAGTACACCTATGGCACCGCCACCTATACGGGCACAGGCGTGTTGCAAATCAAGTGCGGCGGCGTAGTGGTCTCCGATGACGTCCCGGTCACCGTCCTCACGGGCGCAGTAAGCGGACCCATCACCTTCACTGCCCTCCCCGGCATCGCCCTAACCCCCGACCAACCCATCACCTTGACCCAATCTGGTGGCTCCCTCATCGGTGGCGACGGCACCCTATCCCTCGAAGTCACCACCAGCACCCACCTCCCCGACCCCCCGGCTGGTGATGCCGCCAGCGCCAGTGCCGCCAGTGCCACCGCTGCCAGTGCCAAGCCCAGCACCGTATCGACCAAATCATCCATGGTCGGCACCTCGCTGTACTCGCGCAAACACAGCTAACCTCTCGCCATTGGCCAGGGAATTGGATTGGACCACCAACCCCTGGCCAACCGCCGCACTGGTCCACGTGGTCCACGGCTGCAGGTCTCTCTCATCCATCTACCCTGTGGCCGTGCTAGGGCAACCCGTGGACCAGTGTGGCAACCCATAGTACAATCACTGTGTTAGTCACTCACCACAAGGGGACCATCGCATGGCGACGACACTATCACCAGTAGACGACCGCTCCATTGAAGGGACAAGTGTAGAGTACCCGTCACGGCCCCAGGAGGTGATCGTATTTACCCCAGTCGGCACAGACGTAATCACCGGTATCCCCAGCCCTGCCCTGTCCAGTTACGACCAGCTAACCTCCATCCTGCCCTTTATCCAAATAGGCTTCTACGCCAGTGGACCCAACACCGGTCCAGTAACGATCAACTTGAATGACTTGGGTCCAATACCATTAACTAAGGTTGACGGGGTCATCGACGTCCCCCTCGACGCTGGCGATATAGCATTACATCAATACGTCCAAGCCGCCTACTACCCGTGGACACCATCATTCCAGATCGTCAATGGCACGGCCACTAGTGAGGGGGATGTTGGTCCCGCTGGCCCCCCTGGCCCCCAAGGACCTCCCGGCACCGGCATCGCGATCAACGGCGCAGTCGACACCGTGGGCGACCTCCCCCCAACCGGCGACCCTGGTGACGCCTGGGTAGTGGAATCCACTGGCCACCTGTGGGTCTGGGACGAGGACACCAATAGCTGGGTCGACAGCGGCCTCATCCAAGGACCCCCCGGTGTCCCCGGCCCAGTCGGCCCCGCCGGTCCCGCAGGCGTCGACGGCACCAATGGCGTCCAGGGCCTGCCAGGATTACCCGGCCTTGAAGGCGAACAGGGTATCCAGGGTGACCCCGGCCCCCAA
>Ga0137425_1000358_pt1 | contig 12091 bp, 12 predicted proteins | sample EasRivERMZT640_2_FD_102318 | JGI IMG/M metagenome (GOLD analysis project Ga0137425, IMG submission 102318) | Soil microbial communities from meander-bound floodplain in the East River, Colorado, USA - East River MetaG ERMZT640_2 | ecosystem: Environmental > Terrestrial > Soil > Floodplain ...
AAGCTCGCGCGGAATTCCTTGCTCGCGTAGGCGTAGGCCGCGAGCGCGCCGCCGATCGCCGCAGCGGCGATCGCGGTCCAGGTCGCCTTGGCTACGCCTGTCGCGGCAGCGAGCAGCGACGGCAAGTCCTGCCCGGAGGCAAACGTGATCGACGCCTTTTCCAGCACGCCCACGCGGAACGCGCCGAACAGGCCCCGCAGCGTCATGTACGCCGCGATGCCGAGGAATACGTAGACCACCAGCGACTTGAGATTACCGCCGCCGATGCGGATCAGGGTCTTGGAGCCGCAGCCCGAGCCGAGCGTCATGCCAACGCCGAACAGGAACCCGCCCACGAGGTAGGAAAGCCAGGTGAAGTTGGACCCCTGGTAGATCGACTTGGAGAGATCCACCACGCCGGCGAGCTGCAGCGCGCTCGAGCCGAGCAGCGCCACGGCGATGGCGAGCAGCCACATGCGCAGGCGATTCTTGTCGCCCATGTTCACCCAGTCGGACACCGCGCCCATGGTGCAGAAGTCGGTCTTGTTGCCGACCGCCCCGAAGATGAAGGCGAGCGCGAACGCGCCGCCGGTGACGTAGGGAACAAGCTGCGCGGGGCTGGCTTCGTTCATGCGAAATTGTGGCGTGGCGAGCGCGGCCTACGCATTGGAGTTGCAAAGGCGCTCATCAAATTGCCTGATGCAGGTGCTTGAGCGCCTGGCCGCGATCGAGCGCGCTGCGCACGGCCCCGGCGGCGCTTCCCAGGTCGACGTGGCGCCCGAGGTGCCACAAGCACAGCGCAGCGCCATAGACCAGGCAATCGCGCGTCGCGCCGGGCTGTCCGGCGAGCGCCGCCATGCCGGCCTCGGCGGCGGCTTTCGCCACCGCTGCGGCATCGAACGGCGCTTCGCTCTGCCCCTCGTCGCTCGCGCCGGGAATGCGCGGCGCCCGCACCGCCTGCTCGATCCCCAGTTCCGCCGGCTTGAACTCCGTGAAGGTCTCCTCGCCGCCGCCGTGGTAGTGGAAGGCCTTGCCGGTCTGCGAGAGCCCGGGAATCACGCCGCCCTCGACTCCGCGCACGAGGAGCGCGGAGTCGTAGCCGGCGTGGCGCGCGAGCATCGCGTAGACGCGCGGATAGGGCTTGTGCACGTAGCCGGTGACCAGATGCGTCTTCAGGCGGCCGCGCACGGGCCCGGCCAGCACCTCGGCGGTGGTGATGGCGGGCCGCTTGACGATGAGCGTGCGCAATCCGGTGAGCGCGTAGAGCTTCGGGCAGAACGCTTTCTGATCCACGTAGGCCCAGCCGATCGCGGGGTCGCCCACTCGCGCGGCGGCTTCCTCGGGCGTCAGATCCACCGGCACGCCGGCGGCGCGCAGCACCTGCCGGTGCGTGACCCCGTACTTCGGCCCCATGCTCTCGACGCCGTGGGACACCGCAGCGACGCCGCAGGCGGCCAGCACCGCCGGCAGGAATGGCGCAGCCGGCAGCGTCCGGTTGTAGCCGTCGTAGGGATCGCCGATGTCGAGCACCTCGTCCACCGGCGCGGCGGCCCGGTGGGTCACCTCGCGGATCGCTTCGAGCATGCCGAGATTTTCGTCGTCCGTCTCGCGCTTCATGCGCAGCGCGATCAGGAACACCCCCGCCTGCACCGGATCGACCTCTCCGTCGAGCACCAGGCGCATGCCGGCGCGCGCCTCTTCGCGCGAGATGTCCTTGCTCAGCTCGGGCCCGGTGGCGATGCGCTTGAGGATGGAGTGCATCAGGGAGGCGCTCATGGCGCCCCCCCTTCAGGCAAGCCGACCAGAATGCGCCCGCCCTCCAGCCGCACCGGGTAGGTCCTGAGATCTTCTTCCGCCGGCTCTTCCAGCGCCTTGCCGGTGCAGACGTTGAAGCGGCTGCCATGCAGCGCACACTTGACCAGTTCGCCCTTCAATACGCCGGTCGAGAGCGAAGCGTCTTCGTGGGTGCAGGTATCGTCCACGGCGCAGACGCGCCCGGCCACGTTGACGAGCAGGATGCGCCGGCCGCGCACATCGACCCGCCGCATCGTTCCGGGCGCCAGCTCGCCTGCCTTTCCTGCCTCGATGAATTCTTGCGTCACTGATCCCTCACGCCGCGGGTTCGAACCATTTCAGGCGGTCGCGCAGCGTAACGACCTCGCCGATGATGATCAGCGTGGGCGCCTTGACGCCGCTGTCGCGCACGATGGCCGGCAGCGACTCGAGGGTGCCCGTCAGCACGCGCTGCTGCGGCGTCGTGCCCTGCTGGATGAGCGCGGCCGGCGTGGCGGCCGGCAGGCCGTGCGCGGTGAGCTCGCGGCACAGGATGTCGATGCCGACCAGTCCCATGTAGAACACGATGGTCTGGCGCGGCTGCGCGAGCGCCCGCCAGTTCAGGTTCATGCTGCCATCCTGCATGTGGCCGGTGACGAACACCACCGACTGCGCGAAATCGCGATGCGTGAGCGGAATGCCGGCGTAGGACGCGCAGCCTGACGCCGCCGTGATGCCGGGCACCACCTGGAAGGGGATGCCCTCGGCGGCAAGCGTGTCGATCTCCTCGCCGCCGCGCCCGAAGATGAACGGATCGCCGCCCTTCAGGCGCACCACGCGCTTGCCTTCCCGCGCGAGGCGCACCAGCAGGTGGTTGATGTCCTCCTGCGGCAGCGCGTGCTTCGCGCGCTCCTTGCCGGCGTAGATGCGCTCGGCCTCGAGCCGCACCAGATCCAGGACCGGCCGCGACACCAGCCGGTCGTACACCACCACGTCGGCCTGCTGCATGAGGCGCAGCGCGCGGAAAGTGAGCAGGTCCGGATCGCCCGGGCCGGCGCCGACCAGGGACACCTCGCCGCCGCTGAAAGTGAGGCGCGTGTCCTCGAGCGCTGCCTGCAGGGCCGCGCGCGCCTCGGCGTCGCGGCCGCTGAACACCAGCTCGGCGATCGGGCCCTGCAGCGCGCGTTCCCAGAAACGCCGTCGCTCCGCCGGCTTGAAGCGCGCCTTCACGCGGTCGCGGAACGCCCCCGCCAGCGCGGCCAGTCGCCCGTAGCCCGCCGGGATGAGGCTCTCCAGGCGCGCGCGCAGCAGGCGCGCCAGCACCGGCGAAGCGCCGCCGCTGGACACCGCCACGATGAGCGGCGCGCGCTCGATGATGGAAGGCAGGATGAACGAGCACAGCGCGGGCTGGTCGACCACGTTCACCGGGATGCGCCGCGCCCGGGCGCCGGCGGCGACCGCGCGGTTCACGGCATCGTCGCTGGTGGCGGCGATCGCCACCGCGACCCCGTCAAGGTCCTCGTCCCGGAAACGCGCTGCCCGGTGCGCGATGCGGGCCGCCGCGAGATCGGCGTCGAAGGCCGCGCTCAGTTCCGGCGCCAGCACCGTCACCCGCGCGCCGGCACGCAGCAGCAGCGCGCACTTGCGCGCGGCCACCTCGCCGCCGCCCACCACCAGGCAGGGCGCGCCGCGCACATCGAGAAAAATCGGCAGGAAGTCCATGGCGTTCTGCCTGCGCGGCACTGCGCAGGCGCTTCGCTATGATAGATTCAAACGGGAAGGTGCATGGCCCGGCTTCTTACACTGTCGCGTGCGGCGCGCCTGGTCGGCGTCAGGCGCGGCGCGCTGCAGAGCAAGATCCGCAGCGGCGAGCTGGCCGCGTTCGAGGGCATGGTCGCGGCGGAGGATCTGCTGCGCGCCTATCCGCAGGCCAGGCTGGAGGACAACTCCGCCCTGGAGCGGCTGGAGGCGATCAAGGACAGCGCCTTCGCGCGGCGCATGCGCGAGCGCCTGCTGCCCAACTCCGAGGTCCTGGTCGCGCGCCTGAGCGAATTGAGCGTGCAGCGGGCGCAGGCCCAGGCGCAGCTCGAGCACTATCGGGGGATCGTGGGTGAGCTGCAGGCGAAGCTGCGCGAGCCGGCGGCCACGCCGGGCGGATTGCTCGCCTGGCTGCAGCAGCGCCTGGAGTCCGTCGCGCACGGCGGGCAGCCGCTGCTGGCACAGGAGACCTTTCTGAGGATCATGACCGCGCACGTACAGGTGAAGCCGAGCGGCCGCGAGTTCTTCGTGGACGGCAACGACAGCCTGCTGGAGGCGGCGCTGCGCGCGGGGCTGTCGCTCGACTACGGCTGCAGCATCGGCAGCTGCGGCAAATGCAAGGCGAGGATCGTGTCGGGCCAGGCGCACCGCACGCGCCATTCCGACTACGCCCTCACCGCAGCCGAGAAGAATGCCGGGGTCGTGCTCATGTGCTGCAACACCGCGCTGACCGACCTCGTGATGGAGGCGCGCGAGGCGCACGGCGCCGCGGACATGCCGCTGCAGACCATCGACGCCAGGGTGAAGTCCGTGACCCCGCTCGGCGCCAACGTGCGGCTGCTGCACCTGCAGACTCCGCGCAGCAACCGGCTGCGCTTTCTGGCCGGGCAATCGGTGTCGTTGTCGCTGGCCGGCGGCATCAGCGCAGCGCTGCCCGTGGCGAGTTGCCCCTGCGACGACCGCAACCTGCAATTCCACATCCGGCGGCGCGACGGAGACGCGTTCGCCGAGCGCGTGTTCGACGGACTCAAAGGCGTGGACTCGGTGCGCGTCGAGGGACCGCGCGGGGAATTCGTGCTGCACGAGGAATCGCACCGGGCGCTCGTCTTCATCGCCGGCGAGTCCGGCTTTGCGCCCATCAAGAGCCTGATCGAGCATGCCATGGCGCTGGATGTGGCCGAGTCGCTGCACCTGGTCTGGGTCGCCGCCGACAGCAACGGCCACTACCTGGACAATTTGTGCCGCTCGTGGAGCGATGCCCTGGACGAATTCCGCTACACCTCCTTGACGGCGAAAGGCGCCCTCGCGGAGGACGAGGCAGTGCTGCGGCAGGTATTGCAGGATCATCCTCGGCTGGTCGAATGCGATGTCTACATCGCGGGGCCCGCGCCGTGGGCGGGCGCGGCCGAGTTCCAGCTGCTCGAGCGCGGGCTGCCGCGCGAGCAGTTGTTCGTCAGCGCGCTGGAGTCCTGATCACAGGGGGGCGCCTTTGCGCGTCAGCGCCGCCCCGGTGACCCCGCGCGAGGCGAACACCAGGAACGCGTGCGCCAGCTTGCCGAACGGCAGCCACACGAACAGCAGCTCCACGCTCAGCAGGTGGATCGCGAGCGGCAGCGGATCGAGCGGCGGCGCGGGGGCGGCGCCGGGCGCGTACGACTGGTGGATCGCGATCATGCCGGTGGCGAGCGGCAGCAGGACGACGGCCCAGCTGAAGTAGTCGTCGAAGGTGGACAGCAGGCGGCGCACCGGGTCGGTCAGGCGCTCCACCAGCGCGATAAACAGCGACACGAAGGTGAGGCCGACGCAAACGAAGAACACCGGCTCCGGCAGCGCGGGCCAGCTGACTCCGATCAGGCGTTTGACGAAGTGGATGTGCGGCAGATAGCCGAAGACGATCACGGCGAGGCCCACGTGATACACGTAGCCGTTCCAGAAGCTGAGCTTCTTCCGCAGCCGGAACTCCACCCGCGGCACCATGCGCGCGAAAATGCCGCGCATCGCTCCGGCGAAGAGCCGCGTGCTGCGCGGCTCGGAAAGGTCCGGCTTGGCCCCGAGCAGCACGATGCCAACGATGCGCCAGAGGCTGCCTGCGAGCAGCACGGCGAGCGAGGCCCAGAGCGCCGGCCCCCGCGCGAACTGCAAGAGTTCAACGGCCGTCATTGTCCAGGTACTGCGCTACCAGCTCGGTGAGCCCGAGCACCGGCATCGTCATGCCGTAGTGCTCGATCGCTTCTTCGAGCACGTTGCGGCAGTTGCCGCACGCAGTGACCACCGCTTCGGCGCCGGTGGCCTCGATCTGCTGTTTCTTGATCTCGAATGCGGCGAAGCGCAGGCCTTCGGCGCGGTGGATCGCGCTCACCCCGCCGCCCCCGCCGCAGCAGAAATTCGCGGCGCCGGCGCCGGGCATCTCGACCGTATTCGCGCTCACCCCGCCCATCAGCCGGCGCGGCGCCTCGGTCAGCCCGCCGCGCCGCACGAGCTGGCAAGGGTCGTGGAACGTCAGGCGGCGCGCGTCCTTGCCGCGCAGGCGCAAGCGGCCCTCGCGCACGAACCGGTCCAGCAGCTCGGTGATCTGCACCACCTCGAAGCCATAGCGCCGGCCAAGGAGGTTGGGGCCTTCCCAGCGCAGCGCCGAGTAGGCGTGGCCGCACTCGGGGCTGATGACCGTTTTCACTTTCAGCCGCTCGGCCGCATCGACGATGCGCGAGAGCAGCGCCGCCGCCACCTCGCGCGAGCCCATCTGCACCCCTACGTTGGTGGCCTCGAAGCCGGCGCTGGGGATGGTCCACGACACACCCGCCTGCCGGAAGATCCGCGCCAGGGCGCCGATCGCCTCGGGGAAGCCCATGATCTCGATCGAACTCAGCACCACCATGTATTCGGCGCCCTCCGCGTCGACCGGCACGTGCAACCCGGTCTCCTGCTCCTGCAGCTCGATCTGCCGCTTGAGCGCCGGCCAGCGCACGCCGATGGGGCTGCCGGTATCGATCGCCCGCTCCGCCGCCGTGTACATGTCGGTCGGCGCGAAGCCACCCGCCGACATGCCTTCGCGCGCGCGCCGCACCAGGCTCGCAATATCGATGCCCATGGGGCACGCCAGCGTGCAGCGGCCGCACAGGTTGCAGGAGTCGTAGAGCAGCTCGGACCACTCGTGCAGCTCCTCGGCCGTGACCTCGGGTGGCGCGAGGCCAAGCGCCTTCTTGACCGACGCAAAGGGGGCCGCCTCGCGCTGGTACGCCTTGAGCATCGGCCGCAGCTTGTAGATCGGCGTATGGCGCGGATCGCCGGTGACCAGGTGGAAATGGCAGGCGTCGGCGCACTGGCCGCAATGCACGCAGGACTCGAGCTGGAATGCGGCGTCGCGGCCCGCCTGCGCGACGAACTCGCGCGCCGCCTTGCGCGCATCGGGCGCCTTGACCGCATCGAGCACCGCGCGGGCGCGCTCCGTCATGCGCCGCTCGCTCTCCTGCTCTTGCCCAGGCCGTGCTCGACCGCGCTCACCGCTGCCTCCACGCGCGAGCGCAGGCCGAGCTTGCGCAGGATCGCCTTGACGTGCAGCTTGACGGTGCCGTCGGTGATCTGCAGGTCGCGCGCGATCATCTTGTTGCTGGAGCCGTCAGCGATGCACCCCAGGATCTCAAGCTCGCGCGGCGTGAGCTCGGCGAAAGGCGCTGCCGGGCGCGGCGGCGCCGGCTGCGGGCCGGCGTCGCCGCGCACGAGGCGCGCCAGGGATCCGACCAGCTCGCGCGCGACCACGTTGCTGCCCTGCAGCGCCGCCTCGAGTGCGGGCACCAGCTCCTCCGGCTCGATGTCCTTCAGCAGATAGCCCTGCGCCCCGGCGCGCAGCGCGGCGCTCAGGTCGGCATCCTCGCGGCTCATGGTGAGCATCACCACCGGCGCCTTGACGCCGCTCGCGCGCAGCTGCTTCAGGGTGTCGATGCCGTTCATGCCCGGCATCTTGACGTCGAGCAGGATCAGGTCGGCGGGCAATTCGCGCGCGCGCCGCACGCCTTCTTCGCCCGAGCCGACCGCGGCCACCACCTGGACGCCGCGGCTCTGCAGCAGTTCCTCGATGCCCTTGCGCACCAGCGCGTGGTCGTCGATCAGCAGCACGCGCATGTCAGCGTCGCGCCGCAACGGCCTGCGCGCCGGCCGGCGGCGGCGCGGTGAATATCAGCACGATGCGCGTGCCCTCGCCGGGCTCGCTCTCGATCACGATCTGGCCCTGCAGCCGCTCGGTGCGCTCGCGCATGATGGCGAGGCCCGCATGCCCGCCCGGCACGTCCCCCTCGGCATCGGCCATGCCCAGGCCGTCGTCTTCGATCAGCACGGTGTACAGGTCGTCCTCGTTGTTGAGCAGGATGCGCACGTTGCGCGCCCCGCTGTGCTTGCGGATATTGGTGAGCGCCTCCTGGATGATGAAGAACACCTGGATTTCCTGGGCCGGCGTGAGCGCGAGCGCGTGGCATTCGTTCTGGAAGAACACCGCGATGCCGGTTTCCCGGCCGAAGCGCTCGACCAGGCTGGCGATCGTCGGCACCAGCCCGGCATCGTCGATCTTCAGGCGGTAGTTGGTGAGCAGCTCGCGCAGGTCGGCGTTCGCCTGCGTCATCGCGCGGCGCAGGCGGCTCGCCTCGTACTGGGCGGCGCCGAAGTCCTTGCGCGCCAGCGACTCGCCCAGCAGCTTCAGCTGCAGGCGCATGCCGATCAGCGACTGCGCCAGGGAATCGTGCAGCTCGTTGCCGATGAGGTTGCGCTCCTCCAGGATGGCGAGGCGGCGCGCCTCGCCTTCCAGGCGTGCCTTCTCGATGGCAAGGCCCAGGTGCCGGCCCACGCTGATCAGCAGGTCGGGCATGTCCTCGCCCATGGCGGCGAGCGGCCGGTCGAGGAACAGGTTGTAGACCCCGAGGATGCGGTCCTGGTACTGCGCCGGCACCGCCACGAACTCCGCGCAGTCGGGATCCAGCATCGGCCGGCCGATGAGCGCCGCGCAGGGCGCGGTGCCGCGCTGGATGCGCAGCCCACCTTCGCTCGCGGCCCAACCGCACGGGCAGCCGCCCGCCGGCATCAGGCGGTCGCGTTCGGCCACCTCCGGGGCGAGCCCGCGGCTCGCGATGAGCCGGGTCTGGCCCTCGCCGGTGACCAGCCGCACGCTCGCCGCGCGCGCGTCCACCAGCTCGATGAAGGTGTCGAGAAACCCGTCGAGCAGCTGCTCGAGGTTGCCGGGCTGGTTGAGGCTCGAGGCGATCGCATACAGGATGTCGAGCGACTGGGTCTTGCGCGCAAGGCGCACCGCCTGCGTCTGCGCCTGCTTCGGAGAATTGGGGTCTGGCATGCCGCAAACCAGACTAACCCCATGCCGCAGCCGCGTCCAGCGCTGCGCGTCAGCGCGCCGCCTTCGGCGCCTTGTGCGACGGATCGTTCGGGTTGATGAAGATGAAGCGCCACTCGCCGGGATTGATCTCCACGTAGTCCAGCGTGGCGCCGGTGAGCAGCTCCACGCTCCCGGGCGAGATCAGCAGCGTGACGCCGTTCGCCGCCACCTTCGTGTCGCCGTCGGCCTTGCCGTCGAAGCCCATGCCGTACTCGAGCACGCCCTTGTCGTCCAGGCGCGCGGCAAGGCGCAGGCACACTTCGCCAGGGCCGGCCTGTTGCGCCGACTTGGCGATCTGCTCCGCGGCCAGCGGCGTGACGGTGATCATCAGCCGGTGCTCCAGGCGCGCGGCCTGCGCATGCCGGCGATCCTGCAGGCCTGCTTGACGTAGCCATAGGGGAAGAGCACGAACAGGTCGTTGCGTCCCGCCTTGCCCGCGCCCTTGAACGCGGCCAGGTGCTTCATGACATGGCGGGCATCCGGCGCGATGTGGTGCTGCTCGTAGTACTCGCGCATGAAGCGGATCACCGCCCAGTGCTCATCGGACAGGACGATGCGCTCCTGGCGCGCCAGCTCTCTGGCGACCTGCTCGTTCCAATCCGCCGGATCGATCAGGTAGCCCTCGCCATCAACCCGCAACATGATGGCAGCTCCTCACGAAATCGACGAAGCGCCGCGCCCACGGATTGCCGGCGACGTCGCGCAGGTGCGCGTACGACGCCAGCAGGTTCTTGTGCACGATGCCGTCGTGCCGGCCGTCGATGCCGTGGCCGCGCTCCACCTCGTAGGCGAACTCCACGTCCGGCGCGAGGTTCTCGACGCTCGAGTAGTGGAACTCATGGGCATGGATGAGCGGCGCCGGTGGCCGCGGCCACAGGCTGTGGCCGTTCTCGCGCAGGTGCACGTAGCCGCGCCCGACGGGCCGGCTGTGCATGACGATGTCGGCGGGAATCACGCCGACCATCGGCGCGGCGTGCCCGTTCCACTCGATGCCGCGCGCCAGGTACATCAGCCCGCCGCATTCGGCATACGCCGGCAGGCCGGCTTCGATCGCATCGTGCAGCTCGTGGCGCAGGCTGGTGTTCGCCGCGAGCGCCTCCATGTGCGTTTCCGGGAATCCGCCGCCGATGAACAGGCCGTCGACCGGGGGCAGGTGCTCGGCGTGCAGGGCATCGAAGCTCACCAGCTCCGCGCCCGCCGAGCGCAGGGCGTCGAGATCGCCCGGATAGTAGAAGCCGAACGCGGCATCGCGCGCGATGCCGATGCGCACCGGCGGGCCGCCGGCCGCCTCCGGCGCCGGCTCGCCGCCCTGCAGCGGCGCGGCCTGCCGGGAGATGGCCAGCAACTGGTCCAGATCCACCTGCGCGGCGATGTGCGCCGCGATCTCGTCGATGCGGCTGCGCGCGCCTTCCGCCTCGTTGCTCGGCACCAGCCCCAGGTGGCGCTCTACGATCGTCATGCGCTCATCGTGCTGCACGGCGCCGAGCACCGGCACGCCGGTGTAGTGCTGGATCACCGCGCGCAACTTGGCCTCGTGGCGCGAGCCGCCGAGCTGGTTCAGGATCACGCCGGCGATGCGGATGCTCGGGTCGAAGGCCTGGTAGCCGAGGATGAGCGGCGCGATCCCGCGCGTCATGCCGCGCGCGTCGATCACCAGCACCACGGGCGTGCCGAGCAGCGCCGCCATCGCGGCGTTGCTGTTGCTGCCGTGGAGGTCGAGCCCGTCATACAGACCCTTGTTGCCCTCGACGATGCCGAGCGTGGCCCCGCGCATGCCGCGCACGACCTGGGCGCGAATCTCGTCCGCGCCCATCAGATAGGCGTCGAGGTTGTAGCAGGGCCGCCCGGCCGCCAGCCCCAGCCACAGCGGATCGATGTAATCCGGACCCTTCTTGAAGGGCTGCACCACCTCGCCGCGCGCGCGCAGCGCCGCGCACAATCCGATGCACACCGTGGTCTTGCCCGAGGACTTGTGGGCGGCGGAGATGAACAGGCGGTTCATGCCGCGGCGCCACCGACGTCGCCGTCCGCAAGGCTCTTCGGCAGGAACGGCAGCACCTTGAGCGCCACGGCGGTGAGCGCCAGCGCCAGCGCCACGCCGCCCACGCCGAGCGCCATTTCCGGCAGGCTCGGCGCGTAGGCCGCGACCACGCCGTCGAAGAAGCTGCTCGCGACTTCCTTCTCCGGGAACATCAGCTGCGGGTAGGCCTGGCCGCCGATGATGAGGACATAGAGCTGCGCGAGGCCGCCTGCGATCACGCATACCGCCGCCGTGGCAAGGGCGCGGCGCGACGACACGCCGAACAGCAGCGCGAGGGGCACGACGCCGCCAATCAGGACCTGCCCGATCCAGAACAGGGCCGTGTAGATGCCGCCCTCCCAGAGGAAGAAGCGCTCGACTTCGTGCTGGCGCGCGATGTAGAGGTTGGTGAGGTGGTAGATCGCGGCGAAATACAGCACTGCCGCGACGAAGACGCCGAGCAGGTTCCCGAGCCGGCGCAGCACCAAATCGCCCAACGGGCGGCCGGTCCACCGGCAAGCCGCCATCAGCACCAATACGAAGATCGCCAGGCCGAAGGAAAACGACATGATGATGAACATCGGCGCGAGCAGCGCGCTGTTGTAGGGCTCGCGCGCCACCAGGAAGCCGAAGATCGATCCGGTACCGGTGGTGAGGACCAGGCGCCAGACGAACGCGACCAGGCCCGCCGGCTTGCTGTAGTCATTCATGCGCCGCTCGAACATCGTCCACAGGTAGACCGCCACGATCGCGTAGAAACCGGTATAGAGAAAAATATTCCAGGCGAAGATCGACTTGAAGTTGTAGTGCGTCATCGCCACGATCAGCCGCTCGGGCCGCCCGAGGTCGAGCACCAGCACCGCGAGGCCGCCGGCGAGCAGCGTCACGGCGAGCAGCGCGGAGAGCCGGGCGAGCGGCTTGTAGAGCTCCCGGCCGAACACCGAGGCGATGGAGGCGACGTTGAGCACGCCCGAGGCGGCGACGATCAGGAATATCGCGAACACATGCGGCATGCCCCACACGATCCGGTTGCTCATGCCGGTGACGTAGTGGCCGTTGTGCTCCATGTACCAGGTTGCACCGAGGCCGCCGAGGATGAGGGCGCCGAGCATGCCGAGCAGCACGTAGAAGCCAGGGCTGCGGCCTTCGATTTCGCTGTAGTGAGTGCGGGCCATGTCCTATAGGCC
>Ga0137425_1000360_pt1 | contig 12004 bp, 10 predicted proteins | sample EasRivERMZT640_2_FD_102318 | JGI IMG/M metagenome (GOLD analysis project Ga0137425, IMG submission 102318) | Soil microbial communities from meander-bound floodplain in the East River, Colorado, USA - East River MetaG ERMZT640_2 | ecosystem: Environmental > Terrestrial > Soil > Floodplain ...
ATCACGCGACTCCTGGTCCTAGGCCACCACTTCGAATCCCTGGTCCGGGCGGGCATGGTAAAGGACTACGCGGAAATTGCTCGCCTGGCTGGGCTCAGTCGTGCAAGGGTCACGCAGCTCACAAATCTCACCTTGCTGGCGCCCGAGGTCCAACAGGCACTACTGGCTCTCCCCGACCCTCTTCACCGAGAAGATCCGGCTAGGGAGCGTGATTTCCGCTCAGTCGTCCACTATCCAGCATGGTCGAGCCAGACCCATCTACTCAAGCACATGAGGCTTTCAGTGATGGTGCGCTAATGTCATGAAGACATGCCCATTATTATCCGCAGCGATATTGCCCTTGCGAGTCCAGGGTAGAAGCAATACTCTGAGACAATGGACTGGGAGGACATCGAGTCTAGGTTCCATAAGACCAGACGGGAGATTCTGGCGTTTATCGCGACGGAGGTTGCCTCTGTGGTGATCTTCGGTCGCGCTTGGACGTTTGCCCTCACTTCTTGGGGGGTGGTGTGCCTTGCGCTGAATGAAATACTGAACTCGAAAACGGTGAAGCGAGTCCTTCCTCGGGCTTGGCAGAGGCACTGGGTTCCGTGGTCCTATGCTGTGGTTCTAGTCTTCGCCTTGCTCACCTCGCCATTGCTCCCAAAGATAGTTAACGAAGCCTATCAGACAGGAACTTTTGGAGAGCCGCCTCACAACCGATTTTTTCGAGAGTACCCAATTTCAGGAGGTGTGACAATAGAATGGGGTGTTGAATCTGTGCCGATGAGTGCTGGGTTTGATGCCATAATCTGGCTAAACAATAAGGATTTCAGTCTCTCAAATTGTTGGTACGCCACGCCTGGCGGTTCCGATACCAATCATAAGGACATTATGGTTTATCACAGCGGGACGAAGATGGGTGACCCAGGGTCATTCATGCTTGAGCCGGGTGAAGGGACGATAACGCCCGATCAGAGCCTTTTCGCGGCTTTCGAAAGCAAAACGAGCAGTCTAAGGGCAATTCACTGCATGTTAAAGGCAGGAACCGAATCCGTGAGAGATGCAAAGGAATGCACTCGCAAGTGAGATGCAGCTCAGGGTCTAATCCGAGCCGCCTCACAACTTCTTCCAATTGTAGTTATCACTCGCCTTGTAGCCGCACCTAAGACACGATGCGAATAGTTCTGGATCTGCAGACGCGCCCGCTTTACTCCAAGGAATCTTGGAAACTTCCGCGTATCGCGAAACTCCGCAGACCCTTCTGCAGAGGATCTTGACGAGTTTGTGATGCGGCACGTCCTGAGCGTACTTCGGCAATGCCATCGGAGTCCCCTCCAGTCAATTCTCTCGACTGCCTACCCTTGCCAGCTCCAGCGCAGGTCAACGCGGAGTCCGCTGAGAGACTTGACGCTCTCGGCGCGAGCATTGTGTGGACCCTGCAGCAGGGACCTACTCCTTCCTGCGAGACCCTTTCTCAGAAATCTCCCCCAATCTTCGCGCAACATACTCCCCCATGTAATCCTCGGCATTTATTCCGCCGATCTCCTCTGTCCCCAACTCCTCTGGAGTGACCTTCGGTTCAGGCCACAGAGGGTGAAATCCGCTCTCTAGCGTTCGGGTCGCCAACAGCTCCTTCGCAAAGCTCCCGAGCTTTCCGCGGCAGGCCTCACGCAAGTAGTACGCAGCAGCACTTGCAATGATATCCGCGACTTGAATCTCCACGCACTCCTTCGATTCTCGAAACTGGATGCCCACGGCCCTGATTGGAAACTTCATTTTCCGCCGGTCATACCCAATCGTCACCCGCTCGTCGTGAGGTGACATCATTGCTTCTAGGATGATTTGTTCCTGTGCAATCGGCTTCGATTCGTCATGAACTATCTGGAATGCGGAATCGATCCTTTCAGTCCAGACAGCCGCGTGTTCTACAAACGCTGGTATCGCCGGATCGAGGTGACTCCCATCCCACTGATTCAGGCAGCTGTCAGCGATTTGTTGCGTCGCTAGCAGCATGCCGAGGTCGAGCCTGATCGATCGATTTCGTGTGCGGCGATAAGCCTTCCTGATTATGCGATAGAAGCGCTCGACTCTCTCTTGGTTTGGGCTCCGCACCATTTCTACAAATGCGATAGTCAATTTCTCCCATTCGCCTTTCCCCAGGTAGTGCGGCAAAGCGAAATAGAAGTAGTTCGCCATCGCCAAATTAGCACCCTGTTGATAGAGGTCGATCCCATCGCGATGTGCAAGCGGCTCGACAAGGAGGTCCACAATCTTTGTGACAACCATGAAGGCTTTGTGGAAGGCGGAGATTACTACTTGCTCAGAACCCAGGGACGGCGAGTCAAGTAATCGGACGATTCTGGTTCTTCCCTCGAAGCTGCGCCTGAGATTCGCGAACTTCAGTTCCTGTGAAGGTGTACCGATTAGATCTTGGACCGCCCCTTCCGGTAGATGAACGGATGCAAGGACGAACACTGGCTGCGCCGTGTCAAGCAAATTACCACCAGTATTTCCCGATTCATCAAATGCAACAAGCCGGGATCGACATTCGTGTCTCCCCAACGCAGGCCTCACTCGCGCCGCTCAGCGCTGAGCCAATCCGCTGCGAGCTCGGATGCACATACCCGGCATGGACGAACAGCTGGCTAGCATCGTCAAATCTGCGGCCCCTTCCATTGTTTCGTTCCTAAAGCTTGGCCAAACGATCGAGCGTCTTTCTATATCGGTTTATGAAATCATCGATTCGACGACCAGCGTTGTAGAAAATATCCGAGTCATAGCCATGCTCATCGTCGAGTTGAAGGTCGTGGCGTATCTTATGAATGGTGTTGCCATCGACTTCTCTTCCTCCACTTGCGTAGAATACCTGGGTCCGCAGAGCGTTTCGTAAGATGTTTATGCGGTTCCCGCTCAGTATCTCGAAGTCGCATCCCCGGACGCTTAACACACGTTTCAACTCCCTGAATTTCATGCAGCTCTCGCCCTTGCGAATTCTACGGACGTGTCGCTGTAGCCATTGGGCGATATCGAGCATCTCTGAATCAGTTGAAGGCTGGCCGGAATGTTCGCGAACAGGAACAATCTCATGTGCTGCAACCCTCAGTACATACTCGAAGAGTTCATCCTCGATCGCGACCAAAATGTACCCATGTTTATCCAAGAACACGATTAGCGAGACGAGGGCTGTTCGTTTGTTGCCGTTATGAAAGGGGTGGTCATGGACGATCGCATGCAAGAGAGCCGCCCCAGCCATGGAAACTGTGGGGTACTTGGACGAGGCACCCAGGGAAGTGTGCGGCCGACTGAGCGCGGATTCGAGTAGGGCAGGTTCTCTGACACCTGGAGGCTGTATCGGGTCCCGGCCCCGAGCGAAATCCTCGACTAGCTTTTGATGGATGGCCACCACGTCGCCCGCTTGCAGATAGGTGATGGGCTCCGGGGATCCTATGGTTCTCCACGGTACACCCACAGACTTGCTAACGCCGCGACTCCGACGACCTCTTCGCAATGGAATGCCCGCGGTGGAAGCACCATCAATGATCGGTGAGCGTTGAGAGTCGGGAGAAATGCTGGTCATACGAGCGTTAGGTCTCAGCACGAATGAAACCTTTCTGAATTGGGATCTTGGTACTCTGTCCGTCTGTGCTTCCAGGATCCCAGCTGCGAAGAGTTTCTCGCGGACCTCGAGCTCGGGTAGTTGGAAGCGGTGAGCCAAATGTACAACAGATCTAAGTTGCCTTGCAGACGGCAGGTGCAGTGCTCGACGGGCGAGAGAATACTTGCTTCTTGGTATAACGTCATCGATCTCGTCTACATCCAATCCCGCTTCCATCAGCGTGAGAATGGCAAAATCAGGGTCAGTACCACTCTCCAGCGCGAGTCTTTTCACCGTGCACCGAGATCGCGACACCAATTTTCTCCTGTTCCGGCCGTCCTTTATCGTCACCTGCTCCACATGAGCGCGGAGACAGTCCTCTGCGAGCCCCCGTGTACCTATGCGGCTTCATCGGCCAATTATTCTGTCCTCAGACACTGAGCCGCGTAATCTTCAAAAGCTCTGTAGCAGCTTGGAGGAATTCTCGAGCGTCCGCGTCCGTCGGCTCATACGCACTGTGAACGACTCGATTTCGCAGCGACATGATCGTGGTTAGCAGAGCACCGACATGTTGCACATTTGCACCTCGCTCGGCTGCCGCCTTGCGAAATGAACGTCGGAAACCCGGCTTGCCTAGAGCCCGGTCTTCCACAAGCGATGCAGCTCGATCGAGTGCCGTATACCCCATCAGGATTGTCTCAGCCGGCGAACGCGCTTTTCGTGCCCGCTCGAGTGCTTTTGAAACGACTTCGGTGCCTGGCAAGGGGAGCCCTTCCATTAGCGCGCGATACTTGGCAGCAAATACTCCCTCGAACGGGGTATTCAATTCCCCAGACAGAAACCGCTTCACAAACTCGTATGCGATTTCTACGTAGAACTCAGTAGTACCGACATCTGGGGTGAGTCCTCGATGTTGGATCGTGTTTCGAAGATCATGCAGCTCCTCGACCCGCGGCTGTTCTGGAATATCAAGTGTTTTGAGCGAGCTGAACGTTTCGTGTAGCGTTAGCGTCGTTCCGTCTGTTTTGTAGATCGATTTCCCAAGCTGTACGACCTTTTCCTTCAAGAACAGCTCGATGGCTTGGTCCACGTGGAGGATAGCGAACTTCCTGCTCCGCTCAGAACCGTCAAGGAAGTGTTCAAGCCCGTGCTCAAAGGATTCACATGCATGAACGAACATGGGTGATTGTTTCTTGGTCATTTTTGTGTCTGCCTACATTCAGACAGTTCCGCCCAATAGCTTAAATTCTGCGACGTCAGTCAGCTCTATTCCTTTGGGCCACAAGCTCGGCCCACGGGCGAGTCCACATAAATGACCTCTTGCGCTCGAAGATTGCGCAACGACAGCTTGAATACAAATGAAATCGCTGGTCTGTCAAGGTCTGCAGAGGCGCAGGACCAAGCCGGGAATCTCTTACCATCTCCGTCGGATCGGCTTACATGGACGCCGGGTCGAGGAGTTTTGCCATGCACTATACCCCTGAGCCACGGGACCCGCAACGCGTCGAGCCATCTCTCCGACTTCTAGGTCCAGGTCGTCTCCGCCAACCCTCTAGTTAACAGCAAGGAGAATTCCGGCGCGGATTTCGCTCTCTGCCTGTTAACCCGCCAACCTCCCGGTTAACAGAGAGGGAGAGAGTTTGGGGGAGAGATCGCGGTCCTTCCGGCGTGTTTGGGCACTCTCTGGTTAACAGCTCTGGAGCTCGCGGGAGGAGGGGTTGTGGCGGGACGCAAACCCGCGTGTTCCCTAGACTAACAGAGCCCCGACCGCGTTTGGCGACCGGGGCTCTATCATCTTGATCCCCGACGACTCGGGGCAGGGATTATCTGGCTCCTCAGGTAGGATTCGAACCTACAACCCTCCGGTTAACAGCCGGATGCTCTACCATTGAGCTACTGAGGAATGAGGGGCGCGTGGCCCGGCCCGAATGGTACTACGAATCGAAGGCGAAATATTAGGGATAAAAGAGGCTTCCGTCAAGGGCGACGGGCTGGAATCAGGGGGTTGGTGCGGGCTGGACCCGTGATTCCACAAGGGATTCGCGGGAGAGGGCCTCCTCGACAGGCCCGAGGGAGTGAACCACCGGCTCCTCGCCGTACCAGGAGGGCACGGGGAAGGGGTCTTCCCAGAGGGTGCCCTCGGGGAAGATGGCAATGACGTCCCAGGCGATATCGTCCGGACCGAGGGGCGGCTCTTCCCCCTGGGCGCGCGCAATTATCGCGGCCCGCTCGATCATCCGCGGGGAGAGATAGCGCTTTTCGTCCCAGAACTCCGTCACCCGGGGATCGGAGAGCGGCTGGCGCACGCCATCTCTAGGCTTGCCGATATCGGTCAGGATGACCGGCTCCCACACCACCAGGACGCGCACGTCGGCCTGCGGATATTTGCGCAGGAGATCGCCCAGTGCGGAGGCCCCCCGCACGCAGACGGGTCAGGTGGGGGAAAGCGCCACGATGAAGCGGGTGTGATCCTTCCCTTCGTCGAAAGCGCTGCGGAAATCCGCAAACGTTTCCTTGCCGAGCGGGTAAAGCGGCGCGAGTGAGCCGGCGGAAGCTGTCTCTTTCGTGGGCTTGAGGGACTCGGTGGAGGTGCTTCGAGACTGGCAGGCGCACGCCGCGAGCAGGAGGACCAGAGCCGCAAGGGCAATCCGGCACCGGGCGATAGCGGGCTTCGAGGCGGACGACACGATCATCGAGAGACATCCTAGCTCATCGGGCGCGAGCCTGACAGAGGCTTTCGGTCAGAGCCCGAATTCGGATTTCTTGAAGAGGGGCCGGTAGTCGTAGGCGGCGAGCGCCTTGTCGCCTCCCTGCTCCCGATCCACCAGGCAGAAGACGGCGGCGATTTTCAGTCCCGATTCCTCGGCGGCGCGGATGGCATCGAGCGTCGAGCCGCCGCTGGTGACCACGTCCTCGAAGATGGCGACGCGCGCGCCGGAGGGGGGCGGGTTTTCGATCAAGCGGCGCGTGCCGTGGGACTTGACGTCCTTGCGAACCAGAAAGGCCGCGACCGGCTTTCCCTTAATAAAGGATAGCGCCGCCAGGTGCCCGACGATCGGATCGGCGCCGATGGTGGGCCCGCCCACCGCCGACACGCCTCCGGGGAGCGACGCGATCTGCTCCCACAGCAGCTCTCCGATGAGTGAAATCCCTTCCGGATGCAGGGTGGCGCGCTTGCAGTCGAAGTAGACCGACGAGCGGGCGCCGGAGGCGAGGACGAAGTCCCCTTTCAGGATGCAGTGCTCGGCAATGAGGGTTTTGAGGCGTTCCCGGACGTCCATGGCGGGGGCTACTATAGATGATGCGCCGGGCGGCCACAACTGCCCGCCGGTGCTATACTTCCAGCATTGTATGTGGATCACGATGCCTGTCCTTCCCCGTAAGAGGCGCAAATCCAGCAACTTGGCCGGGCCGGTGGCGGCCACCGTCCGCCCTGGTGCCCGTGCCGGCAGGCCCCGCGCGCGCCGTGCCGTGTTGCTCGGGCTGCTCGCCGGGATCCTCGGCGCGGCCCTTCTCGTCTCGCCGGCACTCGCCAAGGAATCCCAGTTCGTGGTCAACATCGACAAGCCGACTCCCGAATGGCGCGAGGGGCCGGTGCGCTACATCATCAGCAAGGATGAGGACAAGGCCTACAAGTCGTGCAAGACGGAGCAGGAGCGCGCCCATTTCATCGACATCTTCTGGAAGCGGCGGGATCCCACTCCCAGGACCGAGCACAACGAGTTCAAGCTGCGTTTCCGCGACCGCGCGCTGGACGCCAATCGGCTTTACGGAGAGACCGCCATGCCGGGCTGGAAGACCGACATGGGAAAGGTCTACATCCTGGTGGGACCGCCCGATGAGATGGTGCGCGACCGCATGCCGCGCGCCGGCCGCGGCACCGTGATGTGGATCTACCGGGTGCCTCCCTTCCCGGACCTCCCCCCCAACACGGTCATCGCCTTCGCCAAGGACACCTCCGGCGAGTTCGTGCTCAGCTCGAAGCCGACCTGGGATTCGGACGTGGCGCATGGCCTGGTTCTGATGGGGCCGAAGGCCACCGATCCCGAGTACAACTACCCGATGATCCCAGGGAAGGATCCGCTGCTGCTGTCGCAGGGCGTGCCCTTCGCCCAGGGAGAGTTCGAGACCGGGTTCATCTACGGTCGCATGCAGCAGCTGCCGCCCAAGGAAGAGGCGCTCATCCACGACGTGGTGACGGCGACCTCCACCTTCGACTCCTTCCCGTTCAAGAGCAGCTACTCCTATTTCAAGACCGGCTCCGGGGCCACCCTGGTGACCGTGACCCTGGCGATCCGGACGACCTCCGTGCAGTACAAGAGCGTCCTGGGCAAGGAGCTGCCCGACGTGGTGCTGTTCGGAAAGTTCGTGGACCAGGATGTGCCCGACAACCAGGTGGCAATCTCCTCGGACGGATATTTCGCGCCGGCGCCGCAGAACGACAAGGCCGGCGTGGACGATTTTCTGCTGTTCCAGGCGATGGTGCCGCTGAAGCCGGGGCGCTATCTGGCGGTGTTCGCGGCGCAGGACAAGGTGGCTGGACGGGTCGGGACGTTCCGCGAGACGATCGTGGTTCCAAACTTGACCGATTCGGAGGCGCTCTCGCTCAGCAGCATCACCCTGGCCCAGAGCCTGGTCTCCCATCCCATGGCGGAAGGAGAAAAGGCCTCCCCATTCCAGTTCGGATCGCTGGAGGTCGTGCAGGCCGCCGAATCGGAATTCAAGTCGTCGGGCACTCTGAACTTCTACTACCAGGTCTACAACGCCAAGAAGGACGAGGCGGGCGTCGCCAGCCTGGATGCGGACTACGAGTGCTTCGTGAAGCAGGAGGGAAAAGAGGTGACGCTGGGAAGCATCCACGTGGGCCCGACCTCCTACCAGGTGCAGGCCTACTCGCTGCCGCTGGAGCGCTTCCCGAAGGGATCCTACAAGCTGCGCATCACCGTCACCGACAAGCTGTCGGGGACCAAGACCACGAAGGACGTGGAATTCTCCGTCGTGCCCTAGGGTGTGATGAGATGGAAGCGATACAAGGCCACGCCGTAACCGGGAAGCTCGAGCGGAAAGCGCTTCGAGTCGGTGCTCAAAGCGGACGCAGCCGCGAAGGTCCGTCGCGCCGGCCGGGCATCGTGGCGGTAGGATAGCCGCTCCACCGGCCCTTCGATGCGCCAACCCGCCTGCGCCTCGAACTCCACGCCGCTCACCGATTCCGCGCTCGAATTGGCCACCGCCAGAATCCAGCCATCCCCTGCCTGCTTCAACATCGAATCCACACCCCGCGAATCGCCCGTCAGCCGGTAGGGGATCGGGTTGTATTCCGAGCGGGTGAGAAAGCCGGTCTCCTTCTCGAGAGTCGCCAGCTCCGCGGCGCAGGGAATCAGGACCTGGGTCCAGAAGGGATCCTTTTTTGTCAGGTGCGTGTCAGCGTCGTCCTGATAGAAGAGCAACCCGGTGACGCCGTTCAGGATCGCGGCGTAAAGCATGTAGCGGAGCTGATCGCGATTCGGGCGCATGGCGAGCAGCTGTGCCGCATCGTGCGGCGCGAACCGGTACCCGGGATCGTTGCGGTCGGTGACGATGCGGTAAGAGCCGCCGTTCACCAGCATCCAGACGGGCTTGGCCTGGCGCCCCTGCGAGTCGGTCACGTCATCGGCAATCCTGCGGGCTTCATGGCGGATCCCGTTGATGGAAGTCTCGCGGTATTCGGACATCAGACCGCCCAGCGCTCCCTCGGGAGAATTGCCGCCCCGGCGAAGCGTCGAGACGATGTCGAAGGCGGAAGAGGCATGGTAGCGTGCCAGGTCATCCCATCCATAGGTGTTGTAGTAGACGGCTCCCGGCATGTCGCTGGCGAAGAGGTACATCGGCGGACCTTCCGGGCGCTGCCTGGCCACGTCCTCCCGGATGCGGCGGGCGTAGACCTCCATGGCATCCAGGTCGCCGCACCGCTCGGGCCAGGCGTTCTGCTCGTCCAGCCAGGTGAGGAACGAGCCGGTCACATGGAGAAACTTCGGCGAATAGGCGCCGCACTGCCAGTCCTCTTCGGGGCAGACATGACATGCGGCGCACTGGGAGGCGGTGGGAGACTTGCATCCCCGGCACGCCGGATCGACGGAGCCGGGGTTGAGCATGGAAGGCACGCCCAGCCGGCGCTTCTCCATCTGATCTCCGGCGCCTCCCGAGAAGTTGAAGATTTGCTCCGCGGCCACCACCCGCCAGGTCATGCCGGTGGGAACCTTGAAGAGCCCCATGCCGAAAAACGGCTTGCCTTCCGGGGCGATCAGCGACAGCTGCCCGGGCAGCCGCCGGGGCGGGGGCGGCGCGGCATCGGAGCGCGCGATGCGCAGATCGTCCACCTGGACGGTGCCGGTCCCGTAAAGCTGGACCCAGAGCTGCAAATGCAGGCGGTCGTCGCCGTCGGGAGATCGATCGGCGAAGGCGGCGCGCGGCGGCGTGGTGAAGCGCATGGTGCGCAGCTCCCAGCCGGTGGTCCCGTCGTGATCGGGAGAGGCGGCGGCGGGAAAAACCCGCGTGGCCTCATCGCCGCTGGGGCCGATCACCCAGAAAAAGAGCCCGCAATGCTGGCCGAACCCATGGGGACGGTTCAACCCGGAAACCAGGTCGATGCCCCTCACCCACACGGAGAGATCGTAGGTGGTCCAGAAATCGAGCCGCACATACTGCTCGAAGACGAGGCCGTACTCCACCTGCCCCCCGGGCCGCAGGGAGATCTCGGCGACGCGATTTCCATCGGGCGCGTCGGGCACCTCGGCGACGTGAATCTGCGCGCCAGGACGGGATCGTCCAGAGACCCTCCAGCCTTCCGGCTCCCCGTCGCTCACCCGCTCGAAGCTGCCATTGATCACCAGGTTGGCTTCCTGAGGTGGCGGCGCAACCTGCCGGCGCTGGGGCGAGGGAATGGCGGTAGGGGGGGACACCTTGGGAGCGGCACAAGCCGTGAGAACGACCGCGAGGGCCAGCGACCATCCCCGTCTCATTTTGAACGGCAACGCACCGGATGCACCGCCCCGGAGATGACCTCTGTCTCCGTGAGGGCAACTTCCAGGTGGCAGCCCGGCCCGTCCAGCACGGCGGCGGAAGCGGAGACATCGCCGACCGGCTCGGAGGAGTAAGGGACGCTGAAGCGAAAAGTTCCGTCGGGCCCGGCCAGGTGGCGCGAGCGGTATTCGAACTTCCTGCCGGTGTTCGTGACCACCGCAATCTTGATCTGGATCGGCGCTCCCGGCTCCGCCTTCCCTTCCAGGATGGCTCCCTTGACCCGCTCGAAGATCTTCACGTAGGAGGCCTGAATCGTCCCATCCAGCCCCGGCACGCGGCGCGGGCGGGTCTCGGGCGATTCATGGACCAGGCGAAAACCGTCCAGCGCCGGAATGTACTGGCCTGCCGCCGTGTGCTCCGAGCCATCGGTGAGGGCGAGGCGCACGCCGAAGGTCTGAAAGAAGCGCGGGGTCGGGACGGCTTTGCCTCCCGGACTGGCGGCCGCCAGATACTCGGTGGGCGATCGCTCGAGCAGGAAGGCATAGTCGGGCACGGCGTTCTCGTTGTTGTACAGCAGGACGTAGCGAATCTCGTTCTTGTCCAGCGCCGGCAGCAGCTCCGCTTCGTCTTCCATCAGGAAGAATCGCGCCGACTCGCGCACTGCCTTGACGTGCCAGGGGCCAATCCCGAAGGGGTTGGAGAAGTTGGGGCGCTGCCCAATCGTCGTGATCCAGTGCCCGAACGTGAAATCGGCCAGTACGCCGTACTCGGGCTTCAGCTGCGGCTCCAGGTAGTAGGAGGTGGGCGGCGTCTTGTCCCGCATCCATTCCAGGGACGGGTAGATGTGCGTCAGCGCCTCGTCCATGTTGCCGGGCAGGGAGTGGACCGAGGCGCGCAGCAGCGGCGCCAGCGGGGCGAGAAAGAGCAGAGTCGCGCCCACGGCGACGCTCCAGCGCAGCGCTTTCGCCTTGAACGGCCGCTGCAGCGCCTGGATCCCCCGCCGCAGCGCCCACAGCATCACCAGGCAGTAGGGCACGGCAAAATAATTGAGGAAGCGCGCCTGGGAGGCGCCCAACGCCGCCGTGAACAGAAGCAGGCAAAGCAGCGCGTTCATCCTGACGTCGTGGAAGCGGTCCCGGAACACCGACCGCGCCAGCAGCACCGCGGCGATCGGCGCGGCATAGAGCAGCGGGGAGAAGTAGGCGACGAGCCGGCCGGCGGGCAGCTTCCAGACGGGAGTGGTTTCCACGATGAGCTGCCAGAGCGGATCGCGCCGGGTCAGGAACTCGATCCCGCCGCTTCCCTTGATGAGGAACCATCCTCCCGCGGCAATCAGGATTCCGGTGACCAGGGCGCCTCCCGAGACGCGCAGCGCGGCGAGGCGGCGGCCGCGCGCGAAGATCATCTCGGAGATGGCGGGCAGCAGAA
>Ga0137425_1000365_pt1 | contig 11831 bp, 10 predicted proteins | sample EasRivERMZT640_2_FD_102318 | JGI IMG/M metagenome (GOLD analysis project Ga0137425, IMG submission 102318) | Soil microbial communities from meander-bound floodplain in the East River, Colorado, USA - East River MetaG ERMZT640_2 | ecosystem: Environmental > Terrestrial > Soil > Floodplain ...
GCGCAGAAAGCCATCGCCGAGGCGGTGGCAGCGCTTCCGGCCCAGCGAACCTGCCCGTGCGCCTCGGCTCTCAAGAATGCCATTCTCACCGACCCGGAACGCATCCCGCAGGCGACCCGCCGCCGGCTGGAGGCGATTCTGGGCCGATACCTTCCGGGATAGGAGGCGGACGTGTCGATTCTAGTGGTCGGGTCGGTGGCCTTCGACACGGTGCAGACTCCCGCCGGTCGGGCCGAAGGCGTCCTGGGAGGATCCGCCAGCTACTTTTCCGTGGCGGCTTCCTTCTTCGCGCCAGTGCACCTGGTGGCGGTGGTAGGCAAGGACTTCAGCGAAGAGAACGCCCGGATCTTCAGGGACCGGGACGTCGATCTGGGAGGTCTCTCGCACCTGCCGGGCAAGACGTTTCGCTGGAGCGGGATCTACGGAGACGACATCAACCAGCGCACCACCCTGGCCACCGAGCTCAATGTGTTCCAGGAATTCGAGCCGGTGCTGCCGGAACGGCTGCGCAAGGCGGAGTACCTGTTCCTCGCCAATATCGATCCTGATTTGCAGCGCTCGGTCCTGAAGCAGATGAAGGGGCCGAAGCTGGTGGCGTGCGACACCATGAACTTCTGGATTGAGGGCAAGCGGGACTCGGTGCTGGAGATGCTGAAAGGGGTGGACGTCCTGCTGATCAACGATCAGGAGGCGAGGCAGCTGGCTCTGGACGCCAACACGGTGCGGGCCGCCAAGAAGATTCTGGGTTTCGGACCCAGCTCGCTCATCATCAAGCGCGGGGAGTACGGTGCGGCGCTCTACAGTAGCCACTCCCATTTCGCGGTTCCCGCTTACCCGCTCCTGGATCCGGTGGATCCCACCGGGGCGGGAGACTCATTCGCCGGTGGGTTCATGGGACACCTGGCGCGGCGTGGCGCCCATGACGAGGCGACGATCCGCCAGGCCCTGGTCGTGGGGAGTGTCATGGCGTCGTTCTGCGTCGAGGATTTCAGCCTGCGGCGATTTCAGTCCCTCCGGCCGGAGCACATTCGGACACGCCTCAAGGAATTCGGCCGGATGACCCTGTTCGCGGATCCGACCTAATTTCGTGTCCTGGATTGTTCTGCTCGTTGCCACTCCGCTGCTGACCGCGCTCGGCTACGCTTCCGGCATGCCCTGGCTCCTGCCACTGCTGCAACTGATCCCCGCCTATCCCGTGATGCTCCAGGAATTGCGCCGCGAGCGGCCCGGAAGGGCAGCTCTGAAGATGCTCTTCTGGGCGTTGCTGATTGCCATCACCATCGAGATTCTCGCGGTCTATGCTCCGGAGAGGGGCGAGGCCTCGGTGCTCCGCGGCAGCGCCTACCGCGACCAGATGATCGCCTGGATTCGCACCGGAATCGGCCCTGAGAGCTCCTGGCGGCAGTTCCTGCCGGAGCATGCGTTTCACCTGGCCCTGTTCATTCTCCTGTCGCTGGCCTCCGGCAGCCTGCTGTCGCTTCTCCTGGGGGCGATCCTGATGAATTACATGAGTTATTACGTGGGCAGCCTGATCGGCATCGCCCGGGTCCCGTCGCTGGCCCTGCTGGCGGGATGGCCGCCCTGGGCAATCCTGCGCGTGGCGTCGTTTGTCTTGCTGGGGGTGGTTCTAGCGGGTCCGGCGCTGAAGCGCTACGCCAGCGTGCCGTTTCGCTGGGGCGAAAAGAGAATCTGGCTGGTGCTGGCCGGGAGTGGTCTCCTCCTGGATGTGCTGCTGAAAATTCTCCTGGCCCCGCGCTGGAGCGTGCTCCTGCGCTCCTGCCTCTTTCCGCTCTCCTGAGGTTTTTGACCGCGGCTTCCGGCTTCGCCTAAGATGGCGTCCGGCCGCAAGTGTTGGAGGATTGCCGCCTTGTCCGTGCGCCGCGCAAAGCTGGCCCCGTCGCTTCCGAAAGCCGCGAACCTCAAGCTGGGAATCGTCGTGAGCGATTATCACGCGAGCCTCGCCGAGGCTCTGCTGGCCGGGGCAAGAGGCTGCCTGAGGGCGCATGGCGTGCCGCCGGATTCCGTGACGGAAGTAAGCGTTCCCGGCGCCTTTGAAATACCGCAGGCCGTCGCCCGGCTGCTTGCCGCCTCCCATCCTGCGCCCGATGCCATTCTGGCCCTGGGTGTCCTCATTCGGGGAGACACGTTTCACTTCGAGGTGCTGTCCCGCGAGGTGTGCCGAAGCCTGGAGGCGATCGGCTGCTCGACGGGAGTGCCGGTGGCCTTCGGGGTCCTGACGGTGGACACCGAGCAGCAAGCGAGGGATCGGGCGGGGGAGGGAAGGACCAACAAGGGTTGGGAAGCGGCGGAGGCGGCGGTGCGCATGGCGCTGCTGTTCCGCCAGATCCAAAAGCCAAGGGGGCGGACCGCCGCCTTGCCGCATCGCCCGGGACGTCGTCGGGTAGAAAAGTGAAGCATGGGTGACCGCCGACTGGGACGTGAATTTGCCCTCCAGATGCTCTACCAGATCGACATGGGCGGCGGGAAGGAGATGGAGACCTTCTCCACGTTCTGGGAAGGCAAGAAGCCCACTCCGGAGGCCAGGTCCTTCGCCCAGGAGCTGGTTTCCGGAACCCTCGAGCATCTCGAGTCGATCGATTCGATTCTGCGCCAGGGACTGGAGCACTGGCGACTTCCGCGCATCGCGGCAGTCGACCGGAGCGTTCTGCGCCTGGCCGTGTTCGAATTCCTCAAGCACCCTCAGACCCCTCCGATCGTGGTCATCGACGAAGCCATTGAGCTGGCCAAGCGCTTCGGGGGTGACGAATCGGGCCTCTTCGTGAATGGGGTCTTGGACGGCATCCGGAAAAAACTCGAGCCTCCCCCGCCTCCTCCTGCCGAGTAACGTAAGCAACTGACTTAAATTCAACGGGATATCCACAGATCCAATTCCGAAACCTCAGGCAATACTTTAATGAAAACTCCTTGACTATCTCCTTTTACGAGAATGAATTGGCATATTCCCGATTCGTTCCTATATTTCCTCCATCGTGCCCCCTCTCCGGGGCATCGCCATCGGAGGATTCTGCCTTGAGCCTCGTGGGAAGCCTCAAAGATCTCCCCTTTTCCGATATTTTGCAGATCCTCTGCCTGAGCCGGCGCTCCGGAACTCTCTATCTGGGACAGGAAGATTCCCTGGCGATCCTGCGATTCAGGGAAGGGCTGCTCTATGGCATCGACATGCCGGGGGAGGAATCCCCCCTGATACGAGGCATCCGGAGAGAGCGCTTGGTGCCGGACGATGTCCTGGTGCAGGCGATCCGGGAATGCCGCCGGGCGACCGACTCGCTGCTCCAGCTGCTGGCGGCCAAGACTTATCTGGATCCCGAGCAGGTGCGTCGCGTCGTGGTCGGGGAAGTCCGGAACATCATTCGTCGGCTCCTGGGTTGGAGGGAAGGAGAGTTTCGTTTCGAGATCGCCGGCGAAGAGGCTTCCACCCGCGCCAGCCGCGATGCCGACCAGCGTGGTCGGGGGAAGACCTCCCTGGAGGGGACGCTGCTGAGAATTCCAGAGGGGCTGGATCCGCGCGAGATGCTGCTGGAGGAGATGCAGGCCCGCGGCACCGAATCGGTGCATCATTTCTTTCTGCCCGATCTGGGGGCTGCCTCGCTCACGACCAGTGATGCGCCCCGTGAAGAGGTGCCGGCAGGCGGGGCCCCGGCAGGCAAGACGGACGGAGCGCCGGCGGTGGTGCTGGTGGACGAGCGCAGCGTGTACCGGGATCTGCTGGGGGGAACCTGGCGGAAGGAAGGCTTCCGTGTCGAGACCTTCACGTCTCCCGAAGCGGGCTATCAGCGCTTCGCGTTGCTGTCGGAAACCGGTGCTCCCGTCTCCCTGGTCACCGATCTGGTGGTGCCGGAGACCGGAGGCGCCGGATATGCCGGGGGGCTGGAGCTGCTCATTCGAGCCCGACAGGAATTTCCCGGCGCCAAGGTCATCCTGATGTCGGAAGGGATGGACCCCACGATGGAAGAGGCGGCCCGCTCCCTGGGCGCCCGGGCCATTCTACAAAAGCCGACCGTGCTGCCCGCCGACGGCGACTCCCTGCGGGAAACGCTCGAGAAGCTGGCGCGCAGCGGGGCGCGCATTCTCCGCGACGAAAATGCCGATCAGAATGGAGCCGCGGAGGAAAGAACCGAGACCATCCGGGTCGTCGATCAGCTTTCGCTGCTCGGGGCTCTGTTGGGTGAGCTTCGCCGCCCGGGAAGCGACATGGAGATCCCGCTTCTCGTCCTGCGCCTCGCATCGGAGTATTTCGAGCGCGGCATCCTCCTGGAAGTGGTCCAGTCGGAAGTCCGGGGCTTGGGAGGTTTCGGAGGAGCCCGGGGAGGAGCCAACGCCAATGGGAAATACCGCGGCTTCGCCCTGCCCCTGGTGCCGGGCGCCCTGTTCACCGAGGTGGTGGAGCAGAAGTCGATGGTGCGCGGCCCCCTGGAGCATCCCGAGGAAAAGCGCCTGCTGGATCAGCTGGGGGGAGATCCCTCCGCCGAAGGAGTGCTCCTGCCGCTGATGAGCCATGAGCAGGTGGTCGCCGTACTGTACGGTGATAACGGTAAGAGCTCGGCTCCCGTCGGCGACACGCGCGGGCTGGAGATCTTCCTGGGAGAAGTCGGGATGGCTCTGGAGAGATTCCTCCGGCGTCCTCCGGAAGCGGCTCCCGGGAAAGAGATGGCATGATCATCGGGTGTCCGAAATGCCGGGTGCGCTACCGGCTGGAGGATTCCCGCGTCACCGGCGACTCGGTCAAGCTGCGTTGTCCAAAATGTCAGGCAATCTTCATCGCCCGCAAGGAATCGCCTCCTGCCACCGCGGCGATCGCCCCGGCGGGTCCGGGATCCGCCGGCCCCGGCCCAGGCGTCCCGTCAACCGTCTCCAGGCCGCCGAGAACCGCGCTCCTGGCGGACGAGCCGCGCGAGTTTCGCGATTTCGTGGCGGGTGTGCTCCGAGAGTCGGGCTTCGAAGTCGGGATGACGGACAATGGCGAGGAGGCCCTGTTACTGGCGGGAGGGCACTCCTTCGATATCATCCTGTTGAATGTCTACTTGAGACGGATGCTGGGGATCAACGTGTGCGAGCGCCTCAAGAGCGACGCCGCCACCCGTGACACCCCCGTGCTGCTCATCGGCGCTTTAGTGCGACAGGAAGAGGGAGGTCTGCCCCGAGGGCTTTACGGCGCGGACGATTTCCTTCCCACCAGCATCACCCGCCAGGAACTGCTCCAGCGGGTCGGTCGCTGGGTCCCGAATCTGCGCGCCGACGTAACGTCCGGGGCCCTCTCCGCGGCCCGCCCCTCCTCACCCATGATGGCGGAGTCGGTTCCCAGCCGCGAAGAGGAGGAGATTCGCCGGCTGGCGCGCATCATGGTCTCCGACATTCAGATGTACCACCCGGAGAAGTTCAACCGCGCCCTGCGGGAGGGGACCTTTTTCGAAGCCTTCGCCGAAGAGCTGGGAAAAGGCAAGGAAATCCTCGATCACCGGTTTGGCCATCTGTCCACGCGAGTGCAATGGCTCGCGGCGGGAATCCGCGACACCCTGTCGAGCATGCGCCCGCAAAATCCACGGCGGCAGGCCTCCGGAGAGTAGGCCCCCCCTCTCACGAGGCGCTGGTTCGGGCTCGCGTATACTTTGCCGATGAGATCGGCGTCCTCCTACCTTCACGGCACCTCCCCCTCCGAGCAGAGCCGGCTGTCGCTTCTCAACCGACTGGTCAACCGGGGCTCGCTCAGCGAGCTCGATCTGCGCGGCGGAGAAAGAGTTCTCGAGATGGGCAGCGGCCTGGGGGACTTTGCGCGGGAAATCGCCAAGCAGGTGGGTCGGCGTGGCAGGGTTCTGGGGATCGAGCGCAGCGCCCGCCAGCTGAAGCAATCCCGGCAGAGGCCGCCTTCTTCCGCCGGCAGTGTCGAATTCCGCCGGGGAGACGCGCTCTCGCCTCCCCTCCGGCCGCGCGAGTGGGGATCTTTCGACGTCGCTCATGCGCGCTTCCTGCTGGAGCATCTCCGGGAGCCGCTGACCGCGGTGCGGCAGATGGTGCGCGCGGTGCGCCCGGGAGGACGCATTGTCCTCGAGGACGACGATCACGATGTACTGCGGATCCACCCGTCCCCCGCGGGCTTCCCGGCGCTGTGGCGCGCCTACATGAGCAGCTTTCGGGTCCTGGGAAACGATCCGGTCATCGGCAGAAAGCTCCCGGCGCTTCTGCACCGGGCTGGCGCGCGACCGACGCGCAACACCTGGATCTTCTTCGGGAGCTGCGCGGGTCATCGGGACTTCCCGCTGTTCCTGGAGAACCTGACGGAGGTACTCGCCTCGGCGCGCAAGACCCTACTCTCCAAGGACCTGATCGCGACTCCGCAATTCCATGCCGCCATGCAATCGCTGCGCGATTGGGGCGGGCGTCCGGATGCCGCCATCTACTACGCCATCTCCTGGGCCGAGGGGCGGCGGCCCCAGCCCACCGCCGACCGGAGAAGTCGTTCCCAGGCGGCCGATCATCGTCGGCTTCCGCCTCGATCGCAGCGGCTAACCGCACGGCATCCCCGTTGACAGCCCCCGGCAAGGGTGCTAACTTTCGCCTTCCTTTCAAGGATTTGCAGCGATCTGCCGGGAGTTGGCTTGGGCGAGTTCGACTTCACCCGCATTGAATCCAAGTGGCAGCACAGGTGGGAAAAAGAGCGATCCTTCACGGTCGATAACCGGCCGGATCCTCAGCGACCCGGGTTTTACTGTCTGGAGATGCTCCCGTATCCCTCCGGCCGGCTCCACATGGGACATGTGCGCAACTACACCATCGGCGATGCGGTGGCGCGCTTCAAGTCGGCCCGGGGATTCAAAGTGCTTCACCCGATGGGGTGGGATTCCTTCGGCCTGCCGGCCGAAAACGCCGCGATCAAGAAGGGAATTCACCCGAGAATCTGGACCGAGGACAACATCTCCCAGATGAAGGAGCAATTGAAGCAGCTGGGATATTCCTACGATTGGTCCCGGGAGATCGCCGCCCACCGCCCCGAGTACTACCGCTGGAATCAATGGTTCTTCCTGAAGATGGTCGAGCGCGGCCTCGCCTATCGGGCCCATCGCTGGGTCAATTGGTGCTCCAATTGCCAGACGGTCCTGGCCAATGAGCAGGTGGAAGGGGGAGTCTGCTGGCGCTGCTCCACGGTCGTCACCCGCAAATCGCTGGAGCAGTGGTTCCTGCGCATCACCGCTTACGCGGAGGAGCTGGACGCTTTTCTCCCGAAGCTGGCCGGGTGGTCGGAACGGGTCCGCCAGATGCAGAAGAACTGGATCGGCCGGAGCGAGGGGGCTTTGGTGAAGTTCCACATCGTGGAGCTTCCCCGGATGGATCCCCTGGAGATTTTCACCACCCGATTGGACACCATTCATGGCGCCACTTTCTGTGTCCTGGCCCCGGAGCATCCTGCCATCGCCAGCCTCTGCGCGGGCACTCCGCAGGAGGCGCAGGTCAGCGATTTCGTGAGCCGGATGATGCGCCGGGATGTCGTGCATCTGGACGCCCAGCTGGGAGAGGAGAAGGAAGGGGTGTTCACTGGGCGGCACGCGGAAAATCCCTTCACCGGCAAGCCGGTGCCCATCTGGGTGGGCAACTTTGTCCTGATGGAGTACGGCACCGGCGCCATCATGGCGGTGCCGGGAAACGATCAGCGGGATCGCGAATTCGCCCAACGCTATGAACTCCCCATTCTCCCCGTGGTGCGTCCCGCCGATCCGTCCCAGGCACCTCCGGCTGATCAGGCGTACACCGAGCCGGGCGTGCTCATCAATTCGGGCCCCTTCGACGGCCTGCGCAGCGACCAGGCCTTCGAAGCGCTGCTCAAGCTGGGGGAGGAAAAGGAAGTCGCCAGCCGGATGGTGCAATTCAGGATTCGCGATTGGGGAGTCTCGCGGCAGCGCTACTGGGGCACTCCCATTCCCATGATTCATTGCCCTGCCTGCGGAGTGGTTCCGGTTCCCGAAGCGGACCTCCCGGTGCTGCTCCCCGAGGACGTGGTGCTGAGCGGCGAAGGTGGCTCGCCACTGGCCAACTCTGCGACCTTTCTCCAGGTGAGCTGTCCGCGCTGCGGGCAAAAGGCGCGCCGGGAGACCGATACCATGGACACGTTTTTCGACTCCTCCTGGTACTTCTATCGCTATACCGACCCGGAGAACGAATCGGCTCCCTTCGATTCCAAGGCGGCCGCCCAGTGGTTTCCCATCGATCAGTACATCGGCGGCATTACCCACGCCATTCTCCATCTCATCTACTGCCGCTTCTTCACGAAGGTGATGCGCGACCTGGGGATGGTCGAGCTGGACGAGCCGGTGGTCCGTCTGCTAAACCAGGGAATGGTCCTCAAGGATGGCTCGGCCATGTCGAAATCGCGGGGCAATGTCGTCGAGCCCGACGCGATGATTCGCCGCTATGGCGCCGACACCTGCCGGCTCTTCTCGTTGTTCGCCGCACCACCGGAGCGGGACATGGACTGGAACGAGCAGGGTGTGGAGGGATGCCATCGCTTTCTGGAGCGGGTCTGGCGTCTGGCGGCCCCCCATTTCTCGACCCCGCCGGCCCCCATGCCGGAGGGACCCTTCTCGACCCGAGAAACGGCCCTGCGGCGCAAGACGCATCAGACCATTCTCCGGGTCACGGAAGATCTCGACCGGAGAATGCACTTCAACACCGCCATCGCGGCCATCATGGAGCTGGTGAACGAGCTCAGCGCGTTTCAGCTCGCCGGAGCGGAATCCGCGGCCGAACAGGCCTGCTTCCGTGAGGGCCTGGGCACGGTGGTAAGACTGCTGAATCCCTTTGCTCCCCATTTTGCCGAGGAAGTCTGGGAGCGCCTGGGCTCCACCGATCCCCTGGTGCACCTTGCCTGGCCTCAAGCGGATCTGGCCCTCGCCGAGGAGCCGCGGGTGGAGCTGGTGGTGCAGGTGAACGGGAGGCTGCGAGGCAAGGTGATCGTGGAAAAAGGGACGGCTGAAACCGAGGCCCTGGAGCGCGCCCGCAACGACCCCAAGGTGGAGGCGCATCTGAGAGGGAAGTCGCTGCTGAAGACCGTCTTCGTGCCCGACCGCCTCCTGAACCTGGTGGTGCGGGAGTGAAGCGCGGGCGGCTCCTCTGCGCCGGCGTGCTGCTACTGGCTGTGTGCGGATGCGGCTACCATCTGAAAGGGCACACCACCTCTCTTCCTCCCACCATCAAGAAGATCGGCATCCCGATTTTCACCAACAAGACCGATCGTCCCGACCTGGAGCAACGGCTCACCGCCCGCATCATCAGCGAATTCATCACCCGCAGCCGCTACCAGATCACCTCTTCGGAAGAGAACGTGGACGCGGTCGTGAAAGGCGAGATTCTGGTCTATATTCTGACTCCCGTGACCCTCAACGCGCAGGGGCGGGCCAGCCGCTACGAAATTCTGATCAACGCGAAGGTGTCGATGGTACAGACCTCCGACGACAAGATCCTCTGGCAGGACGATCACTTCGTCTTTCGCAGACAGTACGACATTTCACCCATCAGCAGCGGCATCGTCAGCCAGGAGCAGGCGGCCCTGGATCTGGTGTCCGATGATTTCGCCCAGGCCGTGGTGGCCTCCATCCTCGAGGGGTTTTGACATGGCCGGGCGCGGCGCGGATCTCGCAACCCTGCAGCGGGACCTTGCGGCCGGGCGGATCGCTCCCGTCTACCTGGTATACGGGGAGGAAACCTTCCTGAAGGAGGAAGCCACCCGGCGCATCCGCGAGGCGGTGCTGGGAGCCGATGCTGAGGCGGCGTCCTGGAACCTGACTGTGGTGGAAGGAGGGGCCTGCAGCCTCTCGGAGGTCCTGGACTCAGCTCGCGACCTGCCGATGTTCTCGACCCGGCGGCTGGTTTGGGTAAGGGATGCGGAGCGCCTCCGAGAATCGGACCCCGAGGCGCTGCGCGCCTATCTGGAGGCTCCGGCGCCCAGCGCCTGTATCCTCCTGACCGCGGGGGGCGGAAAGCCCGATTTTCGCAAGGCCGTTTTCAAGGCATTGCAGCGCGGCGCCAGGCTGCTGGAGTTCGAGCCTTTGAAGGCACCCGCTCTGTCGCGCTGGATCCGGTCCCGCGCCAGGGAACTCGGAGCACAGATTGACGACGGTGCCGCCCTGCTGCTGGAAATGCACGCCGCCCCGGATCTCCTGCGCATGGATCAGGAGATGCGCAAGGCGCTCGATTTCGCCGCCCCTTCGCAGCACCTCACGGCTGCCGTCCTCAGCGAGACGCTGGGATCGGCGGGTGCCGGGTCGATCTTTGAGTTCGCGGAGCGCGCGGGAGCTGGGCAGACCGAGGAGGCCGTGCGACTGCTGCGGGGCCTCCTCTCGGAGGGAGAGGAGCCCCCCAGACTGTTGTTCCTTCTGGCGCGCCACCTGAGGACCCTGGTGCTGGGCCACTCTCTCATGCAATCCGGGCAGCAGGGAAGGGACCTGGCGCAGACGCTGGGGATTCCCCCTTATCCCTTCCTCATCGACAAGATTCAGAAGCAAATCCGCGCCTTTCCACCGCACGCGGGAGGGCCGGCGCTGCGCCTGGTCCTCACCGCGGACCGGGCCCTGAAGAGCGGCAGCGGCAAGCCGCCCGCAGTACTGGAGCGACTCGTCCTGGACCTGGCGCGGGAGGTGGTGCAGGCCGGGGTGCAAGGGGGGCACCGATGAGCGCCGCGACCTTTCCCCACGAGAAAGTGCTGGTGCTGGATTTCGGATCCCAGACCTCGCAGCTGATCGCCCGGCGGGTGCGCGACCTCGCCGTGTGCGGCGAGCTGGTCCCCTGCACCATCCCCTACGAGAAGGTTCTCGAAGCGGCGCCCAAAGGACTCATCCTCTCGGGTGGGCCCGACTCGGTCTATCGGGAAGGCGCTCCCCAGATGGATCCGCGCCTTGCCACGGCCCTGGGGATACCGGTCCTGGGGATCTGCTATGGCATGCAATTGATGGGCAAAGTGCTGGGAGGGAAGGTGGCCGGTGGGGCGGGCCGTGAATTCGGTCGCGCCAATCTCCAGATAGTCAGCCAGGTTCCCCTGTTCAAGGACCTTCCCAGAGTCCAGCAGGTCTGGATGAGCCATGGCGATTCGGTGGAAATGCCTCCCAACGGTTTTGTGGTCACGGGGAGGACCGACAACACCCCCTGCGCTGCCATGGCGGATGTGCAGCGCTCTTTCTACGCCATTCAATTCCATCCCGAGGTGGCCCACACCGTCCACGGGCGTGAGATCCTGCGCAACTTCCTGTTCGAGATTTGCGGCTGCCGGGGAGACTGGCAGGTGTCCTCGCTGTCCGACGAGCTGGTGCAGCGGGTCCGCGAACAGGTCGGTGACGGGAGAGTCGTTCTGGGAATCTCGGGGGGAGTCGATTCCACAGTGGCGGCCACGGTCATCCATCGCGCCATCGGGGAGCGCCTCCATCCGATCTTCGTGGACACCGGGCTGCTGCGCAAGGACGAAGGAGACCAGGTGGAGCGGGCCTTGCGCCAGGGGCTGGGCATTCCCTTGACGCGGGTCGACGCTTCGGAGGAATTCCTCGCGGCCCTCGCGGGCGTCGAGGATCCCGAGGAAAAGCGGCGGCGCATCGGCAAGATTTTCGTGGATGTGTTCCAGCGGGAGGCGGGCAAGATAGGACGCGTGGATTTCCTGGCGCAGGGGACTCTCTATCCCGACGTCATCGAGTCGACCTCGTTCGCGGGACCTTCGGCGGTGATCAAAACCCACCACAATGTGGGAGGACTTCCGGAGACGATGCACCTGAAGCTGGTGGAGCCCCTGCGGGAGCTGTTCAAGGACCTTCCCAGAGTCCAGCAGGTCTGGATGAGCC
>Ga0137425_1000367_pt1 | contig 11817 bp, 10 predicted proteins | sample EasRivERMZT640_2_FD_102318 | JGI IMG/M metagenome (GOLD analysis project Ga0137425, IMG submission 102318) | Soil microbial communities from meander-bound floodplain in the East River, Colorado, USA - East River MetaG ERMZT640_2 | ecosystem: Environmental > Terrestrial > Soil > Floodplain ...
AGGAAGCGGGCGTCGCGATTGAACGATGCGGAGCAAATCTCGTCGTGCGGCGGGGCAAGAAGTTGCAATGCTCCGATGTGACCACCCTGCCCTACTCCGGTTTTCCGACCGACGTGCAGGCTCAAATGATGGCGTTGATGACCCTCGCGCCAGGCATCAGCATCATCACGGAGCGGATTTTCGAATCGCGCTTCATGCATGTCAGCGAATTGACGCGGCTCGGCGCGGACATCCAGATCGAGGGCCCCAGCGCCATCGTGAAGGGTGGCCGCCCGTTGAGCGGAGCGCCCGTCATGGCGAGTGATTTGCGGGCCAGCGCCGCGCTCGTGCTCGCCGGCCTGGCCGCGAAGGGCACGACGCAGGTGAATCGCATTTACCATCTGGATCGCGGCTACGAAAACATTGACGGGAAGATGCGCCAGTTGGGCGCGCGAATTCAACGAGTCGAGGAATCATGATTACCAAGCTGATCTCAATACTTGCCGTTCTGGTCGTGCTTTTTTGCGGCTACCATTTTTTTCAGTATTGGGTGAAGGTGCGGGACGAGGAGGCCATCAAGCGAAAGGAAGCGGCGGCAGTCTTCCGGCCGGAGAATCTTCCCGGGATGCCACCGGAGTTGGAAACCGGGTTGCGGGCGGCTCAACAAAAAGGCCCGGCCACGGTTCAAAGCTGGCTCAAGACCTATGGCAGCCGCGTGCAGGACCCGCGCAAGGCGTGGATTGAACTGGAATACGCGAAGGCAATTGTGCGCGATAATCCGGCCGAGGCCCGCAAGGTTTTCAATGAGGTCAAAGAGCGGACCCCACCCGCTTCGCCGCTCTGGCCGCAGTTGCAGGCATTGGAGAAGTCGTTTCAGTAACACGAGGTCTTGCTGTACTCATGTGTCCTTCCACCGAAGTCGTTGAATTGGCTCGCCGAAGTGTGGGCAAGTTATGCAGCGTCCATCGCGACATGATCCACGGTGGGATCGAGTTTCAGTGGGCACGAGTTTGCCAATCAGACGAAGAGGCCGAGATGGTTGAATGTGAGTTGGAAAGCGCAGCGGTCCCGCGACAACCATTTGGCGTAAGTTTCGACGGAGTCGTTGGGTACAGGTCCAGCAATCAAGACAACTTGCAGACCGGATATCTGGAGGATTTTCGCATCAGCAGGACAGCGCCACTGCAACATTGCGTTGTGCGACTCGATTCTCCCGAGCTAGATCTCAGTGTTAGTGTGGAGTTCGATTTCTCCTCATGGTCTTATCTGATCGCACCAGACAGACGCTGATACGCACCTTCGTTCGATTTTTTCACACCGGCTTGCGCGTCGGTTCCACCTTTCCGCGCAGCACGTAAACGAGTGCCTTGACGGCAAGCTCGATGAAGAGAAACGGCTTGGCGATGAAATCGTTCCCGCCGCTCATGGTGGAGTTGGCGCGACTTTCAAAATCCGTGAGGCTGGTCACGAACACGACCGGTGTCTTCTTGTGCGTGGGCAATGCGCGCAGCTTAGTGCACAGTTCAAATCCGTTCATGCCCGGCATGTCCACATCGAGAAACACCAGGTCAAAGGAGTTTTCGGTCAGGAGGTTCAAGGCAACCGTGGGGTCTTCAATGGTCACCGATTTCAGCCGCGCTTTTTCGAGGGCGTAAACGACGGCGCGGCGGGAAATCGCTTCATCGTCCACCACCAGGATGTTGGCGCGCGGGATGTCCTGCTTGTCCGGCGAGGTCGCGTGCTCGAACAGATAGCCGAGGAAGTCAATCGAACTGGCAACGGTGCGCAATGTTGACGCGGTGATGTTGGCCGGTTTTTCGTAAAGTTCCTTCAGCAACGCTTCGATGGCATCCGCCATATGCGAGATTTGTTGCAACCCGGCCAAGCCGGCATTGCCGGTCAAGGCGTGAATCCGGCGGTAAAGTTCATGCACCTGCTTGAGCCGCGCCACTTCGCTGTCGGCTTTGATCAACCCCTTGAGCATCGCGCGCAACGTCACGAGGGTGGCCGGCAGGCTGTCTATGAAGGTGCGCCGGAGATCGGCCGTAAATTCGGCATCCGCATCACCGGAGGAAGCCGTGGCGGATGCCGGTATGACGACAGTCGCGCCCGCCGCGTTGCGCGGAGCGGTGGTGGTGGCGGTGGTCGGCGGTTTACCCGGCGCGGTGCCCGCCGCCACCGTGCCGTTGGCGCTGCCAATGGTGCTGCGCACGACGTCAATCACCTGGCGGGGCGTGCAATTGGCCTTGGAGAGGCACTTGGTGGCCCCGGCTTTCCACGCCTCCTGCACCATGTTGGTGAGGTAGGTGTTGGAGAACACGATTACCGGAGTCTTCTCAAACTCCTTCTCCGCGCGAATCTGCTTCATGAGGTCAACGCCGGTGATCTTCGGGAGCATCAGGTCGAGAATGACTGCGTCCGGCTTGTACGCCTTGATCAATTCGAGGCCGATCTCCCCATCAAGGGCTACTTCCACCTGGTAGCCTTCCACCGTCAGCTTGTTGCGGTAGATGTTGGCCACGATCTGATCGTCTTCGATGAGCAAAATCTTCTTCATGAGTAGCGCGGGCTCGCCAGTGCGGCGATGGAATTATTATCGTAAGGTTCCAAAATTTTTCGGATGGCCGCGAATTCATCGCTGGCCTGTTGCATCACTTCAGCCGCCGAGGCCAACAGCCCCTCGGCACCCTGCCGTTCCAGTTCGCGTAGCGCGGGGACAATGCGCACCATGCCGCAGGTGGCGCTGGCGCCGGCGCAACTGTGCGCCAGGCGGCGGATTTCCACGACGTCGCCCGTCTGGACGGCCACCTGCAACTCGCCCAACTGATCGCCGGTCTGTTTCAAATAGAGCGTGACAAGTTCGCGGAGGTTCTCTGTATTGCCGTCCGTAAAATCCATCAACCGTTCCATGTCCACTGGCGGAATATCCGCCCCCATTGGCAGGAGGACGTGTGCCGGCACGACCATCTTCTCCGGCATTCCGGTCATCGCGGACTCCGGCGAACTGGCGGTCGCCCCCCAGCGCTCAATAACTTTGCGCACATCCTCCGGGCGCACAGGTTTGGCGAGATAATCGTCCATGCCGGCGGCCAGACAGCGTTCACGGTCACCTTGCATTGCGCTCGCGGTCATGGCGACGATGATAAGCGACGATTTGTAAGTCGGATAGCGGGATTTGTTTTTTTGGCGTTCGCGAATGACTTTCGTCGTCTCCAGACCATCCATCTCCGGCATCATCACGTCCATGAAGACAATGTCGTAGGTCTGCCGGTCAAGCGCCGTGATCGCCTCAACACCATTACTGGCGACGTCCGGGCGATAACCCATCTGCTGCAACAGCCGCATGGCCACCTTCTGGTTGATGACGTTGTCGTCGGCGAGCAACATCCGCAGGGGCATCCGTTCGGCCAGCTTGGGATCAAGCTTCTGGGAAGTAATGGGCTTGCGCACGGGAATGGCTTTGGTACCGGAGATCACCCGCACGAGCACTTCATGCAATTGCACCGGTTTGACGGGCTTGGTCAGGCAGCTCGCAAAGGCTGACTGCGCTTCCATCGCGTGTTCCTGGTGAACCCCCATCGAAGTAAGCAGGACCAGCGGCATCATCATCGCGCTGGGCAATTTTCGGATCTCCGAGGCGAGCATCAAACCGTCCATGCCGGGCATCTGCATGTCGAGGATGGCCAGGTCAAAGGATTCGCCCGCGCGGATCATGTCCAGCGCCTGGGCGGCGTTGGCGGCAGTGCGTGGAATCATGCCCCACTTGCTGGTCTGAAGCGTGAGGATGCGGCAATTCGTCGGGTTGTCGTCCACGATCAGCAGGCGCAAATCGGCGAGCTGCGGTTGCGCGGCATCGAGCACGGGCCGGGTGGGTTCGGCCACGGCCGTGAATGGCACCGTGAAATTGAACGTCGAGCCTTTACCCGGCACACTCTCGGCCCACAGCTTGCCCCCCATCAATTCCACCAGTCGTTTGCAGATCGTCAAACCCAGCCCTGTGCCTCCGAACACGCGGGCGGTGGAGGCATCCGCCTGCACAAACGGCCGGAACAGTTTGGAGAGCCGGTCCGGCAAGATGCCGATGCCCGTGTCGCGTACGGAAAACAACAACTGCCACTGGCCGGATTCGACGCCCGGCTCCGGCGCGGAGAGAATGCGGATCTGCGTCACGACCTCGCCCTTCTCCGTGAACTTGATGGCATTGCTCAGGAGATTGACAAATACTTGACGCAGGCGCGTGATGTCACCGAGCACGTGGACAGGGATGCCGTCATCCACCAGATAGGCCAGTTCGAGTTTTTTCTCAGCGGCTTTGGCCGCCAGGATATCGAGCGCCTCCTCGGTGCAATGCCTTGGATCAAAGGGGCGCGATTCGAGTTCGAGCTTGCCGGCTTCGATTTTGGAGAGATCCAGAATGTCGTTGATGATGGTGAGCAAGGATTCACCGCCGGAGTAAATCGTCTCGACGTAACCGCGCTGCTCGTGCGAGAGCGGAGTTTCCATGAGCAGACCCGCCATCGCAATCACGCCATTCATCGGCGTGCGGATCTCGTGGCTCATATCGGCGAGGAAATTGGCCTTCGCGCGGGCCGCCGCTTCCGCGACCTGGCGGGCGGAAGTGAGTTCCTGGTTGATGCGGGTCAGTTCGTCCTGCAACCGCTTGGTGCGAAGCGCGGCGCAGACTCGCGCCCGTAATTCGGCGACCTCAAAGGGCTTGGTCAGATAATCCGTCGCGCCAAGTTCAAATCCCTTCAGCTTGTCATCGGTGCCATTCCAAGCCGTCAGCACGATGACTGGCAGTGACTGCGTTTTGGGCGCGGCTTTGATGCGGCGCAAGATTTCGAAGCCATCCACCCCCGGCAGGCCGAGGTCCAGCAATATCAGGTCAACGTGGGAAGCCTCGAGGATGTCGGCCGCCTGGTCCGCATCGGCGGCCGAGCGGAGCACGATGTTCGATTCCTGCAGGAGGTCGCTGAGCAACTCCGGCAGTCTTGGATCGTCGTCCACCAACAAAACTTGTGACAAAGGCAGATTCATCTGACGCGCAAACAGCTTAGGTCCGTGCGAACAGCCACGGGTAACTCTGAAACTAGCAGATTGAACACCAATCACTCCGGCAAGGCCAATCTGTTTTTTTGGGCGCTTCGCGGCGCCGGCTTGAACGAATACAGGACAGCGCGCCGGTTTACTGGACAATTCGGGCAGGCATGTCAACGGTTGGCAAAGTACGGGCGATCTTGCTGCGTCAACCATCCACCACGATTGCACGAGGAAAAACCATGATTACTGGACGAGGTCGGGCGAGCCAATGGGAGTGGCCGTCCTGCGCATAGCAAGGCCTGGGCTCAGATCCTTCGCGCGGCGTTAGATCATCTCCCATCTGGCCGGACTTCGCCCGCGCCTTGCTGAACCGCTACGAACCCATGCCGCGACCGGATCGTTGCCGAGTGTTCGCCAAACGCCGTCCCAGCAATCGAGAGAAAAGGGCTTGGCCACCGTCAGTTCTACCAATACGTTCTATGCCGGAATCTAAATGGACGCTGACGAACGCGAAGTTTACTATTTTTTGAAGCCGTATCGGAAAGAGTTTCTTTCCGCCAAGGAAATCTGCCGGCGCGCAGCCGGCAAGCGCCGATACCGCGAGGATGAACTCTGGGCGATCCCCCCGTTGATGCGCATGGTGGAACGCGGCATTTTGGAAACGGAACCCTCCGGCGGCTACCGCATCAAAACGCGACCGGATCCGAAAGATAAATTGCAGCGCTGGATCTCCCCAGAAATCAAGCAGGTCCTCCGCGACAGCGAGAAGAAGTTTGATCACGTCATTGAAATCGACGAGGACGAACTGGATGCCTACTACGAAAACCTGTAGCAGCTACCGCGTTACTTCCGCCACTTCAAACGCAGCTTCTCACCGTGCCGCACATGGGTTGATTCGATGCACCTTAACTCGAGGTCCATCCCGTAGCGATCCAGTGTCGCCCGCACCCAGCCGCTCGGCCGCCCTTCCTTGAACACATAGGCAACCGGCGGGAGGTTGATTAGATGAATTCCGCTGTCGTCCGGCGTGACCTTCCAGTCATGCGTATGGCCATAAACAAAAGCCTTCACCTGCTTGCGCGGGCGGATGACCTGAAACAACGCCGCGGTGTCCTTCAGTCCGCCAATGTTACCATCCTTGCCTGGATTGTGATGAACGAGAATTAAAGCCGGTTTGTTTGCGTTCTGGTCCAGGGTCCTGGCGAGCCAGGCGAGTTGCTCTGCGCCGAGACGCCCGGGTGTCTGCAAAGTCTTTTCCAACGAGTCCAATACAAACCAGTTCGCACGCCCGCTGCGAATCAGACTCACTTGCAAGTTCGCGACCCTTTCTTCGCCGCCCGGTTTGACCACCTGACGAAAATTGTCCCGCGCATCGTGATTGCCCAAGGCCAGATGCACTGCCATGCCCCCTGCCCGGATGGGATTCAGGAGACTTACCAGGCTTTCATAATCCCCGGGCCGCCCGTTGCTAAGCGCGCAATCACCCACCACAAAAACGCCGGCGGGATTGCGTCGCAACCCGGTCAACTCGCGCCCCACTGCTTGAAGATGCTCCGCCATGTTTACGCCTTGCTGGACGCGCCCGAGATCAGCTGCAATGTGCGTGTCAGCCAGCAGCGCAAACATATCTGCGTCTGTTTTGCGCCCCGCTGCCCACAAGACCTGCGGCGTGGCCAAGGCGGCTCCAACAATCAACGTCCGCCGCAAAAACTCGCGGCGCGAAATGGGTGGCAGGTGGATTGGCATGTCGAGTTCCTACACCCCACCACACGCCCGGCTCAAGCGAAATATGCCGGCAGTTTCTTGGCACCGGAGCTGGCGACCGCAATTGACGATTGAAAGTCCGCGCTCCGCAGGCCATCATGCGTTCATGCAATCAGTCTTTACCGGACCGGTTTATGTGGTGCGCGACAACATTGACACGGATCAGATCATCTCCGCGCAATACCTGAACCTCGTGCCGACGATCCCCGAGGAATACGAGAAGCTCGGCAGCTACGCACTGGCCGGGCTGCCGAATTCCCTCTACCCGACTCGTTACGTGAAGGACGGTCAACTTGACAGTGCTTACCCCATCGTCGTCGCCGGCCGCAATTTCAGCTGCGGTAGCTCCCGCGAGCACGCGCCCATCGCGATGGGCTCGGCCCAGTGCCGCCTGGTGCTGGCGGAAAGCTTCGCGCGCATTTTCTTCCGCAACTGCGTCGCCACCGGCGAACTGTATCCCTGCCAAATGACCGAGCGCCTCTGCGACACGATCAAGCCCGGCGACGTGGTGACCGTGGACCTCGACAAAGCCACCGTGACTGTGCAAGCCACTGGAAAGGTATATTCCTTCAAATCGCTCGGCGACGTGCGCCCGGTGGTGGATGCCGGTGGGATTTTCAATTACGCGCGTCAAAGCGGGATGATTGAGAAGTAACGGCAAGTCATCACAATGACCGGTCGGCTTTGAGTCCCAACGCTCATGAGACTGAAGATCATTCCGCACCCTAGGTCAGTCCGCCGTTTGCCGGGTTGGTACACCTTGCCGCCAAATGCCCGGCTCAGTATTCAAGACAACCTTATCCGCCTTGAGGAGGCGCAATGGTTGGCGGATCGCCTGGCTGACTTTGTCACGTGGCAGGGGGAGAACCTACCGGGTGCTGCAACCGTGTTGGAAAGATTCAGAGCCGGGGCGGCCACTGCGCCGGCTGTTCATGTGCATCGCAAGAATTTCCCTCCCGGTCAAGGAGGCGCTTATAAACTCAACATCCGCCGTCACGGCATAGAGATTGAGTATGCATCCATTGTCAGCTTCTACGACGCGGTCGCGACCTTGCGCCAGCTCTTCCGCGAGTATGGCCGTTGCCTGCCTTGCATGGAGATTCTGGATTGGCCGGACTTCATGCGCCGGGGTGTGATGCTCGATGTCTCGCGGGGACGCGTGCCGAAGCTGGAGACGCTGCTGGATCTGGTTGAGCGACTTGCGGATTTCAAAATCAACGAGCTTCAACTTTATACGGAGCATACATTTGCCTATCGCAACTATGAATCCGCAGGGCGTGATTGGGGTGCATTGACAGCGGAAGAGATGCTCAAACTCAATAATCGCTGCCAACAACTGGGCATTGACCTGGTGCCGAATCAGAATTCGTTCGGTCATCTTCGCTATTTGCTGGAACACCCCAAGCTCCGAAAGCTGGCCGAGGTTTCCGCGCCCTACGAAGGGTCAACCGGCGATTTTCTCCGCTATCCGACCACGCTCGCACCGAGCCACCAAGGTTCGATCAAACTGCTGCGTGAACTTTACACCGAGTTGCTGCGAAATTTCTCCAGCGATTACTTCAACGTCGGCTGCGACGAGACATGGGATTTGGGCCTGGGTCAAAGCAAGTCGCTTTGTCAACGAAAGGGTAAAGGACGTGTTTATCTGGATTTCGTAACGCAGGTTCATCGCGAAGCCCGCGAGTGTGGACGCTGGATGATGATGTGGGGAGATATCCTGCTGAATTACCCGGAACTCATCAAGGAATTACCCGGCGATGTCGTGCTACTGAATTGGGGCTATGAAGCAAATCACCCATTCGACAAACAGGCGGCTACATTCGCGAAAGCAGGCCGCACTTTCTATGTCTGTCCCGGCACATCTACGTGGATGTCGCTCCTGGGCCGGCACGAAAATGCATTCGCAAATCTCCGCGCTGCGGCCAAGGCGGGGTGCAAACACGGTGCGATGGGCTACTTGAATTGCGATTGGGGCGACGGCGGGCATCCGCAACCGTTGGCCGTGAGCTGGCCGCTCTACGCGGCGGGTGCGGCGTTGAGTTGGTGCGCCGATTCGTACGACGAAAAGCTGCTCGTGCCCGTGTTAAGCCGGGACATTTACCACGATCCCACCCAGCGCATCGCCAAGGCCGCGCTGGCGCTGGGTTACGCTCACCGCAAGTTTGGTTATCAAGAAACCAACATCACACCCTTCGGCGCGGTCATCGCTGCGCCGGAGCCGCACACGCGCGAACTTTTCTGCCGGAGCGGATTGAAACTCTATGCGCGCATCGCCTCGTCTAAAGTTCGCGGCGCGCTGGCCGAGGTCGTGAAATGCCGAAAGCGCGTCAGCAGAGCAAAGCCGACCACCAAGGCTGGGCGAACGCTGAAACTGGAACTGGACCTTGCGGCGCGCATGGCAGAGCAATCCTGTCACATCATGCTCTGGCAACAGGCACTGGCAACAGGCGACAAATCAACAGCCCGCAAACTGGCGCACGCCGGGGTGGCGGCACTCCGCAAGCTGGAGCGGGACTTCAACGCTTACTGGCCAACCCGCAACAAAGCCACGCCGGCAAAGTGCTCGGCGTTTCTCAAGTGGCGGGTAAACGATTACAGACGAAGCAAGCTGCACTTCCCGCCCGAGCAAGCCCGGTTGGTAGTGAAGAAAACGTACGCGGCGGAGTGAGTGAACACTCACTCCACCTTTCCTCGTGGTAGAAATCTGCTTTAGAAGCTGGGAGTGATCTCGACCTTCTGGCCGGGCGCTGCGATCACATCCGCGCCCTGCGCCCAGATGGAGTCATTCAAGAGCAGCTTGAAAGTGAGTTTGTCGGTCGCCACGGCGGACCACTGCCAGGTCTTCGGATCCACGCTCTTGAGCGGCACGCCGCGCTCCCAACTCAGGCCGGCGCCCTGGCCGCGAACAAACAATTGATTGCCGAAACCCACGTCAATGTGGGCTTCGATGGTGGTGGGCGCGACACGCGCCGGCTTGGCCAGCTTGGGGTCCGCAGGCGCGCCATTCGGCACGGGTGCCGCGGTGGCAATGGTCGCCGCCTTCACTGTGGCCTTGGGCGCGGGGGCTGGGGTTTTGGTCGTCGTCGGTTTCTTCGTTTGCTTAACAGGCTTCATTTTCGGTTCCAGGTTCAGTTGCAGTTGTTTAATGCTCAGATTGGGCAGCTCGCACCACCCCAATTACCCGTGGCTGCACAGGTTCAAGTCGCTGGACGCAAAAGCAAGCGACGTTCCATTTCAGTTCGGTGACTTTTCCGAGGCAATCGAGAAGGCCGCACCGAAGCTGTGGATTCCAGCGGAAGTTACAATGCGCTAACCCGCTTTCCGCGTCAAGCTCACACCCAAACGAAGCAAGCATTGAACCGCCGCCGGCGACATCGCCTCGGCATAAACTCGCAGCACCGGCTCGGTGCCGGAACCGCGCCACATCAGCCAAGAGCCATCAGCTGCAACGACTTTGACGCCATCAAAAGTCTTGAGGGCGGCAACCGGTGAGCGCAGCAACTTGTTCGGCGGATGCCGGTGCAAAAAATCCATGAGGCCCGCCCGCCGCTCGAGCGGGTAGTGCAGGTCAACCCGATCGTAACAATGCGGCCCGTACTCGCGTGCAAGTCGTGCCACGAGCTTTCGAATGCTGGTCTGCTCCATCGCCAGCAACTCCAGGAGCAGCAAGCCAGCGGCAATACCGTCGCGTTCCGGCATCAGTTCAGGGAAGCCGATGCCGCCGCTCTCCTCGCCACCTAGCAGCACGTCGCCCTTCAGCATCTCGGCACAAATGTATTTGAAACCAACGCCCGTCTCGGTCAACGGTAGTCCGTGCGCCGCGCACATCTTGTCGAGCATCGAGGTCGTGGTAAGCGCCTTCACCACACGCCCGCGGCCCCGCCGGTTCAAAATGAAATGATGGAGCAACAGGCAGATGATTTGGTGCGTGGACAGATAACCTCCGCGTCCGTCCATGCCGCCCACGCGGTCGGCGTCGCCATCAGTTACGAGGCAGAAATCATGCGGATGGCGGCGCAGAAAAACCTGGCTGTGGCGATAGTTTGTTTCAATCGGCTCGGGGTTGATGCCGCCGAAAAGCGGATCGTGTTGCCCGTTCAAGGTCGTGACCGTGCAACTCGTGCCGGCCAGCAATTGTTCAAAACAACCGGCACCCACGCCAAACAACGCCTCGTGCGCAAACTTGAGTTTTGAGCGGGCGATGAGTTTGAAATCCACCAGCCGCTTCAACGCGGCGTAGTGATTCGCCCGCACATCCTGCAACTGGATGCGTCTCGCCTTGATGCCCGCCGCCAGTGGCAGCGTCTTGACCGGCGAACGGTCAATGAATCCCTCTATTGCGCTGCACGTGGCCGGATCGCTCGGCCCGCCGTAATGCGACTTGAGTTTGAAACCATTAAAGACCGGTGGATTGTGGCTGGCGGTGATCATTACGCCGCCGATGGCGTGCCGACGCTTCACCGCGTACGAAACGGACGGCGTGGGTGTGGCCACGGGCGTCAGCACGACGGAGAAATCATTCCCGGCGAACACCTCCGCCGTGCGCTGCGCAAATTCCGTCGAGAGAAATCGGCGGTCGTAACCGATGATGACTTTGCGCCCGGTATCGGGCACGGGGTTCGCCGCCCAGTAATCTGCCGTCGCCTGCGCGACGCGGGCGACGTTGGCGAACGTGAAGTCTTCCGCCATCACCGCGCGCCAGCCATCCGTGCCAAATTTGATCGTGCCCATGGCGGGGAGTCTTTAAGCCGGTGTCACAATCTGCCGCATCTTGCGCACTGCGGCTTTGAGGCTGTGTTGTTTGAAGAGCGTGGTGCCGCTCACAAACACGTCCGCTCCAGCGTGCGCGCAATCCTGGACCGTTTTGAAATTCACTCCGCCGTCCACGCCAATGTGGAAATCCAGCCCACGGTCGCGCCGCCACGCCGCCGCCTGCTGGATTTTTGGCAGGGTCTCGAAGATGAATTCCTGGCCGCCAAATCCGGGATTCACCGTCATTACCAGCAGATGATCAATCTGGTCGAGATATGGCTG
>Ga0137425_1000368_pt1 | contig 11803 bp, 7 predicted proteins | sample EasRivERMZT640_2_FD_102318 | JGI IMG/M metagenome (GOLD analysis project Ga0137425, IMG submission 102318) | Soil microbial communities from meander-bound floodplain in the East River, Colorado, USA - East River MetaG ERMZT640_2 | ecosystem: Environmental > Terrestrial > Soil > Floodplain ...
GGGACCGCGAAACTCACAGTCGGTGCGGTAGTGTCGGGGGTCGCACCTGTTGTAAAACTCCAGCTGAAGTTACTTGTCAGCGCATTGCCGGCCAGGTCCTTGGCCCCGGTCGTAATCGTGGCCTTATAGGTGGTGCTGGGTGCGAGAGTGCTTGTGGGATTAAAGGTTGCAGTTACCCCGGCGTAGCTCACTGTGCCGGTCACAGGCGTTGCTCCCTGCACCAAGGTGAAGGTTGTGTTGCTGATTGTCAAAGGATCCATCGCCTCACTGAAGATGGCGGCGATGCTTTGGTTAATGGCCACACCGGTGGCCGCATTGGCGGGGACGGTGGCACTGACAGTGGGCCGGGTTGTGCCCGGGGTCGCACGAGTGGTAAAGCTCCAGACGAAGTTCGCGGCCATCGCATTGCCGGCCAGGTCCTTGACCCCGGGCTTAATCCGGGCAGTATATGTGGTGTTGGGAGCGAGATCGTGTGCTGGTGTAAAGGTCGCAGTGACGCCGGCGTACCTGACCGTGCCTGCCACAGCCCTTGTTCCGTTCTTCAAGGTGAAGTTGACAGTGCTGATCTTTTCGGGGTTCATCGCTTCGCTGAAGGTGGCGTTGATGCTCGTGTTGATCGCCACCCCGGTCGCCCCATCGGCCGGATCGGTGGAACTCACGGTCGGCCGTGTCCTGTCCCGGGTCGCACCGTAGGTGGGGGCTATCGCCAAGACGAGGACAAGGGCGAGCCCGAGACCGTGCCACAGGCTGGCTCCCAGGCGTCCCCTAGGTATCAGTCGGCGGAGCGCCAGGTCCGCGACTCTCCGTTTGGTCCGTGCACCGGTGAGTGGTGTAGCGTTCTCGACGAGTATGTCGGCGCCGTCCTTGACGGTGAAGCGGGGGCCCGTGAGATTCATGACGATTCTCCCTTCCTCGTTGCTGGTGGTCTGATGCCGGCTAGCCTAATGAGGGGGTAGGCCCATTTCTATGGGGTAAAACCCTACCAAGGGACCTCTTCTCGCGTCTTCGGGAGAATCATCCGTTGCCCCGCCGCGGATGGTCACCGGTTTCCGCTGCTTCCCTCGGATTCCGACTCCCAACCGCCAATTCTCGAACCCTGGAAACGGCCAGAATGACCCGCATGATTTCGGTGGACCACTACACCAGTATGAGAAGTCCTCCGAAACGCCGCCGTGGCCTGACTTGCCGATGAGCCAATTCTTAGGCTGGAAAAGATGGTGGGCCGACATGACCAGGAAATGTCGGGCAATTTTTCAAATGACTGTTGCATCTGCGATCTTCGCGGAGGTATAAAGGCTAAAACATCATTGTCACGGAGCCGACCCACCATTGACCGGCTGTGCGGCAGGGGGTTGTAGGCAATCGTCTGTGAGTGGATGGTGCTCGACAACCCCGAGGCCGCGATTCTGAGGCCAATGCACGAACTCCATTAAGTACGATCCCGACGGGAATGAGCTGTGGAGCCACCAGTTCGGGACCAGTTTCCGCGACGACGAGGCGTTCGGTATCAGTGCCAACGCCACAGGCGTGTTCGTCACCGGGTGGACCGACGGTACATTGCCTGGTCAGACAAGCGCGGGCTTGGCTGACGCATTCGTCCGCAAGTACGACCTTGACGGGAACGAGTTATGGACTCGTCAGTTCGGCACGCCGGGCTATGATATGGCACACGACGTCGAAGCGTCGGGCCCCTACGTCGCCGGGCGGACCGACGGTGCCGTAAGCCGCTCCCCTCACCCCCGGAGGCGCGAATTCCATCCGAATCGAGCGTTGTGCCCATCAATTTCAGCGGACAGAAGCGGTTCGGTGGACTGCTTCAGGGTTAATGGTCTTGGGGGAGTCCACGCAGGGCATTTTCGCCCCATTAGGGCGTGGAATTCAGCCTAGAGTAGGCTGCGGCGACCTGGGCCGTGTCGTACATACAGAGAAAGCTCTGGATCTTGCCCTCGCGTACGACGAACGTCTCGACCAGGCGCGTCCGCCATTCGCGCCCGGTCGCTTTGCAGCGGCAGTGTTCATGGCCGAGGACGGTCACGAAGTCCCCGTCCACGTGGAATTCTTCCGGACTGAACTCGATGACCTCGCAGGTGCCGCTGAACTTCTGGAGCGCCTCCCCCATCCCCCGTGCTCCCCTGTATTTGCCGGCGTACGGGATGTCCTTGGAACCCAGGAACTCAACCTCGCAGTCGCTCCCAAAATTGGCGAGGAGACCCTGGATATCACCCCTACGGAGGCAATCGTAAGTGGTGCGGACGACGTCAACGCTGTTACTCATGGCAAACCTCCTTTTCAAGGTAGGTACGATCGTTTCGTGCCACCACCCCCTATATACGATCGCGGACCGAAGGCTCGCTTCGGCGAAATCACCCATTTCCGTGCGTTTCTTCGGATGGGTAATTCCCGCCAGGACGGCAGGCGATTAGAAGAGCTTGTGGTCGTAGGCGTAGGCGGTGGCGGCCGCGCGCGAGGGAACGTCGAGCTTGGTGAGGATGTTGCTCACGTGCCGGTCGATGGTCCGCTCGCTTACCTTCAATTCGCGCGCGATGCTCTTGTTGGTCTTACCGGCTGCGATGAGCCTGAGCACCTGGAGCTCGCGGGACGTGAGCAAGGATCGCGGGTTGGCTGTCTGGCCCCATGCGATTGCATCGAGATGGACGAGATCGGGTGTGGCCTTGAGCCGCTGGAAGTCCGCTCTGGCGGCACCAAACTCGAGCTCTGCGGCCTCGGCGTCGCCCAGCGACCGGCACACTACGCCGAGGAGCACGCGCACGCGAGCGGCGGCGTAGGGGACCCCGAGCTGCTGCCACCTTTCGAGCGCGCCACGTAGACGGACGAGCGCCGTCCGAGTATCGCCGTTGGCCATCTCGACGGCACCGCGGGCATTCGCCGCGAGCGCGTGCAGGACGTCCATGTCGATCTTCTCCGCGAGCTCCTCCAATTCGGCACACGCGATCCGAGCCTCCTCGAGGGCGGCTCCGGAAAGCATGATTTCGATGTAGGCGGGCAAAAGGTTAGTACGCTCGAATGGGTCGGTCGTCGCCGTCACGACGCGGCGAATTGAGGCGCAGGCTGCGTCCAACCGTCCCTGGGTCATGAGGAGCAGCGCCAGCCCGGGCTGTGGTTCGTATCCCATCCGACTTGCCTGGCGGTACGCTTCTTCGGCGGCGGGAACGTGTCCTCGCAACCTGTGAATCTCACCCTGCACGTAGAATGCCGCGGCTGGCGGTCGCTGATCGCTTCGCGCGCGACGTTCACACGCGCGAATGGCTTCGAACAGGGCGTCCGGCCAGGCTCCTTCGAAGAGCAGAATTTCGGCACGGTGAAGCAGACAAGTACCCGTGAACGCCAGCATGTCCGGCTGCTGCTCGCACCACTTGGAGAGCGCGAGAGTCCACTCGCGAGCGCGGCTCAGCGCACACACCTTTTGGCAGGCCTCGATCACGCTGCAATAGATCAAACCCGTGAAGATGGGCGATAGCTCTCCGGTCATTGCCGCAAGCATTCCTTCGTCGAGCAGCGCGAGGCCGGCATGGACGCTTCCTTGGTTGAGGAGAGCACGTCCCTGCAGGTGACGCGCGCAGGCGACCAGGTCAGAATCGCCAAACCGCTGTCCAATGGCGGCGGCCCGGCTCGCGACGGCGTGGGCGGCTAGACCGTCGCGTTCGCCGAGATGCTGCTCGGCGACCGGCAGCAGCAAGTACCCTTGCTCCACGCAGTCGCGTGATTCGATCAGTCGTCCTGCGCGCGAGAGCCATCCGGTCGCGATCCCCTTCTCGCCGCGGAACAGGCCCGTGAGGCCCAACCAGAAGGCTGCGCGTGCCGCTCGCTCCGGGTCGCCGGCGGACACCTTCAGATGGTGCACCCGCTCCAGGATCCTGCGGAAGTCGTCGTCACGACCCGTCAGATAGGCGCACGTCCCCATTCGCTCGAGGTCGTCGCTATCGAGCGGGCGCGCTTGATCCGCGAGCGAGAGTGCCTGGTAGGCGTCGGCCCACGCGCGACGGTGGTACGCTGCACGACCTTGTTCCAGCGTGTCGAGCGTGGCGCGATCTCCCTTCACGATCCGGTCCGATCTCGAGCGTCGTCGTCGGAGAGACTATAGCCTGTACTGGTCCTCGGGTCGGGCTCCCACCTGGAAAGCCAACGCTAATATAAAGGATATGCTGTTTCCCACCTCTTCAGCCTAGCGCATTTCCGGGAGACGGCCCCATGCCCCCAATTGCCTTGTCGGCATCCCTTCCACTTCCCCGAGGCTGGCCCCGGTGCGTCCGCTCGGCGGTCGTCCAGGTCATCTCCCTTGCCAGGACCTCCTTGGCACTGACCCAGGGTTGGGCTTCGGAGAGCCTGAACCCGGAGCTTCGACAGCGGGCTGAAGAGGACAGGCTTCAGCACGAGATCCAGATCCTTCGTGAGGAGATTCGCATCAAGGATGCTCGTATGGAGCAGATCGAAGCCCATCGACGGCCCCATTATCCACCCACTCACCGGTTGGCGATCCTCGAACTTCGCGCCGCACGGGGTTGGACTCTCGCCCAGACCGCTCGTATTTTCCTGTTGAGCCCGCTCACCGTCGCCTCCTGGGTGGGGCGTCTCGATGAGCAAGGCCCTGATGCGCTCGTCCGTTTGCCCGAACCGGTGAACAAGTTTCCTGACTTCGTCGCCTACTTCGTGAGGCGTCTTAGAGTTCTCTGTCCTGGAGAGTGGCCTGCTCACCTCATCTCCGACCGGGGCACGCAGTTCACCGAGAAGGGATTCAGGCGGTGGTGTCGCCGCCACGGGATTCGTCATCGTTTTGGGGCGCTGGGGAAGTATGGAAGCCTGGCGGTGATTGAGCGTGGGATTCGAACTATCAAGAACGAATGCACGCGACGACTCAGCGTTGTCCCGTACCGTCTCGCGGCACTCGAACGGGAGGTGGCGCTCTACTGCTCCTGGTACAATGGCCTTCGGCCACATTCGTGGCTAAGAGGCGCTACCCCAGACGAGATTTACCACCGACGCCGCCCGGCCATTCGGGCCCCTCGCTTTGATCCCCGCAGTCGATGGCCTCGTCGCTCCCGATGTGCAGCTCCCCAGACTCTCATTCGAGGTCGGCCCGGAGTCAGGCTCAATCTGTCGGTTCAATTCCTCGCTGAGCGGAGACATCTACCGATCGTCACGCTCCAGCGCGTTGCGTAGAGCCTGTCGCCTCGCGTTCATTTCTTGGTGACCGGGCTACCCGTCTGTTCGTTTCCACTCGACTCCCAGTGAGGCGGCAGGCCCGGAGCCCTCCGTCGATCACGAAATCACCGCTCCTCTCGAATTTCTCCTTCCGACCGTTCACTTCCGAGTCGCAAAACAGGCCAAAATGGCCGCATGATTTCGCTGGACCACTACAGCAGAATATACCTGTCCCCATCTCCGGGCTGCAAGCGTCAGACTTCATGAACGTGCGTAACATCCGAACGCTTCTTGAAGCCTTCGCATTCTCCACCTGGACTGGAGAGAGTTCGAGAGCGTCACGACTCGGGACCGCGCGGAGTCCCTCCCCGGCAGGGCGCTCACCGCGCTGCGGCGATCCCCATCCGATCTGAGGGAGGACGGCACAAGCCGCGACTTTCCTAGGAGATGTCTCTGAGACCCGCCGGCGGGCCGCTGTTAACCAGAGACCCGCCGGTTCGTGGGAGGGATATGTTTGGCTCCCCAAGTAGATCAGTACTTCGAACTTTTCGGGGTTCGTACTATCGATCCACTTGGACCCCCAAACAGATCAGAAGTACGAGCTCCACAACTTCTGGGATTGCCACCCTGCCGGGATGACCTTTGCTGGGGCAGGAATTTCACCTGCTGTCAACGAACATTTTCACAGCGCACGTGGACCAGTACAGCTCGTCGTGAGAAATCCCCGCAGTCTAGAGACATCTCAGAAATGGCTCACCTGGACACTGGAAACAACAGGGATCGCAAGAAACCCGGGTGCATCCTGGAGCCAAGCTTTTCGGACAACTCTTGCAAGGATTCCCACCTGCAGCTGCCTGGTAGTATTGGGCCTGAGAGCAAGTCTCGCTATCGCCAAAGTTCATCTCATGAGAAACCAGCCCGGCAGCCTGCAGCATCGGGAACCCAGAAGCCGTTGGTGTCTCGTAACTCGACCCTATGGTGGACCCGGCACCGGGCGCCAGGAGCAATCCCAACACCACCGTCACGACCAGCAGCATTGATCTGCGAATCCCTTTCATCTTGCATCCTCCTTCCACCAGAACATTTGTAATGTGACACCTTCGAGTTGGATGGCCCTTCCGATCCCTGCCCGGAGCCACTCCGCTCCGGGGCTCTGGGCGATTCGGGTTTCCTTCTCCTAGATTCGCCAGCGGCGGCCGGCGCACGGCCTTCCTGTCCCAGCCAGGGCCAGGAGCCGGCAGCGAGCCACACCCTGCCTCTCTAAGCAGGTCCCAAGGGTTTGTCAGGTCAGCGGGTTGCGCTGAAGGCGGCGCAACTGCAGGATCGACAGCAGGAGTTGATCTGTACGCAGGCTCCAAGCCCCTTTCCGCCGCAGAAGCTGTCGCAGTCTCGATCCCGCCAGCATCGGTTGGGACAGGGAGAGCAGGCGATCTCCTCCATGGGAGGCGTGGAATCGACGATGGCACAGGCGATGGAGTCGGCGCTGGGAGATCCGTATTCGCTCAGGACCGCTGGTGCTTGCGGCGCAAGCTCGGTGTCGGTTGGGAGCGCACCGGGACCCGTGTGAGCGGCGACCAGAATGAAGAGGCTCATGAGCAAAAGAGCGTAACGATTTCGAGTTGGAAACATGGCTGTTCCCTCCTAAGGTGTGGATTTATCGAAACCTCGCGTGCTGCCCCAACACCAGTAGCTTCTATACGCCCATGCCGAGGCAGGAGTCAATACGGAATTCACCCGATCCATACCGAAAATTCCATCCGCCCGCTGCTTGCTTGACGTGGTGGTCCGCCGATTTTTATGGGTAGGATTTCTTCCCCCAAAGCCGAGCCTGAAATGCCCCCAATTGCTCTGTCCCATTCCCTTCCCTTGCCTCGAGGCTTGCGCCTCCTCGACCGCTGGGATAACTCCCCGGCCGGGACGTGGTGTAGGCCGTAGAACACCGCCGCCGCAACGGCGAACCAGAACCAGGACACCATCTCATCCCTCCTAGGCTAGTGCCTCAGGAACCAACGCCGATCACACACTTTTCGATGCGTCGCCAGCCGGGCGAGCCGCAGGCGCGCCCCAGCGAGAGAAAAGTACGGGCACTAGAACGAGGTTGAGAAACATCGAGCTGAGGAGACCTCCCAGGATCACCTCGGCCATCGGGCTCTGGATTTCATTTCCCGGCTCGTCTCCCGCCAGCACGAGGGGGATGAGTGCGAGGCCCGCCGTCAGCGCGGTCATCAGAACGGGCGCGAGCCGTTCTCGTGATCCGCGGTACACAGCTTCCGAGAGCGGCAGGCCCTCGTCCCGCATCAGATGCCCGTAGTGGCTGACGAGGAGCACGCCGTTCCGGGTGGCGATTCCGAAGAGAGTGATGAAGCCGACGAGCGACGCGACGCTAAGGCCCTGCCCTCCCAAGGCGACCGCGACGATCCCGCCCATGAGGGCGAGCGGAAGGTTGACCAGGACGATCATCGTGTGCCGGTGGCTCCGAAACGCGAGGAACAGGAGCGTGTACATGGCGAAAAGGAGGCCAGCGGCCATGAAACCGAGGTTCTGCACACTGCGGGCGGCCTCCTCAAACTGCCCGCTGAAGACGATCCGGTAGCCCTCAGGGAGAGTGAGTCCCGCCGCCAGGGCGGCGCGCGCCCGCTCGACAACGCCTGTGAGATCGCTTCCGGCGACGTTGGCCGTCAGCATGGCGACGCGCTGCACGCTTTCGCGCCGGACGAGTCCTGGGCCCAGATCGAAGCGCACGTGGGCCACATCGCCGAGGCGAATCAGGTGACCCTCCGGCGTGGTGACGGGAAGGGCCTCCATCTGGTCACGCCGGGATCTCAGCCGTTCCGGGTAGCGCACCACGATGCGAGAGCTGAGGCCCCCCTCGACCAGCTCGCCGGCCGGTGTTCCCTGGAACAGCGCCTCGACGGACCGCGCCAGATCGGCGGGTGCCATTCCCTGGCGGGCGAGAGCCTCCCGGTCGAAGTCGATAAGGAGCTGCGAGACGGAGGCCTGTTCCTGGTTCGACAGATCCACGAGGCCGGGCACTCCGTGCAGCACGCGCTCGGCGCTCGCGGCGAGACCGCGCAGGACCGCCAGATCGGGACCGAAGATCTTGACCGCGAGATTCGTCTTGCTGCCCGAGATCATGTGGTCGATCCGGTGGCTGATCGGCTGACCAAAGCTGACGGACACGCCCGGGATGGTAGCGACCGCCCGTCGCATCGCCGACAGCAGCTCGGCCTTCGCTCGTCCTGGGCGGAGAACAACTTCCATCTCGGAGGCATTCACGCCCTGGACGTGCTCGTCCTTTTCAGCGCGCCCCGTACGCCGGCTGGTGGAGACTACCTCGGGGAACTTGAGCAGCGTCTCTTCAACTTCCCGACCCAGCGCATCCGCTTCGACCAGAGGTGTGCCCAGCGGACTCACGATGGAGAGAGTCAAGCTCCCCTCATTGAAGGGCGGCAGGAACGAGCGGCCGAGGAAAGGTACGATCGCCAGGCTCGCGAGGAGAGCGACCACCGCAGCCGTGATGACCAGGCCCTGGCGATTCAGGCATCTGACAAGTGTCCAATCGTAGGCACGCTTCCATTGACGCAGAAGCCAGGGTTCGGGAGCGTCGAGCAGCTTGCCGCGCGGGAGGAGCAGCAGGCAGAGGACGGGCGTGACGGTCAGAGCGACCGCCAGCGACCCTGCGAGAGAAGCCAGATAAGCGACGCCCAGGGGCCGCAGTAGGCGCCCCTCGATCCCCGGCAGGACCAGAAGCGGCAGGAAGACGATGGCGATGACCAGGGTGGCATACAGGATCGCGCCGCGCACTTCGGACGATGCGCGGAATACGACCTCGAGCGCCGGCCTCCGCTCCGGCGCGGGCCTCTGGCGATTCTCGCGGAGGCGCCGGAAAACGTTTTCGACGTCGATGATGGCGTCATCCACCAAAGCTCCGATCGCGATCGTGAATCCGCCGAGGGTCATGGTGTTGAGCGTTCCCCCGAACAACCAAATCACGATCACGCCCACCGTGAGGGAAATGGGAATAGCGGTGGCGGAAATCAGGGTTCCTCGTAGATTCCCGAGGAAAAGGAATAGCACCACGAGCACCAGGATGGCCCCGTCGCGTAGCGCCGTCGAGACGTTGTGGATCGCGATCGTGATGAAGTCCGCCTGCCGGAAGTTCTCCCTTTCGATGACCACGCCGTGCGGCAGACTTTTTTGGAGCTCGTCGAGCACGCCGTCGATCCTTCGGGTCAGCTCCAGCGTGTTGGCGCCCGGTTGCTTCTGGATGCTGAGGACTACAGCAGACCTCGCGCGGTAGGAGGCGGTGCCGCGGGCGGGTTCGGGGCCTTCGTGCACGGCGGCTACCTGCCCCAGTCTCAGCGGAATGCCGTCGTGAACGCGCAGAACGGTGGCGGCGAGATCGTCCGCCGAGCGGGCGCGGCCGAGACCCCGGACGAGGTACTCTTCACCGGCGTCGACGTGGAAGCCCGCCGCGGGCACCGAGCTCGCCCGAAGGAGAGACTCCACGATGCCCTCCACGGAGAGTGCCGCTTGCGCGACGGCGGCCGGATCCAGCTCGACGACGTATTCGCGAATTTCTCCCCCGATCGGGACCACCTGTGAGATTCCGGGCTGGGCCAGAAGACTCCTGCGGATTGACGTTTCGGCGAGGCGGCGCAATTCCATTGGCGGCACGCTTGTCGAGGTAAGAGCGATGAACGTGATCTCGCCCATGATCGAGCTGATCGGTCCGAGTGCCGGACGGTCGACACCGGCCGGCAGTGTGATGGTCTGGAGACGCTCGGCCACCACTTGGCGCGCGCGATAGATTTCCTCGCTCCACTCGAACTCGACCCACACGACCGCGATGCCGGGACCGGACACCGACCGGATCCGACGCACTCCGGGTGATCCGTTCAAGGCCGACTCCACGGGGAATGTCACCAACAACTCGACTTCCTCCGGGGCGAGACCTTTGGCCTCGGTGATGACCGTGACCGTCGGCGCGGAGAGGTCCGGGAAGACATCTACCGGCAGCCGGAAAGCGAGCAGCAATCCTGCCGCCAGAAATACCGCAGAGGTCACCACGACCGCCCAGCGGTGGCGTAATGAAGCCTGAATGATGCGGTTCAGCATGCCCAGCTCAATGGACGTGCCCTTCGGGAGCCCCCGAGGACAGAAGCGCGCTGCGTCGGACGGCGCCGCCACCCAGCGTGACCAGCCTTTCGCCGGGTGTGAGGCCTTCGATGAGGACCTGCTCCCCCTGTCGCGCGAGCACGTGTACCTCCTTGCGGGCGAAGCTCTCACCCTCGATCTGGACGTAGGCGACGACGACCCCCGAATCGTCGACCAGCGCGGAGGCCGGGACGACGATTCCGCGCCTTTCCCCCGGCAGGAGCAACTCGGCCTCGACACCCGTGCCAATCGGCAGGTCGGACACACTGCGATCGATCTCCACGATGAGATCGATCGACGCGGTGCGAACATTCACCTCGGGCGATTGCGAGATGATGCGCAGATCCTTCGGCCCGAACTGGATGCTCTCCGGCGAGCCCGGCCGCCGGATGAGCAAACCCGAGGGACGACCCTTGACCCGCGCTGCGTCATCCGGCCGGAGCGCCAGAATGATCCACACCGGGCTGGCCTTCACCAATCGCACCAGCGGCGCGCCGGCACTAATGGTCTGACCAGGCGAGACTGACACCTCGGCCACTCGGCCTGTCCACGGGGCGACAACGGAAGCGCCGGGGGACGCGCCGAAACGACCGCCGGCCGCCTCGACCCCTTCCCGCGCCGATCGCAGTCGGGCTTCGAGACCAGCGAGCGTCGCCCGGGCGCGTTCGAGCTCGGCAACGCTCGTCGCCTCGACACGGAGAAGTTCGGTCAGCCGCTCGACCCGCCGCTGGGCGGCCTCGACTTCGGCCCCAAGGGAAGTGGCGTCAGCCTGCAGGTCGGGAAGACTGCGCCCTCCGATTCTGGGTAGGAGGCGGAGCATGGTGTTGCCCTTCGCCACGACTAGCCCCGTGTAAGGCCAGGGGCTCGGGGCGACGGTGGAGTCGAAGGTCGCGGTAAGAGTCACCTCGCCTCCCGCAGGCGGTATGACCCGCGCCGGACCGGAGACGCTCTCGCCGAGCGTTCCTTGCGTGACGGGTGCAGTGGCAAAGATCGTGCGCCACTGCTGTTCCTTGAGAAAAGACATGGCGTTGGCGCCCCCCGTCACCCCCCGGTCCCCGTCGACACCCCCGGGCGACGCTGCGGTGCCGACGCGGACGCGGCCGCCGGCGAGTTCCTCGTCACCCGCTGCCCCATCGATCTGGAAAAACATCTCGAAAGTCCCTTCTGTCGTCGGCTCGAGTTTGACCGGAAAGATCCCCTCCCGCTTCGGGCCAACCTGGCGAAAGACCAAATCCGGTCCCGACCCTCGAAGGACGACGGTGACTGAACCGGCTCTGAGCGGAGCAAAACCCTCCAAGACCGTTACGTGTGCGTTGCAGGTCGCCGATCTACCGGCGACCAGAGGCTCGGTTTCGGCAAACACCTCGTATCGCTCTCCCCAGGAGGTGACGGACCAGCTCTCGCCGGAGTTCGGGGCGGGGCCATCGGGTGCTTTCCCTCGGCATCCGAAAATGACGAACAGGACAAGCGCAATCAGCGCGAGCGA
>Ga0137425_1000369_pt1 | contig 11787 bp, 14 predicted proteins | sample EasRivERMZT640_2_FD_102318 | JGI IMG/M metagenome (GOLD analysis project Ga0137425, IMG submission 102318) | Soil microbial communities from meander-bound floodplain in the East River, Colorado, USA - East River MetaG ERMZT640_2 | ecosystem: Environmental > Terrestrial > Soil > Floodplain ...
ACGTCGCCCGGCTCCGCTATGCCCAGTTCCATGTGCGCTCAGCGTACAGGCTTCGACTCGTCCGAAAGCGACCTGAGGTGCGCGATAAGCGCGGCCCGCAGCTCCGGCTCGGCGATACCGCGGAATTCCATCTGGGTGCCCGGCACGAACGATCGCGGATTCGCGATGTAGCTGTTGAGTTCCTCGTAGGTCCAGCGGCCGCCCAGGGTTCGCAACGACGCCGAGTACTCGAAGCCGGGCACGCTCGCCTTCGGCCGGCCGACGATACCCCAGAGCGGCGGACCCTGCTTGGCCAGCCCGGGCTGCTTGGTCAGCTGATGGCAGACGGCGCATGCAACTGCCGTGAGCCGGCCTGCGGCAGGGTCGGCCGACGAGATCAGCGCGTCCACGGGCTCGGCGCGAATCGGGCGCGCTCCAAAGGATCTCAGCAGTCCCGCAGCCGCCGTCTGGCCGCGCCTGAGGGCGGTGTGCAGCGGCGGACCGACGCCGTCGTCGGGCAAGTTGGGATCGACGCCGGCCTCGAGCAGTGCGCGCACGACATCGAGATGTCCATACCGGATCGCCGCGTGGATCGGCGTGCCGGTCGAACCGAAAGGGCCGGACACCTGGCGCTGCGGATTGGCGCCGGCCGACAGGAGTCGCACGACGACTGCAGCGTGGCCTTCGCCGGCGGCGAGATAAAGGGGCGTAGCGCCTCCGCCGTCCGTCGAGTCCACCGGGGCGCCAGCGGCAAGGAGCCTCTCGACGGCCGCAAGATCTCCGCGCCGCGCCGCATCGCGAAGCTCAGCCGCGGAAGCTTCCCACGCAACCAGAAGCACCAGCACGAACCGGCAAGCCGAGCCCATCGCGAAAAGATACTCGCATGCGCCTCGGTCGTGCGGGCGCTACACGTTGAAGCGGAAGTGCATGACGTCGCCGTCGCGCACCACGTAGTCCTTGCCTTCCAGCCGGAGCTTGCCGGCTTCCTTGGCGCCCAGCTCGCCGCCGCAGGCGACGAAATCGTCGTAGGCGGCGACCTCGGCGCGGATGAAGCCGCGCTCGAAATCGGTGTGGATCACGCCCGCCGCCTGCGGCGCGGTCGCGCCCTGCGGCACGGTCCACGCACGCACTTCCTTCTCGCCGGCGGTGAAGTAGGTCTGCAGGCCGAGCAGCATGTAGGCGGCGCGCGCAAGACGGTTCAGCCCCGGCTCAGTCAGGCCTGCGTCTGCAAGGAACACTTTCTTGTCCTCGTCGCTCATGTCCGCGATCTGCGCTTCCAACGACGCGCAGATCGCCACCACCGGTGCGCCCTCCTTCTTCGCGTAGGCATCTACTTTCGCAAGGAGCGGATTGTCCTTGAAGCCGTTCTCGGCGACGTTGGCGACGTACAGGGTCGGCTTCATGGTGAGGAGAAAGAGGGGTTTCAGCACCACCAGCTCCTCCTTCGACCAGTCCACGGAGCGCGCCGGACGCCCCTCGTCGAGCGCCTTCTCGGCCTTCTCCAGCACAGCCACCAGGCGCTGCGCTTCCTTGTCGCCGCCCGTCTTCGCCAGCTTGGCGTTCTTCGACAGCTGCCTGCTCACCGTTTCCAGGTCGGCGAGCGCGAGCTCGGTGTTGATGGTCTCGATGTCGGAAACCGGGTCGATCCTGTTGGCCACGTGGATCACGTTCGGATCCTCGAAGCAGCGCACCACGTGCGCGATGGCGTCGGTCTCGCGGATGTTGGCGAGGAACTTGTTGCCCAGGCCCTCTCCCTTGGACGCGCCCGCCACCAGGCCCGCGATGTCCACGAACTCGACCACCGCGGGAATCACCTTCTGCGGCTTGGCGATGTCGGCGAGCTTGCCCAGGCGCGGATCGGGCACCTCTACGATGCCGACGTTCGGCTCGATGGTGCAGAAGGGATAGTTCTCGGCCGCGATCTGCGCCTTGGTGAGCGCATTGAAGAGCGTGGACTTGCCGACGTTCGGCAGTCCCACGATGCCGCACTTCACGCTCATTTCTTGCTGCCGGTGAGACCCTTGAAGAAGCCTTTCAGGCCGCCTTCAGGCTTCGCTGCCGCTTTCGGCTCCGGTTTGGGCGCAGGAGCACTTTCCGCCTTCTTCGGCTCGGGCTTCTTCTCTTCCGGCTTTTTCACTTCCGCCACCTTCGCGACAACGGGCTTGTCCTGGCCGTGCAGCTTGTTCATCGCGCCCTGCGCATCGCCCTCGAGCATCTGCGGCAGCACTTCCAGCGCGCGCGCGATCGAGCCCTCGATCGCCTCGCGCTCCTCCGCCGGGGGCTTCTCCAGGACGTAGTCGGCGCCATCCTTGCCCGCCGGACGGCCAACGCCCAGGCGCAACCGCAGTAGTCGTGCGAACCGAGGCGCTGCGAGATGTCGCGCAGTCCGTTGTGGCCGGAGATACCTCCGCCCTGCTTGATGCGCGCCGTGCCCGGCGGGAAATCGAGCTCGTCGTGCACCACCAGGATCTCCTCGGCGGGAATCTTGAAGAACCCGGCGAGCATCTGCACCGCGCGACCCGAGGCGTTCATGAAGGTCTGCGGCAGCACCAGCCACAAGCCGCCGTCCCTGGCGACCAGCGCCTGATAGTGGTTGTCCTTCTTGAGCGTCATGCCCCGGGCCAGGGCGAAGCGCTCCACCAGCCAGAACCCGGCGTTGTGCCGGGTGCGCTCGTACTCCTTGCCCGGGTTGCCCAGGCCGACGATGAGGCGGATCTTGGCCAGCGGCTACTTCTTGTCTTTTTTGTCGCCGCCCTTGTCGGCAGCCTTGTCCGCGCCCTTGGCCTTGTCGCCCGCGCCGGCGGGCGCCGCGCCCTCGGCCGCCTTGTCGGGGGTCGCCTGCGCCGTGGTCGGCACGTCGGCGGCGGCCGGAACTGCTTCTGCGGTGGCGGCTTCCTCCTCGACGATCAGCGCCGGCAGGATACAGGTGGCCACCACCGGGTCCTCGTCCTTGTGCAGCGTCGACTCGACGCCCTTGGGCAGGACCAGGTCGCGCGCGTGGATCGACTTGCCGACCGACAGGTTGATCAGGTCCACCTCGATGAACTCCGGCAGGTCTTCCGGCAGGCAGGTGATGTCCAGCTCGTTCAGCACGTGGCTCACCACGCCGGCCTGATCCTTCACGCCCGGCGACTTCTCGGCGTTGACGAAGTGCAGCGGCACCGCCATGTGGATTTTCTTGTCCTTGGAGACGCGCTGGAAGTCCACGTGCTGCACCTGCGCCTTGTACGGATGCATGTTGAAGGCGCGCAGCAGCACCTGCTCGGCGCCGCCTTCCAGCTTCAGCGTGAGGATGGAAGCGTGGAACTTCTCGTTGGTCAGGTTGCGGTAGAGCTCCTTGTGGTCGAGCTCGATGTTGACCGCGTCCCGGTCTCCGCCATAAACGATGCCCGGAACCTTTCCCGAGCGGCGCAGACGGCGGCTCGCACCCGTCCCTTGCACCTTGCGCTGGTTGGCGCTGATTTCGATTTTCATGCACTTCTCCTAAGCTTGCCGCCAGGCCTGCGACCAGGCACAGACGGGGTTGGTAAAAAAGTCACTCGATGAACAGCGAGCTCACCGAGTCCTCGTTGAAGATGCGCAGGATCGTCTCGGCGAGCAGCCCGGCGACCGAAAGCTGCCGGATCTTCTTGCACTTGAGCGCGTCCTCGCGCAACGGAATCGTGTCGGTGACCACCAGCTCGTCCAGATCGGACGCGGTGATACGCTCCACCGCCGCGCCCGAGAGCACCGGGTGCGTGCAGTAGGCCACCACCTTGGTGGCGCCTTCCTCCTTCAGCACCTGCGCCGCCTTCACCAGCGTGCCGGCAGTGTCCACCATGTCGTCCATGATCACGCAGGTGCGGCCCTTCACCTCGCCGATCACGTTCATCACTTCCGATACATTGGCGCGCGGCCGGCGCTTGTCGATGATCGCCAGGTCCGATTCCAGGCGCTTGGCGAGCGCGCGCGCCCGCACCACGCCGCCGACGTCCGGCGACACCACGATCAGGTTCTCGTAGCGCTGCTTCCACACGTCGCCGAGCAGCACCGGCGCCGCGTACACGTTGTCCACCGGCATGTCGAAGAAGCCCTGGATCTGGTCGGCGTGCAGGTCCATCGTCAGCACGCGCGCCACGCCCACCGAGGTGAGCATGTTGGCCACCACCTTGGCGCTGATCGCCACGCGCGCCGAGCGCGGGCGCCGGTCCTGGCGCGCGTAGCCGAAGTAGGGAATCGCGGCGGTGACGCGGGCGGCGGAGGAGCGCTTCAGCGCGTCCACCATCACCAGCAGCTCCATCAGGTTGTCGTTGGTCGGCGCGCAGGTCGACTGCAGCACGAACACGTCCTTGCCGCGCACGTTCTCCATGATCTCGATCATCACCTCGCCGTCGGAGAACTTGCCGACGACCGCGCGCCCGAGCGACAGGTTGAGGTGCTTCGCCACCTCCTGCGCGAGGCGCGGCGTGGCGTTGCCGGCGAACACCATCAGGCGCTCGAGCGCGGATGCCGGGGAGTTCGCGAGCCTGTTCACCGTGTCACGCCCCGAGCGCAGGAATGGCTGGGGAGGAAGGATTCGAACCCTCGAATGGCGGAATCAAAATCCGCTGCCTTAACCAACTTGGCGACTCCCCAATTGGATCAAACTCAACCTCTCAAAAATCGTGCAGCGGGTGCCGCTCCAGGCCCCGCGCGACGAACCCTTGCATCGTGCCGGGCACTTCGCCCAGCGCGGCACGCGCCTCTGCTTCCGTGGCGAATTCCGCGAACACGCATGCCCCCGAACCCGTCATGCGCGCTTGCGGCCGGCGCGCCCGCAGCCACTGCAGGTGCGCCGCGATCTCCGGGCTGCGCTGCAACGCGACGGCTTCGAGATCGTTTGCGCCAAGGCCGGAGAAAAAGGGCGGTAGTTTGAGCGGTTTCGTATTACGTGTCAATGCGTTATCGCTGAAAACGTCCTTCGTGGACAAGGCCACCGGCGGCACGAGCACGAGGTACCACGCCGGCGGCAGCAAGAGCGCGGTCAGCTGTTCGCCAATGCCTTCGCCCAGCGCATTCTCGCCGAAGACGAAGAAGGGTACGTCCGCCCCGAGCTGCTGGGCCAGCGCCTGCAGTTCGCCGCGCGCCAGGCCTGCGTTCCAGAGGCGGTTCAGCACGATCAGCGTGGTGGCCGCATCCGACGATCCGCCGCCCAGGCCGCCGCCGATCGGCAGGTTCTTCTCCAGCGCGAGGTCGGCCCCCAGCGACGTGCCGCAGCGCCGCTTGAGCAGCCTCGCGGCACGCACGCACAGGTCTTCCTCCGGTGCGACGCCGGGCAGCGGCTCGTGGCGCCGGATCTCACCGTCGCCACGCACGGCTACGCCGACACGGTCGCCGCGATCGATCAGGCGGAACACCGTCTGCAGCAGGTGGTAGCCGTCGGCGCGCCGGCCGAGCACGTGCAGGAACAGATTCAGTTTCCCCGGCGCCGGGAACCAGTTCATTTCCACTCGGAGATGGCGAGGCGCAGTTCCAGCCCCGGGTAGTTGAGCTTCAGCACCTTCGGGCGCGCGCCCTCGTAGCTCGTGTACTCGATGCGCCAGCCGTGCTGCTCGAGCGAGAGGAGCCGTCCGTCCAGCGCGTACTCCGCCTGCGCCGGCGCGTCCGCGGCGGGACGCGCGCGCACCCAGTCCGCCAGGCCCCGCAGCGGCAGGCGGAAACCGAGCACCTGCTCCGTCAGGGTTTCGGCGTCGGCGGCGGTATAGCGCTTGTCGTCCCCCGTCACCAGCGTCACGGCTTCGCCGTCGCGCGTGATGCGCGCCAGGCCCTGGCCGAACGGCGAGCTGAGCAGGACGTCGTCGCGCGCGGCGCGATGCCGCCAGGCGAGGGTGCCCGAGGACGCCTCGTCGCGGTAGCGCGCGGCGATGCGGCCCGTCAGCTCGAATTCGAAGGCCTCGGGCGCGGGCGGCAGCTCGGCGCAGGCGGCGGCGAGCAGCAGCATGGCAGCGGCTACGACGCGCGTCATCGGGTGCATGCCCGCCGCTCAGCGCCGCAGGCGCTTGACGGTCTTTTGCAGGGTTTCGTTGTCGGGATGATTCTTGAGCGATTCGTCCCAGATGCGCTCGGCCTCCGCGCGCTCGCCCATCACCCACAGCACTTCGCCCAGGTGCGCCCCGATCTCGCCGTCGGGGCGGCCGACGTAGGCGCGGCGCAACTGCGTCGCGGCGCCCTTGAGGTCGCCTTGGCGGTAGAGCACCCAGCCCAGGCTGTCGATGATGTAGTAGTCCTCCGGGGAAAGCTCCAGTGCGCGCTCGATGAGCTTCCTCGCCTCTGGCAGGCGCAGGTTGCGTTCGGCGAAGGAGTAGCCGAGCGCGTTGTGGGCGTGCGCGTGGTCGGGCTTGACCTGGATGAGCTTGCGCAGGTTGCCCTCCAGCACCTCGAAGCGCTCGAGCTTCTCGGCGGTGAGCGCGTGGTCGTAGAGGAGCTCGGGCTGCTCCGGCTGCGCCTCGAGCGCCTTGCCCAGCAGGTCGAAGGCCTCGCGGTTCTGGTGCGCTTCGCGCAGCAGCTGCGCTTCCGCGATGAGCAGCTGCACGCGCTGCTCGCCGGTGACATTGACCTTGTGCAGGAACTCGCGCGCCTCGGCGAGCTTGCCCTGCTTGGCGAGCACGCTCGCCATGCGCACGCGCGACGGCAGGAAATGCTCGCCGCTTTCGATGCTCTGGTACCAGTCGCTCGCGGCCTGCCAGTCCTTGTTCTCTTCCGCGATCTGGCCGAGCGTGAAGCGCACGCCGTGCGGGTCGCGGAAGCCCAGTTCGAGCAGGCGCTTCAGATTGGTCTCGGCCGTGGCGTAGTCCTTGAGCTGCGCCGCCAGCAACGCCACGGCGTACATCACGTCGGTATTGTCGGGATGCGCCGCGAGCAGCTTGGTGAATTCGGTCCGTGCCTCCGTCAGCTTGCGCTCGGACACCAGCAGGCGCGCGTAGGTGAGCCGCGCATCGCGCGCCTTGGGATACGCCTCGAGAAACGCCGCCAGGGACTTGCCGGCCGCCGCGGGCGACTTGCGCTGCAACACCTGCGCCTCGAAGATCGCCGCGGCTTCCCATCCCGGCTGCAGCTGCGCCGCGCGGCGCGCTTCGGCAAGTGCGCCGGCCTCGTCGTTCGCCGCGAGCGCCGCCTGCGCCAGCGCGAGCCGCGCCTGCGGCAGTTCCGGGTGCTGCGCGGCGAGGTTGCGCACGAGGCGCAGGTTGGCCTGCTTGTCGGGATTGGCGGCGAGCAGGCGCGACAGCTGCATGAAGCCGTTGGCCGCGGCGGCGCCGTCGATCGCCAGCAGCTTCACGAGGTAGGGCTCCGCCTCGTCCACCCGGCGCGTGCCGACCAGCAGCCCCGCGAGCGATTGCAGCGCCTGCAGCGATGCGGGGTCGGCCTCGTGCCAGACGCGCGCCGCCTCCAGCGCATACTGCGGCGTGCGCGCGAAGTTCGCGATCTCCACCGCGCGGCGCGCGATGCGCGGGTCCTTGGTGCGCCTGGCGAGCTCGGCATAGGTCTGCGCCGCGAGGCCGGGGCTGCCGCGCTGCAGGGCGATCTCGCCGAGCAGCATCTCGTAGAGGATGGGCTCGGTCAGCTCGAGCGGCGGCAGATTCGGCGGCGGCGCGCGCGGCTCGTGCGCAGCGGCCGGCGGCGCATCGTCGTCGTCATCGTCATCGGCATCGGTGGCTTGCGCGTGCACGGCGCCCGCGGCGAGCAACAAGGCGAGCAGCAGCGAAAGCAGTCGGATCAAGGCGAACATGGCGAGCCGAGTGTAGGTATATTTGGTGCCCTGCACAAGCAACCGAGCCCCGTGCCCGAACTGCCTGAAGTGGAAGTCACGCGCCGCGGCATCGCGCCGCAGGTCGCCGGCCGCACGATCTCCGCCGTGACGGTGCGCGAGCCGCGCCTGCGCTGGCGCGTGCCTGACGCGGTGCGCCGCCTTGCGGGGCGCACCGTGCGCGCAGTCGGTCGGCGCGCGAAGTACCTGCTGCTGGACTGCGGCGACGGCCATCTCATCCTGCACCTCGGCATGAGCGGCAGCCTGCGCGTGCTGCCTGCCGGCTCGGCGCCCGAGAAGCACGATCACTTCGACCTGGTGCTGGGCGACCGCATGCTGCGCCTGCGCGATCCGCGGCGCTTCGGCGCCGTGCTGTGGACGCAGGCGCACCCGTCAGCGCACCCGCTGCTGCGCCATCTCGGCGTCGAACCGCTGTCGCGCGCGCTCGACGCCCGCCGCCTGCACGCGCTCACGCGCGGGCGCCGCAGCGCGATCAAGCTGTTCATCATGGACAGCCGCCGCGTGGTCGGCGTCGGCAACATCTACGCCAGCGAAAGTCTGTTCCGCGCCGGCATCGATCCGCGCAAGCCGGCGCGGCGGCTGACGCTCGAGCAAAGCGCCCGCCTGTCGCGCGCCATCAAGGACACGCTGCGCGCCGCGATCCGCGCCGGCGGCTCGAGCCTGCGCGATTTCGTCGGCAGCGACGGGGCGTACGGCTGCTTCCAGCTGCGCGCGCGGGTGTACGACCGCGCGGGCCAGCCCTGCCGCCGCTGCGGCACGCCGGTGCGCCGCATCGTGCAGGGACAGCGCTCGACCTACTACTGCCCGACCTGCCAGCGCTAGGCGAGGCCGAGCGATTTCACCTTGGCGGCGAGCTTCGCGCCGACCAGCGGATGCACGAACTTGCTCACGTCGCCACCCAGCAGCGCGATCTCGCGCACCAGCGTGGCCGAGATGAACATGTGCTGCTCGGACGGTGTGAGGAAGATGGTCTCGAAATCCGGGTACAGGCTGCGGTTCATGCCGGCCAGCTGGAACTCGTACTCGAAATCCGATACCGCGCGCAAGCCCCGGATCGCCACGTGCGCGTCGTGCTTGCGCACGAAATCGATCAGCAGCCCGGTGAAAGGCACGATCTGCACGTTCTTCAGGTCGCCGAGCACCTCGCGCGCCATGTCGGCGCGCTCCTGCATGGTGAAGAACGTGCGCTTCGACTTGCTGTCGGCGATGCCCAGGATCAGCGGGTCGAACAGCTTCGTGGCGCGCCGCACGAGGTCCTCGTGGCCCCGCGTGAGCGGATCAAACGTCCCCGGATACACCGCTCTGATCATGTGCGCTCCATTGCAGTAGTTGGTAGCTCACCTGCCCCGCGCGCGCGCGTTTCAGTTCGCTCCACGGCGCCGCAGCCTGCAACGCGTCCGCCCCCTCGAGGTAGACGCGCGCGCCGGGCTGCAGGCGCGGCGGCAGCTTCAGGAGCAGCGCCGGCAGGGCATTCTGCCTGAACGGCGGGTCGAGGAAAACCACGTCGAAGCGCTCGCCGGGACGCACCAGGTATTCGAGCGCGTCGCCCGCCACGATCGCCACCTGCTCCGCCTGCAGCCGCTCGCGGCTGCGGCGCAATGCCGCGAGCACCGCGCGGTCGGCTTCCACCATCACCACGCGCGCCGCGCCGCGCGAAGCCGCTTCGAAGCCGAGCGCGCCGCTGCCCGCATAGAGATCCAGACAGGCACAGCCGTCGAGCCGCTGGCCGAGCCAATTGAACAGCGTTTCGCGCACGCGATCGGGAGTGGGCCGCAGGTCTGGACGCGCGGGCACGTCGATCAGCCGGCTGCGCCAGCGACCGCCGACGATGCGCACGCGGCCGGCGGGCTTGCCGTGCTTGCTAGAATCCACGCGACCATGTTAGCAGCGACCTCGTGGACGGCGCGCCTCAGGAACGGCCTCGCGCGCACCCGCGCCGCCCTCGGCGGCGGCCTCGGCGCGCTGTTCCGCGGCAGCGCGGTGGACGAGGCGCTGTACGAAGAGCTCGAGTCGGCGCTGCTGATGGCCGATTGCGGCGTCGAGGCCACGCGCGCGCTGCTCGAGCGCCTGCGCGCGCGCGCAAGACGCGAGGCCATCGCCGAGCCCGCTTCGCTCAAGCGCGCGCTGCAGGAAGAACTGCGCGCGCTGCTCGCGCCGCTGGAACGCAAGCTCGACCTGAAGCGCGCCAAGCCGCTCGTCATCATGGTGGCGGGGGTGAACGGCTCGGGCAAGACGACCTCCATCGGCAAGCTCGCCAAATGGGTGCAGGGGCAGGGCCGCAGCGTGCTGCTCGCGGCGGGCGACACCTTCCGCGCGGCGGCGCGCCAGCAGCTTGCCGCCTGGGGCGAGAAGAACGGCGTCGCGGTGATCAGCCAGGAATCGGGCGATGCCGCGGCGGTGGTTTTCGACGCGACGGCCGCCGCGCAGGCGCGCGGCATCGACGTGTTGATCGCGGATACTGCGGGCCGCCTGCCGACCCAGCTGCACCTCATGGAGGAGATCAAGAAGGTGAAGCGCGTTCTCGGCAAGGCGCTGCCGGGGGCACCGCACGAGGTGCTGCTGGTGCTGGACGCGAACACCGGGCAGAACGCGCTCGCCCAGGTCAAGGCCTTCGACGAGGCGCTCGGCCTCACCGGGCTGGTGCTCACCAAGCTCGACGGCACTGCCAAGGGGGGCGTGGTATGCGCGATCGCGCAGCAGCGGCCCGTGCCGCTGCTGTTTGTCGGTGTGGGCGAAGGCATCGACGACCTGCGGCCGTTTGCCGCCGCGGACTTCGCCGAGGCGCTGGTTGATTAGCTTCTCTGCCGTTTCCAAGCGCTACCCGGGCGGCGGGGAAGCGCTGCGCGGGGTGAGCTTCACGCTCGAATCCGGCGAGTTCGCCTTCGTCACCGGCCGCTCCGGCGCCGGCAAGTCCACGCTGCTCAAGCTGATCCCCGCGATCGAGCGGCCAACGGCGGGCAGCGTCGTGGTCAACGGGCAGAACGTTGGCGCGCTCAAGCGGGCGGCGCTGCCCTACCTGCGCCGCAACCTCGGCCTGGTATTCCAGGACCAGAAGCTGCTCTACGACCGCACGGTCTACGACAACGTGCTGCTGCCGCTCGCCTTCAGCGGCCAGCCGCCCAGGGAGGCGGCGCGGCGCGTGCGTGCCGCGCTCGACAAGGTGGGGCTGCTCGCGCGCGAGCGCGCCAATCCGATCGAGCTCTCCGGCGGCGAGCAGCAGCGCCTCGCGATCGCGCGTGCCGTGGTCAACCGCCCGGCGGTGCTGGTGGCGGACGAGCCCACCGCCAACCTGGACGCCGAATCGGCGGCTCGCATCCTCGACATCTTCGTGTCCTTCCACCAGGTCGGCGTCACGCTGCTCGTCGCCACCCACGACCAGGCGCTGATCGAGCGCTACGGCAAGCGCGTGCTGCGCCTCAGCGACGGGAAGCTCGCCGCATGATGGCCTGGCTGCGCCAGCACCGCGACGCGCTGGCGCGCGCCTTCGGCAAGCTGCGCGCACAGCGCAGCGCGAGCCTGCTCAACGCGCTGGTGATCGGCGTGGCGCTTTCGCTGCCGGCCGGCGGCTACGCGCTGCTCGCCAACCTGCAGCAGGCGGCGCAGCGCTTCACCTTCGAGCCGCAGGTGTCGGTGTTCCTCAAGGCGGAGGCCAAGCGCCCAGCGCTGGAGAGCCGCCTGCGCGGCGACGCGCGCGTCGCGCAACTGCGCTTCGTCTCGCGCGAGGAGGCGCTGCAGGAATTGCGCCAGTCCGAGGGACTTGCCGAGGTGGTCGCGGCGCTCGAGCGCAATCCGCTGCCGGACACCTTCGTCTTGCGCGCGCGGGATGGCAGCGCGGCCGCGCTGGAGGCGCTCGCCGCGGACGTGCGCGCCCTGCCCGGGGTGGCGCAGGTGCAGGTGGACTCGGCATGGGCGCAGCGGCTGGGAGCGCTCGCGCGCATCGGCCGGCTTGCGCTGGGTGCGCTCGCGACGCTGCTTGCCAGCGGGCTGGTTGCGGTCACCTTCAATACCATCCGCCTGCAGATCCT
>Ga0137425_1000370_pt1 | contig 11737 bp, 15 predicted proteins | sample EasRivERMZT640_2_FD_102318 | JGI IMG/M metagenome (GOLD analysis project Ga0137425, IMG submission 102318) | Soil microbial communities from meander-bound floodplain in the East River, Colorado, USA - East River MetaG ERMZT640_2 | ecosystem: Environmental > Terrestrial > Soil > Floodplain ...
GAACTGATGGCAGACGCAAAGAGCGCACCGCACGTCGAGCTGGCACAGAACGAGATGACGCTGGCACTAGACAGCGGCGGGGCCGACGCGCTCGAGGCCGCACGCAAGCGGCTCGACGCCACGGGCGTGGACGGTGCCGCCGTCATCAAGGCGGCGCAGAAAGCGCGGGCGGCGGCGGCCCGGTCGAAGGCTGCAGCGGAGGAACCAGCGGCGCAGACCGCACCGCCGGTGGCTCGCACCGCATCCCCACCGGCGCGGCAGTCCACCACGCACGAAGGGGATGGCGTCTAGGTGTCACTGATTCGCGTGCTGCGTACGGCGGCCGTGACCCTCACCCACACGTTCCTGGTGGATGAGGTACCCACGGACGCCGACGCGGCCGTGACGGTGACTGTCGAGCGCCTGGACGGCACCCTCGTCGTCGCGGGCGCCGCGACGCACACCGGCCCCGGGGTCTACACATTCGCGATGCCCGGGCAGACCTCGGTGGACACACTGACGGTCGACTGGACCGGCGCGATCCTGTTGGCGCCGATCTCGGTGCGCGACTACGTCGACATCGCCGGTGGGTTCCTTTTCGGCCTGGCCGAGGTCCGCGCCGCACATCCGGGGCTCGCGAGCACCGCGACCTATCCGGTCGAAATGCTCGCCGAGCGTCGAATCCAAATCGAGCAGGAATGCGAGACGCTAAGCGGGCAGGCGTGGGTGCCGCGCTTCGCCCGGGTCGCGTGCTCAGGCAACGGCAGCGCGATGCTACGCACACCCCACCTTGCGCTGCGCACCGTGCGGGCCGTGTCGGTGGTCACCAGTTCCGCCACAACCCCGTTCAGCGCGGGCGAGCTGGCGCGGGTGGTGCCGCTCGAGTCGGGGATCCTGCACCTTCGTAACGGCTACTGGCCGGTGGGCTACCAGAACATCATCGTCGAGGTCGAGCACGGGGCGGACCTGCCACCGGAGGAGATCCGGCAGGCCGCGATCCTGCGGATGCGTTCGGTGCTGGCCACCACCAAGACGAGCATCCCCGACCGGGCGGTGTCGTACACCGTCAACGACGGTGGGGTGTTCCGACTCGCCACGCCCTCGGCCACCTCGACCGGCATCCCCGACGTGGACGCCGCCTACAGCCGGTACCGCATCGACCAGGGCGGGTTCGCATGACCGTTCAGATCCCGTACGCGGTGGAGGTGGCATCTTGACGACCAACGGGTACGCCGCGAAGCGGGCGCTGTTCGATGCGCTCGGCGAGTTGTCGCGTCTGGCCGGTGGTCCGCTGGCCGGTGTGCAGGTGGCGTACTCGTATCCCGGCCAAACCGCCGAGCACATCCTCGTGTACGGCGGGTCGGTCACGTTCGACCAGCCCGGCGAGGACGGCGACGCGGTCGACGGCAACCGGGTGCTCACCAAAGAGACCGCGTTCATCGGCGTGCACATCCGGGTCGGGGTGTCGCCACAACCCGACGGCGGGATCCGCGACACCGACGAGCTGGCCGAGGCCATCGGCGAGGCCATCGGCCACGAGATCGCCGTCAATCCGCACCTGTGCGGCGGGAACTCGTGGGCACGGATTGTCGGCGGGCAGGGCGACTACTCACCCAACGACGACAGCTCAGTCTCAACCCTGTCCTACCGCATCGCCGTCGATTCCTATCTGGAGGCATGACCATGGCCCTGTCCGACACCAACATCGCGCTGGCGGTGCGTTCCACACTGACCAGCAACCTCGACCTTAAAACCGCATCAGCGGCCCTGTCGTTTCAGCGGGGATTCGCCCTAGCCGACGGCACCGGATCGGCTCAGGCCGACAAGATCTGGGACGACACCCGCGCCATCACCGCGTCGGGCACCGACGACATCGACCTCGCCGGCGCACTGACCGACGCGTTCGGGGCGGCGCTCACGTTCGTCACCGTCAAGGGCATCTTCGTCTCAGCCGCGGCGACCAACACGAATAACGTCATCATCGGCGCCGCGGCCGCAACCCAGTTCGTCGGCCCGTTCGGAGCCAACACGCACACGATCGCCGTCAAACCCGGCCAGTTCTTTGCAATCACCGCAGGACTCACCGGGTGGGCGGTGGGTGCGGGCGCAACAGACCTCCTGCGCTTCACCAACTCGGGTGCGGGCACGTCGGTCACATATGACGTCGTGATCCTAGGCACCTCGGCCTGAAGGGGCGTACGAGTCATGGCGGCGAGTGCGAGCGTGCGGATGGTCTGGGATCAGCAGGCCATCCGAAACATACGTCTCGACCCGGGCGTGGTGGCCGAGGTTCACCGCGCATCGGAGGGCATCGCCCGCTACGCCGCCGAACGCGCACCCAAACGCACCGGCGCCGGCGCGCACAGCATCGAGCCCCGCGAAGCGCGCGGCAAAGCGCAGTCGGCGGTCGGTGCGTTTGACGTCTCCTGGGATTGGCAGCAAAACCTCTACATGGCCTATCAGGAGTACGGAACGGAGTTCATGCCACCGAAGTATTTCCTCTACGACGCGTGGGCTCACTACATTCACACCTAGTCAAGGAGCGTCCATAGTGGGCAACCCGAACACCATCGCATTGGGGCCTGGCACCCTCTACATCGCCGCGCTCCTGTCTACGGAGCCGAGCGATCTAGCCTCGGCGTGGCCGGCGGCGTGGACCGCGCTGGGCTACACACACGAGGGCAGCGAATGGTCCTACACCCTCGCCACCGCACCGGTTGAGGTGGCCGAGGAGCTGGACCCGCTGCAGATCGTCCCGACCGGGCGCACAGTCCAGGTCAAGTTCGCCCTCGCGGAGATCACCGCGACCAACGTGAAGCGGGCACTCAACGGGGGCACGATCGCCACGTCGGCCGGGTTCGTCACATTCGAGCCGCCGGCGTTTGGCACCGAGGTTCGCTCGATGTTCGGCTGGCAGTCCAACGACGCGCAAGAGCGGTGGGTGTTCCGGCAGTGCCTCTCGTCGGGGGCGGTCACCGCGCAGCGCAAAAAGGGCGCGGACAAGGCGACGCTGCCGTTCGAGCTGACATGCGAGAAACCGGCCGGCGCGCAACCGTTCAAGGCGATCTTTGCGACGGCGAGGGCCTGATGCGCGAATACACGTCGAAACCGCGGCCGGCGCGGGAACCCATCCAACTGGACGGGGTCGAGTTCCATCCCGGCGGCGGTGTGTCAATGCTCGACCTGTTCGAGCTGGCACGCTACGGCGACATCGACAGCGCGAGCCCCGAAGGCATGGCAGCCATTGGCGCATTCTTTCGGGAGCTGTTCGGGCCGGCGGAATACCCGCGATTCCGCAAGCACTGCAGCGAACACTCGACCGACGAGGAGACGCTGCTGCAAATCCTCACAGACATCGTCGAGGAGGGCAGTGCCCGCCCTTCCGATCGGCCGTCGGACTCGCAGGATGGGTCGACGGCCACTGGTCCTATGTCGAAGGTCGTCTCGCTATCGCGGGCCACGGTGGTGGAGATGCCGCTCACCCCGCAGCGGGAGGCAGAGCTACGCGCGGCGGTGCAACAGGCCGCGACTGGCTGATGGGTCTACCCGCGCACGTGGGCCTGTCCGTGGCATACGCGCTGTGCGACGAGTGGATGTGGCGGCGGGACGTGCTCGCCGCCCTCGGTGTAGAGGACCCGGGCCGACTCGACTCGATTCTCGAGGAGCCCGACGCGGGGTCGAGGTTGGCCGATGAGGACCGGCGGGCGCTGGTTGTCGAAGCGGCCGGCGCAGTAGGCGGAGAGGTGGTGAGCTGATGGCGAGGAAGATCGGGGAGGCTTTTGTCCGGGTCCGGCCCGACCTCGGTGGGTTCACGAAGGAGGCCACCCCGCACGCGGCGACCGCGGGTCGCGCCGCCGGTTCGTCGTTCGCCCGCACCTTCACCGCAGCGTTCGGCGGGATCTCCGCCGCATTCGTTAGCATCATCGCCGCACGCAAGGTCGCCGGGTTCCTGCGCGACGCGGTCAACGAGCAGCGGGAGGCGGTGCGGGTCGGGAACCTCACCAACGCCGTCATCAAATCCACCGGCGGGGCGGCGCGCATCAGCGCCGACCAGGTGTCGAAGCTCGCCGACAGTTTGTCGGCGGTGGTCGGGGTTGATGACGAGGCGATCCAGGCCGGCGAGAACCTGCTGCTGTGTCTTGAGGAGTCAGCGCAAGCGCTCACGAAGGAGCGTGGGTGGGTCGACCACGCCGGGCTCCACCTCGGCGATGAGATCCTCGTCTACGACCCCGCCGACGACTCGTCGCGGTGGGAACCGATTCTCGACCTGTACCGCTACCAAGTCGACACCGAGTTGGTGCATTGGAAGTCGAAGCAGATCGACGTCAAGACCACGCCCCATCACCGCTGGTGGACGGTTGGCGGTTCGGGCCGTAGCGCGAGCTCCACGCGTCAGGGGTTCATGACGACCGAGCAGATCAGCGGCCATCAGATCAAGGTGAAGATTGGTGGCGGCCGGCCGGGCGGATTCCGCGACGACCCGTTGCTGTCTGACGACATGGTCGAGCTGCTCGGATGGGTGGCAACCGAGGGCTGGTATCCGAAGTGGTACGACCAGACCGGGCGGCGTGCTCGCCACCGTCTGCGTCTGGGTAACCCCGCGCGACTGTGTACGCAGTGCATGGCCGCGCCGGCTCGCGGCTCGCGTGGTCTTGCGCGTTGTGAGGGCTGCGCACGGAATTCGATGCTCCACCCCAACCCGACCCGAGTCACGGCAGAGACCGCCCGGCACTACTCGGTTGGGTTCTGCCAGTCGCAGACAGCAAACCCGAAGAACGTCGCCCGTATCCGCGAACTGGTCGACCGGCTCGTTCGGCAAGGACATCGGATCAGCGAGACACAGAGCGTTGCGCGATACAACGGCAGCGTCGTCAGCGAATGGCACTTCGCGGGGGCGCTGGGCCGCGAAGTACGGCGCCTGCTACCTGGTAAGAAGTTGACTCCGGGCCTGTTCAACATGTTGACCACGCCGCAGGCCGAGCTACTCCTGGACACCCTGATAAGCGGCGACGGTCACACCGACCCACACGGGCGCGCGCACTACATCCAGAAGGACCCGGGCCAGCTCGGCGCATTGGCGATGCTGTGCTCGATGCTCGGTATACGTACCAGCGCACTCGGGCGGGGCGACTCGCTATACCTCTGCTCCACGAACACCCTCACGGGCAGCAGCACCAACGCGCAGCGGGTGAAGTACTCCGGCGTGGTCTGGTGCCCGCAGGTGAGCACAGGCATCTTCATGGCCCGCAACAACGGCCGCACATTCTGGACCGGCAACACCTTCACGAAGGTGCAGAACCGGGCCGGCAAGGGTAACGACATTTTCAACCAGGCCACGAAGGCAACCCTCGACCTGGCGGCCGCGCTCAACGGCGGGAAGGTGACGACCGAGAACATCGCCGGCGCGTCGCTGCAACTGGGCAAGGCCCTTAACGATCCGGTGCGGGGCATGAACACACTCCGCCGGGTGGGGGTGTCGTTCACCGACGAGCAACGCAAACAGGTGGCGCAGTTCGTCAAGGCGGGCGACGTCATGTCAGCCCAGAAGATCATCCTCGGTGAGTTGTCGCGGGAGTTCGGCGGCGCGGCGGCCGCCGCCGCGGACCCCGCGCAAAAGGCGCAGGTGGCGTGGGAAAACTTCAAAGAGCGCATGGGCGCGTTCGTGCTGCCGATCATCACCCGCCTCGCGACCGTGTTTACGGAAAAGGTGCTACCGGTCATTGAGCAAAAGGTGGTGCCCGCGCTGCAGCGGTTCGGTGCATGGCTCAACGTGCACATCCTGCCCACCGTCCGCGAACTGGCGCGGGTGTGGCTTCCCCGGCTCGGCGCGGCGCTGGGCACCGTGGCCGGGTGGATCGGTAAGGCGCTGGGCTGGTTGACCGGGGCGAGCGGGTGGGCCGGCGCTGTGCGCTCCGCGCTCGGCGGTGCGCTCATCGCCATCATCGCGATCGCCGCCGCAGTCAAGGTGTGGACCGTTGTTCAGACAATCCTCAACGCGGTGCTTTTCGCCAACCCGATCGGGCTCATCATCATCGGCGTCGCCGCGCTGGTCGCCGGGATCATCTACGCCTACAACCACTCGGAGACTTTCCGCCGCATCGTGCAAGCAACATGGTCAGGGATCAAGGCCGCGGTGATGGCCGTGGTGGACTGGCTCACCGGCACGGCGTGGCCCGCGATCCGCGCCGTGTGGGACTTCATCGTCGCCGGCGTCAAAATGGTGGCCGCCGCCTTTGAATACAATTTCAATTTTGCGCGGGCGATCGTGTCAGCGGTGTGGCAATGGATACAGAACCGGATCGACACCGGGGTCGCGAACATCAAAGAAGCCATCGCCCGGATCGGCGCGATCGTCGCATTCTTCCGCGACATCTTCACCCGGGTGCAGACCGCGATCAGCACAAAAATCGCGGAGATCATCGCCCTCGTCCGTGGCCTGCCGGGGCGGCTCCTGTCCGGACTGGGCAGCCTGAAAGACCTACTAGTCAACGCCGGCAAAGACATCATCACGGGCCTGTGGGAGGGGATCAAATCCATGGGCTCGTGGCTCGGGGACAAAATTGTGGACCTGATCCAGGAGTTCGTGCCCGACCCGGTGCGCAAGCTGCTCGGCCTCGCGTCACCGTCGAGGTTGTTCCGCTCGTTCGGCCGCGACACTATGCGCGGGTTCGTCGAGGGTGTTGAGGCTGAGGCGTCGAAGGTCACCGACGCCCTGTCGCGGGCGCTCGGCCCCGCAGCGGCCGGGCAGGTCACCGGCGGTAGCGGCGACGTGCGCCCGATTCAGCAGACGTTCCACCTCACGGGCCCGTCGCTGCCGGAGCTGGCGGCGCAGATGCAGCGCGAACTCAACTGGGCTCAGGGAGGCTGACCGTGCCGATCTCGACCACGTACCGGCCCGTTCTGTCGATCCTCACCGGCTGCATGGTGGGTCTCGACGGGTGGGGTGCGGGCCAACCCGGGCAGGACGTGGAGAGCGCGAACGGTGTGGTCGACGCGCAGGGCACCACCTGGTATTTGACCAAGATCGAGGGGTGGCACGACGCGCCCTTGCCGCGTCTGTCGATGTCGGCGCGCGCCGGCGAACACGGCGCGTTCGACGGGCCCGCCTACCTCGAGCCGCGGGTCATCACCATCGAAGGGGTCGCGGTGTGCGCCGACCGGATCTCGGCGTGGCGGGCCCGCGACATCGCCGCGTCGGTGCTCGGCGACGCGTCGCTCGGACTGTCGACGCTGGTCGTCACGCAGGCCGGATACCTGACGCGGCAGGCCGAAGTGCGCCGCTCGGGTGACATCAAAACCGCACCCATGGCGGCCAACGCATTCCGGTGGTCCATCGTGCTGGTCGCCCCGAACCCGCGCCGCTACTCCGACACCCTCTCGACACAATCCGTGGGCCTGCCGCAGGGCTCAGGCAGCGGGCTAGTGTTCCCGCTGCTGTTTCCACTGGACTTCGGTTCGGCGCAGGCTGGCGGTGATATGACGCTCACCAATGCGGGAACAATGGCCACCTGGCCCACGTGGGAAATCCTCGGCCCCCTCGACGGCCCGATCATCACCGCGGTCGCGTCTGGCGAGCAACTGCTGTTCGACCCGACGCTCACCGTGCCCGACGGCGAAACGTTGATCATCGACACCGACGCCAAGACGGTGTTGCTGTCGGGCATCAACGTGCGGGACCGGCTCTTCACCGCCGGGTGGTTCCACCTCGACCCCGGCGACACGCAGGTGCGTTTCCAATCGACCGCCGGGTCCGACCCGGACGCGCAGCTCACCGCGACGTGGCGGGATGCGTGGTCATGATGCCCGCCTGGACGTACCTCATCGCCGATCTCTCGACCAACAACATCATCGACGAGCTGCCCCTGTCGTCGGTGCGGATGTCGAAGGTGCTCAACGGTGCTGGCCAACTGCAGGCACAGGTCAAGCTTGGCGACGTGTCGCTGTCGGCGCGCAACGTGTACGACCTGACCCGCCCCGTTCGGCGGGTGGTGTACGCGCTGCGCGACAACCGACCGTGGTGGGGTGGCATCATCTGGGCATCCGACTATGACTCGGCAACCGAAACCGTCGACATTGGATGCGCCGACTTCTGGTCGTACTTCGACCACCGCAAGGTGCTCGAGGTGCTGCCCGCCTTGCCGCTGGCAACGTCCTACGTGGCCGGGCTCTCCATGCTGTTCACTCAGGTCGAGCAGAACGACATAGCCCGCAGCCTGGTCACCACCGCACAGGCGCACACGTCCGGCGACATTGGCATCGTCGTTGACTCGGCAGTAACCGGTGTCCTGCGCGACCGCCAATATGACGGGTTCGAGCTGCAAGACGTGGGCGAGATGCTGCGCGACCTCGCCGGCATCATCGACGGGCCCGACATTGTGTTCGACGTATCCGGGCCCGACACCAACGGGCGACCGATCCGCATCATGCGAACCGGCACACCACGCATCGGCCAGCAGGGCACGCCGCACCGGTGGGACCTCGGCGGGAACATGCTTAGCTACAAATGGTCGTCGGGTGGCGGCGTCATGGCGACCCGCGTGTTCGCCGAAGGTGACGGCACCGACCGCGGCACGAAGATCGCGGTGGCCGAAGAAACCGAGTTCTACGCAAACGGGTGGCCACTGCTGGACACCGACGACGTGTACGAGGACGTCGTCGTCGACGCCACCCTCCTGGAGAAGGCCACCGGTCTGTTGGATGGTTTGAAGCTGCCGCTAGTCGGGCTGGAAATCAGGGTCCGCGGTGACCGGTTCCCGACGATCGGCGACTTCGGTGTGGGCGACACCGGGGTCATGGTCGTACCCGTGCGCGACCTTCTGTTCACCGCCGGGATCGAGGCGGAAGTCCGTGTCCTGTCCCTTCAGGTTTCCGTGACCGACGAGGGCGACGAGGACGTCGCCATCTCGTGCCAGGCGATCCAGGAGATTGTGTGATGGCCTACGCACCCGACGGCGGCGGCGGTGCCCCGAAGCTGCCGAAAGTCACGTTCAGCACGTCAGTCACCTCATCCGGCGGGGGCGGCGGCGCACAGTCAAGCGAGGCCCGCCGAAACAAGCGCAAGACGGTCCGGGCGGCCAAGAAGGTGCGCGGCAGCGACGGCGAAAACCTCGTCGCGAACGACGCATCGGGGTTTGGCCTGACCCGCCCATATCTGGGGTGGAACACGTACCCCACGTCACAAGAAACGCCGGTGCTCACCACCACGAGCGGGACGTTCGTCGCGTTGGCGACCGTCGCTGGCGAACCACAGCACCCGAAGATTCGGGTGCGGGTCCGAGCGGTCACGGGCGCGGCCACGTCCGGCGAGGTTCGTTTGGTTGACCGGCTCACTGGCACCGTCGTCGCCGGCCCCTTGGCCGTCGGGCTCGCGACGACCGTGGAGTCAAACCTGGACGGACCCCTCGTGGCGCCGGTCCTCGCCGGCGCCGGCGCAGCCATGAAAATCGACGTCGAGGTCCGCAGAACCGCCGGCGCGTCAACCATCGGCGTACTCGTCCTGTACGCCATCGGCATCGGAACCTAAAGGAGGCCACCTGTGGCTACTCGCAATTCGTGGGCCGTGTCAACCGCCGGCGGCATCGTGACCGTCGAGGACGCCCGGCTGCACATCGGCGCGCTGGTCATGCCGGGCGCCTCGGCCGTCAAGGCTAAGACGGGTTTTCGTCCTGGCCCGGGCAGCTCGCCGGGCGCCGTCTCCGCAACCGGCACCCCGGACGCCAACGTCCACGTGGCCCCATTCCAATTGCTGCTCCAGTCCGGGCGGGCCACCGCGGCGGGCGTGTACGTCACGTGCATCGACGCGATCGAGAACATCAACATCCTGTCCACGCCGGCGGACCCGACCAACCCCCGCGACGACCTGATCGTCGCGCAGCAGTCCGACGAGTTCTACGCCGACGCGTCCAACACGTTCGTGATCCGGCATGTTGTTGGCACCCCTGCGGGTGTGCCCGCCGACCCGGCCGTGTCGGGCTCGCCTGACTATGTCACGCTGGCCCGGGTGCGGGTCGGCGCCGCCGTAACCACCATCACCAACGCGAACATCACCGACCTCCGCACATCGGGCCACGCCAACAGCATCACGGGCGGGCTGTACTCGGTGGCCGTCGGCGGGATCCTGCCGGTCGCGTCGGCGGCCGAACGTACCGCGCTGGTCGGCGTCTACGAGGGCCTGGTCGTGTTCCGCCGGGATACCGACGTGCCAGAGGTTTACGACGGGGCAGCGTGGCAGGATCTTTTCCGGTTCCCGGCGTGGACCACCTACGTGCCGACGTGGACCGGGTCGACGACGAACCCAACGATCGGCAACGGGACCATCAATGGCGCCTTCGCCAAGATCGGCAAGCTCGGCCTGTTTGAGATCGCCATCGCGGTCGGCTCCACCACCACCGTGGGCTCCGGCACCTACGGGTTCGGGCTGCCCGCAGGGTGGACCCACGCGACGTTTTCCGGCCAGTCACGGCTGGTGTGCCACGCGATGATGCGTGACCAGTCCGGCGCCGTGCACACCGTCGGCGGGGCGACGCACGCGAGCGCGATTGGTACGGAAATTAACCCCGTCCGGTACCACGCCGGCGGGGTCGTGACCAACGCCGCACCGTACGCGTGGGCGGCGGGCGACTTCATTTGCATCGAGGGAATCTTGGAGCTGGCATGATCCAACTAGAGCGGTTAGCCGACGGGACCGTTGCGGCGCGAGGCCACGAACACTCCCGCGCGCAGGTGCGTGATGCCCTGTCGCCGATGCTCGTCGAACAGTTCGGCGAGTGGGACGCGGAGATTTTTGTGCAGCGCGCCCGCTTCGAGCGGATGTGGTGGTCGGCGTCGTACAACGGATTTACCCATGACTGCACTCTGCACAGCCCCAACGAGGCGACGCCATGGTGCGCCGATTCCGTGCCGGTGATTGTCGTCGTCGACATACCCGACGGCGTCGCGAGCCCATCCTTACAAATCGAGGGAGCATCAGAATGATTAAGAAGATCCGTGCCGCGTTCGTCGTGCTCGCCGTCGCGGCCGCGTTGCTGGTCGGCCTGGCCACACCGGCGCAGGCCACCCAGTACTTCAACTGCCCTAACGGTGTCGCCTGCCTGTGGGAGCACAGCAACGGCGGCGGTCAGCGACTGGTCATCAGCGTCGGCTCGTACGGGTACAACATCTGCTGGCCGATGAACTCATCGCACTTCATGTACCACAAAGCGTCCAGCGGATCGGCCGACTTCGGCGGCGGCTGGGACTTGAAGATCACCAGCACGTCGAGCTGCTCCTCCACGTTCAACTACCAGATCATCCAGTCGTCCAACTTCGAGAACTGGGGCGGCCAACCTTTCAATGACTGGTCTACGTCGTTCGTGATAACCCAGTTCTAGCGCCCCGCATGCCCGCGCCCGTCTTCGCGGCGGGTCATGACGTACCCACGATGCATACTCCGAACGGAAGGGAGAACGCACCATGTCTCTCGAATTGATCTCAATTCTGATCGGGGCGGGGATGCCCACCGTTATTGCCGTCATCAATCAGCCGAGCTGGCCGGCGTGGGCACGCGCTGTCGCGACGCTGCTGGTGTGTGCAGTGGTCGGCGGCATCACCGCCGCTGTGCAAGGTGACCTGACCGGCAAACGCTGGACGGAGGCGGCGGCGCTCATCTTCGCCGCCGCGCTCGGCACGTACCACGCATGGTGGAAACGGTCTGGCATCACCGACGCCATCGAGAAGGCGACCGTGCTTCCCACTAAGGCGGCGGCCAAATGATGGTCAA
>Ga0137425_1000374_pt1 | contig 11700 bp, 21 predicted proteins | sample EasRivERMZT640_2_FD_102318 | JGI IMG/M metagenome (GOLD analysis project Ga0137425, IMG submission 102318) | Soil microbial communities from meander-bound floodplain in the East River, Colorado, USA - East River MetaG ERMZT640_2 | ecosystem: Environmental > Terrestrial > Soil > Floodplain ...
CTTGTCTTGTGCCATAAGGGGTCCTCAGAGTTTTTCATGGCGCGGATAGCGCGGTCTAAGATGCGGTTTTCTACCTCAGTTTGTGCTTCCCCGATACGAGCGTCTCGCTGCGTTTCTTCGTTAATAGATAGCTCTGCGTCTTCCAGAGCCAGTTCGGGGTGGTTTTCAAATACCAATTCGTCGAGTAGATCTTGGTATTCGTCATTCTCACTCAGCATCTCATCAATTGCTGTAGCAACCACGAGTGCAGCCTGTTCGAAGCGTCCGAGGATGGGCATTACAATAGACTACTTACATCGTCGGGAACTTCATCGGAACCCGGGCAAACCGAGTTGATGGAGAATTCGTCCATGGGTTGATGACAGATGGCACACATCTGCTCAGCTGAGGCATCAGCATTGTCCTTAGGTGAATACTCGATGGCCTTAGTATGAATGTTAACCCTGGCGTCAATCGGGATGACAGTCACAGACACAAAACTATGCTGCTGGGCGGCCATATGGGTGCTCCTTGTTATTGGTGGGGGCGTACATAGTAAATTATATCGACATTTGTTTTCCCAATCAACCTCCGTGAGAAAGAGGGCTAGCCCAAAGACGAAGGCACTCAAGTGTATGAAATTTCCAAACTCGAGTAAGCCGAGGGCGTCGTTGGATTACTTCATAAACTTGAGATAGGCATCTTTTACCGCAAAAATCGCATGTAGCTCCACTAGCAGCAATGTTCTTAGCTTCAGGGTTTAGAGTTTCGATCATAGTCGTGCTCCAGTTTCTTCACGGATGCCGCAGATCGTGCAGCGAGTGAAGGTGGGGTCGAACATCATAGCCATCTTCCCCGAGAAGGCATGGTGTTTCGTGAAGTACTGGAAGACGGTGAAGCGCCGGCAGTACATACACCAACGGTGGTCTGCTAGGCCATGGATAGGTACTTCTCGAGTCAACGGTTGGGGACCAGTCGGCGTGTTAACCATGATCGGGCTCCCGTTTCGGGTCACCCGGACAATCTTAGTCGGTGGGTCAAAAGCCTGGCGTCGACTCGTGATGGTCAGGTCATGGTATTTCTTAAGACCCGATTTAAAGAACATGAAGGCGGGGGTATAGAGGGGAAAGTCCTTTTTCTTCCATGGACCACCTCGGTTAGTCTGAACATAGACTCGCCACGGAGGAGCCGGGTGACGAGGAATATAGAATAGCTTCGGCTGTGTAGTGAGGAACTTCTTGAGCAACGGGTAAATCTCGAGTTGTTCCTGGATCGTCATCTGAGGAGTCATCAGATGACCCGAGCGATTGGCTGGTAGGGGACGTACTTGTCGTTCTCAGTGTGATCAACTAGGGTCCGCTGGTAAGCCTCTGAAGTGCCCGTCCAGTCGAAGACCTGATCAGTATCCATTGCGAAGACGAAGTCGCCTTCCACGAATGCCTTGACAAGAGCCCCAGCAGCGTCTCCCATGTCGAGTGAATCGAGATGGTATCTCCGGTCCATGATTTCGATGAACTCGGCAGCCGTTGTCTTCGGCCAGTCGATCTTGAGCTTCAAGGTTACTTCGAGGTGAATGCCCGTGTGATCCATGTCAGTTGCCCCTGTTCATGATGATGGTGTAATGACGTGCGATATCGCTGTAAGCGATGCTGAAGATAGTCCAGCCCTTAGCGCTGAGTGAGTTAAGAACTTCCTTCAGCATGGTTGGGCTTACGGAAACAACCTCCCATGTCAGCATGGCGGCCTCGAGTCTGCGGCCAGGGCCATCTTGGCGAGTCGGCGAGGGCCGATGCCCTGCAAGCCGAGTTCGATTAGTCCGTATTCTTCGTGCGCCTTGGTCCGGATGCGGGCCAGTCGCCGGAGAACTGCTTTAGATCGCAGCTTCCGTTTCCTGTTTCGTTTTACGCGGCTCATCGTGAGCACTCCTTGGTCGGCGTTATCCCCCTCACCGCGTTATGCGCGAGGGGCATATCCATTATATATGACTGAGTAAACCCGCGCAACTAGAAATGATTCTCGTTTTTGACAATTTAAAGGCGCATTGACAAGAGCATACCCGTGCCATAATATTAGATTTAGGCGCGCGCGAGGCGCGCTATTTATAACTGAAGTGGAGGACCTATGGCTGCCATCTCGGCAGACACGCAACTGAAGCTTATCTCTAGGGCATGGGGTCGGCAACGGGGCTATGTATTCTTTCCCTGGATCGATGGTTCCGCCTCAGATAGAGCTGAACGAATCCGTGGATATCACGAGGGACCGGCCTTTCTCTGGCCGAAGGAGCGAGACAAGATCATCGCTCATCTGGAGGCCCACACCTCCGATGACCTCTATTGGTGTCCGTCGATTTTCGAACGCAAGGTACGCCGTATGGACACGGCGATGGATGAGCATGCACTCTGGGCTGACCTGGATGCAATCAATCCTGAGGAAATCGACCAGAGTTACCGGCCCACGATGGCATGGGAAACTAGCCCTGGACGATACCAAGGACTCTGGCTCATCTCGAGCGGTGATCTTCAGGGGGCTAGCTGGCCCGGCAAGGAGAACCAGCGACTAACGTATTACCTTGACGCTGACCGCTCTGGGTGGGATACGACTCAGTTGCTGCGCATTCCTGGCTGGACCAACCATAAGCCGGAATACCGAAGCGATGACGGTAAGCCCGTACAGGGTAAGCTGCTCTGGCACAACGATCGACGCTACCTGGCCGATGACTTCGAGGACCTTCCAGAAGTTGAATCGGCTGACGCTGGTATTGTCGACGTCCTCGAAGAAACCATTAACAATGTCGACAGGCTTAAGGTCTGGGGCGAAGTTCGACTGAAGGTGAGTAAGAATGTACGGGAACTCGTGGCGGCTAGGTCGGCTGAAGGTGGCGATCGCTCCGAAGCACTCTGGCAGATTGAGCGTGACCTTGCGGACGCCGGACTCACTGCTGCTGAAATTGTCGCTGTCGTTCGGGATACAGTCTGGAACAAGTTCGCCGGACGGGCTGACGAGCTACGACGTCTCATCACTGAAGCTTCTAAAGCGGTCGCCTCTCGTTCCAAGGAAACGGTTGAGGCACTCGAGCGAGACCGCGAGGAGAAGCCTCGTCCAGGAAACCTATTCACAATGGTGCAGGAAGCTAAACCACCAGTCTGGCTTGTCAAGGGCATCCTCACCGAGGCTTCATGCGGTTTCTTTGCGGGTGAGCCGAAGTCTTTCAAGAGTTGGTCGGCCCTCGACCTCGCTCTCTCAATCGCAACCGGAGCTCCCTTCCTGGATGCTTTCGATGTTCTCCAACCAGGACCAGTACTCTACATCCAAGAAGAGGACGCTCTCCCAACCCTGAAAGACCGCATCGGTAAGGTTATGCCGATGAAGACCCAGGACAGGGTCACACTCGGGGCTATTGGGGAAGACGGCGTACCGACGCTGGTGTGGGAACCTGCTAACGAATCTTCCGAGTTTCCCAAGGTGGCTGCCATCGTTCGAGAGCAATTCGTTATCTCAGATACAGGCTGGCAGGCATGGCTTGATGAAGTTCTTACCGAAGGCTACGGAGGACGAACTGAAACCATCGACGAAGAAGGTATGGTAACTATCTCAGGAATCAAGGGGGAACCATACAAGCTGGTGCTACTCGACCCTCTCATGATGATTGCTGGGGATGTTGACGAAAACCGCGCCCATGAGATGACTGAGAAAGTTTACAAGCCTCTCAAGCAACTGGCCGAGAAGCATGGGGTCTCAATCACCATTGTCAACCATATGCGAAAGGGCCGAGAGGGAGATACTTCAGGCCGAGGTGGACAGCGCATGCTGGGGTCTATGGCTAACCATGCATGGTCTGAGAACTCGCTTTACTTCACTCATGGTCGACTGGGTGAGATGCTCGTCGAGGTTGAGTCTAAGTTCACAGCTACCTCGAGGTTTAAGATCGGCAACCTGAGGAAGCGCACGTCATCAGGCGCGCTCACCTGGCAGCCGGAAGTCGAGCTTATCGATGGTACGGATGACGCAGAGAAGCCGGGTAGGGCGCCTGCTCGTCGTGCATCAACGCCGCGAGCCCGCAATCCTAGAATCGGCCAGGGAACGCGACGCAAGCTTGCCACGCATTTGGGGCTCGACCCCGACGCCCCGCAGGTTGAAGTGCGAGATGCATGGGAAGCAGCTGGTCACACTTGGGGTGACTGGGAGGGTATCGTCAATACTCGAGGGACTCGTAACCCTGATGACCCGCCAGCACAGCGAGGACGTAAGCCCGACCCTGAGCCTGCAGCTCTTAAAGCACTTCAGCGACTCACTGAGCGTGAGCGCAGAGCATATACAACGCATGAGGTCAAGGATGAACTGGCTCTGCTTCTTAACCAGAAGCCGACTCAGACACTATATCTGAGGGCTTACCAGCAGCTAAAGAAACTCTTTGACCAAGACAGGATTACCAAGGGAGGTGAGTACAATAAGTCCTGGAGCTTGCCAGAAGTAACAAAGGATGATATGATTGAATCACAACTTGAGGAGTTGATTAAATGACTACTGTCGCACCGATCGAGGCTCTCGCCATGTCTGAAGAAGCACCCCTTATCCGAGAAGACATCGTCATGATGTTACTTGCTGCTGCCTGGCGAGACGGACATACACAGGGTCAGCTAACCGGGGCCGTCGGCATCCGCGAGGACTTCTATGCCATGCACCGGGAAGGACGCTATACGCCAGTCAAGCAGTGGCTTGATCTGCAGATCGCTGACATGAAGCTCCAGGTTGAACTTGCTGGAGGTACCCCTGAGGCTTACGCCAAGAACCCGTATGCCCAGGAATGATCGATGCCCCAGCTGTCGCTCTCTCTTGAAATCTGAGCGCTTAACGGAGGACATCACCTACATGAAATGTGGGGATCGTTGGCACTCAGAGGAGGTTAAAAATGATCGTCGTGATGCTCGAGTTCGAGAACGGCGCGGATGTTGAGCGCTTTGTCGAACGAGGGCTCAAGAATGCCACGATCCGAGAATCGCTCCGGGGCATCTACCAGAAGCCAACCAAGTTTTGTGAGGGCGGCCATGGTAAACTTGCCCTCGGGTGGACAAGAAATAAGAAAGGGTGGTGGGTCTGTAACTACTGCATGTTACCACACCAAACTGCCTGGCGCGACTACTACGGGAATAACGGCTTAGGCAGAAACCTGCTCGCAGCACTCACACGAAAGGTATCTAATGCGGACGCAAGAGGAACTTGAAGAGACCGAGCGCGAGGCTGACCGCAATGCTCAGGCTACTCGACCCAAGTATCTCACTCACGGCCCTTATGGTCTTAATGAGGCCGAATACTGTCTCTGGTGCCGCGCAGACCTCGAAGCTGACATTGAGAGGGCTGACGCTGATGCCTGACGACGAAGAGGATAAAGCACGAGATGCAGACCCTCCGCAGGGTGTGGAAATTGCTAGGATCACGATTGTTAAGACCTTCGACGATGATGCTCCAGGCGGATCTGCGGTCTGGACCACTTACTCTGATGGGTTGACTTTGCTAGATGCCATGGGCATGATTGCTTGGGCATTGGCTGTAGTTTATAAGGACTATGGCACACCGGGGGATGAGGACGATGCCTGAGGAAGATGTGGCTCCCTGGGGGTTACAGTTTAAGGATGCCATCGAGGAGCAGTTCGTAAGAGCCGGATTATCGGATTCACTTATTCCGGCTGCCCGCAGAGCTACGTATACGACTGCTAGAAAACTCGCCCCCATAGTTATGATGCTGGACGAGAATGACTATGAGGGGATTGCGAGACTGGTAATTACATACATAATTTCCCTCGACCTAACACGACCGGATCAGATAGAATTTATTCCTCAGGCTATCGGGCTGACAAGAGACAGGATACTAATCCTGGGGAATAAATCCGGACTCACGGTTATATGAATAACCCACTCGCGCGCGTGCGCGTAGTATGTTATTATATTTATTAAGTGCACATCACTCCTCCCCCCATAAGGGGAGAGGATGTGATTGTGCTCACTATAATTAAAAAAAGAGTAAGGTACGAGAATTAACAAAACCGAGGAGATGAGAATGCGTAACTACATTGATGACTTTCTAGCTGAGGCTATGGAACAGTCAAATGCCTCACATTCTTTCCAGGTTGGGGGCCCTCATGGTACTCCTACTTCACAGGTATTCTTCTTCAACTTGCTCTCGGGTGAGAAGATATACCTGATGAGGACTCTTCCCGTGGCTCCGCTTGAACCAGAACGGGATGAGGAACAGGAAAGACACGACGCGGCCCATGATGAGGACCAAGGAAAGGACTGGGATCAGCTGGTTCAGGAAAATCGGGATTACGAACCGGAAGAACGAGGGGCCTACATGCGACCGGACGAGGAGCACCGGGCTGTACTCGAGGCTAAGGTTGCTTCTGCTCAGGTTACTTACAGGGATGCTCTTGCTGATGCCTACGGATTGAAGTATGACGGTAACATAAGGGATGTCACTGGCACTATGCGGGAGATGTACTGGAACCGTGACACGGACGAGTGGTTCTACTGGGATCAGAACTCGATGAAGTGGATCCAAACCGTCCCGTTTGATGAGAAGAAACAAAGCTGGACGGGCGGATAAGAGCTAGCCTCTACTGCCGCTTGTAACTTAGTCCAGCCGGAGCTCCCCTTTGGGTGGGGGCTCGGCTGGGTAACTTAAAGGTCAGGGAAGACTACTCTAGAAAATACTCTTGGTCGCGGAAAGGGCAGCGCGGATGAACAGGGAACGGGAAGAAGAGGAACGCATGAGGAATGAGAAGAACGATAAGGCTGGATTTGAGGCTCTGGATAGAGTTGGACAACGAATTGCTGAGGACGCTATGAGGAACGCTCTGGGACCGAGGCTCCAGTTCAGGCTCCGAGAAGGGCTCCATGGTCGACTCTGCGCAGGGTGTGGGCATAACACTGGGGAGCACTCTATGCCTGAGGGTTGTGAACTCTGCTCTTGTAAGCTGTTTATTCTTCAGGATATACTGTCGTGGCTAGGGCAGCATACTACGTGGATTGCTCTTGATGGGCATTATGGGATGAGTCAGAGACTTCAGTTTTACGCTCATCAGGGTTACTACTTGATTATCCTTGCTGTAGGACGTACTACAGAGGCTCGAATCTTTGCTCCTGGGGATTTTGACTTTAGCGCTTATAGAAAGACGCTCACCAGCTTAATCCTAACTGAGGATAAACAACCCGATACCATTATAATGGATGAGAATATTATTGTGAGGGGTGGACCTGGGGGCTTAACGGGTAACTGGTTAGGACCGGACGTATAGGATGCGGGTAATGACTCGGTGCATGACTAGATGAGGTACGCGTTTGTTCCGGGTGAAGGGCTTTCTTTCGAATGGGTACGAAGATTCCCGCAGAACTCTAAACTGATGTTTCCTGTAACAGATGAGCAGAACGCCCAAAGCAAACGACCGTTACTGTTCGGCGGACAGAATCGGCGAGAATATGGTGGAGTGAGTGCAGAGCTGTGAGGACAAAAAGACACAAACCGCTCTTGACACTGGATTGGGAGCTCTTGGAGACAATAGAAACGGCTAAAACAGCTTAAAACCGAGCCTGAACAGCATCAAACCCCTGCTTGGAGGACTAGGAGCAAAAAAGATCATTTTACGGTTTAAAAAATAGTTGACCGGGCACTCTGGGTTTTATAAAATAACTGCATCGGCGCAAGGCGCGCGGAATGCGATTGAAGGGAATGAACATGTACAACTCGACCCAAATGGCTCCGGAAGTGACTCAGCTCCGCATGACGCGGATCCAGAAGGCACTCGCCGACACTGACTGGCAGGACCAGGCGAAGGACGAATTCGGAGAAGACGATGACTGACTCACTGACTTGCCCTCACACGAATAAAGTGCGCTCGCGAGGCTGGGACCACGGTTTTCGCCAATGGATCTGCTCTGACTGCGACTCCGTCATTGATGCTCCGAAGCGAACTGAGCTTCAGAAAGAACTCTTCCGAAACATCAATCGGCTCCTCTCCGAGCTCCAGGAGGAGCTCCGACAGGAACTCCCGGTAGGACTCGAGCTACACCAGAAAACACTTCAGATCATACGGTTGAAAAATTACCGTAACTCTGCTTTCGACGAGTTGGGCAACTGGAGATGACTGACATCATACGCCAGGTGATACCTATGGGAATCACTAAACTACGCCGTAAGTATCTTTGCTTGACTTGCGGCTACGAAACACACGACCTAATTAAACTGCGCAATCACTCTTGTGAAGGGGACGACGATGAAACACGTGACTGAGAAGGTTATTGACATCACCCTGACCATAGCTACTATTGCTACGATCATACTCTTGAGCTGGCTCTTCTTTACCGCCGTTGACATCCAGATCCAGAAGGCCAGTGCTGAACCTTGCTTGACGGAAGACCAACCGGGCTGGTGTATCTGGAACGGGCACGCTCGCTACTATGAGGATAACGTCAATATCCCGGTAGAAGGACGCTGACTCCAGGGGCCCCCTATAATGGGGGCTTTCTGGTGTATACCATACCGTGGCTTACTCTAGCGCAGAGCTCCGCGCTCGCGGTAGCACAAACAGAGCTATAGTCTAGTGCAGAGCTCCACACCAAAACAGCTGCTAACCCAGCTGACCAAACTAAACCCTGTAGTGGTGTGTGTTTCTGGTGTCCGTTTTGTCCGGTTGCGTAGCGTAAGTGTATACGGTGTACACTGTTTCGGTCATACGCAGTTTTTGGGTAATTGAGTTTTTGAGCAAATATTTTTTTGATTATTTTGATGATTCGCCTTGACATCGCTTGCCACAAGGCGCATAATTGATTCATCGGGCAAGGCGCTCGATAATGACGAAAGGGAACGATCATGGCGAACGTCAAGGCGCAGGCGCAGGACACGACTCCGGCCGAAGGCGCGTATGGCATTCAGGCGCTTGTCGAGGCTACAGGCGCGCAGGCGAAGGACGTACGGCGTTGGCTGCGGGCGCAGGTCAAGGGCATTGGCGCAGGCGACACGCTGCCGGGCAAGGGCGGGCGCTACGCCTTTACGTCGGCGCAGGTGACGGCGCTTGCAAGCGCCTACGCCTCAAGCAAGGCGCGCAAGGGCAGCACGGCCAGCGCCGAAGCGCTGACGGCATCGCTTGTGCAGTCGAGCGCCAATGGCGTCAAGGCGCATCAGGACGCGCGCGCCTAAGGCGCAAGGGCGGGCGCGCCTTCTGCCATAACCGGCGGGAGGCGCGCTTTGCCATGCCCGACGAACCCCCCCCTTAATCCATGCCTACCATTCTCACCCATCCCTCCGCCGGACCATTCCTCCCGCGACCTCTGAGCTCTTCTGTCAAAAAACTATCCCCTGTACATTCTTCTGTGCCGCGTTCGAGCCCGGAACCTGATCCCGGCACCAACCGTTGACAACTATCCGTCCCGTCGATAGGATAACTCGTTAACGAGTTCCCCACACCCACCTACCCATTCCTGACCATTCCTACTCTCTGACTTACCCGTTCTTACCCTCCCCTTACCCCTCCCACCGGACGGAATATCATGGCATTCACATATGGTACTGTTACCGGTACTATACTGCTCCCGGGAGAGGATAGCCCTCCTGCGAAGGGGGTTATATACGTTAGACCAGAAGCCATTGTTCTTCTCGGTGAAGAAGTGGTAGTACCTCGAGAAATGTCTGTAGAGCTAGATAATACGGGTAGTTTCAGCTGGTCTGGTATCGCTTCAGACTCCCCTGACATCACTCCGCAGGGATTTACTTACAGCATGAGAATTAAGGTTCCCGGAGTTAAGCTGGCCCCGTTCTCGTTCCTATTGCCCTCAAACACCACACTTGAACTTGAGGAGATTATCCCAGTCCTTTCTTCTCCCGGGGTTATTATTACACGCGGGCCTCAGGGGATCCCCGGCCCTCCGGGAGAAACTGGGGGTAATGCACAGGAACATATCCAGTCTACCCCTGCAGCTACATGGATTATCACCGCGGTTGGTTTTAACCGTCCTCCTAGTGTTGACGTGTACGTGAGTGATGAGAGAGTCATCACAGATATTTACTCCACATCCACTCAAGTCACCATCACATTCGCGGTACCCACCGCGGGCCGTGCAATCCTAACGTAAGGACTGAGCATGCTTAAGGTAATGAATGGACTGGACCTCCAGTCTCAGAAGATCCAGAACCTCGCGGATGCTTCCGCTGCTACAGATGCAGTCACCCTCCAGCAGATGCAGGCTTTTGTTCGGGGGTTGAGCTGGAAGGCTTCAGTTCGTGTAGCTAGTACTGCGAACCTTACCCTTGCTACTCCGGGCGCCACGATTGACGGCGTTACGATGGCGACTAATGACCGGGTGCTGCTGAAGAACCAGAGTGCTGGTGCTGAGAATGGCATCTATGTCTGGACGGGTGCTTCCTCACTTTTGACTCGAGCCCTGGATGCAGACTCTGCTGCTGAAGTGACTGGTGCGGCCGTTCTCGTTACTGAGGGCACGACAAACGGTAACAAGGCCTTCACTCAAACTGCTGATGCTGTTACCCTCGGCACCACCGCTCTGGTGTGGACCGAGTTCGGCGGTGGCGGTTCTTCCTATACCGGTGGTGCTGGTCTTACTCTATCCGGCTCTGACTTTGCGGTTGGTCAGGGCACTGGTATCTCGGTTGCCGCTGACGCGGTTGCTATTGACACTGCCGTGGTTGTGCGAAAGTATGCGGCGAACATTGGCAACGGCGCAGCCACTTCTATCGCGGTTACTCACAGCCTTGGCACGAGGGACATTACTTACTCGATCCAGAATGCATCTACGTTTGAGTTCGTGGAGACTGATGCAGTGGCTACTGACGCGAACACCCTGACCCTCACGTTTGCTACTGCGCCGGCTAGCAACGCATACCGGGTAGTTGTTCACGGCTGATGTCTAGGAAATTCCTAAACGCCATTGATCCAACGGCTCTAACGGGCACGAAGATCAGTGCTCTTTCAGCGGTCACTACCCCCGTAGGTACTGATGAGCTGGTGGTCAACCAGGGTGGCACAACCAAGAAGCTTACCCTCGCCCAGCTCAATGGTTACGTAGATCCATTACGATCTGCTCTTGTAACTGCTCAGGCCATTTCGGGTAACTCAGATACTTATATTACCGCCTCACGGATGGTCCTTCCGCAGTCTAAGATGCAGGCAGGCACATTCTTCCGTGCCCGTCTCGTGATTACAAAGACGGCGGCAGGTACGGCAACTCCAGTCTTTACAGTTCGCACCGGTGTTAACGGTACTACGGCTGATACCTCGAGACATGCGTATACGGGTGTAGCCCAGACGGGTGCTATTGATACAGGTTATCTGGACATCCTGGCTACATTCCGAAATCCTGGAGCTAGCTGTATTCTGGCTACGTGGACTAACTTCACACATGACCTGGCATCAACGGGTTTTGCTAATGCTACTCGAGATTTCCAGGGTTCTACTATCTCCTCCGCATTTGACTCAACCACCGCGAGTATGGGCATCGGTCTCTCAATTAACCCAGGCGCATCTGCCGCATGGACAATCCAGCAGTGTACCCTTGAGCTTCTGAACTTGGCTGACTGATGACAGCGACATACCTGCAAGAGGCTGAGTCCGCTGATGCATCTGCCGCATCTGGCACTACTGTGCAGGGTACTTTCGGGGCGAATGTTACAGCTGGCTCGTTGCTCATCGGGTGCGCGTCGTGGGATACTACAGC
>Ga0137425_1000377_pt1 | contig 11612 bp, 9 predicted proteins | sample EasRivERMZT640_2_FD_102318 | JGI IMG/M metagenome (GOLD analysis project Ga0137425, IMG submission 102318) | Soil microbial communities from meander-bound floodplain in the East River, Colorado, USA - East River MetaG ERMZT640_2 | ecosystem: Environmental > Terrestrial > Soil > Floodplain ...
GTCTCCCGCCAGATCCTCGGCTCCGAACAGCAGCGCTTCCAGCCGGGGATCCGAGTCGGCAATGGCCGCCGCCTGGACCACCCCGCGGGCGCTTTCGATGAGGGCGAGCAGCGGAAGCGGAGCCGAGGCGGTGCGCCGGACCACCTCCCGCAGCTGCTCGGCCGATTCCACCTTGGGGATGAGATAGCCGTCGGGACGCGCGGCATGGGTCGCTTCGATGTCGCCCGGGTGGTGCTCCGAACCGACGGGGTTGACGCGCACCAATTTTTCGCTGACGCCGAAATCCAGGCTCTGAAGGCAGGAGGTCACCGTTTCACGCGCCGCCAGCTTGCGGTCCGACGCGACGCCATCCTCCAGGTCCAGCACGACGCAGTCGGCGCCGGAGGCGGCCGCTTTGGCGATTTTCCGGGCGTCGTCGCCGGGGACGAAGAGGAGGGCTCGCCGGGCGCGCGGCAGCCTGTCAGGTCCGGTCGAGCTCACACCGGCCTCTTCAGGAACAGAACGGTCCGCTCCAGATCCACCACCACCTCGCCCCGCTGATTCGTCCCCACGTGGCGCAGCCGGACGATTCCCTGATCGGGCCTGGACCGGGAGGCCCGGGTCTCCAGGACTTCCGTCTCCACCGTCAGGGTGTCGCCATGAAAAACCGGCTTGGGATGTGACACCTTCTCGTAGGAGAGGTTGGCGACGATAGTCCCTTCGGTGAGGTCCGAGACCGTCAGCCCCACCGCCAGGCCCAGGGTGAAGATGCCGTTGACGATGCGCCGTCCGAAAGGCGTTTTGGCTGCGAATTCCTCATCCAGGTGGAGCGGCTGGGTGTTGGCCGTGAGCGAGCAGAAGAGGACGTTGTCGGTCTCGGTGATGGTCCGGGAAAGCCGATGCCGTATGCGCTGGCCGACCTGCAGGTCCTCGAAGTATCTTCCCGCCATCATCGGCTCCGAAGTGGGAGAGAAAGACCGGCGCGGAGTATAGCATCGCCGCGGCCGGGCAAAAAAATCCCCCGGACCCGTCGAATGGATCCGGGGGACTGACCAATCAGCCGGACTCAGTGTTTACCCTGTCCGTTCCCGTTGCCCTTGCCTTTCCCCTTGTCCTTGCCGTTCCCGGGGTCGGAATTCCCCTGGCCGCCCTTGCCCTTCCCGCGGCCGCGGTCGTGCGGGACTTTGACCTCGGCCGTGCCCTCGGACACGTTTCCTGAGAGGTCGGTCGCCGAGTAGGTCGCCGTATATATCCGACCGGTGCCGGTTCCCGAGCGCTCGGCCCGAACCTGGAACGCGAAATCTTCCGTGCCCGGGTCGATGCCCATGATGTCGGGAGCAGTGTTGCCGTCCCCTTGGGAGTTCTCCGGCTCGTTGCTGGTCACCGAGGTGAGCACCAGGGTCACCTCGCTGCAGAAGTCGAAGGCGTCCACATTGGCGCGGATACCGACCATGCGATGGTTGGGAGGCCAGAGCACCGACCGGTTGAGAGTCACGCCGATTTCCGGCGGCGTCTGATCGTCGATGGTGATCACCACCTCATCGGTAGCGCTCTGCCCCGCGCTGTCGGTGACCTGAAGCGTCACGGTGTAGGTTCCGGAGGCCAATCCGAGCTGATCCAGGACCGCTCCCGTTCCCAGGAATTCCTCGGTGGGTGTGCCGAAATCGATCCACCATTCGTAGAGGACGATGTCGTCGTTGGTGCCCGGGCTCGAGTCGGCGTCGGTGGATCCCGATCCATCCAGCACCGCTGCCGTCTCCTCAGATTCGCAGGTGAACGTGGCATCATCGCCGGCCACCGCAACGGGCGGGACGTTCGCCCCGGGATTCAGGGGTTGCCAGGAGGGTGCCAATTCCTGGGCGGAAGTGGCCACCAGGGCGAGTCCTGCCGTCCCATCGGCGTTCATCGTCCACAAGTCGGCGTTGGAATCCGTGACCAGGACGAAAGCGATTCTGGTTCCATCAGGCGAATAAACCGGCTGCTCCCCTGGGGCCAGGCTCAGGGGATTGGTCCCGTCGATGGCATTCATCGTCCAGATTGACGAGGCCTGCTGGGCGTCGAAGCGGGCAAACGCAATCAAGGTCCCGTCCGGGGACCAATCGGGAGAGAGGTCCTGATCCGGTGTGTCGGTCAGTCGCAGGGGACTGGAGCCATCGGAGCTCATGGTGTATATGTCCAGGCTCCCATCGCGATTGGTGCTGAAGGCGATCTTGGTGCCATCGGGAGACCAGGCCGGCTGCCTGTCATCACTGTCAGGAGTCTGGGTCAGATTCAGGGGTGAAGAGCCATCGGCATTCACGACCCAAACGTCGCACTGGAACGGGCTCCCGCCACAGCGGGTGAAGGCGATCTTCGTGCCATCCGGCGACCAGGCCGGGCTATTGTCGGAGACTGTGTTGTCCTGGGTGAGCGGGGTGGCGTCGCCGGTGAAGAAATCCATGATCCAGAGGTGAAGCGCGCTCGCCTGGCCGGCAGCGAAGACGATCCGCGTTCCGTCGGGAGACCAGGATGGCTCGGCCGCTTGCGCTGGGGCAAAGGGGAGAGGTCGTACCCCGGCGCCGTCAGAATTGACCACCGCCAGATGGGAGGGACCGCCGGCTGTGGACTGGAAGGCGATCCGACCGTTCTGCCCCGGAATGGCCGCGCTCACCCAGTTGGGCAAGGCGGTGGCGAGCAGGCACAGCGTGGCGAGGCGGGCCACGATCCGCGCGCGTTGCAGCAGAGCGGTACTTTGCGGCATCTTGGTGCTCCTTATGAAGGCTTCGACGAGGCCGGGTGCGAAAGCTCTGGCTCGGTCCACACCCGGACCGACCGCCGAGAGTGGCCGTCGTTAAAGGGTTTTTCTGATCGCAGGTCTCTAAAATAGCATGCTGGCGCGGCTTTTTGGAAGGGGGGGTCAGGATTTCCTAGGAAATCAAGGTGTTTCCGCAGTCCCTACATCGACATCGCAATCGTGACTGGAGCCTACTGATGAGCAAACCCCGAGTGCTGCTTCTCATGCCGACGACCACCTATCGTGCCGAAGACTTCCTCCGCGCCGCGAGCGAGGTGGGGGCGGAAGTCGTGGTGGGCTCCGATCGTCGGCAGACCCTGGAGGATGCGGTGCCGGGAGCCACGTTGACGCTGGATTTCCAGGACATCGAGGCGTCGGCCGGAAAGGTCGCCGACTTCGCGAAGACGCGTCAACTGGTTTGCGTGGTGGGGGTCGAGGACGAAACCACCGAGCTGGCGGCGGAAATTTCCCGCCTCCTGGGCTTGCCGCACAATTCGGTCGAATCGGTGCGCGCCTCCCGGGACAAGCACAAGGGCCGCGAACTTCTCGAGCGGGCCGGGGTCCGCACCCCCCACTTTGGAAGATTCTCGGCGGGCGAAGACCCGATTTCCGTGGCGCGAAAAGTGCAGTTTCCGTGCGTCGTCAAGCCGCTCTTCCTGTCGGCCAGCCGTGGAGTGATGCGGTGTGACGATCCTGGAGACCTGGCGCGGGCCTGGGAGCGGCTGGGGAGGATTCTCAAGGAGCCGGAAGTGCGCAGGAAGGGGGGCGAGGCGGCGGATTGGATTCTGGTGGAGGGGTATATTCCCGGTGTGGAAGTGGCGGTCGAGGGGCTTCTGATGCATGGCGAGCTGAAGGTCCTGGCGCAGTTCGACAAGCCCGACCCTCTGGAAGGCCCCTTCTTCGAAGAAACGATTTATGTGACCCCTTCGCGACTGCCCCAGGAGACGCAGCGTGAAGTGCTTCGAACCACGGCCCTGGCGGCCGCGGCGCTGGGGCTGTGTGAGGGACCGATCCATGCGGAGCTGCGGGTGAACGAGTGGGGAGTGTGGCCTCTGGAAGTTGCGGCCCGCTCCATCGGAGGGCTCTGTTCGCGGGCTCTGCGCTTTGGAGCCGGTATTTCTTTGGAGGCGTTGACCCTCCGGCACGCCTTGGGATTGGAGGTCGGCTCCCTGGTGCGGGAGAAAGGAGCCGCGGGGGTCATGATGATTCCCATCCCGCGCTCCGGAAGGCTCACGCGCTTTGCCGGGATTGACGCGGCGATGTCGGTCCCCGGCGTCGAAGCGGTTGCACAGGGCCTGGCGCTGGGGCAGGAAGCGATACCTCTTCCCGAAGGATCCCGCTATCTGGGCTTCATCTTCGCCCGAGGGGAGGAGCCCGCATTCGTTGAGGCGGCCCTGCGGGCGGCCCATCGGCGGCTGGAAATCGTCATCGAGTAGATCCCCGGAGCCAATCTCAAACTACGCGATCCTCGCGCCGGAGAGGGTCCAACTGACCCTCGGTGGGCTCGGCTCAGCAGAACCAGGACTCGGTGAGTCGGGGAAGCCGCCGGGGGGAGGCGGCAGCCGGCGGAGGATTGGAAGTGAGGAACTTCTCCCCGGTGATTTCCGAGAATTCCCTTCGGATCCTTTGAAAAGTCTCTTGCGCTGTTTCCCGGGCTTGGACCGCCCGCTCCACCGTGGCCGTTACACGCCGCTGGAGGAGGTCCATGCGGGGGTCGGGATGCACCCAGGCATGGCCGAAGGCCTGCGGATCGAGCTTGCCCACCCGCCGCGCCGCAGTGGGATGCTGCAGAAGCAGAGAGCCGGGCGGGATCAGGAGCCTTACTGAGAATTGCACGGGATCGACCGCCTCCACCAAATCTTCCGACTCCACGAATTCCAGCAGTTCCCGGAAATCACTCAGGGTGGACCAGGGCGTGAAGGGGAGGAGCGAGGGGCGCAGGACCAGTCCCGACTCGCGGCAGAGCTCCAGAGCTGCCTGCACGTCCTGGCGGGTGTGGCCCTTGTCGAGGATTTCCAGGACCGTGTCGCTCAGGGATTCGACCGCGGAGACCGCGAAGACGGCTCCGAGGCGATGCAACTCCGGAACTATCTGGCGATGCTTCAGCAAATGCTCGATCTTGGCGGTGAAATCGAAAGTGAGCTCCGGGAAAAGGCGGTGCATCTCCCGCGCGATGCCGAGAGAGTGGCCGGGACCATTGAGAAAATCGGCGTCTCCGAAAGTGATGTGCGCCGCCCCGTGCTCGACCTGCAGGCGAATATCCTCCAGCACCAGGTCTTTCGGCAGGACGAAGAAGCGGCCGGCGTAGACGGGAGGAATCGGGCAATGCCGGCAGAGGTGCAGGCAGCCGCGGCTGGCTTCCACATAGCCCGCCTGATGCTGCTGTCCATCCATCTCCAGGGCGGCATACTCCTCCAGGGGCTTCAGGACATGCCGGCTGGGCTGGACGAAGGCCTGCCGTCCGAGAAGAGGTCCGGACTTCTTTCCTGGTAGACCCAGCCCCGCCACGCACTCCAGGTCGCCCCCCTCCTCGAGCGCCCGAGCCAGATGCACCAGGCTTTCCTCGCACTCTCCGGCGAGGATCGAATCGGCGCAGGCATCCAGCAGGAATTCGGAGTTGAGCCACGCGTAGTGCCCGTGGAAGCACAGGTGGCACGTCGGGTTTTCGCGGCGGATTCTCTGAGCCAGCGCCACGCCGATGCGCAGGGCCGTGTGCATCGGAACCGAGATGGCCACGAGTCGGGCGCGGGCGATCTGGGCGCTGTCCAGGGGGTCGACTGCGACATCCAGCACGGCAGGGTGATAGCCCGCGGCTTCCAGGAATCCCAGGGGCAATGCCAGGCCCATGGGCTGGTGACCCAGCTCATAACAGGAGATTAGGAGAATCTCACCTGGGTCGCGCATGCAGAGGAAGTCCGAAGAGCGAGGGGAGATCGGAAACGACGCTTGCTACTTCGAGGGCTGATAATAGGGATTGCTGCCGCCAGCGTGGTCCGTGGTATCCACCACCTGCTGGATTTCCGGCATTTCTTCGCGCAGCATCCGCTCAATCCCTTGCTTGAGGGTGACGTTGGCCATGCCGCATCCCTGGCAGCCGCCCCCCATTTTCAGGTAAACCACTCCATTCTTGTAATCCAGAAGCTCGATGAACCCGCCATGCCCCGCCACGGCCGGGTTGATCTGGAAGTCGATCAGCTCCTGAATCTTGCTCTTCGGGTCGTTCGCTGGCTCAGTCATGCTCGGGCTCCCTCGGGGCCGGGCTCACCCCAATCTGTGGAATCAACGCAAAGCATTCTATCATTCGCGGGCCTGTCCCCGTTGACTTATCTCCCAAGCCGGCCCGGTTCCACGCATTGGCGCTTCGCCAGCTCCTCCCGAAGACTGCCCAGGGCCGGGAGGCCGACGGAGTGAGCTTTTCGCCTTGACGAGCGCCCCTGGAACACGGCAAGATGACGCGCCATGAAAAACGTTTTCGAGAATATCGTCGAGGCGATTGGGCACACCCCGCTGGTCCGCATCAACCGGCTGGGAAGGGACACCGGCGCCACCTTCTACGCCAAGCTCGAGTTCCTGAACCCCGGGAGCAGCGTCAAGGATCGGATCGCCGTGCAGATGATCGAGGATGCCGAGCAAAGCGGGCAACTCAAGCCTGGTGGGACAGTCGTCGAGTGCACCTCCGGGAACACCGGCATGGGGCTGGCGCTGGTCGGGGCGGCGCGCGGGTACCACACCATTCTGGTCATGCCCGACAAGGTCAGCGACGAGAAAATCAAGGCCCTGAGGGCCTTCGGCGCCAAGGTTATCTCCACCCCGACGGCGGTGCCGCCGGAGGATCCGAGAAGCTACTACCAGGTGGCCCGGCGCATTGCCGAGACCACTCCTAACGCCTTCTTCGCCAACCAGTATCAGAACCTGAGCAATCCGGAAGCTCATTTCAAGACCACCGGCCCGGAAATCTGGGACCAGATCGGGGAGGCGCTCGATGCCGTGGTGGTTGCCACCGGCACCGGCGGAACCCTCTCGGGCATCGCCCGCTACATCCGGCCCCGCAAGGCTTCGGTCAAGTACGTGCTGGTGGATCCCGTCGGCTCGATTTACTACGAGTACCTCAAGTCGGGCAAAGCTCCCAAGATCTTGAAAACCTACAAAGTGGAAGGATTCGGGGAGGACTTCATTCCGGGCACCATCGATCTCAGCGTGGTGAGCGAGGTCGTCCAGGTGAGCGACAAGGAATGCTTCACTACCGCCCGGGAATTGACCCGGAAGGAGGGGATCTTCGGCGGCGGATCCTGCGGCGGCGCCATGGCCGGCGCCATCAAATTCGCCCGCGCCCATCCCGAGTGCAAGACCCTGGTCGTGCTGATGCCCGACTCGGGATCGCGATACCTGAGCAAGGTCTACGATGACGCCTGGCTGCGGCAGAACGGCTTCCTGGAAGAGGATCTGGCCGGACGCGTGGAAGATCTGCTGCACAAGCGTCCCCAGAAAATCATCGCGGCGCAGGCGGCCGATGCGATCCGTGACGTGCTGGGCCTCATGAAGCAGCACGGCATCTCCCAGGTCCCGGTTCTGGAAGGGGAGAAGCTCGTCGGAATGCTCTCCGAAACGGGGATTCTGGGCGCGATGCTGAGCGATTCTTCCACCGCTCATCGATCCGCCGGCGCCCTGGCGGAGCCGACCTACGAAGTGGTGGAGCCCTCCGCCCCGGTCTCCCGCCTCTCCGACGTGGTGGCGCAGGGAAAGGTGGCTCTGGTGATGGAAGCGGGAAAGCTGCAGGGCGTGGTGACCAAGATCGACCTCATCGAATACCTGGCTGCGGCGAACCGCTGAGCACTCCCCCCTGCGAGGTCCACTTCCTGGATGTATTCCCGACGCACCGCCTGGGATCGATCAACCAATCGACTGACGCAGCTGCTGGACAGGAAGCGCGCGGCGGGCGATAGAATCCTCGACCTCACTCTGACCAATCCCACCCAGGCCGGGTTCTCCTACTCCGAAACAGAGATCCTCGCGCCCCTCGCGAACTCCGCGTCGCTGGGCTATGAGCCGCAGCCTTCCGGTCTCCTCAGCGCGCGCCAGGCGGTGGCGGCAACGTTCGCCAGGCGAGGAGTCCAGGTTCCCCCCGAAGACATCCTGCTCAGCGCCAGCACCAGTGAGGCCTACTCCTGGCTCTTCAAGCTCCTGGCGGATCCGGGGGATGAGGTCCTGGTGCCGCAGCCCAGCTATCCGCTGTTCGATTTTCTAGGGAGGCTCGAGGGGATCGAGACAGTGGGTTACCCGTTGACCCTGGAGGATGACTGGGCCCTGGACGAGGCGGCGGTTGACCGCCGGATCACCCCGCGCAGCCGCGCGGTGGTCGTGGTGAGTCCCAACAATCCCACGGGGACCTATCTCAAGCTCGAAGAGCTGAAACGCCTCTCGGCGCTGTGCGACCACAGGGGGTTGGCCCTCATCGGCGACGAGGTTTTCGCGGATTACCCTCACGCTGAGGATCCGCGCCGGGCTGCGTCGGTCCTGGGAGCCCAGGGACCCCTCGTCTTCAGCCTCGGAGGGCTCTCCAAGCTGGCCGGACTTCCCCAATTGAAGCTCGGCTGGATCGCCCTTTCCGGCCCGCAGCGGGAAAAAGAGGAAGCGAAGGAGCGACTGGAGCTGATCGCCGATACGTTTCTCTCCGTCAATACCCCGGTCCAGCATGCCGCGCCGGAGCTGCTCCGGGCGGCGGACGGGATCCGGCGCCAGATCCTGGGGCGGATTGAAGGCAATCACCGGTCCCTTCGGGAGGCGATCGGAACGGTTTCCCCGTTTCGCGTGCTGCGCCGCGAAGGGGGATGGACCGTCGTGCTCCAAGTCCCGGCCATCATGACGGAAGAGGAGTGGATCCTGACGCTCCTGTCGGAAGCGGGTGTCCTGGTGCATCCGGGCTACTTCTTCGATTTTCCCACTCCCACCTACCTGGTTCTCAGCCTGCTGCCCGCCCCAGATATTTTCCGGGAGGGGGTGTCCAGAATCCTGGCAACCGGCGAGCCGAAGGCCTGAAGGGAGTTATCTTGTAAAAACTGGTAACGAGTTTGGACAAATAGGCCAAAGGACTTAGAATACTGCCCCGACCGATCCCCACTTTGACTCGAGCCGGTACGTCCCGATATCCCGGGGTCCGGCATTGGACGGCGGGTTTTCATCCGGACCCTGGAGGTATCAATGGTTTCGCGCAAGCTCATGTCAATCCCCGTGGTTACTCTGCTCCTCTGCTTCTTGTTCGTATCCGCCTGCGATTCCGCCACCTCGGGGGGGAAGAAAGAAGCGGCCGCTCCTGCCGCCAGCGCAGGCAGTAATGCCGCGACCGTGGACGGCCAGCCCATCACGCTGGCGCAGCTGGACGAGCGGGTTGCCAAGCAGCTCTACGACGCCCGGCAGGCGGCACTCGGAGAGATGGTGAACGAAACGCTCCTGGAGAAAGAGGCCAAGTCTCAGGGCATCACCACCGAAGCCCTCCTGCAGAAGGAAATCAACGCCAAGATCACCGAGCCGACCCCGGCTGAAGTGGATCAGGTGTGGGAGGCGAACAAGGCCAGAATGCCCGGCAAGACCAAGGAGCAGGTGGCTCCCGACATCGTCAAATGGCTCAAGGAACAGAAGAGCGGGCAGGTTCAACAGGCTTACATTCAAGGCCTGCGCGCCAAGTACAAGGTGCAGATCCTGCTGGAGCCTCCCCGCGTCGTGGTGGCGGTGGACGACGATCCCTTTCTGGGGCCGGCCGACGCACCCATAACCATCGTGGAGTTCTCCGATTACCAGTGCCCCTACTGCAGCCGGGCGGAGTCGGTGGTGAAGCAGGTTCTCGACAAGTACAAGGGGAAGGTCAAGTTCGTCTACCGGGACTTCCCCCTGAGCTTCCATCCCTTCGCGGCCAAGGCCTCGGAGGCGTCCCAGTGCGCCAACGACCAGGGGAAGTTCTGGGAGTACCATGACGCGCTCTACGCCGATCAGTCGAAGCTCTCCGTAGCGGACTTGGAGGCGACGGCGGGGCGGCTGGGCCTGAACGCAGAAAAGTTCAAGAGCTGCATGGATTCGGGCAAGCACGCTGCCGAGGTGAAAAAGGACATGGAGGACGCCGCCAAGGTCGGGGTGAACAGCACGCCCTCCTTCTTCATCAATGGGATCGCCGTCGTCGGGGCCCAGGGGCCCGAGGCGTTCAACGTCATCATCGATCAGGAGCTTGCCAAATCCGTGAAATAATCCGCGCGGCCCTTGAATCGCTCCACACTCCGCCGCATCCCAACCCTGACTGGCGGGGGAATTCAGGGGGGTCCCATCGTGGGGCATTCGGAACTGTAGACAGCACCGCTTCAACTAAGGAGGACGGATCCAGTGAGAAGTTTGCGCACCCTTGCCGCCGTTGCCTTTGGCCTGCTGCTTGCTGCCGGGACGGCGACTGCCGATACGGTAGTCTACAAAATCGACTCCTCCCACTCCCAGGTGGGATTCAGCATTCGACACTTTTTCAGCAAGGTGCCCGGAAAATTCAAGACCTATGAAGGCACCATCAGCCTGGATCCGAAGGACCTCTCCAAGACCGTGGTGGAGGTGACGATTGACACGGCCAGCATCGACACCGGAAACGGGGATCGGGACAGCCATCTGCAGAGCTCCGACTTCTTCGATGCCGCCAAATTCCCGAAGATCACCTTCAAGTCCACCAGCGTCACCTCCCAGAGCGCGACCAAGGCGACGCTGAAGGGAGAGCTCAACATGCACGGCGTCACGAAGCCGGTGACCCTGGACGCCGAAGTCCTCGGATCCAGCCCCGAGCGCTCCGGGTTCGAGGCGAAGACCAAGATCAACCGGCAGGATTTTGGGATTTCCTGGAACAAGGTGGTGGAGGGCGGAGGATCGGTGTTGTCTGACGAGGTCGAAATCACTATTAATATCGAAGGCGTCCGACCCAAACCGGCAACGCCCGCGCCTCCTGCGGCCCCTCCCAAGAAGAACTGATCGCCTCCTGTCAGGCCTCTCAGACGGGCGGGGCTGCGGCTCCGCCCGTGCTGTTTTCAGGGGATGACGGGCGGGTGGTAGACGAGCGTGCCGGCGAACCACCAGGCCAGGAAGAACACGATAGGAATGTGGAACAGCAGCTGCAGGATGGAGTAGCCGGCCAGGTCTCTCGCCTTGACGTTGAGAATCCCCATCAGCGGCAGCATCCAGAAGGGGTTGATGAGGTTGGGGAGCGCCTCGGCGGCGTTGTAGATCTGTACCGTCCACCCCAGATGGATCTGCCAGGTGTTGGCGGAGGCCATCACATAGGGTGCCTCGAGGATCCACTTTCCCCCGCCGGAAGGGACGAAGATTCCCAGCACGGCGGAGTAAAGCGCCACCACCAGCGGAAAGCTTCCCGGTGTGGAAAGCTTCACGAACCAACCTGCCAGCACCGAGGCAATGGCGGTCTTGGAGATGATTCCGAAGATTCCGGCGTAGAAGGGGAACTGGATGAGCACGCCGGAGGTGGCGGGAATTGCCCGGGCCACCGCCGAGAGGAACGAGCGCGGCCTTCCGTGGAGCGCCAGGCCGGCGCCCAGGAAGGCGAGGTTGAAATTGTTCAGGTCCAGCGCGGCGGCAATCCCCTTTTCCCGGCACACCATCACCAGGTAGGTCAGCAGCAGCAGTCCCACCGTGATGCCCCAGATGGGTGAGTCCCCCAGTCGTTCCGCCGGGGTGACCGGAGCTTTCACCTCCCCGGCCGATGCATCGAACCGAACCCCCATCTCCTGTGCCGTACGGGCATCCTCGGGGCGCGGGCAGGAGTAGTAGGCGACACCGACCGAGACTACGATGAGAATCCCGGCGGTGGTCAGGTTTTGCCATA
>Ga0137425_1000381_pt1 | contig 11443 bp, 10 predicted proteins | sample EasRivERMZT640_2_FD_102318 | JGI IMG/M metagenome (GOLD analysis project Ga0137425, IMG submission 102318) | Soil microbial communities from meander-bound floodplain in the East River, Colorado, USA - East River MetaG ERMZT640_2 | ecosystem: Environmental > Terrestrial > Soil > Floodplain ...
GTGATGATCCAGAAGCGCACCACCACCTGGGACTCTTTCCAGCCTTCCAGCTCGTAATGGTGGTGCAGCGGCGCCATGCGGAAAATGCGCTTGCCGCCGCTGGCCTTGAAGTACGCCACCTGCAGCATCACCGACAGCGTCTCGGCGACGAACACGCCGCCCATGATGAACAGCACGATTTCCTGGCGCACGATCACGGCCATGGTGCCGAGTGCCGCGCCGAGCGCGAGCGCGCCGACGTCGCCCATGAACACTTCTGCCGGGTAGGCGTTGAACCAGAGGAAGCCGAGCCCGGCGCCGGCGAGCGCCCCGCAGAACACCGTCAGCTCCCCTGCGCCCGGGATGTGGGGCAGGCCGAGGTACTTGCTGAACACGCTGTGCCCCGCCACGTAGGCGAAGATGCCGAGCGCGCTGCCGATCATCACCGTCGGCATGATGGCCAGGCCGTCCAGCCCGTCGGTGAGGTTGACGGCGTTGGAGGTGCCGACGATCACGAAATAGGTGAGGATGATGAAGCCGATCGGGCCGAGCGGATAGGCGACGAACTTGAAGAACGGCACGATCAGTTCGTTCAGCGCCGGGGTGCCCTGCGAGATGCTGGCGAGGTAGGCGGCGGCGCCCAGGCCGATCGCCGACTGCCAGAACAGCTTCGCGCGCGCCGACAGCCCTTTCGGATTGCGGTGCACCACCTTGCGGTAGTCGTCCACCCAGCCGATGGCGCCGAAGCCGAGCGTCACCAGCAGCACCACCCACAGGTAGCGGTTCTGCAGGTCGCCCCACAGCAGCGTGGTGATGCCGATGGACAGCAGGATCAGCGCGCCGCCCATGGTCGGCGTGCCGGCCTTGCCCAGATGCGTCTGCGGGCCGTCGTCGCGCACCGACTGCCCGATCTTGTAGGCGGTCAGCTTGCGGATCACGTAGGGCCCGAGGATCAGCGAGATCGCGAGCGCCGTGAGGCAGGCGAGCACCGCGCGCAGCGTGATGTAGTTGAAGACGTTGAACAGGCGCACGTCGCGCGCCAGCCACTGCGCGAAATCGAGCAGCATCAGTGCCCTCCTTGTGCTTCGCCGGTCAGCGCCGCCACCACGCGCTCCATGCGCATGAAGCGCGAACCCTTCACCAGCAGCGTGGCATCGCGCGGCAGCGCCTTGACGAGCTCCTCGGGCGAGGCGAAGTGCCGCGCGCCCGCGCCGAACGCCTTGACCGCCTCGCGGCTCGCCTCGCCGAGCGCGTACAGCGCGCCGATGCCGCGGCTGCGCGCGTACTCGCCGATCTCGCGGTGAAATGCGGGCCCGTGTTCGCCGACCTCGCCCATGTCGCCGAGGACGAGGGCGGCCGGCGCCGGGCACGCGGCCAGCACGTCGATCGCGGCGCGCACCGAGTCGGGATTGGCGTTGTAGCTGTCGTCGATGACGGTGGCGCCGCTCGCGGCGCGCTTCACCTGCAGGCGCCCCGCATAGGGCCTGAACGCCTCGAGGCCCCTGCCGATCGTTGCGGCCGGAATGCCCGCGGCGTGCGCGCACGCCGCCGCGGCAAGCGCGTTGCGCACGTTGTGCAATCCGGCTATCGCGAGGCTGGCGTGCGCTTCGCCCGCGGGCGTGCGCACCACGATCTCGCTGCTCAGCTGCCTGAGCGTATAGCCCCCGGTCACCGTCGCCTTGCGCTCCAGCGCGAACTCGACGACGGGCCGCTGCCCGGCAGCGTCCAGGAAGATGGGGCGGCAGGCGTCATCCGCGTTCACCACCGCCACGCCCGAGGGCGGCAGCGCGCGGAGCACGTTGGCATTCTCCTGCGCGCTGGCCTCGACGCTGTGCATGAACTCCATGTGCTCGCGCTGCGCGTTGGTCACGACGGCAATCGTGGGCTGCGCGATGTCCGCCAGCCATGCGATCTCGCCGGGATGATTCATCCCGAGCTCGATCGCGCAGTAGCGATGGGCCTCGCCCATACGCAGTACTGTCGTCGGCACGCCGATGTCGGTGTTCAGGTTTCCCTGTGTGGCGAGCACCGCGGCTTCGCCCGCATGCGCGCGCAGGATCGCAGCAAGCATCTCCTTGGTCGTCGTCTTGCCGTTGGCCCCGGCGATGCCGATCACCGCCGGCGAGAAGCGCCTGCGCCAGTGGCGACCGAGGCGCCCCAGACCCTTGCGCGTGTCGTCCACCGCAACTGCCGGCAGCGCCGGCGCGCTTGCGAATTCGCGTTCCACCAGTGCGGCGCTCGCGCCGCGCTCTTTGGCCATGCCGAGGAAGGCATGGCCGTCGAAATGCTCGCCGCGGATCGCGACGAACAACTCGCCGCGGCCCACGCTGCGCGAGTCGGTGGACACGCCGCGAAAGCGCACGTCCGGCCCCACCAGCGTTCCCTGTATCGCGGCCGCGGCTTCGGCGAGGCTCATCATCGCCTTCCCGCCCTGCGATCGAGCGCAGCGCGCGCCACTTGCGCGTCCGAGAACGGCTCGCGCCGCCCGGCGACCTCCTGCCAGGACTCGTGGCCCTTGCCCGCGATGAGCACCACGTCCGCGTCCGCCGCCTCGCCGATCGCCGACTCGACGGCGCGCGCGCGATCCGCCTCTGCCGCGTACGGCGCGCTCATGCCGGCCGCGATGTCGCGGATGATGGCGAGCGGGTCCTCGCTGCGCGGGTTGTCCGACGTGAGCATGATGCGGTCGGCAAGGCGCGAGGCCGCTATGCCCATCGGCGCGCGCTTGCTGCGGTCGCGGTCTCCGCCCGCACCGAACACCACGACCAGGCGCCCGCCGCGTGCGTCCGCCACGTGTCTTAGCGCCTGCAACACCTTGTCGAGCGCGTCCGGGCTGTGCGCGTAGTCGATGACAGTGAGCGGCGTGTCGCCCACGCGCTGCATGCGGCCGGGGACCGCGGGCAGCGAGGCGAGCGCGTCAACCGCCTGCGGGAACGGCAGGCCGTAGGCAAGCAGGCACCCCACCACGCCGAGCGCGTTGGCCACGTTGAAGCGGCCGACCTGGTGGAAGTCGGTGCGCGCCTCGCCCCAATTGCTGGTCAGTTCCAGGGTTTCCGGTGCGATGCGCGCTGCCGCCACGAACTCGGTCACGCTGCCGGGCACCACCGCGGCGCTCGACAGGCTGTAGCCGATGGTGCGCAGGCCGCGCGCGCCGCAGCGCTGCGCCAACATGACCCCGAACGCGTCATCGAGGTTCAGCACCGCGCAGGCCAGCCCTTCGGTCTCGAACAGGCGTGCCTTCGCCGCGGCATACGCTTCCATCGAGCCGTGGTAGTCGAGGTGGTCGTGCGTCAGGTTGGTGAACAGCGCGCAGTCGAAGGCGACGCCGCTGACGCGCCCCTGTTCGAGGCCGTGCGAGGAGACTTCCATGGCCACCGCCGCGGCGCCGTCGCGCCGCAGTTCGGCCAGCACGCGGTGCAACTCGAGTGCGTCGGGCGTGGTATTGGCGGAGTCCGCGAGCGCACCGGGAAAACCCGTGCCGAGCGTGCCGAGCACGCCGCATTTCGCGCCGGCGCGGCAGAGCGCCGCGGCGAGCCACTGGCTGCAGGAGGTCTTGCCGTTGGTGCCCGTGACCCCGCAGGTCCACAGCGCTTCGCTCGGCCGGCCGTAGAACTCGTGCGCGAGACTGCCCGCGTGCTGCTTCAGCCCGCGCACCGGCGCGTTGGGCACGCGCCACTCGTCGCGCCACGCAAAACCGTCGGCCTCCCACACCACGCCCGTCGCGCCGCGCGCGATCGCATCGGCAATGTGGGCGCGGCCGTCCGCCGCGGCGCCCGGGTAGGCGAAGAAGGCGACGCCGGGCGCGCAGCGCCGGCTGTCGGAACTCAGCCGCTCGATCACGGCGCCCTGGGCCGCGAGCCTGGCGAGGGGACCGGCGCCAATCAGGTGCTCTCCCGGGCTTCCTCGCCCTCGCCCGGCAATGGCACGGGTTCGAGCGGCGCATCGTGCGGCACGTTGAGCAGGCGCAGTGCCCCCTGCACCACCTGCGCGAACACCGGCGCCGCCACCACCCCGCCGTAATACTTGCCGGCGGAGGGCTCATCGATCATCACGGCGACCACGATGCGCGGAGCGCTCGCCGGCGCGAGGCCGACGAACGACGAGATGTACTTGTCCGGCGCGTAGCTGCCGTTCTCCTGCTTGTGCGCGGTGCCCGTCTTGCCGGCGACGCGCCAGCCCATGACGCGCGCGCGCGGCGCGGTGCCGCCGGGCTGCACCGCGAGCTCCAGCATGGCGCGCACCTCGCGCGCGGTCCGCGCCGACAGCACGCGCGTGCCCGCCGCCGGCGCATCCGACTTCACCAGCGTGAGCGGCACGATCTCCCCGTCGCGCGCGAACATGGTGTAGGCGCGCGCCAGCTGCATCAGGCTCACCGAGATGCCGTGGCCGTAGGCCATGGTGGCCTGCTCCACCGGCCGCCAGGTGCGCGCCGGGCGCAGCCGGCCGACGGCCTCGCCGGGAAAGCCGAGCTGCGACGCGGCGCCAAAGCCGGCGCGGTTGAACAGGTCCCACATGTCCTCGCGCGCCAGGGAGAGCGCCAGCTTTGCCGCGCCGACGTTGGAGGAAAACTGCACCACCTGCGCGACGTTGATGGCGCCCTCCGGGTGCGAATCGTGGATCGTGTAGTTGGCGATGCGCAGCGACTCGCGCCCGGACGCGACCACGCTCTTCGCCGTCACCTTGCCCTGCTCCAGGGCGAGCGCAACGGTGAAGGGCTTGAGCGTCGAGCCCGGCTCGAAGGTGTCGGTGAGCGCGCGGTTGCGCAGCTGCGCGCCGGAGAGCTTGGCGCGGTTGTTCGGATTGAACGATGGCAGGTTGACGAGCGCCAGCACTTCGCCGGTGCGCACGTCGAGCGCCACGAGCGCGCCTGCCTTGGCGCGATGCTCGGCGACCGCCGCCTTCAGCGCGCTGTAGGCGAGGCTCTGGATCTTGCCGTCGATCGACAGCTGCAGGTCCTTGCCAGCCTGCGCCGCGCGGATCGATTCGATGTCCTCCACCACGCGGCCGAGGCGGTCCTTGATCACGCGCCGGCTGCCGGGAACGCCGCCCAGGCTCGCCTGGTGCGCGAGCTCGATGCCTTCCTGGCCCGACTCGTCCACGCCGGTAAACCCGACCAGGTGGGCGGTGAGCTCACCGCCCGGGTAGTAGCGCCGGAATTCGCGGTGCTGGTAGATGCCCGGCACGCCGAGGCGCGCCACCTGCTCGGCCTGCTCCGGGGGAATCTGGCGCTTGAGGTAGACGAAATCGCGCGAGGTGTCGGCGACCTTCTTCTGCAGATCGCGCGTATCCACGCCGAGCAGGACAGCGAGCTTCCTGTGCTGCGCGGCGGTCGCTTCGACATCCCCGGGGATCGCCCACACCGACTGCACCGGCGTGGACACGGCGAGCGCCTCGCCGTGGCGGTCGAGGATGCGACCGCGCGTGCCGGGAATCTCCAGCACGCGGCTGTAGCGCGCCTCGCCCTTTTCCTGCAGGAAGCCCGTATGCAGGGCTTGCAGGTACACCGAGCGGGCAGCGAGCACGGCGAACGCGGCAAGCAGCGCGCACATCACCACGCGCGCGCGCCAGACCGGCAGGCGCACCATGCTGGAGGCCGCCACCGCGCTCATCGCGCTGCCTCGCGCTCGACGACGCGCACGCGGCGTGGGTCGGGGACGCGCATGCCGAGGGTGCCCGTGGCCACCTTCTCGACGCGCGCGTGCAGCCCCCAGGTGCTCGCCTCGAGCTGCAGCTTGCCGAACTCGACGTCGAGCTCGCGCGCGCGCGCCAGTTCGCGCTCCAGGTCGGAGAACAGCTTGCGGGCCTTGTGCTGGGAGGTGACGAGCCCGAGCGCGCAGACGACGAGAACCAGGAGGAGGAGGAGGTTCAGCTTCGCCACGCGTCGGGCTCGATTCGGGTAATCAGGGACGGGTCAAAGGGGGCGGCCGTGCGCTCGGCGACGCGCAGCACGGCGCTGCGCGCGCGCGGGTTGGCGGCGGCTTCGGCGGCGGAGGGGCGCATCGGCTTGCCCACGATGGTGAGCAGTGCTTGTGGCATCTCGCTGGCGCGCACGGGCAAATCCCGTGGCAGCATCGGGCGCGCGCAGGACAAGAGGAACCTCTTGACGAGGCGGTCCTCCAGGGAGTGGAAGGCGATCACCGCCAGGCGCCCGCCGGGCGCCAGGCGCTCGACCGCCTGCGGCAGCATCAGCGACACTTCCTCAAGCTCCCGATTGACGAAAATCCGTAGAGCCTGAAAGGTGCGCGTCGCCGGATCCTGGCCCGGCTCCCGTGTGCGGACCGCCGCACCCACGAGATCGGCAAGTTGGCGGGTCGTGCGGATGGGCGCGCTCCGGCGAGCAGCAACAATCGTCGCTGCAACCTGTTTAGCAAACCGTTCTTCCCCATACCCCCCGATGACCTCCCTGAGTTGCGCTTCGCTCGCCGTCGCCAGCCAGTCGGCCGCCGACACCCCTTGCGTCGGATCCATGCGCATGTCGAGCGGCCCGTCGCTGCGGAACGAGAAGCCGCGCGCGGCGTCGTCGAGCTGCGGCGAGGACACGCCCAGGTCGAACAGCATCCCCTGCGCCTGCGCCACGCCTTGCGCGTCGAGCGCCTGCGCGAGCGCGCTGAACGCGGTGTGCACGATCGAGAAGCGCGCGTCGCGGATCTCGCGCGCCGCCGCGACGGCCTGCGGGTCGCGGTCGAGCGCGATGAGCCGTCCCTGCGGGCCGAGCCGCTCGAGGATCCGCCGGCTGTGCCCGCCGCGTCCGAAGGTGCCGTCCACGTAGGTCCCGTCCGCCCGCAAGGCCAGCGCAGCGACGGCTTCGTCGGCAAGTACGGCACGGTGAGTGGGGGGAGCGGCGCTCATTGGGGGGCGCACCCGCGCTCACAGCGAGAAATCCTCCATGCCCGGCGGCGGCGCGGCAGGGCCGGAAAGGGCCTGGGCGAGCTTCGCGCTCCACAGGCCGCTGTCCCACAGCTCGAAGTAGCCGCCCTGCCCGACCAGCATCACGTCGCGCTCGAGCTTGCCGTGCTGGCGCAGCGCGCCCGAGAGGAGGATGCGGCCCGACCCGTCGGGCACCACGTGCTCCTCGAAGCCGAGCAGCAGCCGCTTCCACCAGCTCGCCTGCGGATGAAAACTCGGAAAAGTCTCGGCGCGCGCGCGCACCGGCTCCCAGGCGGCGGGCGGATACAGCAGCACGCAACCCTCCGGATGCGCGGTCAGCACCAGGTGCTTCGCGCTGGCGAGTAGCGCATCGCGATGGCGCGTGGGGATCGCCAGGCGCCCCTTCGCGTCCAGCGTCACCACCGTTGCGCCGTGAAATGTCCCACCCATGCCCTGTTTTTCCTCGGCGGCTGGGGCGCTGCGGGCATCCCCCCTTTTTCCGCCACTTTTTTCTACCTTTTCCCACTGTAAGGGGAAAGGATGAGCAAGGTCAAGCCAAATCTTCAGGCCTGACAAAGACTTAGCGAAGATTTGAGAGGAAGATTCTTGAAATTAAATTGCAATATATTTCAATAGGTTATAAAACCTATTGAAAGTGCCGTCTTAAAACAAGCGGCTGCGGGTCGCCGCCCAGCGACGCCCCACCTAACCGTGCGCGAGGCGGTCCAGGGTTGCCGCGTTGACGCCGACCTTCGCGCCGGCTGCGTGGATTTCGAGCCAGGTGTTCGCATCCACTGCAATGCCGTCCTTCTCGCGCCTGGCGCGCGTCTCGCGCTCTGGATCGCCCGCGATGCGCACGCGGTCGGTGCCGGGCGCGGGCGGCGATTTCTTCACCCAGGCGATGAACTCGCGCGCTTCACGCTCGAACGGCGCCGCGGTGCCGAGCTTGCGCGGGTCGATGAGGATGCTGAGCATGCCATTCAGCACGCGCTTCTTCGAGCGGTCCTCGGTATGCCAGGTGCCGCCGCCGGTGAGCGCGCCGCCCAGCAGCTCGCACACCACGGCGAGGCCGTAGCCCTTGTGCAGGCCGAAGGTGGTGAGCGCGCCGAAGGGCTCGACCACGCCGAACCTTGCGTCGAGGGTCGGATTGCCCTTGTCGTCGAGGAGCAGCCCCGGCGGCAGCTTCTCGCCCTTGTTGTGCGCGACGCGCACCTTGCCCTGCGCCACGCCGCTGGTGGCCATGTCGAGGATGAACGGCGCCTGCCCGGCGAGCGGGATGCCGATGGTGCAGGGATTGGTGCCGAAGCGCGCGTCGCTGCCGCCGAAGGGCGCGACGATGGAGCGCGAGATGACGTTGACGAAGCTGATGGAAACCAGGCCCTCGGCCACCGCCTGCTCCGCCCACTGGCCGATGCGGCACAGGTGGTGCGAATTGGCGAGCGCCATCACGCACACGCCGTGCGCCTTGGCGCGCTCGATGGCGATGGCGGTGGCCTCCATGCCGATGACCTGGCCGTAGCCCGCCTCGCCGTCGAGCGCGACGAGCGCGCCGCCGTCGAACTTCACCACCGGGTGGCGATTGGGCTGCAAGCCTCCCTCGATGAGCGAATCCACATAGCGCGGGATCATGCCGATGCCGTGCGAGTCGTGCCCGGTAAGGTTGGCGGTGACGAGGTTCTCGGCGACGAGGCGCGCCTCGCGCGGCTCGCTGCCGCCGGCGGCGACGATCGCCTCGATGGCGCGCGCGAGCGGCGCCGGCTTGAAGACGTGGGGGGGGGCCATGGGGCCGAGTTTATAATGGCCCGCCAACCTCGCAACGGCCCATGATCGACAAGTTCATCGCCTCCGCCGCCGCGGCTCTCGCCGACGTCCCCGACGGCGCCACCGTCATGATCGGCGGCTTCGGCAACGCCGGCATGCCGGCCGAGCTGATCGACGCGCTCATCGCGCAGGGCGCGAAAAACCTCACGGTGGTGAACAACAACGCCGGCAACGCGGACGCGGGGCTCGCCGCGCTGATCGGCGCCAAGCGCGTGAAGAGAATCATCTGCTCCTTCCCGCGGCAGACCGATTCCTGGCATTTCGACAAGGCCTACCGCGCGGGCGAGCTGGAACTGGAACTCGTGCCGCAGGGCACGCTCGCCGAGCGCATCCGCGCGGCGGGCGCCGGCATCGGCGCTTTCTACACGCCGACCGCGTTCGGCACCAGGCTCGCCGAAGGCAAGGAGACGCGGCGCATCGGCGAGCGCGACTACGTGCTCGAGTACCCGATCCACGCCGACTACGCGCTGATCAAGGCCGACCGCGCCGACCGCTGGGGCAACCTGACCTACCGCATGACCGCGCGCAATTTCGGGCCGATCATGGCGGCGGCGGCGAAGTGCACCGTGGCCCAGGTGCGCGAGACAGTGGCGCTCGGCGAGCTCGATCCGGAAGAAGTGGTGACCCCCGGCATCTTCGTCAAGCGCGTGGTGCGCATCGCCCCGCTGAGGAAAGTCGCATGAAGAAACTCGACCGCAACCAGATCGCCGCCCGCGTGGCGCGCGACATCCCCGACGGCGCCTACGTCAACCTGGGCATCGGCCTGCCCACGCTGGTGGCGGACCACCTGCCGAAGGACCGCGAGATCGTCCTGCACAGCGAGAACGGCGTACTCGGCATCGGCCCGCGGCCTGCAAAAGGCATGGAAGACGAGGACCTGATCAACGCCGGCAAGGAGCCGGTGACGATGCTCAAGGGCGGAGCGTTCTTCCACCATGCCGATTCCTTCGGCATGATCCGCGGCCGGCACCTCGACTACTGCGTGCTCGGCGCGTTCCAGGTGTCGGTGGCGGGCGACCTCGCCAACTGGCACACCGGCACGCCGGATGCGATCCCCGCGGTGGGCGGCGCCATGGACCTCGCGGTCGGCGCGAAGAACGTCCTGGTGATGATGGAGCACCTCACCAAGGAAGGCAAAAGCAAGATTGTCGAGCGCTGCACCTACCCACTGACGGGGGCGCGCTGCGTGAACCGCGTCTACACCGATCTTGCGGTCATCGACGTGAAGCCCGATGGGCTCCACGTCGTCGACATCGTCGAAGGCCTGTCCTTCGAGGAGCTGCAGCGCCTGAGCGGTGTGCCGCTCAGGCGGCTCGCTACTGCGGCTTGATCCCCGCGGCCTGCAGGATCTTCTTCGTTTCCGCGAGCTCCTTGGTCACGAATTCGGTGAACTGGGGAATCGACAGGCTGCCTGGCGCAGTGCCCAGTTTCATCAACCGCCCCTGCAGGTCGGGACTGGCCAACGCCGCGTTCACGTCCCGGTTGATCTTCGCCGCGACGTCGGCGGGCATCTTCGCCGGCCCCCACAGACCCACCCACAGCGTGTAGTCGAAGCCGGCGTAGCCCTGCTCCGCGACGGTCGGCACGTTCGGCAGCAGCGCCGAGCGCTGCGCGGAGGACACCGCCAGCGCCAGAGCCCGCCCCCCATTGACGTGCGGCAGCGCCGCGTTGAGCGGCGCCCAGTAGCAGCACACGCGGCCGCCGATGGTGTCGGCGATCGCCTCGGGCGTGCCCTTGTAGGGCACGTGCGCGACGTCGATGCCGGTCGCGATCTTGAGCTTCTCCAGGTTGAAGTGGGTGCCGCTGCCGATGCCGGCCGAGGAGAAATTGAGCTTGCCGGGGCTCGCCTTGGCGACGTCGACGAAATCGCGCAGCGATTTCCAGCCCGCCTCGGGGCTGACGATCAGCACGTTGGGGCCGCCGCCGAGCAGCGCGAGGTTGGTGAAGTCCTTCAGCGTGTCGTAGGGCATGCTGGCGTAGATGCCCGGGTTGGACACGTGCGCCGATGAGTTGGCAAGCAGCGTGTAGCCATCCGGATCCGCCTTCGCCACCACCGCCGACCCGATCGAACCGCCGGCGCCGACGCGGTTCTCCCCCACCACCGGCTGGCCCCACATCTCCTGCAGCTTGGCGGCCACCGCCCGGCCGATGATGTCGGTCGAGCTGCCCGGGGTAAACGCAATGATCAGGCGCACTGGCTTGGTCGGGTAGTTCTGCGCAAATGCCGGCATCGCGGCGAGCGCGAGCAGCGCGATCAGCAGCTTACGAAAGCCCATCTTTCACCTCCACGTTTTCGGGTTGCAATTCGATTCCGGACGCCTGGGCCTGCTGCACCAGCAGCGTCGCGAAATCCTCCTCCTTCATGCCGCGGCCGATCATAGACTGAATCAGGTCGCGGGTGGCCGACGCCAGCGGCATCGGCACTTCCAGCCGGCGCCCGGCGTCCAGGCCCAGGTCCATGTCCTTCCTCAGCAGCTCGGGCGTGAAGGTCACCTTGAAGTCCAGGTTGACGAACGCCGGCGTCTTGTAGCGCGTGAACATGGAACCCATCACGCTCTGGTTGAGGAATTCGAGGAAGGCGTGGCGCGGCACGCCGGCCTTCTGCGCCAGCACCGTGATTTCGGCGAGCGACTGGATCACCACGCCGAGGAACACGTTGTGGCAGATCTTGACGATGCGCGCGAGTTCGCCTTCGCCGACGTAGCTTGAATTCACCGCAATGAGCTCCAGCAGCGGCTCGGCCGCGTCGTAGGCGCTCTTAGGGCCCGAGCAGACA
>Ga0137425_1000382_pt1 | contig 11424 bp, 10 predicted proteins | sample EasRivERMZT640_2_FD_102318 | JGI IMG/M metagenome (GOLD analysis project Ga0137425, IMG submission 102318) | Soil microbial communities from meander-bound floodplain in the East River, Colorado, USA - East River MetaG ERMZT640_2 | ecosystem: Environmental > Terrestrial > Soil > Floodplain ...
CCGCCTGCAGGTCGAGCGCGAAGCCGAGCAGCGCCGGGTCGCTCGGGAGCGTGCCCGTGAAGGAGTTGGCGCCGAACGAGAAGGAGATCGGGACGAGGAGCACCGGGATCAGGAGCAGGTCGCCGCCGAGCCCGGTGTGGAGGCTCGCGCGCGGGAAGCCGAGGACCAGGACTCCCGACGTCGGCTGTCCGTAGGAGTTGCCGAGGTCGAGGGTGATCGTCGTGCCGAGGATCGGGTCGTTCTGCGAGGTGAAGAACGGGACGCCGTGCGTGCCGGGCACGCCGCTCCCGTAGTTCTCCCAGCTCGCGGAGTGGCGCCTGCCGATGACCGTGATCGCGAGCCCGCCCGGGAGGCCGCCGACCGGAACCACCTCCGTCCACGACCCGTCTTCGGCGTCGACCTCGATCAGGTTGCCGGACGCGTACGACGTGAAGTAGAGCTTCGTCTCGTCGAGCGAGAGCTGGATCGCCGGATTGCTCGAATTGCCCGGAGTGTCGAGGAGCAGCGTGCGCTGCGCGGGGTCGCCACCGGGATAGCGGTAGATCGACGGGACGATGTAGGTCGCGACGTAGATGTCGCCGTTGCCGCGGATCACGATCGAGTAGGGCTCGGCGGGGAGCGAGTCGAACAAGGTCGCGTTGCCCGCCGGATCGATCTTCAACACGTCGTTGGAGCCGCGATTGGCGACGTAGAGGTCGCCGTTGGCCGCGAAGGCGAGACCGTCGGGATAGAAGATCCCGTCCGCGCCGTCGGCGAAGACGGAGGAGCCGCCGCCGCCGGCGGGGAGGCGCAGGATCTGGCCCGCCCCGAAGTTCGAGACGTAGAGGTCGCCGTTGGCGTCGTACGCGAGGCCGCTTTCGCCGAAGGGGCCGTTCAACCCGTCGGCGGAGTCGTAGAGGACCGCACCGTTCCCAGCGGAATCGAACTCCAGCACCGTCGAATTCGAGTAGTTGCTGCAGAGGAGCGTCCCGGCCGGCGAGAGCACGCTCGCCGAGACGCCGTTCAGCCCGTCGCTGGCGTCGGCGAAGGGCGTGACGTTCCAGCTGCCCGGCTCGACGCGATAGATCGCGCTCCCGTAGCCGCTGACGTAGAGGTCCCCGTCCACGAACTGCGCGCGCACCGGCGCGGCGAGCGACGCGAAGCCGACCACTGCGAGGACGATCGGAGCGATCCGCGACATGGCAGGACTCCTCACGAGCCGAGCAGGAGCTGCAGCCCTTGCGTGAACGAGACGCCCTTCACCGCGCCCGGATCGGCCTCGACCGCCTGGAGGTCGAGCTCGAGCCCGAACAGCGCCGGGTCGTCCGGGATCGACCAGGGGAACGAGTCGGCGCCGAAAGAGAAGGTGATCGGGACGAGGAGGGCGGGGATCACCAAGAGATCACTGCCGAGCCCGGTGTGCAGGCTCGCCTGCTGGAAGCCGAGCGCGATCAGGCCCGAGGTCGGCTGGCCGTAGGAGTTGGCGAGGTCGAGGGTGATCGTGCTGCCGAGGATCGGGTCGTTCCGCGACGTGAAGGACGGGACGCCGTGCGTGCCCGCGAGGCCGTTTCCGTAGTTCGACCATTTCGCGCTCTGCGGGATCACCGCGATCGCGAGGGCGCCGGGCAGTCCGTTCTTCCCGATGACCTCGGTCTTCGCGCCGCTGTCGGCGTCGATCACGGTGAGGCTGCCCGAGCCGTTCGACGTGTAGTAGAGGGACGTCTCGTCGAGCGACAGCGCCATCCCGGGATTCCCGCCCGCCGTCATCGTCGCGAGGACGTAGCGCTGCGCGGGGTCGCCGCCGGGATAGCGGTAGATCGAGGGGGTCGTGTAAGTCGCGACGTAGATGTCGCCGTTGCCGCGGATCACGATGCCATAGGGATCGTCGGGCAGCGTGTCGAAGACGCTGGCGGAGCCCGTCGCGTCGATCTTCAGCACTGTGTAAGTGTTGCGATTGGCGACGTAGAGGTCGCCGTTCGCGGCGAACGCGAGCCCGTCGGGGTAGTAGATCCCGTCGGCGGAGTCGGCGAAGACGGTCGCGGCGCCGCCCCCGGCAGGGAAGCGCAGGATATTCTGCGCGACGTAATCCGAGACGTAGAGGTCGCCGGCCGCGTCGTAAGCGAGGCCGTTCTCGCCGAAGGGGCCGACCAACCCGTCCGAGCTGTCGTAGAGGACCGACCCGTTCCCTTGCGAGTCGAACTCGAGGATCTCGGAGTTGTAGAAGCTGCTGCAGAGCAGCGTCCCTTGCCGCGAGAACAGCAGGCCGGAGGGGCCGTCCAGGCCGTCGCTCGCATCCGCGAACGTCGTGACCTTCCACTTGCCGGGCTCGACGCGATAGATGTGGTGGTTCCAGCCGTCGCTGACGTACAGGTCGCCCGGCACGAACTGCGCGCGCGCCGGCGCGGCGAGCGACGCGACGGCGAGCAGCGCGACGGCGATCGGCAGGTTGCGCGGCATGGCGCGCCTCCTCACCAGCCGAGCAGGAGCTGCAGCCCCTGCGTGAACGAGAAGCCTTCGACGGCACCCGGGTCGGCTTCCACTGCCTGCAGGTCGAGCTCGAAGCCGTTGTAGGCCGGATCGCTCGGCAGCGTCCCGGTGTAGGAGTTGGCGCCGTACGAGAAGCTGATCGGGACGAGCAGCGCCGGGATCAGGAGCAAGTCGCCGCCCAGCCCCGTGTGCAGGCTCGCCTGCTGGAAGCCGAGGATCAGGAGCCCCGACGTCGGCAGGCCCAGGGAGTTGCCGAGGTCGAGGGTGATCGTGCTGCCGAGGATGGGGTCGTTCTGCGACGTGAAGAACGGGACGCCGTGGGTGCCGGCGAGGCCGGAGCCGTAGTTCGCCCAGCTCGCGCTGTGGCCGGCGCCGATCACGGTGATCGCGATGGCGTTCCCGAGAGTGCCGGCGAGGATCACCTCCGTGTTCGCGCCGGTGTCGGCGTCGACCTCGAAGAGGTTGCCGGTCCCGCCTGAAGTGAAGTAGAGCTTCGTGCCGTCGATCGACAGCTGGATCGAAGGATTCCCGGAGTTGTTGCTGAAGGTCGCGAGCGTCGTGCGCTGCGCCACGTCGCCACCGAGGTAGCGGTAGATCTTGGGAATCCCCACGGTCGCGACGTAGATGTCGCCGTTGCCGCGGATCGCGATCGAGTAGGGGTCGCCGGGGAGCGTGTCGAAGGTCGTCGCCGTCCCCGCCGGATCGATCCTCAGCACCTTGTAGGAGCCGCGGTTGGCGACGTAGAGGTCGCCGTTCGCGGCGAACGCGAGGCCGTCCGGATTGACGATCCCGTCGCCCGCGTCGGCGAAGACGGTCGAGCTGCCGCCGCCGGCGGGGTAGCGCAGGATCATCTGCCCGGCGTAGTCGGAGACGTAGAGGTCTCCGGCCGCGTCGAACGCGAGCCCGTTCTCGCCGAAGGGACCGACCAGACCGGTCGAACCGTCGTAGAGGACCGTCCCGTTCCCGAGCGAGTCGAATTCGTAGACCTTGGCGTTGTAGTAGCTGCTGCAGAGCAGCGTCCCGGCCGGCGTGAGCAGCGTGGCGGAGGGGATGTTCAAGCCGTCGCCGGAGTCCGCGAACGTCGTGACGTTCCAGCTGCCCGGCTCGATGCGATGGACCAGGTTGCCGTTGGAGTCGGCGACGTAGAGGTCGCCGATCACGAACTGCGCGCGCGCCGGCGGCGCGAACGACGCGCTCGCCGCGAAGACCAGGACGAAAGGCGCGAACCGCTTCATGACGCCACTCCCCCCGGAGTCGGGTGCTACGGCCGGCGCTTCTCCTTCGGCGGCTCGTAGCGTCCCAGGAACTTCTCGAGCGTCTTCACGTGAGCGGGGATCCAGCAGGCCGACGTCTCACGCAGGCCTGCGCCCTCGACGACGTTCATGAGCGAGCGCGGATCGTCGGTGTCGTGGCCGAGCCCGCAGAGGTGCCCGATCTCGTGCGCGCCGGTCAGGGCGAAGCTGCCGGCGTAGCCGTCGAGCAGGCTGCGGATCGTCTTCGAGCGCAGGTTCTCCGTCGAGTCCGATCCCCACAAGTAGGCGCCCGTGAAATAGCGCCGATCCTCGCTCTTCAGCGGGGGCGCGAGCGCGTCCTTCTGGAAGATCGTCCGCTGCATGAAAGTGGAGTAGATCTCGCAGCGCCCCTCCCCGGGCCACGCCCGGCCGCCCGTCTCGGGATCGTTGCCGGCGATGACGGCCGTGAAGTACTCGCCGGGCTTCAGGTCCTTCGGCTTCTCCGTGGTGAAGGAGATGTTGAACGAGACGCCCGGGATGAAGGTCCCGTCCTCGTTCTTGAGGAAGAGGCGGTTCAGCTTGGCCATGGCGCGCGCGAGCAGTTCGTCGAGGATCCACTCGTCCATCTGCGCCTCGTAGCCCTTCGTGATGAGCCCGAGCTTGACGAGGTCGTCTTCGATGGAGCGCGGCGCCTTGCTCTTCGCGTCGCCGAACGTGAGCCAGACGACGCGCGATCCCGGCTCCGCCTTGTAGAGCGAGGGCGGCCGCGCGCGCAGCAGCGGGCCGAAGTCGGGGTCGAGGTAGTAGCTCGCCACGTCCGCTTCGGTCCCCGTCGCTCCGAGCTTGCGCGGCAGCCAGAGCGTGCGCGCCGAACGGCCGGTCATGTCGAAGAGCGGCCGCCCCGACTCCTCGTCGCCGTACGGCAGCAGGCGCAGCGCCTCGTTCAGCTCGTTTCTCTTCGCGTGCTTCGGGAACTGGACCACGACGTCGGCGAACGCCTTCGCCATCGCGTAGGCCTTGAGCGTGCGCAGCGGCACGTCGGCGCCGGGATGCTTCGCCTGCCACGCGGCGGTCAGCGCGTCGGGCGCCTTCATGCAGAAGCGCGGCAGCGCGACCAGCGCGAAGCCGTCCGAGGCGCGGCCGTCGTGCAGCGCCGTCGCCGCCGCCGAGACGAGTCCGTCGTCGAGGAAGAGCGGCACCTTCCACGCGAGCGCCGCGATCCCGTCGGCGACGCCGTCGACGAGGTCGGGCTCGCCGAAGACGATCAGCCGGTCGGCCTTGGCCGCCTGCGCCGCGGCGAGCGCGTCCTTCGCGGGCGCCGCGTGCGGCTTGACGAAGAGCGTGCCCGCGATCTGCATGCGGACCGGCAGGCTGCGCACGATCGCAGCCTCGAACGCGCGGCCGCGCGGCGTGTCCTCGACGACCAGCGCCGGCTGCTTCGACTGGCAGGGGACCTCGAGGAAGTCGATGACCGCGGTGGCGTGGTCGGCCGGCCACGCGGCGAGGCTCAGCACCGGGTCCTCGGCGAGCGGGGAGGGGACGTGGCTCGCGCTCCCGACCAGCAGGAGCAGCGGGCCGGTCTTGGTGCGCGCCTTCGCGACCAGCGCCTCGACCGTAACGCCGGTCGCCGCCGCGAAGACGACGTCGACCTTCGCCTACTGCGCCTTCACGATCGCAGTGTCGGCCTTCTTCACGTCGTCGCCGTCGTCGAGCTCGAGCAGCTCCGGCGGCTTCGCCCCGAATTGCGAGGCGTGGAGCGACAGCGCGAGCTTCACCCCCTCGAGCGACTCCTTCCCCGACGCCGCGAGCGGGCCGGAGAGCGGGCCGATGAACGCGGCCTTCCACGTGACGGTGGGCGAAGGGGGCGCGGCGGGCGGGTCGGCGGGACGCGCCGCGAGCGCGGCGGCGAGCACGACGAGGAAGCCCACGGCGGATCGCGCGGGCAGCGCGACGCTCGGCATCACGAAGCACTCCTTCCCGAGGGCACCGGCGGACGTACGACGGCGCGAGCAGGGCGGACTTTCCCCGGGGCGCGCGGTACTTTGCACGAATGGCCCCCTTCCTCCAATCCGTCGTCGCAAGCGCCGCGATGGGGGCGCTCGCGCTCGCGCTCCCGGGGCCCACGCCGAAGGCGGTTGCGCTTCCGGAGGGGGGAGCCGTCCAGGCGGCGGCCCCGGCGGCGAGCAGCAGCGAGCTCGAAGCCCTGCTCGACCGCTGGCAGAAGTCGGTCGCCGAGCTGCGCTCCTTCACCTGCCGCTTCCGCCAGGAGAAGCGCGTCTCGTTCATGCGGCGGCCGCTCGTCTCGAGCGGGACCCTCAAGTACCTCGACCGCAAGCTCCTCTGGGCGACCGAGACGCCGAGCGCGAGCCTCCTCTCCTTCGACGGCAAGGAGGCGCGCATCTACCACCGGGAGTTCCAGACGCTCGAGATCTACGCGCTCGGCGCGGCGGGCGGGTCGGCGGCGGGCTTCGGGAAAGGCGGCATCCCCGGCTTCACCGGCGACTTCGCGGCGCTCCGCCAGCAGTACGCGATCGAGGCGCTGCCGGTCGAGGCGGAAAGCAAGGACCACCGCCTGCGCATGACCCCCAAGGACGACGCGCTCAAGAAGGAGGTCGTCGCGATCGAGTTCCTGCTCGACGACGCGCTCACCATGAAGGAGTGGAAGCTCGCGCGCACCAACGGCGACGAGCTCAAGTTCACCGTCACCGACTTCGTGGTGAACGCGAAGGTCGACCCGAAGGAGCTCGTCTTCGACGTGCCCGCCGGGACCAAGGTCGTGCGCATGTCGGGCGAAGAGGCGCCGAAGGGCGACGGCGCGAAGGACGGGAAGCAGTGAGCGGGCGCCCGTCCGCGCCGGTGGTCCTGGTCGTCGGCGCCTCGGCCGACCTCGGCGTCGACCTCTGCGAGCACCTCGCTCAGCAGGGGGCGACGGTGGTCGCCGGCTGGCGCTCGCGGCGCGACCGCCTCGCCGAGCTCGCCGAAGACGCGGCGCGCCTCGGTCCGGGGCGCGTCGAGCCGATCGAGATCGAGGCGACCGAGCTCGCCTCGCTCGAGCGCGCGGTCGACGCGGCGGCGGAGCGCCACGGCCGGCTCGACGCGCTGGTCTACATGTCCGCGGTCCTCAAGGACAACCTGCTCGGCTTCATGACCGAGCTGGAGTGGGACACCGTCGTCGACACCAACCTGAAGGGGGCGTTCTTCGCGTGCAAGGCGGCGACGCGGCCGATGATGAAGGCGCGCGCCGGCCGGATCGTCCTGATCTCGTCGCTGTCGGGACTGCGCGGCCTCAAGGGCCAGTCGAACTACGCGGCGTCGAAGGCGGGGCTCGCCGGCCTCGCCAAGTCGCTCGCGCACGAGCTCGCCCGCTTCAACATCCTGGTCAACGTCGTCGCGCCGGGCCTGATCGACTCGGCCGCCAACGACCGCCTCGACGCGGCGCGGCGCGAGGCGCTGCTGCAGAGCGTCGCGCTGAATCGGGTCGGCCGGAGGCGCGAGGTCTCGGCGCTGATCCGCTGGCTCGCGCTCGACCCCGACGCGACCTACGTGACCGGACAGGTGCTGGCCGTGGACGGAGGGTCGCTGTGAAGACGGCGGCGGCGCCGGTCAAGCTGCTCGGCGGCTGCGTGCGCTCCGGCAAGGGCGCCGCGCCGTTCGCCGCCGACGCCGTCTGCCGCTGGTGCGGCGGCGTCCGCTGCGACGAGGTGCGCCGGCGCGGCGAGCACCGCGTCCTGCGCTGCCGCGCCTGCGCCTTCCTCACGCTCCAGACGGGGCTCGACGAGGCGCGCCTCGGCGAGAGCTACCAGGAGTACCTGCCGACCGACGCCGCGGCGATCGCGCAGTGGGAGCGCGAGCAGCGGCCGGTCATCCGCCGCGCGCTCCGCGCGATCCGCCGGCTGCGGCCGCAGGCGCGCGACCTGCTCGAAATCGGCAGCGGCTTCGGCTTCTTCCTCGACGCCGCGCGCGGCGCCGGGCTCCACGTCGAGGGCGCCGAGCTCTCCGAGAACGGCCGCCGACATGGGCGGGAACGCCTCGGACTTGCCGTGCACGGCCTCCCGATCGAGCGCCTCCCCTTCGCGCCCGGCTCCTTCGACGTCGTCGCCGCCTTCTATGTGGTGGAGCACCTGGCCGATCCGCGCGCGTTCCTGCATGCCGTCGCGCGGCTGCTGCGGCCCGGCGGCCTCGTCTTCCTGCGCTGGCCCCACACGACTCCGCTGGCGCGGCTGCTCGACGCCGTCGCCATCCGCCACGACCTCTACCACGCGCCGTGGCACCTCTCCGACTTCACGCCGGCCACGATGGAGCGGGCGCTCGAAGAGACCGGCTTCGAGAACGTCGCGACGCGCACGTTCGGCGGGACGGCGGCCGGCGGGCTCGCGGCGACGCTCCTCTCGCGCGGCGCGGCTCTCTTCTCGGACGCGCTCGAAGTCGCGAGCGGAGCGCGCCTCCACCTGCCCGGCGTCACCAAGACCTCGTACGGCACGAAGCGCTAGGCGGCGCAGCGTGACCGCGCGCGGCAGCGTCCTCGTCCTCGACGGCTTCTGGCCCAAGACGCTGGTCGCGGTGCGTGCGCTCGCCGCCGCCGGCGAGCGCGTCGTCGCCGGCGAGCAGACGCACCTCGCCCCCGCCCTCTGGTCGAACGCCGTGCGCCGCCGCTTCGTCCACGGCGACCCGCAGCGGCAGACGGAGCGGTTCCTCGCGACGCTCGAGTCGGAGATCGGGCACGAGCGCGCGCGCGAGGGCGGCCCGGTCGTGCTGCTCGCGATGGAGGAGGAGACGCTGCTCGTCGTGCTGCGTGCGCGCGATCGGCTCGAGCGAGCCGGCGCCACCCTCCCGTTCGCCGACCTCGCCTTCATCGAGACGCTGCGCGACAAGGCGCGCTTCGGCGACTTCGCGCGGCGCGCCGGCTTCGCGACGCCGCGCACGCGCTCCTTCGAGGACCTCGAGCAGCTGAAGGCGTGCGCGCGCGAGCTCGGCTTCCCCGTCGTGGTGAAGCGCCGCATCTCGTCGGGCGCGCGCGGGGTGAGCTACGCCGAAAACGAGCGCGAGCTCGTGCGCGCCGGCCGCGAGGCGCTCGCGCTCGACCCGACGCCGCTCCTGCAGGAGAGGCTGCCGCGCGAGGGCGAGGCGATCGGCGTCTCGCTCCTGCTCTGGCGCGATGCGCCGCGGACACGACCGCGTCTCGTCGCCGGCTTCGCCCACCGCCGCCTGCGCGAGTACCCGGTGAGCGGCGGCTCGTCGACGCTGCGCGAGGCGCTGCGCGCCGACGACCTGGTGCAGCGCTGCGCGGGCTTCCTCGCCGACCTCGGCTTCGTCGGGGTCGCCATGTTCGAGTGGAAGCGCGACCTGCGCGACGGCGAGCTGAAGCTCCTCGAATGCAATCCGCGCTTCTGGGGGTCGCTCCACCAGGCGGAGATCGCGGGGGTCTCCTTCCCCGCCCTGCTGGTCCGGCTGGCGCGCGGGGAGACGGTGGCGACCGTCGCGAGCTACCGGACCGACCGCCGCTCGCGCGCGCTGCTGCCGGCCGATCTGCTCCATTGGTGGAAGGCGCGGCCGCGCCCCCCGCTGCGCCACTTCCTGCGCCAGCCCGAAGGCGTGGAGGACGAGGCGCTCTCCGCGACCGACCCCGCGCCCGTCGTCGCGAAGCTCTTGGGTTTCGTGCCGCTCCTGCTCCATCCGGGGCTGCGCCGCCTCGCCTCGCGCCCGCGCCCGCGAGTATCGTCTGCGCGATGCTGAACGCGCTGACGGTCGACGTCGAGGAGTGGTTCCACGTCTGCGGGATCGAGCGCAGCGTCCCGCGCGAACGGTGGGACGAGCTCGAGAGCCGCGTCGAGCTCTCCGTGCGGCGCGTGCTCGACCTGTGCGACCGCCATTCGGCCAAGGCGACCTTCTTCTTCCTCGGCTGGGTCGCGCAGCGCCACCCCGACCTCGTCCGCCTCGTGCGCGACGCGGGCCACGAGATCGCGTCGCACGGCATGTGGCACCGCAAGGTGTTCCAGATGACGTCGGCCGAGTTCGAGGCCGACGCCCGCGCCGCGCGCGATCTCATGACGGAGATCACCGGCGCCGCGCCCGCCGCCTACCGCGCGCCCGAGTGGTCGATCGACCTCGAGCGTCGAGCGTGGGCCTACCCGATCCTGGCGAAGCTCGGCTTCACGGTCGATTCGAGCGTGAGCCCGCTCTCCTGGATCTCGGGCGCGCGGCTCGAGGTCGATCCCTTCCTCTGGAGCGACCCCGCCGCGCCGCCGGAGCTGCGCGGCGCGCGCGGCCACGCGCTGCGCGTCTTCCCGGTCACGACGATGCGCCTCTTCTGGGAGCACCTGCCCTTCACCGGCGGCATGGGCTTCCGCACCTCTCCTTATTGGTACACGGCCTATTTCTTCGAGCAGCTCGCGAAGCGCGGCGTGCCCGGGATGCTCTACATCCATCCGTGGGAGTTCGACGACGCGCACCCGCGCCTGCCGCTCGGACGGTTCATGCGATTCCTGCACGGCTTCAACCGTTCGGCCGTCGCGCGCAACGCCGGCGGACTCCTGCGCCACTTCCAGTTCGGCACGCTCTCCGACGCCCTCGACGCGGTGGTCGAGCGGCCGCGCGCGCAGCTCGAGCTGCCGCCGCCGGCGTCGGAGCGCGCGACGGAGGCGGTCGCATGAGCCTCCCGCGCTGGGTCGATCGGCAGTTCGTGAGCTCGTTCCTGCTCACGATCGTCTTCTACGCGACGCTCCTCACCGTCCTGGTGAGCGCGTCGTGGCGGCTCGGCAACTGGGCCGGCGTCGCCTTCTTCGCCTTCCTGCTCTGGGCCTACCGCTGGGCGATCGGCGAGCGACTCGGCCTGTGCACGCGCCGGCCGGGGGCGCGCCCGCCCGAGCCGGCCGGCGCGCCCGACGATGCCGCGTCGGCGTCCTGACCCTCCGATGCGCGAAGAGGTCGCGGTCACCGGGATCGGCATCGTCTCCGCGCTCGGCGTCGGGCCGGCGGCAACGCTCGCGGCGCTCGAGCGCGAGCAGCCGGCCTTCACCGAGCTCACCGCGTTCGACGCGTCGCGCTACGCGGTCCGGCGCGGCGGCGAGGCGGTCGCGCCGGAGGCGGCGTTCCCCGGCGTCGACCTCGGACCGCCCAAGCTCGACCGCGCGCTGCGCCACCTGATCGGCACGCTCGACCAGGCGCTGCGCGACGCGGGCATGGAGGGGGGCGGCGCCGCGATCCCCTGCGCGCCGCACCGCCGCGAGCTGCTGCTCGGCAGCACGCTGGTCGCGATGCTGCAGGCCGCCGAATTCGTCCACGAGGAGGCGCGCGTCGGGCCGGAGCGCGCGCGCTACCGGCGGCTCGCCGAGTGGACGGCCGAGGCGGCGCTGCAGCGCGTGAGCCGCCGCTTCGACCTGCGCGGCCTCTCGCTCGTCGTCTCGAACGCCTGCGCCTCCGGCGCGGCGAGCGTCGCGCTCGCGCTCGACCGGCTGCGGCGCGGCCGCGCCGACGTCGTCGTGACCGGCGGCTTCGACCCGGTCTGCGAGTACACGCACGCCGGCTTCGGCTCGCTGCTGCTGCTCTCGACGGGCGGCTGCTCGCCGTTCGAGAAGGGGCGCGAGGGAATGCTGCTCGGCGAGGGCTACGCGGTCCTCGTCCTCGAGCGGCTCGCCGACGCGCGGCGGCGCGGCGCGCGCGTCCACGCGCTCTTGCGCGGCGGCGCGGCCACCTCCGACGGCTTCCACCTGACGCAGCCCGATCCGGA
>Ga0137425_1000383_pt1 | contig 11395 bp, 11 predicted proteins | sample EasRivERMZT640_2_FD_102318 | JGI IMG/M metagenome (GOLD analysis project Ga0137425, IMG submission 102318) | Soil microbial communities from meander-bound floodplain in the East River, Colorado, USA - East River MetaG ERMZT640_2 | ecosystem: Environmental > Terrestrial > Soil > Floodplain ...
CAGATGAGTTTTCCGCTGGAGGCGGCGCGGGCCCGCGGCGGCCTGGACGAGCGCCGCCCGCGGCTGATGGATTTCCTCGCGCGCATCCACGCGCGCCCCGCCTACCGCCGCGCCGTCGAAAAGGGCGGCGAGTACGCGCTGATGCGCTGAGCCCGCGGCGGGCTAGGCGTCGGCGGCGACTTCCTTGCGCAGGCGCACCGCGCGCGCGAACTCGAGCACCGCGCGCGCGAGCTTCAGGCGGTCCTCCGCATTGCGCATGAACGTGGGCACGGCAAGCACCTCGAAGCCGCTCGCCTGGATGCCTTCGGCCAGCGCCTCGTCGGCGCTGTCGATGACGATGCCGTCGATCAGCCCGCGGTATTCCATGGCCACCGCGCGCGCCGACACCTCGCGCCCGAGCTCCTGCATCATCTTCGCCGCCGAGCCGTGCAATGCACGGCCGCCGATGATCGGGCTCACCGCGATCACCGGTGCGCCGCGCTTGCGCAGCACCTCGCGCATGCCGCTGACCGCGAGGATCGGCTGCATGGTGTGATAGGGATTGCAGGGGCAAAGCACCACGGCCTCCAGGTCGGGCGCGTGCAGCGCGTCGAGCACCGCGTCGGAGAGCCGCGCGCCGTCCGCGCCGCCGTACTGGAAGCTGCGCACTGCGGGCTCGCACCTCAGGTCCATGAAATAGTCCTGGAAGCTCATCGCGCCCGACTCGGTGTTGACGATGGTGCGCACCGGGTCGTCGCTCATCGGCAGCACGCGCGCCTCGATGCCCAGGCGCTGGGCGAGCTCCAGCGTGATCTCGGTGGGCGCGCGCGCCCCGCGCAGGGCCTCGGCGCGCAGCAGCTGCAGCGCCAGCGCGCGATCGCCGAGCGGCACCTCGACCGGGCCGCCGAGGCGCGTGAGCATGCCGTGGCAGGCGAAGCTCTCGCCGGCCGGCTCCCAGCCCTTGTTGGCGTCGGCGATCCCGGCAAGCGCATAGAGCATGGTGTCCACGTCGGGCGAGATCTGCAGCCCGAGGTACTCGTAGTCATCGCCGGTGTTGACGATCACCGTGAGTTTTCCCCCGCGCAGGCGGTACAGACCCTCGGCGAGCTTGGCGCCGCCGACCTGACCGCCCAGTGCCACGACCGTGCCCATGGGGGAGATTCTATCCGCGCGCGACCGGGACCAAGGCCGGCTTCAATGCAGCGTGGCGCGCCGCCCCTCGTAGATCCCCTGCAGCAGGCGCAGCGATCCCAGGCAGATGGCGTGGTGCGAGAGCGCGTGGCCGAGGTCCTAGACGATGTCCAGCGTCACCGGCACGTGCAGCGCGGCGAGCACGCGCGCGGCGCGCTCGGAGTGCACGCGCGAGACCACCGCGTCGTACTCGCCGTGCACCAGGTGGATGCGCGAGCCGAGGCGCGCGCCGTCCTGCGGCAGGCGCGCGAAGCGCGCCGAGTACGCCACCACCGCCCCGGCGAGTCCCGGCAGCTGCTTCACGGCTTCCAGCGCGACCGTGCCGCCCTGCGAGAAGCCGATCAGCACGGTGCGCTCCATCGGCACGCCGCAGTTGGTCTGCTCGCGCCGCACCAGCGCCTCGATGCGCGGCAGGATCGCCGCGATGCGCGCGACGCGGTTGTCGTCGGTGAGGCCGCGGTTGGAATACCACTGCTGGCCCTCGCCGTCGATCTCGCTGGAGGCGAAGCCGCTCGGCACCACCAGCGCGGCGCTGGGAAAGCGCGCCTGGAAGCGGAAGGCGATCGGGATCATGGATTTCGGCGTCGCGCCGCTGCCGTGCAGGAACACGAACAGGTGCTGGGCGCGATGCTCCGGGGTCGGCCCGAAGCGGAAGATCTTGCCGGGCATGCGGGATCGGGGTGCGCGGCCATTCTCGCCCCATTTCCGCCGTTCTGTAAACTGCCGCGGCGATCCGCAGACCGAGGTGCCGCATGGAAAAGCAGAAGTTCGTCCGGGCGTTCTGGCAGCTGGCCAAGCCCTACTGGGTGTCGGAGCAGCGCGGCAAGGGGCTGGCGCTGCTCGCCGCGGTGGTCGGGCTGACGCTGGGCCTGGTCTGGATCAACGTCGAGCTGAACTACTGGAACCGCGCGTTCTACGACGCGATCCAGGAAAAGAAGATCGACGACTTCTATCGCCTGCTCGGCAAGTTCACGCTGCTCGCCTTTGCTTTCATCGCCGCCGCGGTGTACCGCGTCTACCTGCAGCAGATGCTGCAGATCGAATGGCGCACCTGGCTCAACGAGCGCTTCCTGAACGACTGGCTGCGGGATCGCGCGTACTACCGCCTGCAGCTGCTCGACCGCGGCACCGACAACCCTGACCAGCGCATCGCCGACGACCTGCGGCTGTTCGTCGATGCGACGCTGTCGCTGTCGCTGGGATTGCTGTCTGCGGTGGTGACGCTGTTCTCGTTCATCACGATCCTGTGGACCCTGTCGGGTGCGCTCGAGCTGTGGGGCGTCTCGATCCCGGGATACATGGTGTGGTGCGCGCTGCTCTACGCCATCGCCGGAACCTGGCTGACGCACCTGATCGGCAGGCCACTGATCGCGCTCGAGTTCGGCCAGCAGCGCTATGAGGCCGACTACCGCTTCGCGCTGGTGCGCGTGCGCGAAAACGCCGAGGGCGTGGCCCTTTACCGCGGCGAAGGCGAGGAGCTCGGCAACTTTCGCACGCGCTTCCGCAGCGTAATCGGCAACTGGTGGGCGATCATGAAGAAGCAGAAGCAGCTCGGTTGGTTCACGAACTTCTACGGCCAGATCGCCATCATCTTTCCCTTCCTGGTGGCCGCGCCGCGCTACTTCTCCGGAGCGATATCCCTCGGCCAATACACGCAGACGGCTTCCGCCTTCGGCCGGGTGCAGGAAGCGCTGTCCTGGTTCATCGATGCCTACACGCAGTTCGCGTCGTGGAAGGCGACGGTGGACCGGCTGACCGGCTTCAGCTCGGCGCTCGCGCATGTGCGCGCAGAAGCCGAGCGGCTGGACGGTGACCGCGAGGAGGCTTCCTCCGAACACCTGGGGCTGCAGGGCCTCGCTATGTCGCTGCCGCTGGGCAAGCCGCTGCTCGCCCAGACCACGCTGCAGCTCAAGCGCGGAGAAGGCGTCCTCATATCCGGGCCTTCGGGCGCGGGCAAGTCCACGCTGTTCCGCGCGTTGGCCGGGATCTGGCCGTACTGGTCAGGCAAGATCCTCCTACCGAAAGGCGCGCGGCTGCTGTTCCTGCCGCAGAAGCCCTATCTTCCCGTTGGCGCGCTGAAGCACGCCGTGTGCTATCCGGCCGACGCCGGGACGTACGACGATGCCGCAGTGGGCGAGGTGCTGCGCACGGTCGGCCTGGGACACCTGGCGCAAGAAATCGGGCGACAAGAGAACTGGGCGCAGGTCCTGTCCGGTGGCGAGCAGCAGCGCCTCGCCTTCGCGCGCGCGCTGCTCAACAAGCCGGACTGGCTGTTCCTCGACGAGGCCACCGCCTCGCTGCCGGAGGACGCGCAGGCGGCGCTCTACCGCCTGCTCAAGGAACGGCTGCCCGCGACGACTGTGGTGTCCATCGGCCACCGCGCGAGCCTCGCGGAATTCCATCCGCGCCGGCTCGCGTGGCAGGGCACTAGCCTAGGATGAGGCAGGTGCTGGTGCCGTGCGCGTAGAGCTTGCCTGAAGCATCCTCCAGCCGCGCCTCCGCGGTGGCGGTGCGGCTGCCGGCATGCACGATGTGCGCGCTGGCGCGGACGAGTCCGGTCTGCAGCGTCACCGCGCGCACCAGGTTGGCCTTCATCTCGAGCGTCGTGTAGCCCTTGCCGGCGGGCAGCGTGGTCTGCACGCAGCAGCCCATCGCCGAGTCCAGCAGGGTGAACGCGACGCCGCCGTGCACCACGCCGATCGGGTTGTAGTGGTGCTCCGCCGGCATGAGCTCGAACACCGCCTCGCCCGGCTCGACCTTCACCAGGCGCATGCCGAGCAGGCGCGCGATCGGCGGATCGGGAAGGCGGCCGTCGCGGATCGCGCGCAGATGCTCGATCGGCGCGAGCTTCCTGCCTTCCTCGAAGGCGGCGAACGGATCCTGCCAGGTGACAGTGCGCGAGCGGTCCATGTCAGTAGAGCGGTGCGGGGTTGGGGAGCACGGGCAACGCGGGTTGCGCGACCGCGGAGCGCCCGGCGATGAAATCGACCGCGGCGCGTGCCACCTGGTCGTCTTCCAGGATGCGGCCGTGGCCCAGGCCGCGCGTCGTGAGCAGGCGCGCGCCCGGCCAGTGCTGCGCCAGCGCCGCGCCCTGCCGCCAGGGCACCTGCGTGTCCTGCCGGTCATGGATCACGAGCGCCCCGGCGCGCAGCCGCGGCGCGATGCGCGCGACCTCGAGGTCCGACCAGCGCACGCCAAAGCGTTCCTCGATCGCCGCCTGCATCGCGCGGCGCACGCGTTCCGGAATGGCGAGCCAGCGCGCGAAGCGGCGCGAGAAGCCCAACAGGTCCGAGGGCGGGCTGATGAGCACCGCGCGCTCCGCGGTGAGGCCGCGCGCGAGCGCGATCGCCGTGGCGGGACCGCCCAGCGAATGCGCGATCACCGCCCGCACGTTGCCATGGTGGCGCGCCACCTCGGCGAGCACGTCGGCGAAATCCGGCAGTCCCGTGAGACGGCCGTCCGAGTGGCCGTGCGCGGGCTGGTCGTAGGCGATGACGCGGTAGCCGGCGGCGGCGAGGTGAAACACGAAGCGCCGCATCTGCGTCGCGCGTCCGCCCCAGCCGTGCACCAGCAGCACGGCGGGCGCTTCGGGGGAGCCCCAGCGCCAGGTGGCGATGTGCCGGCCGCGATGGCGCACGAAGCTCTGGCGCGCGTCGATCAGGTCGAAGAACTCGCTGCTGGGATAGCGTGGCTTGGGCGGCGTGAGGAACAGGCGCTCGGCCCACAGGCCGGCGAGACCGGGCGCGACGAGCGCGGAAGCGCGCAGGCCGATGCGCTTCATCATGGTTTCAAACAAGAACCGAACGTTCGTGCTATTTCTGCGGGGCAGCGACAGAGCCTGGGGCATGGCGGACTCCTCTCGGGTTAGCGGGATGCCGCGCGCAGGCGCGGTTGCGCCGGTGCGGCGTGTCGGGCGACCAGCGCGTCGAAGGCGGCAAGCGCGCGCCTGCGCGCCGCCTTGTCGCCGAGCAAGCGCCCGTGGTTATGGCTGGCAAGCACGATGCCGAGCATCTCGAAGGCGATCTGCTCGGGATCGGTGTCCTCCTTCAGGTGGCCTTCCTCAATGGCGAGGCGCACGGCGCGCTCCGACACGCCGATGCCGCGGCGCTGCATCTCGACAGCGGCATCGCGGATCGGGCCGGGCCGGTCGTCGTATTCATGGGCGGCGGAGATCATGATGCAGCCGCCCGGCGTTGCGGTCTGCAGGGTCCAATCGAGCCAGCGCTCGAACAGCGCGCGCAGGCGCGGCAGGCCGCGGTCGATTTTCAGCGCCGGCATCAGCACCATGTCGCCGTATTGCCGGGCGCCGTGCTCGAGCACCGCCAGCTGCAGATCCTCGCGCGAGCCGAAATGCGCGAACAGGCCGGACTTGGACATGCCGGTGGCGTCGGCGAGGGTGCCGATGGTGAGGCCTTCCAGCCCCAGGCGGCGCGCGATCCTCAGCGCCTCGTCGAGGATCGCGGCGCGGGTCTGCTCGCCCTTGGTCGTTTTTTCCACCGCCGCAGAATAGTACGAACGTTCGTAAAAGTCAAGCGGCGCGCTGGCGTGGCAGATCAAGCACTTGCTTCAGGTACCGCCCGGTGTGGCTGGCCGGATTCGCGGCAACCGCCTCCGGCGTGCCTTCGGCCACGATGCGCCCGCCGCCGTCGCCGCCTTCGGGCCCGAGGTCGATCACCCAGTCGGCGGTCTTGATGACGTCCAGATTGTGCTCGATCACCACCACGCTATTGCCTGCGTCGCGCAGGCGGTGCAGGACGTCGAGCAGCAACTGGATATCGTGGAAGTGCAGTCCAGTGGTGGGCTCATCGAGGATGTAGAGGGTGCGTCCGGTGTCGCGCTTGGACAGCTCGAGCGAGAGCTTCACGCGCTGCGCTTCGCCGCCCGAGAGCGTGGTGGCCGACTGGCCGAGCTGCACATAGCCCAGGCCGACGTCGAGCAGCGTCTGCAGTTTCCTCGCGATGGCGGGCACGGCGGCGAAGAATGCGTGCGCCTCGCGCACGTTCATCTGCAGCACCTCGTGGATGCTCCGCGCTTTGTATTTGACCTCTAACGTCTCGCGGTTGTAGCGCTTGCCGTGGCAGACGTCGCAGGCCACGTAGATGTCGGGCAGGAAATGCATCTCGACCTTGATCAGGCCGTCGCCCTGGCAGGCCTCGCAGCGGCCGCCCTTCACGTTGAACGAGAAGCGCCCGGCGTCGTAGCCGCGCGCGCGCGCCTCCGGCACCCCGGCGTAGAGCTCGCGGATCGGCGCGAACAGGCCCGTGTAGGTGGCGGGGTTCGACCGCGGCGTGCGCCCGATCGGGCTCTGGTCGACGCTCACCACCTTGTCGAAATGCTCCAGTCCCGCGATCGACTCGTGCGGCGCCGGTTCCTCCGCGCTGCCGTGCAGGTGCCGCGCCACCGCCCGGTACAGGGTGTCGTTGATCAGGGTGGACTTGCCGGAGCCGGAGACGCCGGTGATGCAGACGAACAGGCCGACCGGCAGTGTGAAATCGGCGTTCTTCAGGTTGTTGCCGCAAGCCGCGCGGATGCGCAGGGCCCGCTTGGCGCTTGGCCGGTTGCGCAGGCGCGGCACCGCGATGCGCCTCCGGCGGCTGAGGTATTGCCCGGTTAGCGAAGACTCACTTGCGAGAATTGCTTCTGGCGGTCCCTCCGCGACGATGTGGCCGCCGGCTTCCCCGGCCCCCGGCCCCATGTCGACCACGTAGTCGGCGGCCCGGATCGCTTCCTCGTCGTGCTCCACGACGATCACCGAGTTGCCCAGGTCGCGCAACCGCTTGAGCGTCTCGATGAGGCGCGCGTTGTCGCGCTGGTGCAGGCCGATGGATGGCTCATCGAGCACGTACATCACCCCGGTCAGCCCCGAGCCGATCTGGCTCGCCAGGCGGATGCGCTGCGCCTCGCCGCCCGAGAGCGTCTCGGCCGAGCGCTCGAGCGACAGGTAGTCCAGGCCGACGTTGACCAGAAACTCGATCCGGTTGGCGATCTCCTTCACGATCTTGTCGGCCACGGCGGCGCGCGTGCCGGGCAGCGACAGCGCGCGAAAGAATGCGAGCGACTGCCCGAGGGGCAGGCTGGACATCTCGTGGATGTTGCTTTGCGCGATGCGCACGTGGCGCGCCTCGCGGCGCAGGCGCGTGCCGCCGCAATCCGGGCAGGTGCGCGTGTTGCGGTACTTGGCGAGCTCCTCCTTCACCACCAGGGAATCGGTCTCGCGGTAGCGGCGCTCGAGATTGGGAATCACCCCTTCGAAGGCGTGCTCCTTGACCGTGGGGCGGCCGCGCTCGCTCGGGTAGGAAAAGGCGACGCGCTCCTTGCCGGAGCCGAACAGGATCAGCTGCTGCACTTCGTCGGCGAGCGCCTCCCACGGCGCCTCGATGTCGAAGCCGTAGTGCCGCGCGAGCGCCTGCAGCATCGCGAAATAAAACTGGTTGCGCCGATCCCAGCCGCGGATCGCGCCGCTGGCGAGGCTGAGGTTGGGATGCGCCACCACGCGCTTCGGATCGAAGAACTCGACGGCGCCAAGGCCGTCGCAGCGCGGGCAGGCGCCCATCGGATTGTTGAAGGAGAACAGGCGCGGCTCGAGTTCGGCGAGCGAGTAGCTGCAGACCGGGCAGGCGAACCTGGCCGAGAACAGGTGCTCCTTGCCGGAGTCCACCTCAAGGGCGATGGCGCGTCCGTCGGCGTGGCGCAGCGCGGTCTCGAAGGACTCGGCGAGGCGCTGCTTGAGGTCCGCGCGCGCGCGCAGCCGGTCCACCACCACCTCCACCGAGTGCTTGAGGTTCTTCGCCAGCCGGGGCGCTGCGTCGAGCTCGTGCACCTTGCCGTCGATGCGCACGCGCGTGAACCCCTGCGCGCGCAGTTCCTCCAGCAGGTCGGCCTGCTCGCCCTTGCGCCCGGCGACCACTGGCGAGAGCACCATCAGCCGCGTGTCCTCCGGCAGCGCCAGCACCTGGTCCACCATCTGCGCCACCGACTGCGCGGCGAGCGGCAGGTTGTGGTCCGGGCAGTAGGGCGTGCCGACGCGCGCGAACAGCAGCCGCAGGTAATCGTGGATCTCGGTAACCGTGCCGACGGTGGAGCGCGGGTTGTGGCTGGTCGCCTTCTGCTCGATGGCGATCGCCGGCGACAGGCCCTCGATCAGGTCGACGTCGGGCTTCTCCATCAGCTGCAGGAACTGGCGCGCGTAGGCGGAGAGCGACTCCACGTAGCGGCGCTGGCCTTCGGCGTAGAGCGTATCGAAGGCGAGCGAGGACTTGCCCGAGCCCGACAGGCCGGTGATCACCACCAGGCGGTGGCGCGGCAGCTCGACGTTGATGTTCTTTAGGTTGTGCGTGCGTGCGCCGCGGATGCGGATCGAGTCCATGGACTGCCGGTCAGCGAAAGTAAACTTGCTACTATAGCGACTCGGCAGCCCTCCTTTCCAGCCTTTCTTCACTCGCAGATGGATCCTCAGCGCATGAGCCCGCAGGAACTGCGCGCGGGCGCATCGCTCGCGGGCATCTTCGGCCTGCGCATGCTCGGGCTGTTCCTCATCCTGCCGGTGTTCGCGGTGCACGCGCCGCAATTGGCGGGCGGAGACAATTTGACGCTGGTCGGCATCGCGCTCGGCGCCTACGGCCTGGCGCAGGCAGTCCTGCAGATTCCCTTCGGCATGGCCTCCGACCGCTGGGGGCGCAAGCCGTTGCTCATCGCAGGCCTGGCCATCTTCGCCGCCGGAAGCTTTCTCGCCGCTGGCGCGCAGGACATTTGGATGACCATCGCCGGACGCACGCTGCAGGGCGCGGGCGCGATCTCCGCGGTGGTGATGGCGCTGGCCGCCGATCTGACGCGCGAGCAGCACCGCGTCAAGACCATGGCGATGGTGGGCGCGACGATCGGCTTCAGCTTTGCGCTGTCGCTGGTGGCGGCGCCCGCGCTGTACCTGGTGATCGGCATGGGCGGGCTGTTCTCGCTCACCGGGGTGCTGGCGCTTGCGGCGATCGCCGTGGTCATCTGGCTGGTGCCGGAAGCGCCGAGACGCGTGCACGCGGCTGAAGGGGCCGGACGCGGCGCGCTGCGCAAAGCGCTTCGCGACCCGCAGCTGCTGCGCCTAAACGCCGGCATCTTTGTGCTGCATTCCGTGCAGATGGCGATGTTCGTCGTGCTGCCGCCGCTGTTGGTCGCCGCCGGACTTCCCGTGCAGTCCCACTGGAAGATGTACCTGCCGGTGGTGCTTGCTTCGTTCGCGCTCATGCTTCCACTAGTGCTGCACGCTGACCGGCGCAACGCGGGGCGCGGCGTCATGCTGGGCGCGATCGCCCTGCTTGCCCTGGCAGAAGGGGGTTACGCGCTGAGCGGGCCGCGCATTGCGCTCCATGCCCTGCTGCTGCTCGCGTTCTTCACCGCTTTCAATGTGCTGGAGGCGCTCATCCCGTCGCTGGTGTCGCGCATCGCGCCGGAGCATGCGCGCGGCACGGCCATCGGGGTCTACAACACGACGCAGACGCTGGGCCTGTTCGTCGGCGGGCTGGGAGGGGGCTGGATCGCGGGCCGCTACGGTGCGGCCGCGGTGTTCGGCGCCTGCGCGGTGCTGGCGCTGGCGTGGCTCGCCCTTGCGCTGGGCATGCGCCCGGTCAACCGGATCGCCGCCGAGTCGTTTACGATGGGAACGGTCAAGGGGAGGTAGCCATGGCATCGGTCAACAAGGTCATCCTGGTCGGCAACCTGGGACGCGACCCGGAAACGCGCTACATGCCGGATGGCGCCGCGATCACCAACGTGTCCCTGGCGACGACGTTCGCCTGGACCGACAAGGCGAGCGGCGAGAAGAAGGAGGAAACGGAGTGGCACCGCATCGTGTTCCGCGGCCGGCTCGCGGAGATCGCGGGCGAGTACCTGAAGAAGGGCTCGCAGGTTTACGTGGAAGGGCGCTTGCGCACGCGCAAGTGGCAGGACAAGGAGGGCCATGACCGCTACACCACCGAGATCGTGGCCGATGGCATGCAGATGCTCGGCTCACGCGCCGGCGCCGGCGAGCCGCGCGGGGCACCCACGGGCGGTGGCGCGAGCGAGCCGGCGTCCGAGCCGAAGCCCGCGGCAAAGAAACCGGCGGGCAAGTTCGACGACATGGCGGACGACATTCCCTTCTAGTGTTCCCATTGGCGCTATAATTCGGCGCAGATTCAGGAACTTGGAACGCGACCATGCCGATTTACGAGTACCGGTGCTCGCAGTGCGGCTTTCAGGATGAGTACCTGCAGAAGGTCTCCGAACCCCGGCTGAAGGTCTGCCCGTCCTGTGGCAAGGCGAAATTCGAGAAGCTGCTGAGCGCGCCAGGATTCCACCTCAAGGGCAGCGGCTGGTACGCGACCGACTTCAAGGGCGGCAGCAAGCCCGCGCCGGCGAAGGACGAGGCGAAGGCGGAGACGAAGGCCGACGCGAAGTCCGAGGCGAAGTCCGAGGCGAAGTCCGAGGCGAAGTCCGAGGCGAAGTCCGATCCGGCCAAGGCCGAGAAGACGCCGGCCTCCACCACCAACTGATGCCCTGACGGGCCTCGCGAGCGGCCCGGCGCGAGCCGGGCTTTTGTTTTCTGGGGAAGCGTGAAGAAATATCTCATCACCGGCCTGCTGATCTGGATCCCGCTGGTCATCACCATCTGGGTCCTGAAGCTCGTCGTCGACACCCTCGACCAGTCGCTGCTGCTGCTGCCCGAGCAGTGGCGCACCGAGAGCTTCCTCGGCGTGCACATCCCGGGGCTGGGCGTGATCCTCACCCTGGTGATCGTGTTAGTGACCGGCGTGTTCGCCACCAATTTCTTCGGCGCGCAGCTGGTGCACGTGTGGCACGAGATCCTGCACCGCATCCCGGTGGTGAATTCGATCTACTCCAGCGTCAAGCAGATCTCGGACACGTTGTTCTCCTCGAGCGGCCAGGCGTTCCGCAAGGCCCTCCTGGTGCAGTGGCCGCAGGAAGGGATGTGGACGATCGCGTTTCTCACCGGCACGCCGGGCGGCGGCGCACCTTCCCGGTCACTCTCAAGACGTATTCGGAGCGCACGCGCTCGGCGATGCGGAAGGCTTCCTGGCGATCGGGATCGCACACCACCTGCGCCAGCCCCTCGCGGTCGCGCAAGTCGATGAAGATCACGCCGCCGTGGTCGCGCCGCCGGTGCGCCCAGCCGGCGATGCTCACGCGCTTGCCGATCAGCGCGGCGCTGAGCTCGGCGCTGTAGTGGGTCCGCATG
>Ga0137425_1000385_pt1 | contig 11318 bp, 12 predicted proteins | sample EasRivERMZT640_2_FD_102318 | JGI IMG/M metagenome (GOLD analysis project Ga0137425, IMG submission 102318) | Soil microbial communities from meander-bound floodplain in the East River, Colorado, USA - East River MetaG ERMZT640_2 | ecosystem: Environmental > Terrestrial > Soil > Floodplain ...
CGCGGCCTTGCCGTGCTGGCGCACGTAGGTGTCCGGGTCCTCGCCCTCGGGCAGGAACAGGAACTTCACCGGCTTGGCGTCGCTGGCGAGCGGCAGGCTCACTTCGAGCGCGCGCCAGGCGGCCTTGCGCCCCGCCGCGTCGCCGTCGAAGCAGTAGACGATTTCTTCGGCGACCCGCAGAAGCTTGGCGACGTGCACCGGCGTGGTCGCGGTGCCGAGCGTCGCCACCGCATAGCCGACCTCGAACTGCGCGAGCGCCACCACGTCCATGTAGCCCTCCACCACCAGCGCGCGCCGGGCCGCGCGGATCGCGTCGGCCGCCTGCGCGTAGCCGTAGAGTTCGCGGCCCTTCTCGAACAGCGGCGTCTCGGGCGAGTTCAGGTATTTCGGCTCGCCCGCGCCGAGCACGCGCCCGCCAAAGCCGATCACCGTGCCGCGCGCGCTGAAGATCGGGAACATGACGCGGTCGCGGAAGCGGTCGTAGCGCTTGCCCTCGTTCTCGATCACCAGGCCGCACTCGACCAGCGCCTGGTCCTCGTACTCGGGAAACGCGCCCTTGAGCGCCTGCCAGTCGTCGGGCGCGTAGCCGATGCCGAAGCGCCCAGCGATCCTGCCCTCCAGGCCGCGGCCCTTCAGGTACTCGATCGCGCGCGGCGCTTTCCTCAGCTCGGCGCGATAGAACTGCATCGCCTTTTCCATCACCGGCACGAGGTCGGTCTCGCGCTCCTTCCTCTGCGCCTCCTCGGGCGTGCGCGGCCGCCACTCGGGCACCTGCATCCCGACCGACGCGGCGAGCTCCTTGATCGCGTCCACGTAGCCCATGCCGCCGTAGTCCATCAGGAAGCCGATGGCGTTGCCGTGCTTCTGGCAGCCGAAGCAGTGGTAGAACTGCTTGGCCGGGCTGACCGTGAAGGACGGCGACTTCTCGTTGTGGAAGGGGCACAGCCCCATGAAGTTCGCGCCGCCCTTCTTCAGCTGGACGTAGCGCCCCACCACCTCGACGATGTCGACGCGGTTGAGAAGGTCCTGCTTGAAGGAATCCGGGATCAAGGCGAAAAATAGGGACAGACCCTATTCTTACTCTCCTAGCTTCGCTTTCACCATCCCCGACACCTTGCCCATGTCCGCGCGGCCGGCAAGGCGGGGCTTGAGCAGCGCCATCACCTTGCCCATGTCCTTGACCCCGCTCGCGCCGGACTCGGCGACCGCGGCGGCGATCGCCTGCGCGACCTCGGCCTCGCCCATCTGCTGCGGCAGGTATGCCTGCAGCACCCCGATCTCGAATTTCTCCTGGTCGGCGAGGTCCTGGCGCGCCGCCTTCTCGTACTGGGCGATGGACTCGCGGCGCTGCTTCACCATCTTATCGATGATGCCGAGCACGTCCGCGTCGGTGAGCTCGACGCGCTCGTCCACCTCCTTCTGCTTCATCGCGGCGAGCAGCAACCGCACGGCGGACAGGCGCGCCGCGTCCTTGGCGCGCATCGCCGCCTTCATGTCTTCGCTGATCCGTTCCTTGAGTGTCATGGGTGCTCCAGAAACGCAAACGCCCCGGTGGGAAGCACCGGGGCGCTGGCTGAAATCCTGTGCTCGGGTCCTAGTACAGCTTCGCCGGCAGCATCTGGCTGCGCAGGCGCTTGTGGTGGCGCTTCACCGCCGCCGCGAGCTTGCGTTTGCGCTCGGAAGTCGGCTTCTCGTAATACTCGCGCGCGCGCAGCTCGGTGAGCAGCCCGGTCTTCTCCACGGTGCGCTTGAAGCGGCGCATCGCCACCTCGAAGGGCTCGTTTTCCTTAACGCGTACGGTCGGCATCCAATTCCCCGAAATTCGGAAAGGGCGAAATTGTATCAGAATCGCCCCATGCTGATCCTCGGCATCGAGACCTCCTGCGACGAAACCGGGGTGGCGCTGTATGACGCCACGGCGGGGCAGCTGCTCGCCCATGCCGTGCACTCGCAGGTGGACATGCACGAGGCCTACGGCGGGGTCGTGCCGGAACTCGCCTCGCGCGACCACGTGCGCCGGCTGGTGCCGCTGGCCAGGGGCCTGTTCGCGCGTGCGGGCCGGAGCATCGGGCAACTGCAAGCGGTCGCCTACACCGAGGGCCCGGGACTCGCCGGCGCGCTGCTGGTCGGGGCCTCCTTCGCCCATGCGCTCGCCGCCGCGTTGGGCGTCCCGGCGTTGGGCATCCACCACCTCGAGGGACATCTCCTCTCACCGCTCCTTTCCGCCCGGCGGCCGGAGTTCCCCTTCGTCGCCCTGCTGGTGTCAGGCGGGCACACGCAGCTCATGCAGGTGGCAGGCGTCGGACGCTACGAGCTCCTGGGCGAGACCCAGGATGACGCCGCCGGCGAGGCCTTCGACAAGACCGCGCAGTTGCTCGGCTTGGGCTATCCCGGCGGACCCGCGCTCTCCCAGCTCGCCCGGCACGGGCACCCGGGACGCCACAAGCTGCCGCGGCCGATGATCGCGAGCGGCGACCTCGAATTCAGCTTCAGCGGGCTGAAGACGGCGGTGATGCTGCTGGTACGCGGAGCCAGTGCGCATGACCGCACTCGTGCTGTGGCGAACGAGCAGTTCCATGCCGACGTGGCACGCGCCTTCGAGGATGCCATCGTGGAAGTCCTGGTGGCGAAGTGTGCGCTCGCCATGGAGCGCACAGGTCTCATCCGCCTGGTGGTCGCGGGCGGCGTCGGGGCGAACCGCCCCCTGCGCGCCGCGCTCGATGCAAGAGCGCGCGACGCGGGCTTCGACGTGTTCACCCCGGAGCCGGAGCTGTGCACCGACAACGGCGCGATGATCGCGCTCGCGGCGGCGCTGCGCATGCGGGCAGGGCTCGCCCCGCGCGGCGGGCATGCGTTCACGGTGCGCCCGCGCTGGGATCTTGCGGCGGCGGGCTAGCTTTTGAGCCGACGCGGTTCTCCTCGCCCGCAACCAGGCGCCGGATGTTCTCCCGGTGGCGCCAGACGAGCAGCACCGACATGGCCGCAGTGACCGGCAGCAGTGGCTGCAGGCCAAAGGCCCAGAGCGCGTAGCACGGCGCGAACAGCGCCGCGACCAGCGCGGCGAGCGAGGACAGGCGAAAGAACGCGAGCATCATCGCCCAGGTGACGAGGGTTCCCAGCCCCAGCCAGGGCGAGAAACCGAGCAGCACGCCCGCGGCCGTGGCCACCCCCTTGCCGCCCTGGAAGCGATGGAACACGGGGTACAGATGGCCGAGGAAGACGGCGAGGCCGGCAAGCGGCACCGACCACCCGCCGAGCGCGCTCTCGCCGGTCCAGAGCTGGGCGAGGAACACCGCCAGCCAGCCCTTGCCGCCGTCGCCCAGGAGCGTGATCGCCGCGGCAGCTTTCCTTCCGGTGCGCAGCACGTTGGTGGCGCCCGGATTCTTCGAGCCGTAGCTGCGCGGGTCGGGCAGCGCGAACAGCCGGCTGACCACGATCGCGAACGAGACCGAGCCGAGAAGGTAGGCGCCCAGGACGACGATTGCGGTCTGCATGACGCCGGATCCTAGCTAGGCAGGCGGCAGCGTGAAATAGAACGTGGCCCCGGCGTCCACCGCGCCCTCGGCGCGCACGGTTCCCCCGTGCCGCTCCAGGATGCGCCTGACCGTGGCGAGCCCCACGCCGCTGCCCTCGAACTCCTGCGGCCCGTGCAGGCGGCGAAAGGGCTGGAACAGCATTTTGGCGAACTTCGGATCGAAGCCGGCGCCGTCGTCGCGCACCTTGAACTCGCCCGCGGGAGTTCTGGCGAACTCGATTGTCGCCTGCGGTTTCCTGCGGCTGTACTTCCAGGCGTTGCCCAGCAGGTTCTCCAGCACCACGCGCATCAGCCCCGGGTCGGCATGCGCCGCGAGCCCCTCCGCGATGCGCCACTCCACGCGCCGCTCCGGCGCGCCGGTGGCAAGCTCCTTCGCCACCAGCCTGGCCAGCGCGCTGAGGTCGACGTCGCGCTTCTTCAGCTCCGCGCGTCCGATGCGCGAGAATGCCAGCAGGTCCTCGATCAGCTGGCTCATGCGCTGCGCGGCCGAGGTGATGGTGCCGATGTAATGCGCCACCTTCTCGCCAGGCTGCGGGATCTCCCTGGACAGCAGGCGCAGGAATCCGTCGATCTGGCGCAGCGGCGCGCGCAGGTCGTGCGACACGGAGTACGAGAAGGCTTCCAGTTCGCGGTTGGCGGTGTCCAGGTCGGCGGTGCGCATGGCCACCTTCTGCTCGAGCGCCTCGTTGAGCTGGCGCAGGTGCCGCTCGGCGAGCACTTGCCGCGTGACGTCGCGCCCCGTGCCGTGGTAGCCGACGAAGCGGCCCTCGGCGTCGTGCTGCGGACGGCCGCTGATGGTCGCCCAATGCACCCGGCCGTCCGGGCTGCGGCGCTCGAGCAGCAGGTCGCGGAACTCCTCGCGCCGCTCGAGCAGCGCGCGGTGCTCCGCCCAGGCGCGCTCGTCCATGTTGAGGAAATCCATCTCCCAGCGCCGCTTGCCGTAGTCGGCCTCGGGCGGAATGCCCATGCGGCGCAGGATTTCGCCTTCGCGGAAGGTGAAGCGATGCTCCGCGTCGCTCGCCCAGTACCAGTCGGAGGACAAGTCGACGAGTGCGCGGACGCGCTGCTCGCTCTCGCGCAAGGCCCGCTCGGCGCGCTTGCGCTCGGTGACGTCGCGGAAGATTCCCGCAACCAGGGTCAGCCGGCCTTCGCCGTCGTAGACGCCCGAGAGCCCGATCTGCACATCGAGCCGGCGCCCATCCTTGGCGAGGCGCACCGTTTCGAACGGCGGCGGCGTGGCGCCCTGCTTCATCAGCTCGTTGTTGCGCTGCGGTTCGTGCCTGCGCTCCGGCGGCACGAGCAGCGCCAGCTCGTGCCCGACCGCCTCAGCCGCCGACCAGCCGAACATGCGCTCGGCGGCCGCGTTCCACGACACGATCTCCATGCGCGGATTGGTGAGCACGATGGCGTCGCTCGAGGTCTCGAACACCGCCGCGAGCAGGGCGCGCGTCTCGTCGGCGCGCCGGCCCTCGGAGACGTCGAGCACCATTACCAGCAGCAGCTTCTCGCCGCGCTCCTCGATGACCTCGCAGGACACCAGGGTATCGAACTCCTCCCCGTTCTTGCGGCGGGCCCGCGACCTGAACCCCGTCACCCGGTTCTCGCGCGCGATGCGCTCGAGGAACCGGTCGCGATCCACTGCGTGCGCCCAGACGCGCAGCTCGGCTGAGCTGCGGCCGATGGCTTCCTCGCGGCGCCAGCCGAACATGCGCTCGTAGGCGTCGTTGAAGTCGAGCAGGACGCCGCCGCCGAGGCGCACCAGGGCGACCGCCGCCGGGCTGTGGCGAAACAGCTTTTCCTGCAGCTCCTGGCCGCGGCGCAGAAAGTCGTCGTCCTGCATCGCGCAAATCTTACCCGCGGACTCCTATAATCGGCCAACATGGACGCGATCCTGATCCGCGACCTGCGCGTCGAGGCCCTCATCGGCATCCACAAGCGCGAGCGGCACGTGGCGCAGACGGTGTCGATCGACCTGGACATCGGCCTGCCCGGCACCACCGTGTTCAAGAGCGACCGGGTGGCTGACACCATCGACTACGAGCAGGTGGCCCTCCGCATCAAGGCGCTCGCCGCGAGCGGCCACTTCCGCCTGGTGGAGACGCTCGCCGAGCGCATCGCGCGGCTGTTGCTGGACGACTTCGGCGCGCCGTGGGCGAAAGTCGCAGTCGCCAAGATCGGCATCCTCGGCAACGCCAAGTTCGTCGGCGTGACGATCGAGCGGAAGCGCTAGCCCTCGAGCGCGACGTCCACCAGTTGCGGCGCGAGCGTGCGCACGATCTCGCCGGGCGCGAGGCCGACGAGAAACCCGCGCCGCCCGCCGTTGATGTAGATCTTCGCCAGGCCGAGGATCGAGCGCTCCAGGTACACGGGCAGTTTCTTGCGCGTGCCGAAAGGCGAGGTGCCCCCGACCTGATAGCCGGAGTGCCGCTGCGCCGCTTCCGGCGTGCACGGCTCGATGCGCTTCACCCCCGCCTGGCGCGCGAGGTTCTTGGTCGAGACCTTGCGGTCCCCGTGCATCAGCACGATGAGGGGCCTGGCCGCCTCGTCCTGCATCACCAGCGTCTTCACCACCTCATGCTCGGAAACGCCGAGCGCGCGCGCGGAGACTTGCGTGCCGCCGTGCTCGACGTACTGGTACTCGTGCTCCGTGTAGGCAACACGGTGCGCCTTGAGGAACACAGTCGCCTGCGTATCAGCCATCGCCGGTCAACCCCGTGGATGGTGCTTTGCGTGCAGCGCCTTGAGGCGCTCGCGCGCGACGTGCGTGTAGATCTGCGTGGTGGAGATGTCCGCATGGCCGAGCAGCATCTGCACCACGCGCAGGTCGGCCCCGTGGTTGATGAGGTGCGTGGCGAAGGCGTGGCGCAGCACGTGGGGCGAGAGCAACTTGCCCGGGATCGCGCTCCTGCCGTAGCGCTTGATCAGGTGCCAGAACGCCTGGCGCGTCATGCCCGCGCCGCGCCCGGTGACGAACATGGCGTCGCAGTTCTTGCTCTTCAGCAGCGCCGATCGCGCCTCGCGCTGGTAGCGCTGCACCCAGGACACCGCCTCTTCGCCCAGCGGCACCAGCCGCTCCTTGGAGCCCTTGCCCAGGATGCGCACCACGCCGGCATCCAGATTGGCCTCGAAGGTCTTCAGCCCCACCAGCTCGGAGACGCGCAAGCCCGAGGCGTAGAGCACTTCCAGCATGGCGCGGTCGCGCAGGCCGAGCGGCGTCTGCACGTCGGGCGCCGCCAGCAGCGCCTCGACGTCGGATTCCGACACGCTCTTCGGGAAGCGAGGCGCGGGCTTGGGCGGATCGAGCCGGATGGTGGGGTCTGCCGCGATTGCTCGCTCGCGCAGGCAGTACTGGTAGAAGCGCTTGAGCGTCGAGAGCATGCGCGCGGCGCTTGAACTGCGGCCGCGGCGCGAGGCGAGGAAGCCGAACAGGTCTTCTTCGCGCGCCTGCACCAGCGCGCGCCCTTTCAGGAAGGCGGCGAGCTGCGACAAGTCGCGGCGATAGGACTCCAGCGTGTTCTTCGCCAGACCGTCCTCCAGCCACAGCGCGTCGCAGAAAGCGTCCACCTGCGACGCGTCGGCGCCGCTCAGGACGTGAGCTGGAACGCGTCCGCGCTGGATTCGTGCATCAACAGCCAACGCTTGGCCTCGATCAGGTAGCCGCCGGTCGAATGCGAGAAGCCGCCGATGCCGGCGGCGGCCACCACGCGGTGGCAGGGGATCACGATCGGCAGCTTGTTGTCGCCGCAAGCCTGGCCCACGGCGCGCGCCTCGCCGCCGAGCTTGCGCGCCAGCTCGCCGTAGGTGAGCGTTCGGCCGCGCGGGATTTCGCACAGCACTGTCCAAAGGCGGCGCTGGAATTCCGTGCCTTCGATCAACAGGGGCAGGTCGAACTTCACGTCGGGATCGTCGCGGTAGCGCTCGAGCTGGCGCACCGCGCGCTCCGCGAGTTCATTCGCAGGTGCGACCGAGTCCGCATCGAGCGGCAGATAGCGGATCCCGGTCACGCGCGCCTCGCGCGTCACCACTGCCACCTTCATTTTCGGGAACTCGATGACGGCGTCCCAGCGCATCTCAGGCCGCCGCCAGCTTCTCGATCTTCGCCAGCAGGTCGTCGGCGACCTCGATGCCTGCCTGCTGCAGCTTCTTCTCGGAGGCGAAGCGTTTCGCGCCCGGCAGGCGCACCCCTTCGTCGGCGAGCATGGTGCGCACCACCGTCTCCACGCGCTCGAAGTATTTTTCCATGCCGGCGAGCGCGCCGGGGTCGATGGCGAGGAACGCCTGGCCGATGCGCGGCTTGTTGCCCTGCTCGGAGAAGAACGAGTCGGCCTCCGGCCCGATGGCGGCGCCGGTGAGTGCGGCGCACACCAGCTCGAAAGCGAGTGCGAGCATCGCGCCCTTGGTGCCGCCGATGGGGAACAGGCTGCCCTGCTCGATCGCCTCCTTCGGATCGGTCGTCGGCTTGCCGTGGCGGTCGAGCGCCCAGCCTTCGGGGATCTTCTCGCCCTTTTGCATCGCGACCATGATCTTGCCGCGCGTCACCGTGGTGAGCGCGAGGTCCACCACGATCGGATCGGCGCCCTTGCGCGGAAAGGCAAAGGCGACCGGGTCAGTGCCGAAAAGCGCCTTCTTGCCGCCCCAGGCCGGGATCGCCGCCGGCGAATTGGTGAACGCGACGCCGACCATGCCCGTTTCGGCGACCTTCAGCAGGTGGATGCCGAGCACGCCTACGTGAGCGCTGTTGCGGATGCCCGCGAAGCCGATGCCGTTCCGGCGCGCGCGCTGGATCACCTCCTCGATCGCCCAGGCCGCAGACTCGTAGGGCAGGCCGTCGGCGTTGTCGATCAGGCACACCGCCGCCTTGTCGGCCGCCATCGTGGGGCGCGCGCCGCCGTCGGCGCGGCCGTTTCTCAGCATCGAGCAGTAGAACGGCACGCGCGACATGCCGTGGGTGGGCAGGCCCTGCTCCTCCGCGCGCACCAGATGCTGCGCCGCGGTCTCGGCCATCGTCTCGTGCGCGCCGGCGCGCAGCAGCGCCTCTCTCGCCAGACGGAACAATTCCTGCGGCTTCTTCCTCATAATGGCGATTCTAACCGCACGTTTTCCAGGAGGAGGACTCATGGGCAGCATGATCGAACTGAAGGCGGCCGACGGCCACAAGCTCGCCGCGTACCGCGCCGAGCCATCGGGCAAGCCGCGCGGCGGCGTGGTGGTGATCCAGGAAATTTTCGGCGTGAACAGCCACGTCAAGGCGGTCGCCGACGGCTACGCGGCCGACGGCTACCTCGTCATCGCGCCAGCCATGTTCGACCGAGTGCAGCGCGGCTACGACACCGGGTACTCCCAACCCGAGATCCAGGCCGGCGTCGCCGTGATGCAGAAGCTCGATTGGAAACAGACCATGCTCGACGCAGACGCCGCGGTCGCCGAGGCGAAGAAAGCGGGCAAGGTCGGCATCGTCGGCTACTGCTGGGGCGGCACGGTGTCCTGGGTGGCGGCGGCGCGCCTCTCCGGCCTGGCGTGCTCCGCGCCGTACTATGGCGGCGGCATGCCGGGTTTCATCGGCGAAAAACCCAAGATCCCAACCCTGTGCCACTTCGGCGAGCTCGACCAGTCGCCGACGCTCGAACAGTCCAAGGCCATCGCCAAAGCGCACCCGGAGATCATCGCGCACTTCTATCCAGGCGCGGGACACGGCTTCAACTGCGACCAGCGCGGGTCGTACCACGCCGAGAGCGCGAAGCTCGCGCGGCAGCGCACGCTGGAATTCTTCCGCAAGCACCTCGGGTAAGGTGGGCCGATGGCCCACCCTACCGTGAACCGCCAATTCCGCCTCGCCGCGCGCCCAGCCGGACTGGCCAAACGCAGCGACTGGCAGCTCACTGCCGAGCCGGTGGCGGAACCCGCCGAGGGCCAGGTGCTGGTCAAGGTGCTGCAGCTCTCGCTCGACCCGGCGATGCGTGGCTGGATGAACGAAGGGCGCAGCTACATTCCGCCGGTCGCCATCGGCGAGGTCATGCGCGCCGGAGGCGTGGGCAAGGTCATCGCGTCGAAGAACGCGAACTTCGCCGTGGGCGACCATGTGAGCGGCAGCTTCGGCGTGCAGGAGTATTGCCTCTCGGACGGCAAGGGCGTGGCGAAGATCGACCTGCGCCTCGGCACCTTGCCGCAGTGGCTGAACGTGCTTGGCATGCCCGGCATGACGGGCTACTTCGGGCTGCTGGAGGTCGGCCAGCCGAAGCCGGGCGAGACCGTCGTGGTCTCGGGCGCGGCGGGCGCCGTGGGACAGACGGTGGGCCAGGTGGCGAAAATCAAGGGCTGCCGCGCGGTGGGCATCGCGGGCGGAAAGTCGAAATGCGACTTCGTGGTGAACGAGCTGCATTACGACGCCTGCATCGACTACAAGGGCGGCGACGTGAAGGACGGCCTGAAGGCGCATTGCGCGAAGGGCGTGGACGTCTACTTCGACAACGTCGGCGGCGAGATCCTCGACACCGTGCTCACGCGCATCAACCGCGGCGCGCGCATCGTCATCTGCGGCGCGATCTCGCAGTACAACAACACCACGCCGGTGAAGGGGCCCGGCAACTACCTGTCGCTGCTCGTCAACCGCGCGCGCATGCAGGGCATGGTGGTGTTCGACTACGCCGACCGCTACAACCTGGCGGTGAAGGATATCGCGCAGTGGATGCGCGAGGGCAAGTTCGTGTCGCGGGAAGACGTGGTGGCGGGGATCGAGAACTTCCCCGAGACGCTGAACAAGCTTTTCAGCGGGGAGAACTTCGGCAAGCTGGTGCTAAAGGTCGCGGACGAGTAAGGATTGTCCCGGCCGCACGCGGCTGAAGGAGACCGGCTGCATCGATATCTCCAGCCGCTCGCCCGCGAAGCGCGCGCTCGTGTAGCTCGAGGTCTCGAGCGGCCCAGCTGCCGGAAAGTCCTCCCGGAAATGCGCACCGCGCGAATCTTCGCGCGCCAGCGCGGCCTGCGCGATCACCTGGCTGGTGCCCACCAGGCTCTTCAGGTTGAGCCAGTCGTGCCAGGTAAGGTTGAACGCGCGGTTCGCGTCCGCGATGCCGGTCGCGGCAAGCTCGTCGGATAAAGCGTTCAGCTCGGACAGCGCCGACTTCAATCCGGCGGCGTCGCGGATGATCCCGACGCTTTGCCACATCACGTCGTAGAGCCGCTCGCGCAAGGGCTCCAGCGAACCGTGCGACTTGACCGCTTGCGGCTCGCAGCGCCCGACTGCCGCGACGATCGCCGCCTGGTCGGGCTCGCGCAACACTCCCTCCTTCTTCACCCACGCGGCCATCGTTTCGCCCGCCACGCCGCCGAACACCGTGGAGTTGGCGACGCCGTTGCCGCCCAGGCGGTTCGCGCCGTGCACGCCGCCCGCGTCTTCGCCAGCGACGAACAACCCCGGCAATTCGGTCGCGCAGTCGAGCTTGAACTCCACGCCACCCATCATGTAGTGCGCCGTAGGCACGACTTCGACGAGTCCGCCGGCCAGGTCGAAGCCGCAATCGGCGCAGCGCTCGACCATCCCCTTGAAGTTCCTCGCCACCTTCTCCGGCCCGAGGTGCGCCATGGAGATGTACAGGCCCCCGTTCGGCGTCACGTTGCCGTTGCGGATCTCGGTGTACATGGCACGCGAGACGAAATCGCGCGTCGCGCGCTCCGCGAGCGGATCGTACTTCGGCATGAAGCGCTGTTTCGCGCCGTTCAGGAGATACCCGCCCGCGCCGCGCAGGCCCTCCTCCAGCACCGTGCCGGTCATCCTCGTGTACGC
>Ga0137425_1000386_pt1 | contig 11293 bp, 8 predicted proteins | sample EasRivERMZT640_2_FD_102318 | JGI IMG/M metagenome (GOLD analysis project Ga0137425, IMG submission 102318) | Soil microbial communities from meander-bound floodplain in the East River, Colorado, USA - East River MetaG ERMZT640_2 | ecosystem: Environmental > Terrestrial > Soil > Floodplain ...
CGATTACAACATCCCTGTTATCTATAACTTAGCACGTCTTACCGGTCATTTTGGAGCCGATTTCCTCCGTAGAAATAACGGCTCTGGAAACGGCTCCGAGCAATCATGTCGTCGTTCCATTGAGAGACGACATGTACGACCCATGCTCAAGTAAAATGTGTGCCCGGCGGCGCTCCCAGAGATTCTGTGATCGAACAATCTTGGGTAAGGAACGAAAATGTCCAGCAACAGCGTCTGGCCCTACGACTATTTTTCGGTGCAGGCCCCAGCTCTGAGAGAGCCCAACGCCCTTTCCGTATTCATCATCTCTCCAATGGAACCAAAGGCCTGGATGGATTCAATCGAGCAGATCGTCAAGGAGGAGTGCAAGCGCCTCGAAACGACGATGCGCGCAGTGGTCAGGACTCCCATGGGGGTACCACTTGAACTAGGTATTCGCGCAGATCGAATTCACTCACCAGGAGTGATTCACTCGGAAATCTGGGAGTCCCTCGCTAGGTGTGATGTCTTGGTGGCCGATATCTCACGTCTGAATCCTAACGTGTTCTATGAGTTGGGCACGGTGGCCTCACACCTCCCGAAGGAACGGGTGATCCTCATTCGAGAGGAATCCCCGGAGGACGAAAACGCATTCGACATTTCTCCTATCAGGCACTGCAGGTATACTCGGTCCCTGGATGGGATACAGAAGCTTCGCGAATTCCTGAGGAGCAGCCTTCTCAGAGCGATGACCGCGTTGCTGCTCGGCACTCCCGGCAAGGAAGCTCCGCCCCTACCCCTAAACCTCGATTTCCACGCCACCGATTCTCCTTGGATTTTCTCCCCTTCCGAATGTCACCGGCTCGTTACAGCAGACTGCCTTGAATTCGGGAGTCTAAATTTCCTCCAGTCCTTCCTCAGCGTGGCGAACTTGCGCCGGAAGAATGTCCGCGTTGAGGCGACCGTCCGATTCCTGCGCATCTTCCACCACGAGCCAACCAACCGCGCCTTCATAAGCATATCGCTCCGGGCGGAACACCCGTACGCGAATTACGGCAATTTCTTCTATGTCCGTGAAGATGGGACGACCTGTCGAACCGTCCCGAATTTCGATCCCCCAAATCTATATCAGGACGAGGAGCTCACGACGCGTCTGGGTGTGGTCCCAACCGTGGGAACTTCGATTCGTCTAGTGCACGAAATCAAGGACGAGAGGCAGAAGGTCGCAGTCAACGGAACTGATGCGTCATTCGATCTAAGCGGAGATCGCCTTCGGGGAGATGGATACATGCTCCTGCAAGCATGGCTGTGCATCGTGGGTCTTGAGAGTTTGATCGTTTCTGAAGTGTAATTCTTGCGGTACCTGATTCAACCATGGATAGAGGGAAACTCCCTGACGCCGATGATTGCACAGGGTTTCGACATTCGAAGGACCGGGCTGACTCGTGACATCGGAGATTGCTGGGAATGAATACGCAGAATCCCAATTCGCATCTTTTGCTGACAGGGGCCGGGTTTACGAGCAACTTCGGGGGATTGCTCGGAAGAGATGTCTGGGCCAGGCTGTTCAATAGAGTTTCAGGAAACACACTTCTCCGCGATCTGCTTTACAGTGAGGACAGTTTTGAGGCAGCCTTCACTAAAGCGATATCGGGTTCTTACCCAGATGCCGTCAAGCAGGAGATGACTGCCGCACTCCTTGCTGTTTTTAGGGAGCTTGACGACATCGTCCGGAATTGGACTTGGAATCCGGGCAGCGCCTATCCCGTGAATGAATATCGAATCCGGCAGCTCATTGACAGGTTTTCCGGAGCCCGGAGCGAGAGGTCAGGCTTTTTCTTCACGGTGAACCAAGACCTGTTCGTCGAGAGGATGTACTACCCGGACCCCCGCGTGGTGAGACTGGAGATCCCTGGTATCGAGAATCCGTCAAGACTGCCCCTCTTCGAACCTCACTTCCGTTCTGTCGAGGTTCAAGAGCGAGAGTACCTTGTAGTTCCAGAAGGCCAAATGAGCGAACCTGGGATGGACGGGAAGATTGGCTACTACTATGTGAAGCTTCACGGCTCATTTGGGTGGAAATCGGCCGACGGTGTCGTACCGATGGTCATCGGTGAGGGCAAAGAAGACGCAATCAGAGGGAACCAGCTTCTGAGATGGTATTTCAGCACTTTTGAGGCGGCGATCTCTGCCGGCAGTAGAAAACTTCTCATCGTGGGCTACGGGTTTGGAGACACCCACATAAACAGGGTGATTGGCAAAGCGGTGAACGAAGCCGACTTGAAGCTGGCAATCATGACCCGCGATAGAACGAAGCTTCTGGGCGACCTGCGAAAGCGAGACGACTGTGAAGGGATTCTAAAAGGCCTGAGGTACATTTACGAGCAACCACTGCGCGAAATCTATCCGGCAGACCAGCGTTTTACTCCGGCGGATGAAGCGTTTCAGAGGGAATTCTTTGGAAGCGTAATCCGGCGATAGGTCCGGTCGATCTCCTCAGTTATCATGCGCCAAGTCTCCTTTGCAGGGAGTGTCACCATGCCGAACTCCACGAGTTCCGTCTCCCGTGAAATAGCCACGCTCCGCCGTTCCCTGAAGGCCGTTGACCGTTCCCTCCGCCGTCTCGCCCCGAAGCTCCGAACCGCGGGGAATGAGCGAGCCAACGGGAAGGCAGGGCGGCCCGGCAGGAAGCTGCGCCTCTCCCCGAAACGCCGCGCTCAGCTGAAGCTCCAGGGCCTGTACATAGGGTACGTCCGGCAGCTCGGGCCGAAGCAGAAGGTGGAGGTGAAGAAGCTGCTGGAGAAGAAGGGGATGGGGGCGGCGATCGCGAGGGCGAAGGGACTTGCGAGACAGTAGTCCCGTTCTGCGAACACCAAGCGCGGCAGCGACGCTAGAAACAGTGAGATTGAGCGATGGGTCAATTCAAGAGAATCAAGACCCGAGATCACGATAAGCGGATTCAGCGGGCCTTGGACAGTGGAGATTACCGAGAAGCGCTGCGCTTAGCGCACAAGCAACAACAGAAGCGACCTAACGACTACGCTGTGGCCCACAACACCGCCACCGTCTACATCGACGCCGGAGAGGGCCTGAAGGACGTCGGGCTAATCAACAAGGGGATCGGATGGTTCGAAGTGCGAACGCGAGAAATTTTCCTCCCAAGGAGCCCGGAGGAAGCGGGTTTGCTCTACAACCTGGCGAATGGGTACGCCGCGCGGCTGGGCTTACGGCGAGCCCAGGTCGCGCTGGTCAAACTTTCCCAAGAGCGAGATGCGACTCAGCAGAAAATCCTTTATCGCCGGGCGGCACAGGCTGCTGGTCAGGCTGACCCAGACCTAACGGCGAAATCCCTGGTCAACTTCGGGAACCTCCTTCGACAGCTCGGTAGATGGGTAGAAGCCGCCGATCAGTACGAAGCGGCGTTGGATCTGCGCCCTCGCCACGGACCGGCGCTCGTCCATTCGGCAAAAACGCTCTTCCAAATCGGGCACCTTGCTCGACACGGCCTTGAGCCCCATTTGCTTGAAATTCATGACCGTCTCTCGAGGGCGTTGCGGTCCCGAAAGTCCCTGATTCGCATAGCCGGACCGAAATTGCTCCGGCAAGCATCGGAGGACATCGGGGGCGTGTTGAAGTCTGTCGAAGCACGTGGAGGGCTGGAGCGAGTCGAGGAACGGACCCTTGGGCGTGAGCAACTTGCGGCGTCGCTGCGAGGGGACAGTTGGAAATTCCGAAAGCTCTGGGCCCGGGAACGGCTGTTCCTATCGATCAACGCCAGGCTCCGTAGGCACCAATTGTACTGGCTGGATGATATTGCACCGGCCCGCCTCAAGGGTTTCGACTGGCCGGCTGGAACTCTACGCATAGAGCTTGCTGAGCGACTCGAGGAGATGATCGCGGACTACTCGGTCGCCCGATTACTATTCGCCGTTGCCGAGCTGGGTAAGGGAGGGCTTTTCGCCCGCGTGGTGGAACTAGCGTCGCCACAGAGGAAGCATTCAGACTTGGAGGGCTCTCGCCTCCCGTTACTCAAGGTCGCGTACCGAATTGCGGCAGATATACTGGACAAAGGTGCGGGCTACGTCAATGCCCTATGCGGGCTGCAGGTGCCGGAAAGGAACGTGTACATCGGCACGGTGTGGCACGAAAAGGGGCGGGCGGAGAAACCTCTTTCGCATGGGGCACGGCGCGCATTCGGCCGCAATTCATACGTGCGTGGGATGTATGATTTATCGCTGGACTGGCACAACACCGAGCTCGACGATCACCTTCGTCAAATCCGTCATGCACTAACGCACCGATATCTCCCGGTTCACCTTCAACAATCTCTTAAAGGCGCCTCGGGACCGGAGGAACTGACGGCGGAAGCGATGAGGGCTTTGACTGTCCTGGCTCTCAAAACGGCACGCGCGATAATACTTCATTCTGTTGGTGCCACTGAGATGGAGATCGGGTTCCGGGCAGAGGGCTCCTCTCGTTTATGACGGCGGCTATTCAGCAGGCCAGCCCCCGCACCTTCTCCCACATCTCCTGGTCGCTCGGATGCGTGTAGATCGTGGTGGTCAGTGGGCTCAGGTGCCTCGCGAACCTCTGCGCCAGGAAGAGGTCCCTGCTCGCTCTGTAGACGTTCGTGATGGCCGAGTGGCGCAAGCAATGAAAGGGGTAGAGGCGGTCAAATCCCGCCTTCACCTGCCAAGTTCGGAAAGCGAACTGGACGCGGCGCTTGCTGATTCGGACGCGGGACTGGGAGCAGAAGAGGGGATCAGCGGGCTGTAATCCTTCCCGACGTCTCGCCTTGTGTGCCCAAAATTTCCGGAGTTTACCCATCAGCGCGTCGGGGAGGAAAACGTCGCCCTTCCGGCCACCCTTGGCGATTTCGGGGCGGATTCGGAGGCGTGTCCGGGGAGTCCTATCATCCATATAGACATCCCCCACGTTCAGCCCTACAATCTCCGCCAATCGTAGCCCGGTCCCCAGTGCAAGCGAGTAAATCAGGTGGTCCCGGGGATTTCCGGCCGTGGCGCGAAGAATCGCTCGTTGTTCGCTATGGGTCAGGGTCGGCGGGGAAAGGTGCGGCATCGGGACCTCCGGGGTGCAATGGCATGATGCCGCTTGTGCCGGGGAAGTCAAGGCGATTCTAGGAACGCTGCACCCGCTTCTTCGCGCGAGTGCAAACTCGTATCAAAGGATAAGGTGAACGACTGAGGTGAGTGTGCAGACTCCTCGCAATGGCAAGTTGCCCTTTGGCCCTGGCAACCCCCATCCGCTCTCAACACTCAAGACCGAGCTGGTCTGGGAAGGGAAGTACGACGAATACGGCAATCGCCGCGAAGTCGGTGTCGCGGGGCATTCTCTGCCGATGCAGAAGATCGAGACAATCGATCAGCCGCGAAGTGAGGCCGCTGCAGCCGGCCAGCTCGACATATTCGAAAAGAAGACAAAGCGCCTTGACGACTTCCGAAACATGCTCATCTGGGGCGACAACAAGCTCGTAATAGCCTCGCTCCTCAAGGACTTCAAGGGCCGAATTGACCTCATCTACATTGACCCGCCCTTCGACGTGGGCGCGGACTTCACGATGGACGTGCCCATCGGCGACGGTAACGAGACCGTCGACAAGGATCAGTCCACGCTCGAAATGGTGGCCTACCGAGACATGTGGGGGAAAGGCACCGACTCCTACCTTCACATGATGTTTGAGCGGCTCTCGCTTATGAAAGATCTGTTGAGCGAAAAGGGGAGCATTTACGTTCAGTGCGACTGGAGAATGTCTCCCTTGCTTCGTTGCCTGCTGGATGAGGTGTTTGGGAAAGAAAACTTTCAAAACGAGGTGTACTGGTACTACTACAACAAACTTCACGGCGCCACAAAGCGGGTATTTCCACGCGCAACGGACACGATCCTCTACTACCTGAAAAGCAGAGGATCTGGCTACACATTCAAACACATCACTGAGCCACGTGATGAACCTGTGAAGAAGCTCAAATACAGCTTCATCGGGGGCAAGATCGTCAACGATAAGGATGAGAACGGCAAAGTAGTTACCTACATGAGCACCGAGCGTCAAATAGATAACGTATGGCGAATCCGAATGCTTCAGCCAGCAGATAAAACGGAGTATCTCGGTTACGCAACTCAGAAACCAGAAGACATTGTCGAACGGATTCTTATTGCCTCGACCAACGAAGGCGACCTCGTCGCGGATTTCTTTTGTGGCAGCGGCACCACGGGCGATGTCGCCGAGCGGTTGGGGCGGCGCTGGATCATGACGGACCTGGGTCGCTTCGCCATTCACACAAGCCGCAAACGTCTCATCGGTCAACAGCGAAAGCTCCATAGTGAGGAGAAGTCCTACCGTGCATTCGATGTTTACAATCTCGGCCGTTACGAACGGCAATGGTGGCAGAAGGCATCTCTACGGGGGGCGGATGAAGAACACCGCCGCATAGTTCTCGAATTCTTCCAGGCTGAGACTCTCAGCAATGCTCCATCACCGCTGATCCATGGCCGCAAGAGTGGTGCCTTCTGCCACGTTGATAGCATCGACTCGATGTTTTCCCGTGGTGAAGCTAGGGCTGTCGCGAAAGCTGTGGCGGCTGGCGGGGGACGCGAATGCTACTGCTTGGCCTGGGAATTCGAGATGGATCTCCGGCTGACGGTTTCGGCGCTTGAGCAGGAACTGGGTGTCAAGCTGAAGCTCATCCAGATTCCGCGCGAAATCATGGAACGTAACCGGAAGAGTCCGCCGCCGTTCCTCGAAATGGCTGTGCTCGAAGCCGAGCCGGTCTATCGCGGCAAGAAAGACGCACGCCCCGTCGATATAAAACTCACCAAGTTCCTGCCGTCGCTGGCCGAAGTCCCCACCAAAGAGCTGGAAGCGCTCAAAGAGCGCGCCGCCAAGAGCGGCTTCGACTTTATCGACTTCTGGGCGGTCGATTTCGATTGGCACCCTGAGAAACCCTTTAATCACCATTGGCAGGACTATCGGACTCGGAAGGAGCGTTCGCTTAAGACGGTGAGCGAGGCAGGGCACCAGTACGGCAAGCCTGGCACCTATACGGCCTGTGTCAAAGTTGTCGATGTTTTTGGCTGCGATACTAGCATCACGGTCGAGGTAAAAATCTGATGCCCGATTTCCTCAACCCGTCGGCTCTGGAACCGCTTTTCGCTCCGTGGGAAGAACCACATTCCCACCGGGTCCGGGCGGACAGGGAAGGGGAGCCAGCCAAGATCGTCAAAGGCCGCCGACCTTCGCCTATCGTAATCGCCCAGTACATCCGGGGCGAGGTGCGGGAATGGCGAGCGGCTTTCTATGCTGGCGCGAGCGACACGACGCGCCATCTCCTCGATCACTGGTTCAACCAGAGCCATCGGCGCACCACGATGGCGGGTGAGGATTTCGAATTCAGATACTACTTCTGCCAGCGTGAGGCGATTGAGACGCTCATCTACCTGAAGGAAGTGCGCAAGCTCTCCTGCCTCTCGCAGGTCTTCGCGGAGTTCGGAGGCCCGGACGCCGAGCTCGCCGCGCTCGGCATTACTGAGGAAGAGGACGCCTGGAGCCGCTACGCCTTCAAACTCGCCACCGGGGCAGGGAAGACGAAGGTAATGAGCTTGGCAATTGTTTGGAACTACTTTCATGCTCTTCGCGAGTCCGATTCCGATATGGCGCGGCACTTTGTTCTCATAGCTCCGGGCCTGACGGTCTATGAGCGGTTGAAAGATGATTTCCGGCCCGGCGACGGCCGCCCGGACATCTTCGACAGTGATCCGCTCATCCCGCCCGAATGGCGGGGTGACTGGAATTTTTCCGTGGTGCTGCAGGATGAAGCTGCGGGCGCGGCCAGTGGTGGCGTGCTCTACCTCACCAACATTCACCGGCTGCACGATCCGGGCAAACGCACAACGAAAGGCCAATCCGACACCTATGGCTGGATGGGGCCGGCGGTCTCGAAAGCCACTGCGCTCGATACCACTGCCGCTCTTCGGGAGCGCATCACCAAACATCCTCGCGTAATGGTTATGAACGATGAGGCCCACCATGTCTGGGACCCGGATTCCGCCTGGAACGAGGCAATCCGTTTCATTCACGAAACCAATCGTCAGCGCGGTGGCGCAGGCCTGGCCGCCCAGCTAGATTTCAGCGCAACACCCAAGGACGACAAGGGCCAGGTCTTCAAGCACGTAGTTTGTGACACTCCTCTCGGTGAAGCCGTCGATGGAGGCATTGTTAAAACGCCGATCATCGGCCGCGCCGACCGGAAACTGGAAGAGCAACCGGGCGAAAATGCCGCGTATGTTTTCGAGCGGCATCTCCTTCTGGGTTATGAGCGGTGGAAGGCCAGCCGCGACGAGTGGAAGAAGAGCGGCAAAAAAGCACTGCTCTTCGTCATGTGCAACAGCACGGCCGAGGCGGATCAAATCACCCAGCGGCTGAACACCGACGAGCTGTTCAAAGACCTTAATAGCACCACCATCAACCTCCATACCAACCTGAAGGGCAAGCTCAAGAAGGAAGGGACGGGGGCGAGTGCCCGCTATGTTTTCGTCGAAAACGAAAAGGAAATCAGCGAGGAAGATCTCAAGGCCTTGCGAAAGCTAAGCCGCGAGCTTGATTCCAACACCAGCCCCTATAACTGCATCGTTTCAGTGCTGATGCTCCGCGAGGGCTGGGACGTTCGCAATGTCACCACGGTAGTGCCTTTGCGGCCGCTCAGCTCGAAGGCCAACATTCTTCCCGAGCAGACGCTCGGGCGCGGCTTGCGGCGGATGACGCCCCCCGGCCAGGCCAATGAAATCGTCACCGTGATCGAGCACCCAGCCTTCGCCCGCCTCTACGCTCAAGAGCTGGCGCAAGAGGGCCTGCCGATTGAAGTGATCGACATTGACCGCGTCCCGGCAACGACGGTTTCCATCTATCCCGATGAAGCCCACAAGAATCTTGAGGAGCTGGAAATTGAAGTGCCCCGCCTGAGCGGCGGCCATCGTATCCAAGCCACGCTGGAAGGACTCAAGATTGAACACGTCGGTGCCGAATTTCGCAAGTACAAGCCGCTGCCCCTGGGCGGCCAGGGGAATACGGAGATTCAGTATGAGGGCCGTCACCTGTTCACCAATGAAGTGGTGGAACGCCTCAAAATCATCCTTCCGCTGCTGGAGTCAGGCGTCGGTGCTGTTTCGTACTTTGTTAAACAGCTCGAGCAGGTTTGCAAGTTGCGCGGCACTCATGCCGTTCTTGCGCCTCTCGTGCAAACCTTCCTCGAAGAAATCCTCTTCGAGAAAAAGACCGATCTCTACGACCAGGCGCTGATCTCCCGTCTGGGCGATTCGGATGTGGGCGAGCATCTCCGTGCGGTCTTCGTGCCCCTAATTCGTGCCCGCACCACCACCGTGGAAAAGCGTCTTCCTGAATCCGCGCCGATGGCGCTCTCCGGGTGGAAACCTTTCCAGGTCACCCACAGCGAGCGGCATCCCGTGCTCCAGGCGAAGCGGACGCTTTTCAATCTGGTGCCGTGCAATCGCGAGCTGGAAGTCGCAGTCGCGACCTTTATCGATCGCGCTACCGATATCGTCGCTTTCGCCAAGAATGCGGGCCCGCAATGCCTTCGCATTGATTACCTCGCCTCTGGCGCGCGCCTCTCGTTCTACACGCCTGATTTCTTCATCCGGTCGAAAGACGGGCATTGCTACCTAATCGAGACCAAGGGCAGGGAGGACAAGGATGTCCCGCGAAAGGCCAAAGCGGCGATAGCCTGGTGCGAGTCCGCTTCGACGAAGAGCCGCCGCTGGGAATATATCTACGTCCCGCAGGGCGTTTTTGAGCGCCTGACGGGGGACACCATCGCCGCGCTCGCGCGGACCTGTCAGCCTGCCCTTACCGCGCTGATCGAGAGCGACGATACCTCCCTGCAAATGCCGCTCTTCGCGGCGGCGGCACAAGCCGAGGCGGAGGAGCTGGAAAAGGCCCCGGAGATGAAGGGCATCGTCGATGAGGCGACGCTTCAGGCGCTCCCGCCGCGATATCGGAAGGCGGTCGAACAGGCGACGATGCTTTTTCGCTTCTTCGAGAACAAGGAAGGGATGAACTACTCTCCCGTGTTCAACGCGCTCCTCGGTTCGCTCGACGAGGCTGCCCGCGGCCTGCTGGCGCGCCGCCTGCAGCCCGCGATGCCGTCGAAGGTCCCCGACCAGAAAACGTGGCTCGATCCTTACCTGCGCGAGGTGGACCGGCGCATGCAGACCCACTACCAGAACATGGCGCAGAACCTGAAGAGAACCCTCATCTTCAACAACGGGATCATGCCGCTTGGCCTTCTGCGCTCGTGCATGGAGTACGCCCTCAACGACAACACCAAGATTGATGGGGTCTTCGAGGCGGTCAAAGAGAAGTTCAGGGTAGCCGGAGGCCGCGACCTGCTAGCGACTGTCACCCGCATCTATGATTTCCGAAATACACGAGTGGCTCATCAGGAGAAGGAAATCACCGACCCGAAGGAGGCAGAGCGCCATCTCGTCGGATGGATTAACGGGCTGAAGTCCCTGGCGGAAGCATGACAGCCAAAAAACTCAATCTCGTTTCCCTGAGCAACGGAATGCCTGAAGTAGTCCACTGAAATTAAATGAGCCATTTCGGCCGGACTCGGGACCCAGAAGAGGCAAGTCGGGCAGGCGAAGATAAGAAAGCCACGATTGCCGAAGCTAAACGACAGAAATCCGAATACGGTCCAATCTTGAGTCTCGCCGCCTGCACGGCCATGGGCTGATTCCTCCATCGAATGGTCCTCAGAGGGGGGAGGGAAAAATAACATCCGGATCGGGGAAATTAGGCGTCCTGTTGACAGCCTGACCTGGCGGGTTCTTCAGTTCCAGCTGAAGTGGTCCACATGCGCCGTGAGTGAAGGCTCGTTGATCCAGCAGGTGAGAGCTTTGCCCCGGTAAGGGCCGTCCGGTCCGGGTAGCTATCGCAGCGGTCGCACTAAATAAAAGACCACGATTCGGAGTCGTGGCCCGGGAAATCCGTCTTGCTTGTCAGGTGCGAGCCATCACAAGAAGCGAATCCCGTCCAAACCGACGGAGAGCTCACTACTGGCTCAGTTGGCTAGAAAATGTCGCCTCGGTCAACTCTCGGGGTCTTTCTGTAAGTTATTGAAATATAGTCTCTTGTAGTGATCCCGAATCACGGTTTCTTATTTAGGTCAATCCTGCTTCCCGTTCTCGACTTTGCTCAACACCTTCCACGCGAGCCCGCGATTCCAGAGCGCCCTGGCGTCGGTGGGATAGAGTCGGTCAGAGCCGCGAGAAAGACTCCGCGATC
>Ga0137425_1000387_pt1 | contig 11289 bp, 8 predicted proteins | sample EasRivERMZT640_2_FD_102318 | JGI IMG/M metagenome (GOLD analysis project Ga0137425, IMG submission 102318) | Soil microbial communities from meander-bound floodplain in the East River, Colorado, USA - East River MetaG ERMZT640_2 | ecosystem: Environmental > Terrestrial > Soil > Floodplain ...
GCTGCCGATCGAATAGGTGCATTTCGCTAAACCCAGGGGATCAACCGCAACAAGCGGGTTAGAATCAACATACGCGTAGACATTGAACCCGCCGACAAGCCCGATGGGATCTGCTTGGAGGTAAATCCAGCGACCCAACACGATCGTCGTAGGGGTAGGCCGAATTTCCCGACGCGATTCAGCGACTTGCGAGGCAGATTTCCTGATGCGGTATCGAGCAGGCGCTCGAAAACCCCAGACGCGTTTTTTCGGGGGGAGGTCTTTCTTGTCGGCACAAATCTCAGGCACGTCGATGACGGTACGCATGCTGACGACGGTAGCAGAGCGGGCGGTTAATGGAAAGGTCTTTAGTCGCTGTTTTTCAGGCACAGGCGCGACGGCGCGGTTCTCGCGGCCGCATGCGAGAACCGTGACGGAGCGACGCTTCTACACGGGTAGGGCGCCCCCCGCTCGGGGGGCAGACGGGCGTGCGGAGGGTTGCCGGAGTGGCGCAGGGGCGGAGGGAACGGAGGCGCGGCGAAAGTTTACATAATCTTCGATTATGTAAAAGTGGAGCGAGGGGAGCCCTTTCGGGCGCGACCCTTGCGGCACGGGGTTGTTTCTTTCCTTAGCCGCTGCCTTTGCTGCAAGGGGCGTGACCGAAAGGGCCACGTCCGATAAGTGATCACTTATCGGACGTGCCGAGCGCAGCGGCTTTACCCGCGCCGTAGTGACCGGAGTCCCGGAGCCGGCGGAGGCGACCCGGAGCGCGTCGGGCGGGCGGGGGGACCTGGCATCACCCCTGACACCGGAACGCCGGCGCTTCTGCACGGGGACGATAGCGACGGCGCGGGCCTCGCCGCCCCGTGCGAGGGCCGTGACTGAGCGCCTTGTCACGGCAAGGCACTCCCCTCGTCACGGGGAGATCGTCGACCCTGGGGCAACGTCGAGGGCGGGATTAGGCTCCGCGGCACGGTTCTCCAGTGGCTGTGGGTCACGGCGCTCCGCCGGATGACAACGGGCGTGCACCGCCTGCAGCTGGACGATGCTGACCTCGGTGTAGATCGCGGTCGTCTCCAGCTTCTCGTGACCGAGCAACTGCTGGATGTACCGAATGTCGGCGCCGCCTTCGAGCAGGTGCGTCGCGCAGGTATGGCGCAGCAGGTGCGCGCCGCCATGCCGGCCGATCTCGGCCTTGGCGATGTACTCGACGATCTTCCGGCCGAGGACGTCGGGGCTGAACGGCTCACCGTAGCCGCTAAGAAATAGGGCCTGCATCTCCGCCTTGACCATCAGCAGCGGCCGCACGTCTTCGAGGTACTTCTCGACCCAGCCCAAGGATCGCGCGCCGACGGGGACAACGCGGTCCTTGCGGCCCTTGCCCTGGCGCACGCGCAGCAGGCGCTTGTCGCGGTGGAGGTCCCCAACATCCAACCGCACCAACTCGCTTCGCCGGATCGCGGTGGAGTAGAACAGCTCCAGGATGGCGCGATCCCGGATGCCGAGGGGATCGCCGATGTTCGGCTGCGAGAGCACCGCCTCGACCTCCCGGATCGACAGAGCCTCAATCGTGAGTCGCTTTTCGGGCCGGGGCAGCTCGATCTCGCTCGCGGGGTTGGCCTCAAGCACGTGCCGCTTGCACAACCAGGCAAAGAACTGCATCACGGCCCCGAGCCGTCCGCGCTGCGTCGAGATCCCGAGCGGGCGGCCGTTCTTTTTCCGATAGGCCCAGATCCAGCGCTGGTAGCTCTCCAGGATCGAACGCGTGACCTGCTCGGGGTCAAGCAGGTCACGTTCCTCCGTCCAGGCCAGGAACGACTTGAGCTCCTTGTAGCGGTTCTGAACGGCCATCGGCGTGCGGTTGCGGATGCGCATGTGATCGAGGTACTCGTCCGCGAGCGCGGCGAGCGTCGTGCCCTGGCGGGTGAATCCGTCATCTGTCTTGGCGTTGCCGCCGCGCCGTGCCTGGGAGCGCACGCGCAGCCAGCGCACCGCGGAGTAGCCTTCTTTGCCCATCGCTATGACGTCCTTTCCGCTGGCGGTCCAGATGTGCGTTTCAGTCAGGCCGTCAGGTTGAGGGCAAGTGCCGGTTCTTGAACGCTTTGAACCTGACGGGGTGGGGTCCGCCACCCCCCCGTCAGGTGCTCCCTTTTCCCGTCAGGTTGTTGTCGTAGCCGTAACTTCTCCACGTCGAGTAGCCCGATGTGGCCGACCTCACGGGGTTCGTTGCAGTCGGTCAGCAACTCGTACTGGAACGCGCTGCCCGGTCTGCCGAACCGGGCGGCGATGTATTCCAACTCGCGTAGCCGGTCCAGGTGGATCCGGGTCTGCGTCACGCTCCAGCCGAGCCGCGCCCGAACGTCGCGGCGGCTAAAAAAAGCGTGGCGCTGCTCCACCGCCGCGCTCTTGCACCGCTCCCGCACGATCTGCTTGATCGCCTCGTAGACGCACCTGGTCTGCGGCGGCAGATCGTCCAGGGAGCGCCCCAGCAGCTCCGGCGCGAGGCGGTTCGCCAGAGCGATGTCATCGAGCGTCACGCGAATGAACTCCGAGCGCCCCGATTCCTGGTCCACCTCCCGCGGCCGCTGGTACTGGTGCAGGAGAGCCACGGCGTCGATCAGCGTCAGGTACTTCTCGTGGTCGCGCCTGGTCCGGGTGCGCTCCGTGGTGAACGTCAACTCGTCGGCCCAGGGATTTACGACATCCACGGGCTTCAAGAGCCGCTGGACATTGCGCATCACGGTCAGGAGCCGACGGCGTTCCTTCTTCAGACGGAGACCTTCGAGCGTCCGCGCCTTGCGCTGCAGCGTGTGTATCCGCTCGGTCTGCGCCCTGCTCTCGTCAACGGTGAGCGTCAGGCACCGGTTCTGCAGCTCCTCGTCGATGTCGATCGCCGTCGTCGTCAAAAAGATCATCACCGGTCCCTCGACGTGGTACTCCTGCGTCTCCATGCGGCCGGTCTGGGGATTCTTGCCGGTGCTGGCGATGGTCAGCTCCCCCTCGGATTGGAGGAGCTTCAAGGCGTAGCTCGCCTTTTCGGCGCCTTCCTCTTCGACGATCGCCAGGATCTTGTGTTTGAGATTCGCCTCGCCGAGGTAGTACAGGCTTTGTCCCGTCATTGCGCTGTACTTCACGCGCTCCTCCTCGGGGAACATCGCGAGGACGGCCTCCATGAGCGTGCTCTTGCCGGCGGCGCTCGTGCTCTGGATGATCACGGCGAGGGGCTTTTCCAACTTGCGCGACGTACAGGCCAGATATGCGGCTAAGCGGTTGGCTCCCTCGCCCACGAGCCCGCACGTTTCAAAGGTCTCGGAGATCCGCTCCACCAGGTTCGGTGACTTGAGGAACGTCAGGGCTTCCTGTCGCTCCTCGGCCGTCATCTCTTTTGCGCGCGGTCCGTCGGCCGGCTCCATCGCGGCGCGAATCCGCTCCGTCTGCGCCTCCTCCAGCAGCAAAAGCAGGCGGCCGAGGTCGCGCTTGACCAGGTCCTTCTCCAGCCGCGTTTCCTCGGCCGCTCGCTCAATGAACCTCCGCCGCTCCCCGTCCCGAGCCATGTCGAAGCTGTCCAGATGGAAGTCCTCGTCGTGGCGCAGACGGAGGGCGATCTTCAGGACCTCAAGGGAGTTGTTCTTGTCCAGGCCCCCGACGCGGTACTCTCGTTGCCCGAGCCGCAGCAAGTGGTACTCGCCGACGCGCTCCAAGCGGGGCTCCTCGGGGCCAAGCTGCTTACTTCCTTCAGCAGCTAACAAAGCAGCTAAAGAAAGATGCGCGGGCGCGAGTGTGTGTGAGGACTCAGATGGCGAACGGGCTTCCGCCGCGGCGGACGGCTGCACCGCCGGCGGCGGCTCCGGGTCCGGCGGTGACGGCGTGGCCTTTGGAGGCGTCGTCCCACCGACCCACTCCGCGGCCTTGAGGACGAGCTGTAAGGACTTCGGTGCCGGTGTGACCTTCTTGGCGTATTCGTTGGCGTCCATGCCCCAGGGGAATTTGACCCGGTAGACCTCGATGCCGTGCGCCATCAGTCGCTCTGAGTCTCGCTTTGCGGCCCGGTTCCCGGCCTCGTCGGCGTCGTAGGCGATGCGCACCCGGCGGACCTTCCGGGCCAGCAGCGCCTCGAACAGCTCATCGGTGAACCCCTCCGTCCCGTAGATGAACGTCACATTCTTGAACCCGTTCACCCAGAACGTCAGCGCATCGAACGGCGCTTCACATAGGATCACCTCGGGCTCCTCCAACGCCTCGACGTTCCAGATCCCCTCGTGCGGCCCCTGCAGGTACAGGTGCTGAGGCGTCCCCTTGCGCAGGTTCGGCGTAATCTTGCGGCCGTAGATCTCCCCGACGTCACCGGCCGCCGTGTAGATCGGGAGCACCACCGAACCACTGAAATGCTCATGGCCGCTCTCGCGGATCAGTCCCAGCGCCTGGAGCCGGGTCCGGATCGCAGCACCCGCCAGACGATTCTTTGCCGGCAGGCGCAGACCCAGCGTGCGGTCCCCGAACCCGAGCTTGAACCGCTCGATCGCCTCCGCGTGGTAGAGCCCGCGGCCCTTGAGGTAGTCGAGCGCATCGGGCGTCTTGGATAACCGCTCGTGGTAGAACTCCACGACGCGCGACACGAGCGCCGCATCCTCCGGCGCGTCCTCGAACGGGTTCTCAAGGCGGGGAACGGTGGCTTGCTTCAAGGGCTCGGTCGCCCGCACCGAGAACGCCGGGCGGCCTTCGCTCAGCAGCTCGAAGGCGTGACGAAAGCTCACACCGTCGAACTTCTCCACGAACTGGATCGCGTTGCCGGCGGCGCCGCAGCCCATGCAGTGGTACAGCCCTTTGTCCGGACTGACGATGAACGAGGCTTTGTCCTCCGTGTGGAACGGGCATCGACCGGACCAGTCCTTCGTGCCGTGCTTGCCGAGCTCGACGCCGCGCGAGCGCACCAGCGCCACTAGGTCCGTCTCACGCTTGATCCGCGCGATTTCCTCGTCAGGTATCCGGGCCATTGCCGCTTCCTCCTCTCGCGCCTTCCAGTAAAAAACCTGTCAAGCGAAATTCCGGCCTTGCCACACGCCTCTTGTCCCAGGGTAGATGTGATGCTAAAATATCGAATGATTCGATATGCGTCAAGCGGAACATACCATGACTAGAGCGAACGACGACAGAGCCGGGTTTAGAATTCCTCCCAGAGAATCATTCTGGGAGGGAGACGACGTGAGCAAACCGCGGGGAGTGGCCACCCGTAAGGGAATGGAGTCGATCGCGCAGAGGGTCGCCCGAATTCGCAAGGAAAAGGGCGTGACACAAGAGGAGATGGCGCGCACGCTCGGTGTTTCGCAGTCCATCATCTCGGAGTACGAACGCGGAGAGCTGCGCCTGCACGGTGAGCTTCTGATCCAGCTGGCCCGGATTCTCAGCGTCTCGGCTGACGAAATGCTTGGACTCCAGCCCACCGCTGACAATGGCACCCTCAAGAACCGCCGCATCCTGCGCCGCATCCACGAGATCGACCGGCTCCCCAAACGCGACCAGGAGGCGCTCCTGCGCACGATCGACGCCTTCCTGGCTAAAAGCGCCTGACGTTACCTACTCGCCCATGGCGGTCCTCACCAAGGCCCTCGACAAAGCCGTCGCCAGTAACGGCGCCCACGCGATGCCGCATCCGGCGCCCGGGGAACGCCCGACGACCTATGCCGACCGCGTCGGCGCCTGGTACGTTCAAAGCATCTCCGCCGATCAGCGCAAGGCCCAGGGGCTCTTCCTGACGCCGGTGGGCGCGGCCGCGTTCATGGCCGCGCTCATCGCCGGGGGCAGAACCACGCTGCGAATTCTTGACCCTGCCTCCGGCGCCGGCATCCTCCTGTGCGCCGGCGTGGAGGCCCTCGCCGCTCGTGACGCACATCCGCCCGCCGTCGAGCTCGTCGCCTACGAGATCGACGAGGCGCTGATCCGTCCGCTGCAAAGTGTCCTTCGCCATCTCAAGGAGTGGGCTGCCGAACATGGCATCGCGGTCAGGTCCAGGGTCGTCCACGGCGATTTCGTGCTCGGGCACGCCGAGGCCCTCTCGGCCATGGGGGGACTCTTCCCGTACCACGGGGTAGAGGCCGAGTTCGACGTCATCATCGCCAACCCGCCGTACTTCAAGATCGCCAAGGCCGATCCCCAGGCCCAGGCGGCGGCCACCGTCGTCCACGGCCAGCCGAACATCTACGCGCTCTTCATGGCCGTCGGCGCGGCGCTGCTGCGCCAAGGAGGAGAGTTTATCTTCATCACCCCGCGCAGCTTCGCCTCGGGGCCGTACTTCCACCAGTTCCGCAAACAGTTCTTCGAAATGATCCGCCCCCAGCAAGTGCACGTCTTCGGGTCCCGGCGTGAGGCTTTCAGCCGAGATGAGGTCCTCCAGGAGAACGTCATCCTCAGGGGCGTGCGCGAGGACGGCTGGTCACACCGCGCTGCGGATCACGAGATGGTCATCTCAACCAGCGCCGGAGTTGGGGACCTGGCAACACCGGTCACCCGGGTGGAGCGGCTCGCCGCCATCCTCGACCTGGACAGCAAGGACAAGGTCCTGCGGCTTCCGGTTTCGAGCGAGGACGACGAGGCAATCCGGCTTGTCGATTCCTGGCAGGGGTCGCTCAAAGCCTACGGCATGAACATCTCGACCGGCCCCGTGGTTCCCTTCCGGGCCCTGGAGTTTCTCGACGACGTCGGGGAGCATCCGCGGACCCATGCCCCGCTGCTCTGGATGCAGCACGTTCATGCCCTGCGCGTGAGCTGGCCCAACGGCTGCCGCAAGGCGCAGTACATCAAGGATGATGCCGGATCCCACCCCTTGCTCGTGCCCAACCGCAACTACGTCCTGATGCGCCGTTTCAGCGCCAAGGAGGAGCACCGGCGGCTAACCGCAGCTCCCTTCCTGGCCAAGCACTTCAAGGGGCATTGGGTCGGCCTGGAGAATCACCTCAACTACATCCACCGCCCAGGCGGCACGCTGACCGAGGAGGAGACGTGGGGGCTGGCGGCTCTTCTGAGCAGCGCTTTGCTCGACACCTACTTCCGCATCTCCAACGGCAACACCCAGGTCAGCGCCACGGAGTTGCGGGCGATGCCACTGCCGGATATTGATATCATCCGAGCGCTCGGCCGCCAAGCCATGACCCTTGAGGATCCGGCGGCCAAGCTCGATGACCTCGTGATGAGTATGGTCTGCCCGCCAAAACAGACGCGGGCTAAGAGAGAACCAAAAAGGAGCCGCCGGTGGACAGAGTCCAGCAAGCCCGCCTGATCCTCAAGGATCTCGGGCTCCCTGCCTCACAGCAGAACGAGATTTCGGCCCTGACGCTCCTTGCCCTCTGCGGCGTCGGCCCGAAAGACCCGTGGCGGTCAGCCAAGCGCGAGGCCCGGACCGTCACCAAAGGCGTGATGTCCTTCATGCAGGAGATCTACGGCAAGACCTACGCGCCGAACACCCGCGAGACTGTCCGCCGGCAGGTGCTGCACCAGTTCGTGCAGGCGAGGATCGTCGACTACAACCCCTTCGAGCTGGACCTGCCGACCAATAGCCCGCGGGCGCACTATGCGATCGCCAAGGACGCTCTCACCGCGATCCGCAAGTTCGATACCCCGGAATGGGCGGCGGCCGCCAAGCGCTTTGTCAAAAAGTACAACTCGCTGTCGGATCTGTACGAGCGGCGCCGAGAGCGGCCGTTGGTGCCTGTTCGCCTCCCCGGCGGCCGGACGCTCGATCTCTCCCCGGGCCAGCACAACGAGGTGCAACGGGCCGTCATCGAGCACTTCGCCCCGCGCTTTGCCCCAGGCGCAAAGCTGCTCTACCTCGGCGACACGGCAAAAAAGAACCTCTTTCTGGACACCGCGGGGCTCGCCGCCCTCGGCGTTCCGATCACGGATCACGACAAGCTGCCGGATGTCGTCCTCTACGACGAACGGCGCCGCTGGCTCTTCCTTATCGAGGTCGTGACCTCCCACGGACCGATGTCGCCCAAGCGCGTCTTCGAGCTCGAAAAGATGCTCGAAGGCTCCCCCGCCGGCTGCGTCTACGTCAGCGCCTTCCCCGACATGGCGGAGTTCCGCCGCCACACCCGCGAGATTGCCTGGGAGACCGAGGTCTGGATTGCCGAGCTGCCCGACCACATGATCCACTACAACGGCGATAAGTTCTTCGGTCCACGCAAACGATGACCCAGCGGAGGATGTGACCTTGGCCCCCGACAAGCTTCCCCTTCACAACATGAGCGACCGTCACAGCGGGCTCACATTCGCGATCGCCGAATCTTATACGGAAGCGGCAAGAGTTTGTCTTGATCGCCATCACAGCCCTCCCGTCGATATCGCAATCAAGAACGCTGACGACAACCATGGCGCCACAGTTGATTGGGTGCCACCGGACAACCGAACCCGAGGGGCCTGGGCAAACGAGACCGATGCAACAGAGGCCGGCGCCTACGCATGCGTTCTCGCAGCCCTGGAGCTAACCAATGGCCTGGTGGCGGTGCGGCGTGCCGAGACCAAGACCGGCGCCGACTACTACGTTGCTGCCCCCGGCGCCGGCGCAAATGATCTGGAGGAATGCCTGCGCCTTGAAGTCTCAGGGGTTGATAAAGGATCGGAGGCAGCGGTCATGCAACGGCTCAATGTGAAACTGGAACAGGCCGCCGCAGGAGCAAGCAATCTTCCCGCGATCGCCGGCGTGGTTGGGTTCCTCGCGCGGCTGATAGCCCTCCAACCCGTCCAAGAATCATGAGCTGGTCAGAACACCATTCGCAAAGCGAGCAACTCGCCGCCGAGGCTGGACTTGCCCTCCAGCGCCGAGAGACGGCCCTTGCCCATGAACTCTACGTCAAGTCGGCGGAAGCCGAGACCAAGGCCCTCAAGGCCCTCGATACAAGCAAGGTTCGCACTCTTGGCATATCGGCGGTCAGCGCCGTCTCTCTCTGGTACAAGGGCAGGGAGTATGAACGCGCCGAACAGGCTGCCTGCCAATGGCTCGCGACAAAACTACTGCCACCGTTCGCCGTCGAGCAGATCAAGGGGCTCTTGCAGGCCATCTGGAACGAGGAAGTCCGGGAAAAGGCCAACGTGCAGTTCACACATGGACAGGTGCTGGTTTCAATTAAGGGTGGCGAGGTCGTGACCGGTGGAGCACCGCTCGATCTTATCGTTGAGAAAGTCCAGACCATCCAGTCCCTCTATTACCGCACCACCGAGTTCATCAACAACATGCCGCACCGCAAGCACGGGCAGCCGATCCGTGCGATTCAGGACGCCTGCCGCCCGTGGCTCTTCCAGAGCAGCCCGGGCAGCTACCAGTTTGAAGTGGCCGTACAGGAAAAACCGCAGCAGGAACTCTTCGATGACGGGAAACCCAAAGCCAGGGAAATCGCCGCGCAGTTCTTGGAAATCCTACGCGCGAGCAGCGAGGACCCTGAAACGGCTCTCCCAGAAATCGTTCCCGACAAAGAATACCGGGCCACTTTCCTGAAACTCACGCGCAACCTCGCCCCTTCAGGCAAGTCGTTTAAAGAAATGGAAGTGCGGTCTGCCGTCGAGGGCAACCCCATTACGCTGCTGCCGGCCGTCAGAGAGGTAATTCGCCAAGCCCTCAAGAAGGATGCACCTCCCAAAGACGAACCCGCTGAATCGCACGAGGAAACCCTCCAAGGTGTACTGCGAGCAGTTCACCTCGAAAAGGACTGGCTGGAGATCACCGTCGAGGATCAACTCATCCACGTCGAAAAGGTCGGAGAATCCATGGACGACATCATCGGCCCGATGGTGAATCGCCCGGTCATCGTCAAGACCGTCAAGGACAAAAAGGGTCGGTTCTTCTTCCGGGACATCGAGCCACAGGACTAAGTCGGGGTCCGTTCCAAGGCCCCCCGCCCGCCCCGTGCTCCGGGCTGCCTCCGCCGGCTCCGGGACTCCGGTCACTCCGGCGCCGCCAAAGCCGCTCCCGCTCAGCACGGCCGATAACTGATCAGTTATCGGCCGTGGCCCTTCCGTCACGACCCTTGCAGGAATAGGCAGCGGCTAAGGAAAGAAACAACCCCGTGCCGCAAGGGTCGCGCCCGAAGGCCTCCCCTCGCTCCCGCTTTTACATAAGTGAAACTTATGCAAACTTTGGCGGCGCCTCCGTTCCCTACGCCCCTGCGCCACCTCCGGCGGCCCTGCGCACGACCCGTCTGCCCCCGAGGGGGCTCCCCGACCGTGCAGAGGCGCTCCGGCATGCGCCTTGCGGTGGCAAGGCGCCCGCCGTCGCTTGTCAGTGCGTTCTTGAGGGGAGAGCATTATCAGCTTTCTCTTTCCAAGAACGCGCTTGTTCAGGATCACGTTGTAGTCCGTGTGATCCTTCTTCGTATGCCTTGCTGAGGGCAATGGCCGCTTGGCGAGCCCCCCCCTCAGCCGCCACCCGATACCACCTAATCGCTTCGGTGTAGTTCTTTCGCTCGGCGTGCTCTTTTCCAACATAGAACGCAGCCTCGGCCCCCTTGTCACCCTGGCCGCTGTACCACATCCCTGCGCGCCGGAACCAGTACATCGCTTGCCCATTGTCCTGCGTAACACCCCAGCCGAACGCAAACATCTGCCCTAACAAGTATTGGGACATCGAGTCACCCAAATCGGCGAGAGGCTTAAGCGCTTTCATGGCCTTGCCATAGTTCTGAGACTTGATCGCGCTCGTTCCTCGATCGAATTGCATGTTCCTGTAGACAACGGCCAGCACGACGACGGCGCCCACCAACAGCACAAGCGCAAGGGCAGAACCCGCCTTGCCCAGATGGGGGAAGCGTGTCATGGCGCAACTGTTAGCGTGTTCGCTCCATCTTCGCTTTGCAGCAAAGCGTGCAGTAGATCGTATTGCTTCATCGTGTTCGGATCGTTCGGATCCGCCGTAATACAACCGAGCGACAACGTTCCCGGATGTAACTTGAACCCACAGCGGGCAAGACCAAAGTAGCATTTCCAACCTGAGATCTTTGGCACCGGTTCAAGGCGCCAGTGCAACTCGTTACCTGGGCGGTCATCCCTATTCATCTTGTAGTTGCCGGGTCGGATAGGGCCTAGGTCCTTGTTGTCGGCGCAAGAAGGTTTGTCCTTGCACGGTCCAAGCCCCGAGAAGACACCGCCAGGTCCGAGTGCACTCGCTGTACCCCCAGCATTTGGCGTACAACTCAGCGTATGGCTGCCGATCGAATAGGTGCATTTCGCTAAACCCAGGGGATCAACCGCAACAAGCGGGTTAGAATCAACATACGCGTAGACATTGAACCCGCCGACAAGCCCGATGGGATCTGCTTGGAGGTA
>Ga0137425_1000389_pt1 | contig 11272 bp, 10 predicted proteins | sample EasRivERMZT640_2_FD_102318 | JGI IMG/M metagenome (GOLD analysis project Ga0137425, IMG submission 102318) | Soil microbial communities from meander-bound floodplain in the East River, Colorado, USA - East River MetaG ERMZT640_2 | ecosystem: Environmental > Terrestrial > Soil > Floodplain ...
CTCTGGCTGGTCGTGGCTCCAGGCCAGGATGCTGCCGGGCTCGGCCTCGTAGAGAAGATGGCCGGCGCTTTTTCGCTGTTCGCCGCGAAAATCCTTTATAGCACCGCAGGCGTGCTTCTCACCCTGGCCGGGTGGAGGGAGCTGTCACGCGGGCTCATCGCCCTGGGCTTCGGCGTGTGGATCTCGGGCCTCTGGGTTGCGGGCGCCACGCTGTGCGGCAGCGGCCCGGGTCAATTCTGGAGCCTGGGGGCCCTGGTGATTCTGTTCATCGCCTGGTCCACTCTGTTGGGTCTGCATTTCCTCGGCATCCGCCCCGGCACGGACTTCCCGGGCGACCCGAACTCGATACTCGATCCGCGCGACTGAGACACTTCGGCCGATCACTTCCCCTGCTTCTCCACCCGCGTAGCGGTCAGGCTCTTTCATCATGGCGGTTGAATCATCGGCTAACTCCCTTTAGAATGAGGGCCTCCCAGCCCAGGTCATCGGAGTTCCTTCGAATGTTCAGGACGATCGACTGGAGTGGCGGGACGGTGGTGATGCTCGACCAAACCCGCCTTCCCACCGAAGTGATCTATCGCCGCTACGAGCGCGCCGAAGAGGTGGCCGAGGCGATCCGGAGCATGGTGATCCGGGGCGCCCCCGCCATCGGCGTGGCCGCTGCCATGGGTATCGCCCTGGGGATGAGGCAGCCGGGCGGAACCTCCATGCAGGATCTGGAGCGCCGGATGGAAGAACTCTCGAAAATCTTCGCGGCGACGCGTCCGACGGCGGTCAATCTCTTCTGGGCCATCAACCGGATGAAGCGGACCTTCGCTTCCGCCCGCGGCCTGACGCCGGCGGAAGCGGTGACGACCCTGGAAAAAGAGGCGCTGATCATCCGCGACGAAGACATCGAGATGAACCGCCGGATGGGTCGCCACGGGGAAGCGCTGTTCCCGGAAAGCGCGCGGGTCCTCACCCACTGCAACGCCGGGGCGCTGGCCACCGCCGGCTACGGCACCGCGCTCGGGGTGATTCGCGCGGCGGTGGAGAAGGGCAAGGACATCCGGGTGCTGGCCGACGAGACGCGGCCGTTTCTCCAAGGAGCCCGGCTCACCGCCTGGGAGCTGGCGCAGGACGGGATTCCGGTGACCCTCATCACCGACAACGCCGCCGGCCATTTCATGAGCCGGGGCGAGGTCGATCTGGCGATTGTCGGGGCCGACCGGATCGCCGCCAACGGCGACGTGGCGAACAAGATCGGCACCTATTCGGTGGCCGTGCTCGCCCGGGAAAACAACATCCCGTTCTACGTCGCGGCGCCGCTGTCCACTATCGATCTGTCGCTGGCCTCCGGAAAGGAGATTCCCATCGAGGAGCGCGACCCGGAGGAAGTGAAGCACGCGGGAACGACGCGCATGGCGCCTGAGGAAGTGCCGGCCCGCCACCCGGCATTCGACGTGACGCCGGCGCGCCTGGTCACCGCCATCATCACCGAGGCCGGGGTGGCGCGGGCGCCGTATGAGAAAAGCCTGAAGGCCTTGTTCGAAGGAAAGTCCTGATGCTGATCCTGGGAATCGAGACCTCGTGCGATGAGACCGCGGCGGCCGTCCTGCGGGATGGGACGATCCTGTCCAACGTGGTCTCCTCCCAGGCCAGGATCCATGAAAAGTACGGAGGCGTGGTACCCGAGCTGGCGTCGCGCCACCACGTCGAGAACATCGACATCGTCCTGGATCTGGCGCTGAAAGAGGCGTCGGTGAAGCTTTCCGACCTGGAGGCCGTGGCGGTCACCCGGGGGCCGGGGCTCGTCGGCTCGCTTCTGGTGGGAATCTCCGTCGCCAAGTCGCTGAGCTACGTCCTGGGGATCCCCTTCACCGGCGTGAATCACCTCGAGGGTCACGTCCGCTCCCCGTTCCTGGAGAACCCCGACCTGCCCCTGCCGGCGGTCTGCCTGGTGGCCTCCGGGGGACATACCTCTTTATACGTGGTCCGGGAGGACGGCAGCTGTGCCTGCGTCGCCCGCACCCGGGACGATGCGGCCGGCGAGGCCTTCGACAAGGTTGCCAAGCTGATGGGATTGGGCTATCCAGGCGGTCCCGTGATCGATCGCCTTTCCCGCGAAGGCAACCCCGACGCAGTGCCCCTGCCCAGAGCGCGGATGACCGACGGGACGCTGGATTTTTCCTTCTCCGGCCTGAAGACCGCGGTGCTGCGCTACGTGCGCGAGAATTCCATGCCGGAAAATGCCTACCCGGCTCCTCCGCCCAACGCCCAGGTCAAGGATCTTCTCGCCTCCTTCCAGAAGGCGGCGGTGGATTACCTCAAGGAGAATACGCTGCGCGTCGCCCGGCGCGAGAGGGTTCCCACTCTCTGCCTGGCCGGGGGGGTCGCTTGTAACACCCGCCTGCGCGCGGAGCTCTCCGAGATTGCCGCCGTGGAGCACTGGCGGTTCCATGCGGTGAGCCCTTCGCTGGCCCTCGACAACGCGGCGATGATCGCCTTCGCCGGAAGCCGCAAGCTGCAACAGGGCGAGCGGGACGACCTGAGTCTCAACGCCGATCCGAACCTGGCCTTCTAGAGAGATCGATGGATCCCAAGCTCATCCGGAACTTCTGCATCATCGCCCACATCGATCACGGGAAATCCACCCTGGCGGATCGAATCCTGGAGCTGACCGGGGCCCTGGAGAAGCGGGAGATGGAGGATCAGGTCCTGGACGATATGGACCTGGAGCGGGAGCGCGGCATCACCATCAAAGCCCACGCCGTGGCCCTGGAATACAAGGCGGACGACGGGCAGAACTACCGGCTGAACCTGATCGACACGCCGGGCCACGTGGACTTCTCCTACGAGGTCTCCCGGAGCATCTCCGCCTGCGACGGGGCCCTGCTGGTGGTGGACGCTTCCCAGGGAGTGGAGGCGCAGACCCTGGCCAACACCCACCTCGCCTCCGAGCAGAACCTGGAAATCATCCCGGTCATCAACAAGATCGACCTCCCCAGCGCCGAGCCGGAGCGGGTGAAGGAGCAGATCGAGAACATCATCGGCCTGGACTGCTCCGGGGCCATCCTGGCTTCCGCCAAGGAAGGCCGCGGCGTGCACGAAATCCTCGAGGCGCTGATCCAGCGGCTTCCGCATCCGAAGGGGAACGTGGAGAAACCTCTCAAAGCCCTGGTGTTCGACTCCTGGTACGACTCTTTCCGGGGCGTCATCATCCTGGTGCGTCTGCTGGACGGCACCATCCGCCGGAAGATGAAAATCCGCTTCATGGCCACCGGCAGGGAGTATGAGGTGGAGGAGGTGGGGATTTTCACCCCCAAGCTGAAGCCCACCGACGACCTTTCGGTCGGAGAAGTGGGCTTCGTCATCGCCGGGATCCGCAACGCATCGGAGACCAAGATCGGCGACACCATCACCGAGGCTGGCCGTCCCACCGATTCGCCGTTCCCCGGGTTCCAGGAAATGAAGCCGATGGTCTTCGCCGGGCTCTATCCCAACGGCGAGACCACCTATGAGAACCTGCGCGACGCGCTCGATCGGCTGCGGCTCAACGACGCTTCCTTCTCGGTGGAAGCGGAGACCTCCGACGCGCTGGGCTTCGGCTTTCGCTGCGGCTTCCTCGGCCTGCTGCACATGGAGATCGTCCAGCAGCGCCTGGAGCGGCACTTCGACCTGGACCTGATCACCACGGCCCCCTCGGTGCGCTACCGGATCACCACCACCGACGGAACGGTCGTGGAAGTGAGCAACCCCGCCAAGATGCCTCCCACCGGGAGCATCGCACGCTACGACGAGCCGATCATCACCGCTCTGATTCTGACCCCTCCCGATTACGTGGGGGCCATCCTGGCGCTGTGCCAGGATCGCCGGGGAATCCAGAAAGAGCTGAAATACGTCACCACCAGCCGGGTCCTGATCACCTACGATCTGCCCTTGAACGAGGTGGTGATGGATTTCTACGACAAGCTGAAAACCCTCTCCCGCGGATACGCCTCGCTGGATTATCATCTGGCCGGCTGGCGGGACGCGGACCTGGTGAAGCTGGACATCCTGGTCAACGGCGATCCGGTGGACGCGCTGTCGCTCATCGTGCACCGGGACCGCGCGTACAACCGGGGCAGGGCGCTGGCCAGCAAGCTGCGCGAGGTGATTCCCCGGCAGATGTTCGAGGTGGCGATCCAGGCAGCGGTGGGAAGCAAGATCATCGCCCGGGAGACGGTCTCCGCCATGCGCAAGAACGTGCTGGCGAAGTGCTATGGCGGCGACATCACCCGCAAGCGCAAGCTCCTGGAGAAACAGAAGGAGGGGAAGAAGCGCATGAAGAAGATCGGCCGCGTCGACATCCCTCAGGAAGCCTTCCTGGCCCTGCTGAAGCTGGAGTAATTCCGTGCCGCGTCGCTCGTTCGTTCACGACTACTTCCAGGCGGGCATCGTCGCCATCATCATCGCCCTGTTCGTGCGCACCTACCTGGTGCAGGCTTTCCAGATTCCATCCCCCTCCATGAACGAGAGCATCCTGGTGGGGGATCACGTCCTGGTGAACAAGTTCATCTTCGGACCGTTCATGAGCTTGGCGGGGCGCGATCTGCTCCCCGTCGCCGACCTCAAGCGGAAGGACGTCATCGTCTTCAAGTTTCCGCAAGCGCCGGAGAAGGACTACGTCAAGCGGGTCATCGGCGAGCCCGGGGACATGGTGAAGATCGAAAACGGCAGGGTCTCCATCAAGAAGCCTTCGGCACCCGATTTCGTGCTGCTGGACGAGCCCTACGTGCGGCATACCGATCCGGAGGGTTCCCCCGACCCGGATCAGCTCAACAACCGGGACCCCGTGCTGGTCCCTGAGGGGCAGTACTACGTGCTGGGCGACAACCGGGACGACAGCCGCGACAGCCGCGACTGGGGCACCGTCCCCCAGAGCCTGATCCGGGGCAAGGTGCTGCTCGTCTACTGGTCGGTGGATCCCGCCCCACCGCCTGCCGCGAATGCCGCTCCGCAAAGCCTCCTGAAAAACATCTGGAGCTCCGTCTCCGCTTCGTTCCGGCGCACCCGCTGGGACCGCACCTTCCACATCATCCGCTAGCTCCGGAATCCGGCTCCAAGCTCCCACCCATCGGCTCCGCACTGACCCAGTCGCGCAACAACGTGTAGGTGGTCGCGAGAATGACCGGGCCAACGAACAACCCGATGACTCCGAACGCCAGCAGCCCGCCAAGGACTCCTGCGAAAATCAGCAGGATCGGGAAATTGGCCCCGCGCCGGATCAGCACGGGCTTCAGCACGTTGTCGATCATGCCGACCGCCACGGCCCAGACGAACAGCGCAATCCCCCACCCGTGGCTGCCCGTGTGGTAGAGCCAGATCGCGGCGGGGAGCATCACCAGAACCGGACCGAGCTGGGCGATGCAGAGCAGGAAGATCACGCCGGTCAACATCGTCGCAAACGGAATTCCCGCGATCGCGAGGCCGATGCCGCCGAGGACCGATTGCACGAGTGCCGTCACGACGACGCCCAAGGCCACAGCGCGGATCGACTGACCCGCCAGGGTCACCACCTCGTCCCCGCGATCTCCACCCAGCCGGCGGGCGAACTGGCGCAGCCCGCCCGCGACGATCTCGCCCTTCGAGTACAGGATCCCGGAGATCACGACCGTGAGCAGGAACTGTACGAGCGCGGCGCCGAAGCTGCCGAGGCGTCCCAGCAGCCAGGCGTACGCATCCCGTGAATACGGCGACAGCTGGTCGAGGAAGGCCTTGGTGCCCGCCACGGCGAGGTCGTCCCAGGCCGCCGCGATCTTGCCTCCGACGAGTGGGACTTTCTGCAGCCAGGCCGGGGACGGCGGCAGCGTCATCTCAGGGAGGCGGGCGATCCAGCCGGTGATCGTCTCCCGGTTCGCGACGACGGAGTCGACCGCGAGGCCGAGCGGCAGCACGAAGACCAGGAGCATCACGACCATCATCACGGCGACCGCCGCCCCGCGGCGCCTGCCCAGCCAACCCTCTACCCTCCGCATCAGCGGCCAGGTTGCGACCACGATCGTCGTGGCCCAGATGGTCGCCAGTGCGAATGCCTGCGCGATGCGGAACGACGTGACGGTGAGCCCGAGGATGAAGAGCACCATGAATACGATGCGGGTGATATCGCGCGAGTCGGTGGCCATGGGTGCGGCTCCCTATCTTGAGGGGAAGTTGAGGTCGGCTCTGTTCGATCCTGTCATTGAGGGTTGGGCTGGGATGGCGGGAATGATATCACAGGCTTCAAGCGTGATCGGGTGTTGGATCCGAGGACGGCTGCGGCGAGCCGGAGGTAACTCAGGTCTCATTCTCGAGCAGCGAGCCGAGTGGCGGGAGCCGGGTCGCGGGCGGTCTTGCCGATTCAGACCAGCCTTCGCAGCTTGAGCGACGCAACGATTGTCCTGTCGTCGCGCTCCAGCTCCAGCACGACGGTTTCGCCATTCTGCTTGAGCTGCTCCTTCAGAGAAAAGAAGGTCGTCTCATTGACTGCCTGTCCTCCGAGACTTACGATGCGGTCCCCTTCCTGGATGTCCGCTTTCGCCGCCGGAGAACCTGCCAGCACACGGCGCACGCGGATGGCTCCCTGGGCGGTGGGCTCCGCCTGGATTCCCGACATGTCCCACTCGAAGGGCTCCGAAAAGCCGCGTGCAGGCTCCAGGACCATGCGTTTTCCCTGGTAATCGAAAGTCACATTGAAGCGGCCGAGCACCCCATTGCCGAGATTGCCGTCGCGGGAATCCATGCCTCGCGGAGAGTGGAATTCCTTGTCGGGAAAGGTGGCTATCACCTCGGAGAGAGTCCATCCGCCAATCTCGAGCGCGCGGATGCGCCCGACGCGCCCCAGGATCTCGCCGCTCACTCCCCGCCCGATGCCCGAGGCGATCGAGTGGCCGGGGACCCGGATTCCTCCTTCCTTCGATTCATTGAGGGAGACCGGATGCGAGGCTCCCAGATCGACGACCAGGCGCGCCGGCGCCCACCCGCCGGACCCGATGCGCACCTTCGCATCCACGAAGGGACTGCCGTGCTCGAAGATCAGAGGCACCGACTTCGCACCCTCCGGCGGCTGGTAGGCCTCCGGCTTGCGCAGGGTGAGGATGCCGCGATCGTTGTCGATGCTCACGGCGAAGTGGCGAAACAGCGCGGCGCCGATGATCCCCACGTGATAGCCGGCGAATTCGGGAGGCATCGTGACAACCGTGGCTCGCTCCTCGTAAATCCGCAGCCCGCCGATCCCAACAGTGATTCCCGGGGCGATGCGAGCCGACATTCCCTTGCCCTTCCCGCCGGCGCCGGACACTCTGGCCTGAGTATTGTCGAGATAGGAGAGATTGAGGGCCTTCACCCGCTCGCTGTCATACAGAATCAAGCCTTCCATGGGCATCCCGGTGTCCAGAATGATTGGGAACGGACCCTCGCCGTTGACCGTGGCGGAGAGAATGATGTGACGGTTGACAGTCTGAAAAGGGATCGAGATTCCTTCCGCGTCGACGGCCGGCTCGAACCTCAGGGCGGGAGGCGATGCACTACCCGGGTGCAACAGGGCGTCGTGCGGGGAGCCGAACAGGAGCGACGGAACGACCAGGAGGACAGCGAGGGCTGTTTGTCTCACGGAGATGACCTCATCATAGACGGGTTGAAACCTCCCGCGGAGCATTGCATGGGGCATGCCATTGGATTTCTCCCCTAGCGTCGAGGCATGCGCCAGATTCTCTAGAGGGATTTACCCGAAATGAGGCGGGAATACCCGAAACGAGGTATCAAGGATTCCACGGATACTTGGGATGAGGGTTACCTCTGTGCCTTTTCACGGGTCTGCCTTCTCCGCTGGCTGATTGGTGATTGACATCGCCAGCACGGCCAGCGTCCAGGCCGGGAACAACTGCACGGCCGGTACGACTTCAACGGCCAGAGCCATCAAAAGCTGCCAGCGGAATCCGAGTGCCAGCAACAGTGCCGCGGCCGTGACCACATCCAACACCCACTGTATCGGTGGGAGCAGCGCTACACCGAATCCCATAGCGTCAGATACCAACGCGATGAGCAATGCCCAGCGCCAGCGGGGGTGCTTCCAGGCCATCAAGAAATTGCGAACCAGAGTTCTCAGTGATTCCCTCGTTCCATCCCTCAGAAAGCGACGATTCGTTGAATGACCCAAAACATCGCCACGCTTCCGATAGAAACCTGGCCAAGGGCACCATACTGACTATGGAGCCTCGGGTTCACAAGTTTTATTTGTGAGTCGAGCCCCGAATGCGGTGCGGAGTCGCCACGCTTTTTGGGGCAAACCGAGTCGGGGCGGCATGAATAGCTCCATTGAGATGCACGACCGACCAGGGATGTCCGGCCAAGCCGTTCGAAGCAGAGGATTCTATGAAGCACATTCCCGTGTCATTGAGAGTACGCGGCCCCGCGGTGCGGCTACCAGCGCGCCGACGGGGGTAGGGTTTTACTCCATGGTCGGCCCCGGAGGTGCGGGGTAGCATTTATGACCAGTGCAGAGTTCTTTGACCTTGGATCTCACGAAGTCTGATATCGCATCCGTAAACCCTTGTGCGAATGCGATTAGGGATCCGGGGCAACTCAACAAGGGAGGAAAAAGGAGGCGCATCGGTCATGAGAAAACTATCATTCGCCCTGTCATTGGTGCTGCTTCTCACCCTGTCGGTGGGTGCCTCACCGGCTTTGGACAAGAAAGACACCAAGACCCTACAGGAGGCCGTGCCGGTTCTCAACGCCCTCGCGAACGCTCCCGACAAAGGCATTCCGCAGGAGCTCCTCGCGAAGGCCGATTGTATTCTTATTTTTCCCAACGTCGCGAAGGGCGCTTTCATCGTGGGAGGCAAGGCCGGCAAAGTGGTCGCCTCCTGCCGGATGCCCGACGGCTCGATGAGCGCGCCGGCGTTCTATGAGATCGGTGGTGCAAGTGTCGGGTTCCAGATCGGCGGACAGACTGCCGACGTCGTGCTGTTGATCATGAACGAGGGAGGGGTCAGCCATCTCCTCTCCGATAAATTCACCATCGGAGGCGAGGCCACCGCGACTGCCGGCCCGGTGGGACGCACGGCTCAAGCATCCACCGACGCGCAGATGCACGCACAGATCCTCTCCTGGTCCCGCTCGCAGGGCCTTTTCTTGGGCGCGGCCCTCGATGGCTCGGTCGTCAAGCCGGACAAGGAAGCGAACGAATCCCTTTACGGCAGGCCGATTTCCGGTAGGGAGATCTTGGTAAATTCCAAGGTGACGACCCCTTCTCAGGCCAAGTCGTTGATACAGTCGATTACCCGGCACATGGACGCGGCCGCAGCCCATGAGCAGGCCGAGAAGTCCGAGAAGTCAAAGAGCTGATCGGACATCCCATCGAATGAAGGACGGCTCCTGAAACTGGAACAGTCCTTAGACGGGTGAAAGCTCCGTCTGCCCGGGGTCATCGGGTTGTTTCAATTTGGCCCATCCGATGACCCCGGCTCTTTGGTACCGATTAACATTTGAAAAGCGGAGAAGAATACTCCGCGGGGATCGAGCGGAGCAAACTGCCGTGGGAATCGTCACCCTTGGGGGCAAGCTTCGAGGAGAAGTGGCAGTGGTCCCAGGTTTGGGCAGGTCGGCGAACGGGGAAGGTCAGCGATGAAGACCGTCATCCTAGCTGCAGCGAGCTTCCTTTTCGTGGCAAACCTTTCTGCCCAAGAGCACGCCATCGACACGAAGCACTCCACACTGACAATTCATGTGGGAAAGACGGGTGCTTTCTCGGCGTTCGGGCACGAGCACGAGATCCGCGGGGCCATCGACAGAGGCAGCGCGGAGACGGGCGCGCATCCGTCCGTTGAAGTGCATGTGAATGCCCGCGCGCTGAAGGTGATCGATAAGGACGAGTCCGATAAGGCCCGCGCTGAAGTGCAAAGCACGATGTTGGGACCCGAAGTGCTGGACAGCGAGCGGTTCAAGGACATCGTGTTCAAGTCAACGTCGGCCAAGTCCGCCGGCGAAGGGAAATGGACCTTGCAAGGCAACCTGACGCTGCGCGGGAAGACCAAGCCTGTGACCGTGCTGGTGACGCTGAAAGACAACCGCTACGCCGGGCAGGCCACCGTGAAGCAGACCGATTTCGGCATCAAGCCGCCGGGGAAAGCGGGGGTGCGAGCCAAAGACGAAGTTCACATCGAGTTCAAGATTCAGCTCGCTCGTTAATCCAGAGCATGACGCCCGACCCGACGATCGAAACACGGAGTGCGCTTCGGCGGAACAATTCCGAGATGAGTATGCGGCGCAGCAGGGCCGCCCATCACGGGTGGCCCTGCCTTCGCACGGAAACCTTCAAGACCAGGATTACTTCTTCTTCGGACCGATGGGCGGACCATCGCCGATAACCAAGTAACCGGCCGGCGCTGCTCCAACATTTGCTTCGCAGTACGCCTTGGCCGTTGCAGCCTGAGTGGTCGCGGAGGCCAGACTGGCTGCCGAAGTGTCGTGCGGTACGACAACGGTGGTGCAAGCAACCGCGCTGTTGCCCGAGCCATCCATGCCACTGACGACGATCAAGTAAACGCGCCCATTGGCCGAATCGACCCGCTCGGCCCGAAGTCGTAACGTGCCAACCGCGATGTCTGACGCGTCCGGCGAGAACACGGTGGAGCTGGCAGTCGGCGTCTGGTCGTCTTCATCCCCGAACACCCGCACCTGGAAGGTGGTTGGCGCGGCGCTGCAACCATCGGTGGCAGTCGCGCCCAAGCCGACGTTTACCAAGTCGTGATTGCGAGTTGGGCTGATTACCGGTGTTTGCAGTGAGCTGTTGATCACCGGCGGCACCTCGTCCACGACCGTGACTTCCCCGGTGCAGCTGCCGGATGCGCCCTCCTCGTCCGTTACGGTCAAGGTAACAGTTGTGGTTCCGACTCCGTACGGGCCGGCGGGAGCCTGAACGAGGGTGATCGTGTCTCCAGCGTCCGGATCGAACGAGCCGTCATCAATGGAGGCTTCCGCCGTGCAGTTGGCCTCGGCCGACACCGTCACGTCCTTGCAATTGGCAACCGGCGGCCTGTTCCCAACTTCGTAGGCGCCGATGTCACAATGCAGGGACTGCGGGCGGGCCACGCCACGCTGGTCGCGCGGTTGGCAGTTGCCGTTGCTGTCGTCGCCGGCGTCAAACGCCGGACTAAATAGCGGTCAGCGATTCTGGAACATCATGCACGGCGTGTTCTTGCAAGGGAAGGTTGGCGTCCAGGAAACGGTATCGCGTTTCGCAGGAAGCGCTGAACCTTGTCCAGAAGTTGGC
>Ga0137425_1000390_pt1 | contig 11224 bp, 20 predicted proteins | sample EasRivERMZT640_2_FD_102318 | JGI IMG/M metagenome (GOLD analysis project Ga0137425, IMG submission 102318) | Soil microbial communities from meander-bound floodplain in the East River, Colorado, USA - East River MetaG ERMZT640_2 | ecosystem: Environmental > Terrestrial > Soil > Floodplain ...
ACGGCTCCTTCGTCGCTCCTGCGGGGATAGCGTCGAGGGCGGCAGCGGCGGCGTCGACGGTAGCAGCCCTGATGAGGCGCCGCCGGATTTCCTCGACCTCGACCTCGACCGCCTCCGCAGCGTTGACGAACCGGCGGATCTCGTCGCTAGGAACGACAAACCGCTGACGGACCGTCGAGTGCAATCTGCCGTTAACATTGCCTTGTGTCGTCTTGTACACGATGGATATGTCACCTGTACTCTGGCGGTACGACAGCGCCACATCGACACACGGCACACTGACACCAAGGTGATTCGCTACCTGCTTGCGGTCACAGAGCGGCATCGGCGGTGTCGACTGCCACATCGCGACGAACAGCACCAGCACGCGAGCGGTCTGGTCCGGCAGGCGCTGAGACTGCGACCGCTCGCGCAACACGTTAGCCAGCTTCTCGACGGCGTATTCTGAAATGATCGGCAAATTAACCTTAGGGGGTGGCGGGCGCTTTGGCCCTTTACGGGCTGGCATCTATAGGACCTCCGAGTTTAGACCATTCGACGTTAACCAGTTTTTAAAACCCTCTAGAAAGGCGTGTCCGCATTATGAGAATTATAATTTGGCTATCAAGGCAATTTAGTGACGGGTTTCCTAGGGTTTGGCGTCTATAAGGCGTTACCTCTTATATTCCTGGTAGGAATATATAACACAAGATGTGGTGATAGGTTCTATAGCGCCGGTAAAAAATAAGGGTGCGACAGGCTGACGCGCCCCTCGGGGAGCCCGCCGCACCATCATATAGATCATTATTTTTTTTTTTTTTCGCGCACACAGCGCGACCAGCCCAACCTAGGAGCTATAGAGGCAGATCAGGCATACCGCCAGGTCTCGATCTCTACCCCACGCTCCCGGATAAACCCGCCGGGCTCGATCGGCACGGTGAGAATCGCCCCGGTCGCGCCGGGGCCGTTAAACCGCGACCCCGACTGGATCAGGCAGGCGCCTCCGGCGCGGTTGCGGCGAATCGCGCAGCGGGGGTTGCCGCCGAACAGAAACAGCGAATCGGGCGGGACGGTCATGACGCCGCCGAGGCTGCGCCGGAGCGGCGGACCGGGGGTGTCAAATGCCGCCGCAAAACGGTGACACAACGGGTCCAGCACGAGGTGACACCGCACTGCCGTACCGTCCGGCCCAATGATGTCGATAGTCGGTTCATCAAGCTCGACCCAGTCGTCCCGACCGGCGTCTTTCATCAGCTGACCAATCTGCGACCGCTCCGGGTGGATCGCCGGATAATGCAGTGTTGTGACACCAACGTTGGGGTAATCCAACACTGGGTGACGGCTGGTCGGCCGCCACTTGCTGCCGAGCAGCCCACCGGGGTGAACAGCGTATAGAACGCCCGACCGGAAAAGGTACTCGTAAAAACTGGCGAGGGCGGCCACGCGGGCGGTGTCGCTACCCAACCGGGTCGAAGCGACGACCGCGACGCGGAGGTTATTTCCATTGGTATGAATTACCATGTTACACGGCCTCCTGTTCAACATACACATTCTGATAAATCCTACGCCGTGACGGCGGGAACAGAATTGATTTTAAGCCGAAAGCGCCGTTCTCCTCGACGCGCCAACGCGCCGACACGAACGTTACGCCGACACGACGTTACGCCGGCGATATATAGAACCTATCGGTAAGATATCGCATTTAGCTTTGAAATCTGGTCTCCTCGTGCGGGAGGCTCAGGTGCGCAGAGGGGCGGAGGTAGGGGTACTGGACAGCTACCCCCCGGGGGGTGGGGGGCCCCCGTCCGGTGACACAAGTTACAACTGGTAGTAACAAAAACGCGGCTGATCGCGGAGGTATTAAAACGCGCGCGCATTAGTGAGCAAACCTGCTCGCAACTCGGATGGAATAACCAAACATGGCAACGAAAACCCCGAAGACCCTGGCCGCAATCGACAAGCAGGAGGCGGCGCGGCTGGTAGTGCAGAACACTGTCAATCAGACCCTGATCACGCAATTGCGCGCGATCGAAGCCGCGAAGACCAAGGCGCGCGATGCCGCGACCGCCGCGACGCAGGAAAGCGATAACGCCCAGAGCGCACGCGAAGCGGCCTATGCCGCTTGCGCCCAGCTGGCGCATGATGGCAGCTGGTCGACCGATCAGATTGAAGCGGGCATCACGGCGGCAATCGCAGCGGTATACGGCAATGAGGACAAGAAGAGCACCACGCTGAACACACTGGCGAGCGAGTTGCGGCAATGCATGGATGTCGCCGTTCGCTTTCACGTTCCTGCCATCATCGCGACCGCCGCGACCGCATGGGAAGCGGAAACGGACGCCATAAAGGCCGCGAAGACCGACGGCAAGAAACAGCCAGCGACACCACTTCGCGCCAAGCACAAGCGGCGCCAGTTCATGATCATGGCACATATTCGCGCGGCGCGCGGCGAGACTGATGCTGAGGGGAAGGTGACGGTTGCGCCCGTCATTCACGCGACTGCCGCCGATGTTGTCGCAGACGCGGTAACTAACGCTATCCCGCGCGTTGACACTGCCGCCGCGAAACTCGGCAGTGTCACGAAGACCATCGCAGCGCTTGCTAAGGAATACGGCAAGCCGGACTTGTTCGCGCCGGTAATGACTGCGCTCCGCGCGATCACTGCGGCCGCAATGGTTGCGGAGGGTACGCCCGCCACTGTGTCGCATCAGGCGAGTGCGATAACACCGGTGCCACCTGCGCCTGCGCCTGCGCCTGCGCCTGCGCCTGCGCCCGCCGCAGCGGAACCCGTTGACGCCGTGGCGGAGCTTGATGACGTGCTGGCACTCGCGACACAGGCGGCAATTGCCGCCGTCAAGGCCGCGCTAGGCAAATAAGCCTAACCGCTCCCTCTCAGCCCCGCACGGGAAACCGTGCGGGGCTTTTTCGTGTCTGCGATCCGGCTAAACGCTACGGCACCGTATACCATAGGATCGCGCTAGAGCGCCCTAAAATCCCCGGCTATGTGGAGTACCTATGGCGCCCTTAATGCCATCTGGCGGGCACGGCATGGCGCGTAGACGGCGTTCTCGACGCGGCAGTAGGCTCCACGCGCGCAACGCTACCTCATACGCCCGCCATTGCAGCGCATTGGCTCTAGCCGCGCTGCGGACTGCCGCCGGTATCACGCCATAAATTGCCTCGGGCACGTCATCATGGCGCATAATATGTACCGCTAGGCTCTAGACCGTTGCCGGGCAGCGTATCACAAGCCAATAACCATGCCAAACGAGACGCGAATTGTGTCTCGCCAAACGTGCCCGATAGGGTATACCACAACGAGACGGTGCGCCCGACTGGTGTCAGTCACCAAATTGAAGCGCGCCTAGTGACAGATGTTACAACGCGTAGTAACACCAAATTGAAGTGTCACCAGCGCCACCGTCACCAGCTCACCAAATTGAAGTGTCACTTGCGCGAGTGTCACCAAATTGAAGCGGCGCGGGCTACCTCGACCGGGCTTTACTACGCGTAGTGAGCAATATCAATAGGTTAGCTTAATAATCCCGCCTTTTAGCCTATCGCGGCCCGGTTTCTCGACCTGGTTTATCCTGATAAATTAGAATATGGCGTCTGCAAAAACGCCGAAAGCATTCTAAAGTCTACATTATATATATATATTTATATTTATTTATTATTATTATCTTATTTATCCTAATAATCCACCAATTTCCGACTATAAGCCCCGTGTGAACGACGTCAAAATGAGATCGTCGACGCGTCGTGGGTATGCAAATACACGTTGCTTATCTGGGAAACCGTGGGATAATTAACTTATTTGGCATGTGATTGATTTTCTTGACGAAATCGCGGCGCCTCGGCGGGCCGAATTAAAAACAATTCCACGTTTTCATTAAATATAAGACTGCAAAAACGAAATGCGCGCGCCACGCTCGATTTCACCAAATAAGAATGCCGCATTATTTACCATCCGCGCGCCACGCGCGCGCGCCACGCTCAATCGCTAAATAGAAGATTTTGATATTCTCGTTTTGTGCGCCACGCGCGCGCGCCACGCTCGATGGATATTTGATAAACGATTAAAATTTGGTATATTCGCGCGCCACGCTCGTCCCTATATATCAAGATGTCGAGAAATGACTGAAATCGAGTTTTGCGCCACCTTGGACCGTCTGAAGCTGTCCCGGCGCCAGCTCGCGCTGCGCCTCGGCGTCGCCGAGTCGACGGTGCGCCGTTGGGCGTGTGGCGAGCTGCCCGTGCCTCGATACGCGGCGTATGTCCTGGAGCTTTTGGACACTCTCGACAATTTTATTGACGTCGATGACGTAAGATAATCAGATACTTACGAGTGGTCGGGAACCACAAAATAGTTTTATTATGCATTAGATTTTACTTGACATTTAATAATATATATGCTATAATGCAAATAAAAATTTGCGGCGTGGTCGGCGGCGCCTCGGGGTTTTGTCACCTCGTGGCGTCGGGGCGACCGCGTGTCGGGACTGCCACAAGTCGGCGGCGTCGAGTGTCACCAACTGCGGTTACTACTGGTAGTAACCGCCGAAAGTATAGAAGCTATCCCGAAGGAGCGAAAGCGGATGAGAACCCACACCAAGACGACGACAGCCAAGGCGCTCGTGATCAACGGCGTCGTGCTGCACCCCGACGTGACCATTGAGTTGGTCGTGGATGCCATAGAGCGCTAGATGAGCACGCTGGACAATCCGGGGTTCTGCATCGCCTGCGGCGAGGAAGCCTTTGAGTGCGAGCCCGACGCCCGACGCCCGACGCCCGACGCCCGACGGCATGAGTGCGAGCCCTGCGGAGAGCAGGCTGTATACGGAGCAGCGGAGCTTCTTCAGCATTTCCCAATATAAAAGGAGGGTCGAGAAGGCGGCGAGGCCGCGAGGCGTCGGTATCACCACAAGTTCATCAACTCGGAAGGAATGTAAGGCTATGCAGTTAACAAACTTGGTCGAGCGTATGCAGCGTGCAATCGACCGCGACGATGTAGATGCGATGCGTGCGCTGCTCGACGCAATGCGGCGCGGCAATGTCGGTGAAGCCTGGGTTCCCGGTTTGGCCGGCCTGTGCCGCGCGGCGCGCGATAAGATCGCCAAAATATAGGTACTACACGTAGTAAATCGGGCGGCGCGTCGAGGCCACGAGGCCAAGGCGCGCCGACCCTCACGTTACCCTCGCTCGGAAGGAACGATGATACATGACCGATAAGACCGACGAAGATCGGATGGTCGCGATGCACCAGCTTGGGGTGCGCGACTACCGCACCGGCGCCGCCATGAGCACGCTCGAAGACCTGACCGCCCGCGTCGCCGACGCTAGCGGCTACATCACGTTCTGTGTCAGCTACGTCGCGGGCTATCGCGGCGCAGAGCGTCGCGACACGGCGGCGCGCCGCGCTGCCCGGGTCGCGGCGACCCTACTCGGGTCGCGCGTCGAGCTATCGCCCTCCACCGATTGGTGGATGAAGGGCGCCCGGTTCGGCACGATCGTCAAGGCGGGCAAAACTTACATGCGCGTCAAGCTAGACGCCAACGACAAGGTCGTGCGCGTGCACGGCGACCTGTTGCAGCCCATAGGAGAATGAAGCGCCGATCAACAATCTGGCCGCTGTTATCAAGACAGCGGCCCGGCGCAGCCCAAAACCTTAATTTTACTACCGTAGTAAACAACCCCGCCGGCTCGGCCGGCGGGGCCTTCTCAGGAGTCAGTCGAGATGCTGGTTAAAACGCTCGTCGTAGCCGTCGCGTTGTCGGCGCCGGTCGCGACCGCGACGGCACAGTCGTATCAGCAGCAGTTCCAGCAACAGGAGTTGCAGCGACAACTACAACAGATGCAACAGCAGCAGGAAACTAATCAGATGATATGGCAGAATGATATAAAAGTACAACAACAGTGGCGCGACCTGGAGGCGCAGCAGCGCAACTTCAGGATCAACAACTGCGGGCTGCACCCGCTCAACCCAGCTTGCCGGTGGTAACCGATGGTCGGGGGTCGCGAGTACCGGGTCATCCGCCGTGGCCGGCGCTGGATCGCGCAGCTGCGCTTCACGGCGCCCGACGACGAGTTGTGGGCGCAGGGCATTCAGCCCGGTTGGCACGGCTTTAAAATCAGCGTCAATCGAGAGAAGGCCGAGCGCGCGGTCGAGCTGTCACAATCACAACGGCAGGAGGATTAACGATGAAGCTCTATCTGATATGGGACGGCGACGATGGCGCGACGCCGTTGTACCGGGCCGAGACCGTCGAGGATGCGATGCTTATGTGGTGCGCGGAGCATGACGGCCATCTCCCCTGGGAGATTAGCGAGGTGCCGCAGGACGGTCCCGTCGGGTACGTCGAGACGGTCGAGGTGTGGAGCGACACGCCGGAGACCGAGGACGAAGCCCGGCGGTACGCCGTGATCGCCGGCACCCCCGTCGAGGCGGCGCTGGTCGAGTACCGCGCACGTAACAAGTCCCTGTCAACAGGTTCGTCCGGCAAAATCGACGATTTAGCCAAACCGCCCGGCGGATTGTAACAAGTGCCTACCCCGATATTGCCCGCAAATCGGCGCAACGGCGCGCCGATTTCAACTCGTTGAAAACAAAGGAAAGGCGGATGCCGGACCCGGTGCAAATTCGCACTATATCCACCCACGACAACCAATATCGGGCGGTTCTCACTTTGTCTCCCCCGTGCGCCCAGGTCGAGGTCACGATGTGGTATCGCGACCAGGAGGTCGGGCGCTGGGCGCTGGCGTGCCCCTGGCACGTCGCGCTCGACGAGGTATATGCCCTGGTGACGGCGCTGGGGCGCGCCAGCGCCGGCGTGTTCAGTCCGAAGAAGCCCTACAAGTGGGTCTACGACGAGTTGCTTGGTCGAGTTGTACAAGTGAGGAGGCGATAATGATCCAGCACATTGAGATCAGGAAAAACCACCGGGGCGGCATCGCCGAGGTGCGGTTGCACAAATCCTATGCCGAGGGCGGCACCGCGATACTGCCGCGCGCCGAGATAGTCGAGTTGTTGGCTGCGCTGAAAGACCACTTGGCGTGCCGTCGGGGCGAGATTGTCCTTATCGGCAGCCCTGTCGGCCGGGTAGAAGAGGAGTAGAAGGAGGGGATCGAGAGTTACTACGCGTTGTAAATACAAAAATACTATCTTAACTCGGAAGGAACTAATTAAATGCTCTACCAACCAAGAAGACCAGTTTGCATCCACGGTCACGACACGACGGCCTGCGGCCGCAATCCGCTGACCCGGCGATGCAACACCTGCATCAAGCAGGCGGACAAGTCTTACCGGAACCGCAACCGCGAGGCGCGGCGCGATGCGCAGCGCCAGGACCGCGAGCTGTATCGGGCCGTCTTCGGCCGGTCGAGAAAACCGGGGGTGACGTGATGGCATTGCAACTAGGCGCGTTACGCGACGCGTTGATCGCCGCCGGCGCGCCGCCCGACAAGGCGGATAAGGCGGCTGAAGAAGGCGCGGTCTACGAGAACCGCATCGCCGGGATCGAGACGCGGCTCACCGTCCTAACGTGGATGGTCGCGCTGCTATTGGCCGGCGTCGCGAGCCTCGTCCTCAAGGCTTTTACGTGAGTCAACCATAAAATATCGGAAGGAACCACCAACATGAGTGCGTTCGTTGTAGACACGACCTGCATGGACCGCGTGGTGCGCGGCTTCGCCCTGATGCAGCCCAGGATGTTTAACCAGGACAGCCTCACGGCGTCAGGCCGGCAGTTTTTTAAGCTCAACATCGAGGCAGTGCGGCAGCGTTACGGAGGCCCACACCGCGCCGACCCCATCGACGATATCGAGGGTGGGCGAGCCACGGACTACGAGTACACCGAGCCACCGGAGGTGCCTGGGTGCCCGCCGGATATCGACAGCCTCAAGGCAATGCACTGTCTTATCTACCAGTGCAGCGAGGGCGACGTGCCCGAGCAGCGGCTATACCAGCTGCTGGTCGAGATATCGCAGAAGCTGGAGGCGCGCATCCGTGCCGAACACGGCACGGACGACATCCATGACATGCCCGCCTACCAACGCGCGGAATGGTAAGGCCAAGGTCCGATGCGCCGCCCCTCGCCCTGGTACGTCGGCCTAGCCCTTGTGGCGTGGCCGGGCCTCGTCTGCCTCGCCTACGCCATCGGCTGGCTCGTCGCTGTCGCGACGACCACGCCCTCACCAACCGCACAGGAGGCCAAAAATATAGGAACGATACGGTAGACCCGCTAACCTTAAGACGTTAAAATTCTCGGATGGAGTAAAAAATGAACCTCGATAGAGCCAAGGACTACTTGCTGCGCACCCACCTCGCCGCGCTGGATCGCGGCGAACGCGCCAACGCTTATTGTCTATCGTCGAGCCCCGGTGTCGGCAAGACCGAGGGCAACCACCAGTACGTCGAGATGCTGGCTATCGCATTGAACCAGCCGGTCGGGATGATCGTCTTTATGCTGGCGACGGTCACCAGCCCGGACATTCGCGGATTCATGATTCCGACGAAGAACCCGGCGGGGTCGGGGCCGCCGCTGACGGTGTTCAGTATGCCGCCGTGGATGCCGCGCCCCGACGGCACCAACGTGCGGGTGTGCGAGCCGACGGGGAACCCGGACAACCCCGTCCGCTGGTACGACATTAGCGAGTGGCAGGGCGAGCTGCCCGAGGTTGGCGTCCTCTTGTTAGACGAATGGGGGCAGGCCGAGGAGGACGTCAAGAAGCCCGCCGCTGAGCTTCAGCTCAACGGTCGGGTCGGCGACTGGAGCCTGCCGCGACACTGGCGGGTGACGTCGGCCACCAACCGGGTCACGGACAGGTCGGGCGTCATGCGGGAGATGATGTTTATCGTCAACCGGAGAGGTCTTCTTAATATCGACGCGCGGCTCGACCCCTGGCTGCAATGGGTCGAGACGCAACGTGGCGCCTATAGGCCGCACTATCTGACCGTCTCGTTTGCACGAGCCCATCCTGGGGTCGTGTTCCGCGAGACCGTCCCCGACGGTTCCGACCAGTTCTGCACCCCGAGGTCTCTCGTCCTGATGGACAAGGATCTGCGGGGAATCAGGACGCCAGCGCAAATCCAGGCCGGCGAGCTGTTGGACCTGAATGACCCGATCGCCCATGAGTGCGTCGCGTCGTGGATCGGCCCCGGCTCGGCCGGGCAGTATCTGGCGCACCTCAAGTACGCCGACCAGCTGCCCGACCCGGACGAGATCATCGCCGATCCGATGACGGCCAAGCTGCCGCCCCGTCAGGACGGCCAGATGGTCTGCGTGTTCAAACTGGTCGAGCACATCGACGAGGACAACGCGGCGGCGTTCTTAACTTATATCGCTCGTATGCATCAGGACATGGGCGTGCTGGCGGTCACCACCCTCAACCGCGATCCCGTGCGCGCGAGGTACATCTTCCCGCTGGCCGAGTACCGGGACTACCAGCGCAAGAACAAGAACGTGCTGCTGGCGGCGAACTCATAAAAGGATGGAACCAAATGAAGCAGCCCTACACGCTGCACATCAGCGTCGACATCACGTTGGATTTCGACAGTGACGAGGCAGCGGTGGCCTACGCCGTGTCGAGGACGGCGGCGCAGCACCTCGAAATATCTTTCGGGGTGCCATACCGCGATCGCCTCCACTGCGTCGAGGTCCAGGTCGAGGGCCTCACGCGAGTCGAAGACGGCGCCAGCATATTCGAAGCCTAACAAGAAGGCGGGGTTGCTACGAGTAGTAACCCCGCTACCCTATAGGAGCTATCTGATGAACGACATGACTATCGCGATCGCAACCCCCGGCGAGATCGAGCACGATTTAGGCCGGGCACTCCAGGACACCGCGTTGTTGGCCCACGTTAAAATTAGCGTTTGGGACGGCATGAAATCGGACAAGACGATTCTGGAAGAGGTCAAGACCCGCCACGGCGCGCGGGGCGACGTCGGCAAGATGATCAAGAACCTGCTGGCCGGCGCCGACGGCCCCCTCAAGAGCTTACGCTCCGCTTACGCCGCCGTGCGGATGCGCCACTACGAGCTGACCCTGCCGTGGGTCAGCGACACCGCCGCCGAGCGCAAGACCGGGCCGAGGTTGCTGCCCCACCCGCTCTTTCAGCGGTACCTGACCGAGCTGGGCGCCCTCAAGAGGGCGGCCTTCGACGAGTTGGAGGATTTCCTCCCCCGGTATCCGGACCTCGTGACGACGGCGAGGCAGAATTTAGGCGGCATGGCGGATGCCGACTACCCGACGATCGAGGACGTGCGCTCCAGGTTTAGGATCTACCAGGACTTCGAGCCGATCCCCGACGGCACCGGGTTCCGGGGCCTGCCCGAGAACATGCTGGACCGCCTGTCCAAGCACCTGACCGACCGGCAGCAGCGGCAGCGCGAGGCGGCGGCGGGTGCGATGTGGCAGGAGGCCAAAGAGCGCATCGGGCACCTGGTCGAGAGATTGTCGACCGAGGACGCGAAGTTCAAGGAGGCCAGCATCCGCGCGGTACGGGAACTGGTGACCCTGCTGCCGGGGTGGAACATCAACGGCGACGGCCGGGTCGCCGAGATCGCCGCCGACATCCGGAAGATGATGGACGGGATCGAGGCATCCGACTTGCGCAAGGATGCCTCGCTGCGCGGCACCGTGGCCGACGAGGCCAAGCGCGTCGCGGATAAACTGGCGAAGTGGAACCTCTGATGTACATGTATCTAGTCGTTAAGGAAGCCGACGACGGGTCGTGGTTAAGCGACCCTGAGACGTTCGATACTCGCGCCGACGCAAAGAAGTACGCCGCCGGTCGTGAAGACCACTTAAAGCCCGGAGAAACATGGTCTCTGTACGAATGCCGTCCACTCGACAGGACAATAGATGCTGATCTTTGAATGCCGAGAGTGCAGTTGGCGCGGCGAGCAGGACGAGATCATCCAGTTCGCCGACCCGGAGATGGCGGGCAACAGTTGGAGAATATGCCCCAACTGTCGCTGCGCCGAGTGCTTCGACAATATGTGCGACGAGCCGGGGTGCCAGCTTGTCGCGGGCTGCGGCTGGCCTAGCCCCGACGGTTACCGACGAACGTGTTACGACCACTGGAAAAGGGAATAACTCGGATGAGCGACGACGTGGTGAATTGGAAACTGCTGGGGCAACGGCTCGACCGCATCCAGCAGGATATTCAAGCGGTCGCGGCGACCCTGTCGCGGCAGGCCGGTTATCAAGCGGTCGCGGCGTCCCTGTCGCGGCATATGGTCGAG